>WNFN01208192.1_pt1 | contig 19898 bp, 16 predicted proteins | sample 5400161 | NCBI WGS metagenome assembly WNFN01 (sample SAMN13153353, study PRJNA577476) | soil metagenome | isolation source: 80 cm saprolite on Douglas fir-dominated hillslope | place: USA:California | collected 2013-09-17 | reverse complement strand
AGCTCGTCCGGCGTACCGGCTCTGTGCTGCTGCTTTTCCCAACGGTTCAGCACGGCATAGCTCTGCGCCATCTGTAACGGGGTTCCCGTGCACACCTCTCCCGCGAAGTCCCTACCAACCGTCGAGGGCATCTGGCAGTGAATGTCGGTGCGAGGCAAAGGCTCAACCGTTTCCCCGGTGCATACCGGGCCTGAAAAGTCCTTTCCCACAGTTGATGGCCACGTGCATTGTTCGTCTTCAACGAATGCGGGCCAATCCATCGCCGAGACTGCCGTGAATAACTCTGGATAATCCCGGGCACCCACAACGCTCGACCCAGATAATTCCGCAGTGCCCCTCTCTCGTACCCGTGCTGCAGAGACACCCATCCGCTCGAACTCGAAAACCACTTCTTTCTTTTCGGAATGCACCACCGGCGGGCCGTAAACAGGTCCGGCGTAAGCCGCAGTTGGGTCATACGTAGCGCTCCGTTCAACGTACGTCAGCGCTAGTTCGCCCGTGACGCGAAACGCTCCGCCGCCTATCGGGACAACATGCTCTGACTTGAATGTGATGACCGTGTGAGCCTCCGCGAGTGGAGTGTTTTGTTCGCTCCGTTTGCCGTTCGAAGGTGTTGGAGCCGCCGTTTCGTCTGCCGGATAGATTGTGAAATCAAAAACCGATTCGCTCGGATGGTCACCGATATCGCCAACTATTCCGCTCATGCGCGCAACGCCGACATTGACGTTGACGTGCGGGCTTTTTGACGACGCCAGAAAGAGCCGCGCCGTGGAGTGTTCAGGATCAATGCGCCACACAGTGTTCTGCGCCACGACGGGCGTCGCGGAAGTAACTCCAACAAGGACAACAAGTGCAGCTCCAGCAATTCTCTTGAGCATTTTCTTCCATCCACCTAATTTCAGCTTCGGGCCTGACTGAAACAACGATCGATTTCTTTCCTGAAGGCCGCCCGCGATCTGTCTTATCTGTCTGCTGCCGAATCCTGTCTCCGCTGAGGATGAGGATTCCGAGAGCCTCAATAGTTTTGGGCTTGGGTAGTGCCGGGCGTTGTATCCAGGGCTGGGCCAGTTGCATGCGCCGTCGTCTCTCATCCTGTCTCCTACAAACTTTGATACGCTACGCAGCGTGTCGGTTATAAGAAAAATGTAGAAAGTTTTTGTACCAGCAAAGCGAGACGGTCGAAGAGGGCGTCGCGAACATTCGTGAAGCCATAGAGCCTTATATTGAAACCCTGGTCGAAGGCGGATTGCCCATCCCCACGAAAGACATCTTAATCAAGCCGATAGAGATCCGGGCGTGACGCCGCGGCTACCCATCCAAATGCGACCGCAAGACTGACGCGGCGGGACAAAAGTAAGAAGAACAGAGAGATTCCTCATATCCGCAGGCTGACCCTTTTGTAGGAGCGAGGGGAAGAGAAAATCGGCCTGCTCCGTTCGGTCCCGTAAAACCATCCCGGATGGAAAGAACGCAAATGACGGGCGAGGGACGGCGCAGCGGGAAGGTGGAGAAAAGCCTGAGGAGTGTCATACAAACTGTCAGGGGCTGCAGCTACGGAGATGTACAATGCCAGTTGCCTTGGAAGTTGAAACAGAACTCCCGGCTTGGAGAGAGGAGGGCCTGTTCAGCCATGCGCAGAGTAACGGCAGTTGGTTTCGCTTTTCTATTCGTCTCCACAGCGGCAAGCGCACAGACAGCGAGCAAGGGAAACATCTCTTTCGGGTACTCGTACGTTAGAGCGGACCTGTCGCCCAAATCACCGCTGTCCCCGAGAATTGGCAATTCCAACCTGCACGGCTGGTACATATCCGCGGAGTACAAGCTGATTCCCTGGTTTGGAGCAGTGGCGGATTTTGGTGGCACTTATGGAACCGAACGGGTGGTCCCCTTTTGCGAGGTGATTATCGTCTGCCAGGGCCCGCTCAATGCACAAACAAACGTCCACACGTTTCTGTTCGGCCCGCGAGCAGCGGTGTCTATCGGAAGATACACGCCGTTTGCGCAAGCGCTGTTTGGAATAGCACACACGGGCGCCAGTGGCACCGGGTTCTCCAATTCAGATACATTCTTTGCCACGGTGCTTGGCGGCGGGGTGGATTTTCGCCTTGCTGGAACGATTGGCTGGCGCGTGCAGGCCGACCAGCTGCAGACCCATTTCTTCAGCAATTCACAGAATAACTTTCGCTTTTCTACTGGACCTGTCATCCGGTTCTGAACGTCCTTGGGCTACAGGGAAGGACGTAGAAAAACCGTAGACCTGAAGGCCGGAGCTTGGATGCAAACAAGCGATTTGCGGGCCGGCAAACGCCAATTGCCAAGCAACGAATTTTCGACTCCGGACACTATGAACTTTCAGAGAGGAAGGCTAACCGGTGACGACGGGCAACAACTCGAAGGTCGCAGTAGTTGTGGTTCATGGCGTGGCTCACCATGCGCCGGGAGCTTCGGCCCGGGCTGCTTCGGAATTGCTCCACGGGTTGCGGCCGAACGGCAAAGCGTCGCCGTATGGACCCGACATACAGGAGACGGTGTCCATTCCGTTGAGGCAGTTGAAAGTATCCTCGCCGCTCCCGGAGTCGGAAGCGGGATGGATGAGCCGAGTGCCGATTCTCGGATACTTCATAAAAGCCCTGGAAGAGAGAACCGTCTTCTTGACTCGGGCGTGGCGCACGAAGAAGGTTTCCGACGGACCCGCAAACGAGAAGGTCGCCAATGATTTCATGCGGCTGCTGTTGCAGGACTATCGAGGCGTAGATCGCCCCGTCGAAGGACCCGATGTGCATGATGAGGCGGCTGCTTATGTCACCACGTGCATCAGGCTGAGACGGGATGCGGCTCCGTTGCCGAACTCGCCTGCAGGGGGCGCAGAAACTAAGGCGGGCGTTGCGAACGCCGGCGCAGGGAAGCCACCCGGCGACTCATCAACCGGCGCGAGCGGCCAAGGGCAGGCCGAAAAGGAAGTACACATCTACGAGTGCTACTGGGCGGACCTTTCCCGGCCGAAGAACACCATCCTCAGTTTTTTCCAGGGTCTGTACCAGATGTTATTTCATCTTGGAAGTCTGAGCCGCCTGGCGATTAGCACAGGCGCGGACGCGGCGGAGAATCGAGACAGGAAGGTTTGGAAGTGGCTGGCCTGGACTCAGAATTGGGCGGTTCGCATCCTCACTCTTCCGATCCCGATCCTCACCCTGATTCTGCTTATTGCGCTTTTTGGCGCGCTGCCCCATCTCGTTTCGGAGGCGCAATGGGCCCGTGGCGCGGCAGTGGTTTCTGCGGCGCTCCTGGGGTTGCTCGCCTGCGCGATCGTTTCACCGTGGATGCCGGCGATGCGATGGCCTCTGACGTGGGCTGCGATTCCGCTCGTCTTCGCGGCCAGCTTTGGGAGTGTAGCCTGGTTGTTGGCGTGGCGGATGTCACCTTGGTCGCTTCTTGCGGTGGAAGGCTGGGTGCTCGGAGCGGGTATCGTTTATTTGTCGGTCAGTTCCTACGACGAAGTCAGAGATGGCGCGAACGAGGTAGCTTGGATGCTCTATGGCGCTTCTCTGGCCACGTTCCTGGCCATCCTCTGTCTCATTCGCGAGCACAAGAATCCCATCGAGCAAGCGACGTTGTGGATGATGCAAATCGTTCTAGCCTCTCTGCATCTTTCCTGGATGCTCTTGGTCCTATTTGCGCTTGTGACGCTATGCCTGGGCAGCTGGGCTTGGAGGTCGCTCCCGGATGGACCGGAGCGAGCCCGCGCGAAAGCAGCGGTGCGCACAAGCCGATTCGCGCTGGCGATGCCCACGTTGGGAATTCTAATCGTCTCGCTGGGGTTCTGGAGCGGGCTCTTCGTCAAGGCCACAAAGACAAAGCAGGCATCCGATCGATGTTCCCAGTCTTCCATCGCGACGAAATTATTCAACAACGTGCTTCCGAAGCCATTGCGTTCGCCGAAAATTATGGTCGGATTCGTTCTTGATGAGGAATACGCTCAAAAATATCTCGACTTAGCAGCTTGCCCGAAAGGAATGGCACCCAACGACTACTTCCAAGCCGTACTGGTTTGGAGTGCGACGCCGGCTTTTCCCCTAGTCTTAGTCGTTCTCTCCACGGGGATTTTTCTCCTGCTCCTTTGGCTGTTGCCATCTTTTATTACGGAGAGGAAGCCTCCGCGTGGTTCGGACAACGCGTCGTCTCGACGCTTGGGGGCGTGGCTCTCTCGAGGCTTGGATGCGACGGTCATTGTCATCGTACTCGCCTGGAGCGCCGCCTTTCTTTTGCCAGTTTTGTTCGAAGTGCTTCACGAACCGGGCATAGTAGATTTCAAATACTTGAATCACCCGGCGGCGCAGATCTTGCAATGGCTCGGACTTGCCACTGGATCACTTGCCATCGTGGCTTCTCTGGCCAGATCGGGCTCTTCCGTTCTGGGAATCGCGCTGGACGTAGACAACTATCTGCGAACATCACCGAAAGAGAAAACTCCTCGCGCACGCATAGTGGAGCGCTATGTTTCGCTGCTGCGGTATCTCGCCGACGGGAGAGACAAAGATCGGAGCTATGACCGAATCGTGATTATGGCGCACAGCTTGGGCGCTCTCATCTCCGGCGACCTGCTGCTCTACTTGAGGTCGCAAGGTGATCCGCAGCTCGGTCGAATAGGATTCGGCGACTCAAAAGTGAAAGGAGAGGTCGAGCTCAGGTTATTTACGATGGGCGATCCGGTGCGCCAGTTCCTGAATCGTTTTTTCCCGTATCTGTATGAGTGGGTCCGGGAAACTCCCGATAACGCGCTGCAAGACCTCGGGGCCCTTGTCCCGACCCCGCCGGGCAAACCTCTCGCGGGCATGCCGGACCCAGAACGGCTTGGTGTGGAACGCTGGGTGAACGCATACCGAAGCGGAGACTACATTGGCCGTTCCCTTTGGCTCGACGAATGGCACAACCGCACGAACGGTGGTGGAACTGGCGCTTTCCCTCAACCCATTTATGTGGCGCGGGACAACGCGGCGCAACCGCTCCGTGAAGAAATGTGTATCGGCGCCGGAGCCCACCAGCACTATTGGGATCAGTCCGCGCCGGACATTGCCCAGAAACTTGACGACCTCATTTGCCGGTAATCAGCCCGCTGTTGGTTATCGCGTACTCCGGGCCACAGCGTGTCTGGCCCACCACGGCTGCGGGTTTCTCCGTTCCCAGTAACTCCATTGATTACAAATAGATAGCGGTTGGCGATCGGAGTGCCATCTCTGAATTTGCACGATAGGGAGACACCCATGATTGCCATGCTGCATTTCGCCGTACTCGCCATCACAACGATGTTTGCAGCCGCCACGGCGGCTGCTTTTCATTGGCTGCTTCTGCAGGCGGCCTTCTCGATGATGCGGCCGGCGACGGCTCGCCGGATTCCCGCGCGGCCTGAGCTGGCACGCGGGACGGCGCAACTTGCGCGGGCTTTCGCTTCGCAACGTCGAGCGAGCCACGGTTTGGGCACGCAGGCTAATGCCTGCGCCACAGGGTTCGCCCGGCCCACCGTTAGCGGCGAAGGGGGCGGTCACCACTCCGCCGCAGCGCTCCGGGGAATGGAAAGAAGGGGGTAACTCGATGCTGGCTTTGAAGTATCTGTTGATGATTCTGGGCGCCGCACTCTTCGGAAGCGCGACGGCTCTGGTGGCTTACGACATTCTTCTTTCGGAGCAGTTGCGCCGTTTGCTTTCGCGCGGCAAGACGGACGAACCCGGTGCGGAGGTGGGGGCGCTGGCTCGCCGCCCTTTCCGGCCGGTGCGCTGGCGGCTGGCGCTGCAACTGATAGCGGCGGGCGCCCTGGTGCCGTTGATCACGGAAAGCTTTGTGGTGATTCCGGACGCAGCTGCGGGAGTACGCGTCAGCGAGATCTGGGGCGCGCGCCCCGGTACGTTGTATCCCGGCGTGCATTTAGTGACGCCGCTGGTGGATTCCGTCGCGATCTACGATACACGCGAGCAGGTGTACTCGACGCAGGCGGCCGAAAATCCAAAGGGTGCAGGCGCGGGAAGGGCTGAACATCGGCCTGGCGGTTTCCGTGCGATACCGGCTGGATCCCAAGCGGCTGGACTCGATTCACACGAATCTGCCGCAGCCTGTCGGCGAGCAGGTGGTGGCCCCGGTCGTTTCCACGATTTACCGGCAGCTCGCGCCGAATTACGTGACGCGGGAAATCTTTGCCACGAAGCGGGAAGAATTGCGGACCAAGGCAGCCGAGGCGATTGCGGCGCGGCTGGCGAGCGACGGGATCATCGTGAGGGAAGTGTTGCTGCGCGATCTGCAGCTTCCCGCGGAATATGCCAAGGGGCTTGAGGGACTTTTGTTGAAGGAACAGGAAAACGAACGGCTTGGCACGGAACAGGAAATCAAGCAGAAGGAAGTAAAGATCGCCGAGCTGGAAGCGGAAGCACAAAAATCACGTGACGTAAAAGGGGCGGAAGCGCAGGCGCAAGTGCGCGTGCTGCAAGCCAAAGCGGAAGCGGACGCGATGCAGTACACACTGCCGCTGAAACAGAAGCAGATTGAGCAAAGCAAGCTCGAAGCGGAAGCGCGCAAGGAGTCAACGCTGCAAAACGCGGAAGCCGCGGCGCAGGCGAAGATCATCGATAGCAAGGCCGAAGTGGAGCGGCAAAAGAATCTTGCCGATGCCGAGGCCAACCGCATCCGGGTGACGGCTGCGGCCGACGCCGAGCGAATGAAGTTCGAGGCGTCGGTGCTGAAGTCCAATCCCATGTTGATTCAGAAAATTATCGCAGAGCGGCTGTCGGACAAGCTGCAGATCATGATGGTGCCGATCGATGGGAAGAATTTTTTTGCGAACGACGTGATGCGCTCGGCGTTTTCAGGAGTGACCGGGGGCAAAGATAGCGGATCTTCGGACGACAATCCGGATGATCCGGCGCCGACGCCGACGGCGACGACAACAGCGCAACACAAACAGCCGCGCCGGCCGTGAGGCAGAGAAAAAGAGATGCGCACCGCCAGCAATGGCTGTGCCAGCGGGTTCCGCTAGCCAAAACCCCTGAGGTGGCACGGGATGCGAAGCTGGATAGGGAGGAGAAATCATGAGCACAAAGGCAAGCACCGCCGCGCTTGACCGAATCGGCCAGAGGTTGCTCCTCCTCCGGCGACGCGTTCCGCGCCACCCGGCTAGCGGTCAGAAATCGTAAGCAGGGAATTGGCGCTGAGACGGGATTTAAGAATCCAGGAAAACGACCATGCCCAGTTCGATAGCGGTTCGAAGCAACGAGCGCGCCAGAAAGACTGCAAGAAACCTTTGCCGGAGGATTCTCGCAACCACGCTGCTTGGGGCTTGCGTGTTTGTCGCGCCGGCGATTGCCTGCGTGTCGCACGCGCCGCTTCACGAGGTGCGGTTGCCGAGAATCGATTCCCGGGTAATCGAGAATCTGCAGCGTTGGGCTGAGGGGGATAAAGATCCGTGGTCCGAGGCGATTTAACTCCCAACTACGGCGGAAGACAATCCTTCATATGCAGCCGTGATATCATCATCATCGTATCCACGTGTCTGCCAAGCAAAAACTGTCCCCACCGCGTTCGCGCGGCCACTTTTTTCTTATTTCTCTTCTGGGTTTCCTTTTTCTTGGCGCCCCTTCGGCTTCTCGCGCCGATTCTCTCGAAGATGCCGCCCGCAATCTGGCCCGCAAAATTTGCGCCGTTCGGCGCCAACAGTCAATGAGGATGAATTGGCAGGTATCTCCTGAGTTGTCAGGTTCGCTCTCCGATTCGCTCAAGAAAATGTTCATCTCCCGCCTTTCCGCATGCGGGATGGCCACAGATAACAACGCGGAATTTCCCCTTCTGAACATCGCCATTCGAGGAACCGCTTCGAAACTACTTCTTGTTGCCAATCTTGTGGACTCAGGCGGTAGCCGGGAAATCCGAATCACCGAAATCCGGCGCGACACCCTCTCCATTTCAAACGCATCTTCCCAAACTCCCCGACTTCAGAGAAAACTCCTCTGGAAGCAGGAAAGTCCGCTCGAAAGCGCGATGGAGTGGTATGGCGTATCCGCCCCGGAACACTTTCTTTTCCTAGTCAGCCAGGCTTCCATTGTGCGTCTTCGTTCCACGAATGAAGTTTGGACCCAGATGGATTCGGCTGAGTTGCCCAAGGTTGATCGGCCCTCGCGGTTGGGAAGTGGCGATAGCACCTTCATGTACGGTAAGCCAGAGCCAGAGGCGAGACTCGAACTTCTCATCTCGCGGGCGGGCGCGCCCATCTATCGAAAGCTATGTGAGTTCGCACCGGCAGGGAGCCTCTCCCTTACGTGCAACGACAGCCACCTAGGCGGCAAACAAATACGCATGTTTTCCGAATGCGGAAAGATCCCATGGTCTCTTTGGACAGATAGCGGCGATTATGCGCAGAGAGATCGCATTATCTGTGGCAGTGCGGATGTGGATGAAGCCGAGCTCCCAGCCGATGAAGCTACTTCACATTCGTTGGAAATGCCTGGGCCAGTTCTGGATATCAGCGTCACAGTAGATTCAAAGGCCGCGATAGCCGTGGTGAGAAATCTTGCGACAGGAAACTATGAGGTTTATCGAATTACGTTGCCTTGCGGGAACTAGGCTGGTTGTTTTCGCTTTGTTGGCGCTAGCTCAGTTCCCCTCTGCGCAAGGGTCGCGAGGGCCCGGCTATGGGGGAACGTTGCGCGTGGAATTGCACGACGCTGTGATTTCGCTGGACCCGCGGGAGTGGAAGGCGGGAGCGATGGAGTCGGCCGCGGACGAAAAAATGGGCGCGCTGGTATTCGACCGGCTCGTAGCGCTGGACAATTATGGAAGATTTCAGCCGCAACTGGCGACGGAGTGGTCTCGCGATGCGGGATTCAAGCGGTGGGTGTTTACGCTGCGGCCGGGGGTGAAGTTTTCCGATGGCACGTTGCTGAGCGCTGCGGATGTTGCCACTGCGCTCCAGCCATTGCTCCCCGATGGACAGCAAATCATCGCCTCCGGGAACAGCGTCGTAGTTCAATCGGCCGCGGCCATGCCGGATCTGCTCGAAGAGCTGGCCTCTGGGCGCTTCTTTGTTTATCGAGTGCAACCGGATCGATCGTTGATGGGGACGGGGCCATTTTTTGTTTCAGAGAAGGCCGGTGGCGGCCGCGGTCTGTCACGTTCATCAACTGCTGCAGTTGATTCGAATTTGGCGGCTTCATCGCCCGGCGCGAATAAGATGACGCATCTGCGATTCCGCGCGAATGAGGAAACCTGGTCGGGAAGGCCATTTCTGGATGCGATTGAGGTGACGCTGGGCGTGCCGCCGCTGCGCCAGCTTCTCGATCTGCAATTGGGCAAGGCCGACCTCGTCGAACTGTCTCCCGAGCTGGTGCGAAGGGCCATGCAGGACAATCAGCGCGTGTGGTCTTCGGCCCCGGTAACCTTTTATGGTTTGCGTTTTGACGACGCGCAACCTGCAGCCGCGGCTGCGAAGCTGCGCGAGGCGATGTCGCTCTCGCTCGACCGGCAGACCATGGCGAACGTGTTGCTGCAAAAGCAAGCCGAACCCGCATCGGCCCTTCTGCCGCAGTGGCTCTCGGGATATGCTTTCCTCTTCACCATGGAGACGAACATCGACCGCGCAAAGGAAATTCGCGCCACGCTTCCCGCAAACATGGCAGCCGGCGCGGAGCCATTGCGGCTTCGCGTGAACGCGCCGGGCGACCTCGCAAAACTGCTGGGCGAGCGCGTGGCTGTAAACGCGCGTGAAGCAGCGATTCTGGTGCAAGTTGTCAATCGGCCTGGGACACGCAGTGCGAACAGCGCGTCGACCGCTTCGAGCGACCCCGCCACCGGCATACATCTTTTTTCTTGGCACTATTCGTCGCTTTCGCCCAAGGTGGAGTTGGAATCGATGGTGTCCACGCTCAACTTCGGCGATTCGCCCGAAGCCGCGGTGTCTTCGGCCGATCCGGAACAGCTCTATGAGCGCGAGAAGAGATTGCTCGAGGAGCGGCGCGTTTTGCCTCTGGTCGCGCTGCCGGAGTATATCGGTCTCAGCCAGAATGTGCGCGATTGGATGCCAGCGCGATGGGGCGAATGGCATCTCGCCGACGTGTGGCTCGATCTACCTGAAACCAGCCCCGCGCAGCCCGGCAATTCGAACGCCACGGCAACTCCCGCCGCACAGCCGGCCACCGCGTCCCCCGGAGCCAAACCATGAGTTTCCGAACAAAATTGTTATTCGTCGTGCTGCTCACCATCTTTGCGTCCGTCTCGGTGGTTGCATACGCCGTGACGCATTACACCCAGGCGGCGTTCGAAGCGATGGACGCGGAGCGCACTGAAGCCCTGGTTGCGCGTGTGCTCTTCCGATCTCCAACCGCGTCGCGCACAAAAAACATTGCAGAAGCCACGCTCACCGAGCGCATGGCGATTGACCTCTCCCGTCCGAATGCCGACCTGTCCCTTTTTGTGCGCGACGCGGTTGGCAGCGCGCAGGAGCACGGGCTGGACTATGTGGAGTTCGTGAATCATGACGGTGTGCTGATTTCCTCGGCGCAGTTTCCCGCTCGTGTCGGCTACAAAAACGACTGGGTGACCTCGGTGAAGGACTGGAATGACACCCCGGCATTCTTGAAGAAAGAAGAGCTGCCCGACGGCGTGTCGCTTTCCCTCAGCGTCGTTCGCACGAACAACACCGTGGCGGACAAGACTTTGTATATCATCGGCGGACACCGGCTGGATAAGAATTTCCTCGCTTCACTGGTTTTGCCCGCTGGGATGCGGGCGCTCATCTATACCAATCTCGAGCCTACCTTTGTTCCTGGATCCCTGATGGCCGAGAAGATAGACGCGGAGCAAGCAGAGCGGTTCGCTCCTCTCGTCGAGCAACTGCAGAAGCAGCCGCAGCCTTTGGTGCGCACGATCGACTGGACCAGAGATCCCGCCGATGCGGAAACGTTTCATGCCATCCCCTTGACCGGCCGCAACAATGAACTTCTTGGAATATTCTTCGTCGGCAGCTCGCGAAAAGAGCTGGTGATGCTGACCCGCCAAATCCTGAAAATCGCCGCTGCGGTAGCGGCTGCTGCGCTATTGATCGGATTGCTCGTCAGCTTCTGGGTTTCCGCGCGGATCACGAAACCGGTTGAAGAACTTGCCGAAGGCGCCCGCGAGGTTGCCAGCGGAAGATGGGATACGCACATCGATGTTCATGGGCGCGATGAGATCGGCCAGCTTGCCGAGGCCTTCAATCACATGACGCAAACGCTCGCGGCGCAGAAGGAGCGCCTGGTGCAAACCGAGCGCGTTGCCGCGTGGCGCGAACTGGCGCGGCGTCTCGCGCACGAATTGCGCAATCCGCTCTTTCCCATGCAGATTACGGTCGAAAATCTGCAGAAAGCCCGCCAACTGGACGCCAAGCAATTCCTGGAAGTCTTCCACGAATCGACGGCAACTTTGAAAGCGGAACTTGCCAATCTCAATACCATCGTTGGGCGGTTCAGCGATTTTTCAAAGATGCCCGCGCCGCAGTTTGTGCGCGTGAATGTGAATGAGGCGCTACGAAACGCGGTGCGCCTCTTCGAGCCGCAATTCAACGAAGTCGGCAAGCCCACGATCACACCGGAGCTGTTCCTGACCGAAACTCTTCCCGATATCGATGCGGACCCCGACTTGCTCCACCGCGCGTTTCAGAATCTGGTGCTGAATGCGCTGGACGCCATGCCTGCCGGAGGGACGCTGACCCTGAGAACTTCGGAACAGGATGGGAGCGTGCGCATCGAAGTGGCCGACACGGGCAAAGGCCTAACTCCAGAAGAGTGCTCGCGGCTGTTCACGCCGTATTACACGACGAAGTTGCAAGGCACGGGACTAGGACTCGCTATCGTGCAGTCGGTGGTCAGCGATCACAACGGGAGCATTTCCGTGACGAGCGACGAGGGCCGCGGTACCGCTTTTCGAATCGATCTGCCGCAGCGCCAAGCCGGGCACACCGCGACACCGCGCGAACCGGCGCCGGAGTCCAAGAGCACGCCGTCGGCTCTGGCCGCGGCTTCCGACTAACGCTTCACAAAGGACCGAAGCTTGCCCCGCAAAGCTCATCTGCTCCTCGTCGACGACGATCCCAATACGCTGGCATCGCTTTCCCGCGCGTTCCGGCTGGCGGGACATGAAGCCACCGTTTGCGACAACGCGGCTCGCGCCGTGGAACTCCTCCGCACGGAATCGTTCGACGTGATTCTTTCCGATGTGGTGATGCCCGGCAGGAGCGGCCTGGAATTGCTCGAGGATCTGAAGAGGGCCGGCGTCAAAACGCCGATCGTGCTCATTTCCGGGCAGGCGAATATCGAGATGGCAGTGAAAGCCACGAAGCTGGGCGCGCTTGATTTTCTGGAGAAGCCGCTTTCCACCGAGAAACTGCTCGTGACGGTGGAAAATGCGCTGCGGTTGTCGCGGCTCGAAGACGAAAACCGCGAGCTGCGCCATCGCCTGGGGAAACACGAACTGGTCGGTTCGGGCCCGGCGATGAAGAAGTTATGTACGCAGATCGATCGAGTCGCGGCGAGCGAGACGCGTGTCTGCATCCTCGGTGAGACCGGTACGGGCAAGGAGCTGGTCGCGCGCGCGATCCATGAAAAATCGCCGCGGAAGGAGCATCCGTTCATCACCCTGAACTGCGCGGCCGTGCCCGCGGAATTGATTGAATCGGAACTTTTCGGACATGAAAAAGGCGCCTTCACCGGCGCTGCAATCAGGCACCTGGGCAAATTCGAACAAGCCGACGGCGGAACACTTTTCCTGGACGAAATCGGCGACATGCCCGTGGCGATGCAGGCAAAGTTGCTGCGCGTGCTGGAAGAAGGAGAGGTCGAGCGCGTCGGCGGGGACAAGCCAATCAAGGTGAATGTGCGCGTGGTAGTTGCCACGCATCGCAACCTGGAAGATCTTGTGAAGCAGAACGCCTTTCGCCGCGATCTTTTTCACCGCATTTATGTTTTTCCGCTGACGCTGCCGCCTCTGCGCGAGCGCCCGGAAGATTTTCCCGACCTGGTTGCGCATTTCGCGCGCCAAGTGGCGAGGCAAAACGCCTGGAAAGAAAAAATCTTCACGGAAGAGGCCATCGGCGAATTGCGCAAATACGGCTGGCCCGGAAATGTCCGCGAACTGCGCAACATCGTGGAACGACTCATCCTGCTCGCTTCGGATGAAAACGTCGCGGCTGCGGATGTCCGCCTCATTCTTCCCACTTCCGACTCCCCTTCTAGGGGTCCATCAGCCTCCTCCGACGGAAATTCAGCGGGCACATTGGCCGAACGGACCGAAGCGTTCGAGAGGGAAGTGATGCTGGCAGAAATTCGGCGCCACAATTTTCATATGACGAATGTAGCTCGGGCATTGGGCCTGGAGCGCAGTCATCTCTATAAAAAGTGCCAGCAACTGGGAATCGACCTGCAGTCCCTCCGCAAGCCAGAATAAGCGACGAATAGGAATTATGTCTGTAAGTTGTTGAAAACAGGCGTCATTTTTTGCTTGACAAAATAGCGATATGTAATAATATATTTGCAGATTGCAATAAGTGAGTTCTTCATGAAACTCGGCGACAAACTTCGTTCCTTACGCGCAGTCGAAGGTTCGCTCCGCGGCTTGGGCCGTTCGATGACCCAGCAGGAATTGGCCACCGCGATGAAGAGCGAGATCGGCCGCGGTTTGAGCCAGGCGTATCTCTCGCAGATCGAGAATGGCGCCCGGCCCCATCTGACGCACACAACGCGCGAACTGCTGGCGCGATTCTTCCGGGTCTATCCAGGTTTTCTGGTAGACGACCCGGAAGGCTATACGCCAGGACTTCAGTCTGAATTGCGCGCGATCGAGGCGAAGATCGATTCCTGGCTTTATGCCGGCGCCGAACAGTTCACGGCTGATCCGGTGCTTCAGCGCGCGCTTCTGGCCATCGCGGAGCATGAAGACTCTCGCCGGGCGATTTTGCTCCTGGCGGAGATCCTCCGGACGCCCGATTTGGCCGAGCGCCTCGGGGAAGTCTTGCACCAGGGCAATCATCAGAACGGGGAACAGAAGGGCAGCGGTCATCCGCCGCCGTCTGCTGCTCTCCGCAACTGAGTGGTGTCGACCCCGAAAGGGTCGAGGTAGCACCTAACCTGACTTCGGAAGTTAGGCTAACAGGGCCTGCGTCTCGAATTCCAACTCGCGCACCGCAACGGCAAGTTGCGCTGGTGAATGGTTGCGCTCGAGGTGTCGTATGACCTGGTCTGATTTTTATCTACTGTGTTTCCTGGTGGGCTTCTCGCTCAGCGTACTTTCGTTCCTGGCCGGCGCGGTCCACCTCCATCGGCCATTCAAAATGCACCTGCCCTTTCATGGCGCGCAACACGCGGGAGGCAGCGCCTCTCACGGCGGGCTAAAAGGCGGCACACATATTTCCTGGTTCAATGCTTCGTCGGCGATGGCTTTCTTGGCGTGGTTCGGCGGAACGGGCTATCTGCTTACGCGGCATTCGCACTTGCTAGCCGTGATCAGCCTGCTCCTCGCCACGGTCGCCGGCTTGGCAGCCGGATGGGTCGTCTTCCGATTCATGGTGAAACTCGTGAGTTCGACCGACGCAGCGATGAAGAGCGAAGACTACCGGAGGTGCGCCGGCGCACGCAGCGATGAGGGCAAAGCGATCGAGAAAGGAGCTGAAGTCGTCATCGAGCGCTACGAAAAAGGAATCGCCTACGTGAAGAGGTGGGAAGAATTCTCGAACTGAAAAAGTTTCGCGGACTGGCGTTCGACACAAACGGTCCGGAAGGGTTGAAAAGGAGGCTATATGTTCGGGTTGCCAAACGAAGTGGTGGTCATCGCCGGGCTTCTCGTTCTTGGCATCTTGATGATCATGGTCGTGATTGCCAAGATGTATCGAAAAGTCGGGCCGAATGAGGCTTTGATCCGTTACGGCATGGGTGGGACGGAAGTCTACTGCGGAAAAGGCGCATTGATTTTTCCGATGGTGCAGACCTGCAGGGACCTCTCGCTGGAGTTGATGTCATTCGACGTCGCCCCGCAGCAAAGTCTATACACGAAGCAGGGCGTCGCCGTGACCGTCGAAGCCGTTGCGCAAATCAAGGTGAAAAACGACAAGGAGTCCATCCTGACAGCTGCCGAGCAGTTTCTTACGAAGCGGCCAGAACAACGCGAAGCCCTGATTCGCCTGGTGATGGAAGGGCATCTCCGGGGAATCATCGGGCAGCTCACAGTGGAACAGATCGTCAAGGAACCGGAAATGGTTGGCGACCGCATGCGATCCACGTGCGCCGACGACATGAGCAAGATGGGGCTGGAAGTCATCAGCTTCACCATCAAGGAAGTACGCGACAAGAACGAGTACATCACCAACATGGGGCGGCCGGACGTCGCGCGCATCAAGAGAGACGCGGAAGTGGCCGCCGCCGAAGCCGACCGCGACATCGCCATCAAGCGCGCCGAAGCGACGCGCGCATCGGCAGTCGCGAAAGCACAAGCCGACCAGGAGCGCGTCGCGGCTGAAACCGCTTCTCTTGCCAAACAAGCCGAAGCGCAACGCGACCTGGACATCAAGAAGGCCAGCTATTTGGAGATGACGAAGAAGGCGCAGGCCACAGCCGACAAAGCCTACGAAATCGAGACCAACATCATGCAGCAGCAGGTCATCACCGAATCGGTGAGGGTGCAGCAGGTGGAGCGCGAGGCTCAAGTGAAAGTACAGGAAGCGGAAATCGCGCGCCGCGAACGCGAGCTCATCGCTACGGTACTGAAACAGGCGGAAATCGAGCGGCAGAGGATCGAAACGCTCGCCAGCGCCGAGCGTCAGCGCTCGATAACCGAAGCCGAAGGCCGCGCCTCCGCCATTCGCGCGCAGGGTGAAGCCGAAGCCGAGATCATCTTCAAGAAGGGCGAAGCCGAAGCCAAGGCCATGAACGTCAAGGCGGAGGCCTTCCAGGAATACAACCAGGCCGCCGTGCTCGACAAACTCATCACCGGACTGCCGGAAGTAGTGCGCGCTCTCAGCGAGCCGCTCAGCAAGGTGGACAAGGTCACCATCGTTTCCACGGGCAACGGCGACGCCGCCGGCGCCTACAAACTGACCGGAGACATCACGAAGATCGCGGCGCAGGTTCCCGCGCTCTTTGAAGCGCTCTCCGGCATGCAGATGTCCGAACTACTTGGCAAAGTTCGGCTGATCGGCGACAAAGCGCCGCGGCCGGAGCAGCCGTCAGCCGGCAAGTCATAACGATCGCTTCCCTCCCGGTGGGTTGTGAAAGCCCACCGGGGCGCCCAATGGTCTCGGGGGATGGCCATGAGCATGAAAGAAAAACTTCTCTTTGTTTGGCTTCTCGTGGTGGCCGCGTTCAGTTTTGTATTCCGCCACTTTTGGGCAAGCGCGGTCTATGCGCTTGGCAGGGCCGTCGCCCTGAACCTCGTTTCTTTACCGGGCCTTGCGAAGTTTGCGGCAGGAATTTCCGGCGTGCACCTCTTGCCCTGATTCAGTTTGCGGGGCTGGCAGGCACGCTCGGGCGTTTTTCAAAGGTTTGAGTGGTTCGCATCATTTGGTTCTCGAAAGGAGATTTACCATGGGACTTTTAGAACGAGTAAGCACTTTGATTCGCGCGAATATCAATGACATGGTCGATCGCGCGGAGGATCCTGAAAAAATGATCAAGCAGGTGATTCTCGACATGGAAAACCAGTATCTCCAGGTCAAGACGCAGGTAGCGGTTTCCATCGCCGACCAGCACATGCTGGAAAAAAAGTGGCGAGAGAACGAGGACTCCGGGAAAGATTGGATGCGCAAGGCAGAGACCGCCGTGGACAAGAGCAAGGATGATTTGGCCCGCGCCGCGCTCGATCGCTTCCAGACCTCGCAGCGGCTGGCGCAAAGCTACCGCGAACAGGTTGACGACCAGAAATTGCAGGTCGAAACGCTCAAGGGGGCGCTCGTGAAACTCGAACAAAAGCTCGACGAAGCGAAGTCCAAGCGCGATTTGCTTCTCGCGCGCCATCGGCGCGGCATTGCCCTGGGCAAAGCGGCGCGCGCGCAGACCGCCATGGGCGACAACTCCAAGAGCGCCACGTTCGACCGGCTCAAGGACCGCGTGCATCACACCGAAGCGGTCGCCACCGCCGAAGTCGAGCTCCTAACCGACGATGTCGGCGAGAAACTGACACGTCTGGATCGCGACGCAGAAGTGGATCGGCTGCTCGCGGATTTGAAGGCCCGCCGCGGCCTGCCCGCTTGACGCGCTATCAATCAGCCACGAACGCGGGCCGGCAACGTCCCGGCAAAATGCGGAGGAGTACACACCGATTCTCCCGAAGCTCGCAGCTGCGCAAACAGGCGGCGCCGGAGTTGCACTAGTCAGCGCCGCGTGCCTATCAGGCTCGGGTCGATTCGATCCCCGCGCGCTTTAAGGGTTTCCAGACGAGGTCGCCGCGAAGGTACTGCCAAAGGCCCTGCAGCCTCCAAATCATGTGTAATTGCCGGTAAGGAAAATGTTCGAAGAAGCAATAGCTGACAAGCTTAATTACGTCTTGCCAGTCGTTGTACCGCTTGTAGGTAATTTCTTCTTGCAGGACAGAACCGATGGAGATCACCGTCGCAAACGCATACCCGAATACGAGGAATTGCAGGAAAAATTCCCGGCTCAACACACCCAAACAAGCCGCGAGAACGATTGTTGCGATCCCCCCTATCTCAACTATGGGCGCGAACAGCTCAAACAGCCACAAATAAGGGAGCGCGAAGCAACCGATCCTGCCGTAACGCGGCCGGAAAAGCATATCCCGGTTCGGCCAGAGCACGTCCAACAAACCTTTCTGCCAGCGCGCTCGTTGCCTTCCCAGCGATTTCAGGTCGGAGGGCACTTCCGTCCAGCACATGGGATCAGGAACAAAGTGGATGCGGTAGTCCGCGCCTTTTTCCAGCAAGTGTCGATGCAAACGCGCAACCAGGTCGAAATCTTCGCCAATCGAGCGCGACCGATAGCCGCCCACGGCACGCACCAGGTCGGTTCGAAATACGCCGAACGCTCCGGAAATGATCGTCAACATGTTTCCCTGGCCCCACGCTTCTCTGCCGATCAAGAACGCGCGCAGATACTCAATAACCTGGATCGCCTCAATGCTCTTACGCGGCAAACGCACGCGCCTCAGTTGACCTCCTTCGATCTCCGACCCATTCAGGACGCGGATGATTCCACCTACCGCGATGACGCGTTTCGGATCCGCCATGATGGGCAACATGATTCGCAACAGCGCGTCACGCTCGAGGACCGAATCGGCATCCACAATGCACACATAGGGTGAGGTCGCCGCATTCAAACCCGCGTTCACCGCATCGGCTTTGCTGCCCCCGGATTCTTTGTCAATGACTAACAGACTTGCATTGACCTCGCTGCGGAACAAACCCCGCACCGGCGCACTCTCCACTTCGGGTATGTACACCGCCCGGACCGGCCGCAGCCGGAACTCTTCACGCATTTCCTCCAGCGTGCGGTCTTCCGATCCATCGTTGACGACGATGACCTCAAGCTGCGGATAATCCAGTTCCAGCAGGTTTCGCACTGCCACTCGAATGGATTTCTCTTCGTTGTGCGCGGGGGCAATGATCGTGATGGGCGGCGCCAGCGGCGATTCTTTGAACCACCCCAGGCGATGGCTTTTCAAACTACGCTGGTGCGCCGCACTCGTCTTCAGCGCCACAATCAGCATGGTCAGGTAAGCCAAATTGCTGGCAAGGTAATACCAAAAGAGCGTGTGATTCGAAATCTCCAGTAGACGAATCATGATAGGAACGCCGATTTCGCCGGGCCGCTCTCGACCAGCGCAGGTTCTTCTGCGAGCAGCACTCCTGTCTGAAGAATTTTCCGCAGCCTCATTTTCTCATCGTTGTTTCCAGGTGTGCAGGCTTGCAGTTCCTCCTCCAGCTTTCCTCGCAAGCCGGCATTTTCGAGTGCGGTCAAGTAGGCTTGCAGCCCATAGCGATCTTGCGTAGCTATCACTTGTTGGAAAATCGGCGCCATCTCCGTCTTGAGTTTTACGAGTGCTTCCGCCGCGCGCAAGCGCACCAGGCGGTTCGAATCCGTCAGTCCACGCATCAGATCCGGAATCGTGCGGGGTTCGCAGAGTTCGCCCAGGCTTATGATCGCGCGCAGCCGCACAAACCATACGGGATCTCCCACCAGCTCGCTGAGAACGTCGAAGGCCATGCCCCGTTCCGCGTGAGACATCGCCCGGGCCGCCGCGGCCCGCAGTTCATCGAGGTCATCTCCCACGAACTGCAGCAGGTCCAGGCTGAGCGACGGAGTGGCCACTTCGCCCAACACCCGGCCAAGCACTTCACGCAGCGGGCCGGCCGCGTGTTGCACATATGGAATCAATAGCTGGGGACGCTCTGCGCAACACTGGATGAGAGCGCTTTGCAGCGGCAGCGCCGGCACGCACAATCCTCTCTCGCCCACCCAAGCAAGGATCTCCTCCGCCGCTTGTGGAGCGGCCGTCCGCCCCAATCCTCGCAGCGCCGCCAGCCGTATTTCCAGATCGCGGTCGCGCAAGCCTTCGGCCAGCGCGGAGATGCCTTCGAGTGCGCGCGTTTGTCCCAGCGCCACCAGCGCCCGCATGCGCCGCCAGCCGGCGTGATTCCGGGCTTCAAAAATTCGTTTTTCGATGAGCCCGCTTTCCCGCAGAAATTTCAGCAACCGCGCGGATTCTTCTGCTCCTGCCGCTTCGAGCGCATCTAGCGCGATGGTCTCGACGATCCGCCGGTCGAAGGAATTCTGACGCCACGTCTCGTAGGGAATCTCTCCGGAAATCAGCCGGTCCCAATTCTGGCGCAATTCGAAGACGTGCGCGTCGCGCTTCGCGAAATACCATTTTCGGTACGTGCGCCGAAG
>WNFN01230634.1_pt1 | contig 19903 bp, 20 predicted proteins | sample 5400161 | NCBI WGS metagenome assembly WNFN01 (sample SAMN13153353, study PRJNA577476) | soil metagenome | isolation source: 80 cm saprolite on Douglas fir-dominated hillslope | place: USA:California | collected 2013-09-17 | reverse complement strand
ACGGGCAATCGCGACGCGCTGCTGTTCCCCTCCGGAGAGTTCCCCCGCGCGGTGATCGGCTCGGTTTTCCAGGCCCACCTCCGCGATCCACTTCCGCGCGATCCCCAGCGCGGAAGCAAAATCTTCGCCGCGCACCAGCAGCGGCATGGCTACGTTTTCCGCAGCCGTAAAATCCGGCAGCAACTGGTGGCGTTGCCACAAAAATCCGATGGCACGATTCCGAAACTCCGCCAGCTCCGCGTCGTGAATCGATTCAATGGCTTTCTTTGCGAAGTATACTGTACCGCTCGTTGGCGTGTCTAGCGCGGCCAGCAAGTGCAGCAAAGTACTTTTGCCTGCCCCCGACGGCGCCACGATCGCCACCATCTCTCCCTGTCGCAGACTCAGGTTCGCATCCACAAGAATGTGCAGACTTTTTTCGCCGCTGCCATACGTTTTCTTCAGGCCGCGCGATTCCAGGACAACTACCGTGTTGCGTGGATCCTCTGTTGCCACCCCGCTCGCGAATTGTGTGTGCTGGACCATTCCCCTGCTGCGCCTTTCGACCTCATCACTCGCCGTTCCCGTTCTCCATTTAGATGCGGCCACTGCAGTCTTAGTCCCCTGCGATTGCCCGGGCGCTGTGCTTCAATTGAACCAAAGTATTTCCCATTTCAGCCAGTCTATTACCTGCCAAAAAGAGGGCACTTCTGCTCCAAACCGAAACACCTATAATCTTTCTGTTTTCAGCAGCTTGCGGAGGGCATTTGCTGCAACCGGAGGTTGAGGGATGCACCACCGTCTCACCACCTGCCTCTCAGCCTTACAGGAGCAAATCTCGCGCCAAATTGACTCCTGAATATCATTCCTGCCCGCCGGTTACCGCTTTTCATTCGTACCTCAGAATTTCCACCGGCAAGAGCCGCACGGCAGCACGAGCCGGTAAGATCGTTGCCGCGATCGAGATTCCCATCGCCACGGTGGTGATCCACACACCATCGAAAACATTCGAATGAAAAGGCACATAAGGTACAGCGTACACCTGCGGATCGAGGGGAATCAGATGGTAGCTACCCGCCACAAATGAGAACGTGTAGCCGATGAGGAGGCCGATGAGCGTGCCCGCCGCTCCTATGCTGATTCCCTGCCATAGAAAAATCGTTCGAATCTGCTCGCGGCGCGCACCCATGGACCGCAGTACGGCGATGTCGCGCGCTTTGTCGATGACTGTCATGGAAAGAACCACCAGAATGTTTAGGCCGGCGACGAAAGTAATCAGCCCGATGAAGATCGCCGTGACCAGTTTTTCCAGTCGCAGCGCCCGGAACAGCGCGCGATTTTCTTCCATCCAGGTCGTCGCTGAAAAACCCGGTCCGGCGGCTTGCCGGACCAGCGCTGCAATTTCACCCGCGCGTTCCGGCTGATTCAGACGGAACTCGAGGACGTTGACGACATCGCCCGCGCCGGAAAGCCCCTGCGCCGCGGCCAGCGTCATGAAACACCAGTTCTCGTCGTAGTCATAAAAGCCGGAATCGAAAACTCCCGTAACACGAAACCGTCGTGTCCGCGGCATCAATCCGAATGGCGTCAGCCGTCCCTGCGGACTTGTCAGCGTCGCGTAATCGCCCGGAGAGATCTTCCATTCCTCCGCAAGGTGTTTTCCAATCAGCAGCGCGTCAATGCCGTCTGCGTCCGGGGAAAAGTCCAGGCTTCCGGCGACGATGCGCTGCAGCGCTTCATCGCTCTTTCGCTCCCGCTCGGGATCGATGCCTTTCGCGACCACGCCTCTCGCTTGTCCATCGAAGGAAAGCAACACCGTCTGGTAAACCGCCGGCGTGATGGAGCGCGCGCCCGTCGCGGCAGCTAGCTTTGCGGCCATTTCCTGGTAGTTCTTGATTCCCCCGGTGCCGGGTCTCGTCAGAGAAACATGGGCCGTCACGCCGAGCAGCCGGTCTTGCAGCGTCTCTCGGAAGCCCGTGTTCATGCTGAGCGCGATCACCAGCGTCGCCACCCCAGCCGCCACCCCGATTATGGAGAAGAGCGTGACCAGCCGCAGGACCGCCGGACGGTACGGCGACCTCAAGTACCGCTGCGCCACGAACCATTCGAATCGCATGCTAGTTGGAAGAATACGTTAGGCGCCGTCTGCTTCGGAAGATGATTCGCCGCCGGCTTCCGGCCGCAGCAAGGGAAAGAGAATGACGTCACGGATCGAGGGCGAATCCGTCAGCAGCATCGTCAGGCGGTCGATGCCAATGCCTTCGCCGGCCGTCGGGGGCATGCCGTGGCAGAGAGCGCGGATGTAATCCACGTCGAGCTGCTTCGGGACTTCGTCGCCGCCCTGCGCAATCTGCGCAAGGAAGCGCCGCTCCTGCTCGGCAGGGTCGTTCAACTCGGAAAAGCCGTTCGCCACTTCCATTCCCGCAACGTATATTTCGAATCGTTCCGTCAGCGATGGATCTTCCGGCTTTTGTTTCGAAAGCGGCGAGATATCTGTCGGAAAATCGTAAAGAATCGTGGGCTGGACAAGTTTGTCTTCGGCCATGGTTTCGAAAAGGAGTCCTGTCCACTCGCCGTCCTTCAACGTGCCTTTGGCTGCGGCGTACGGCGCACCGGCGCCCTTGGCCCACAGGTTATAGCGTCTTGTCACTTCCTGAGCGCCGCCCGGCGCGGCTAATTTTTCGGATGTGGGCGCCTCGCCCGCTGCCGCGGGCCAATACTTGACGATCACCTCGCGCATCGAAAGTCGCTGCATTTTCGAAAAATCAAGCTCGGCACCGCCGTACTTCACCGTGGTCGAGCCGCTGATTCGTAGAATTCCAGCATCGTGAATTCCGGATTGTGCTGCGTGGAAATGCCTTCGTTGCGAAAATTGCGGTTGATCTCGTACACGCGGTCGAATCCCCCGACCGTCAGCCTCTTTAGATAAAGCTCCGGCGCGATGCGCAAATACAAATCAATGTCCAGCGCGTTGTGGTGCGTCGTGAACGGCCGGGCGGTGGCGCCTCCTGCTATGGGATGCATCATCGGCGTTTCGACTTCGATGTAACCGCGCGCATCAAAAAACCGGCGCAATTCCTGAATAATTCGCGCGCGCATCACGAACACTTGGCGCGATTTTTCATTGACGGTCAAATCCAGATACCGCTGGCGATAGCGCAGCTCGACGTCCGTCAGGCCGTGCCATTTTTCCGGCAGTGGCAGCAGCGCTTTCGAAAGAAAGAAAATCTCCTCCACCCAGATGGACAGCTCATTGGTCTTGGTTCGAAATAGGTGCCCGCGCACGCCGATCGAATCGCCCAGATCCAGCAGGTGAAACAGTTGGAATCCCTGTTCGCCGACAACATCTTTCTTTACATAGATCTGAATGCGCTTCCCGGCTCCTTGCAGGTGCGCAAAGCCAGCTTTCCCCATGAGCCGGAAAGACATGAGGCGGCCGGCGACCCGGACCTCATTCTTAGCTGCTTCTAGCTCCACGCCGGGGGTCTGACTGTACTTCTCCACCAGTGCGGCCGGTGTATCCGTCCAGCGAAATTCTCGTGGATACGGATCGTGCCCCAACGCCTGGATCTGCTCAAGTTTCTTCTGTCGCTGTTCAAACTGGTCGCGCGGCTCAAATTGCAAGGGGAAAATCCTTTCGGAAGCGATGGAATTCGAGTATAACGGCGCGCCTCATCCGCGAGCAAGAAACACGCCCACGCCTCCCTCTTGCCGGGAGGGGGGTACATGGCATGGCGAAACCCCTTAGATCGCCCGTCTTCGCCCGGGCATCCATAACCCTAGGAAGTCCCGCCATGCCAACACTGTGCCAGAAGAATAGTATGGCTTGTGGGGCGGTTTTTGCTATACTCCCGACTCAACTCGCTCCGATCGGAGAACTCCCGTGAACGTCTCTGTTCCCTCTCCCTCTGCCCGCGGCAAGTCTGTCAAAGATGACTGGCGCGCATGGCTCCCAGAAGAAAAAGCACAGGTTTTCCACATGCAGGTCCACGAACTCGAATCCAGCTATGCCATGCTGAGCGTGTCGCTTGATGAGGCTATCGAACTGCGGCAGCTGGGTGAACGCGGCAAATCCCTGCAGGCCGTGGGCATAACTTCGGACCTCTGCAAGATGTTGACACAGACGCTTGTCGGCTTGCTTCGTGCCGTGTCCGAACACGCCAAGCATTACGGAACCATCCCCAACGCTGCGCCTCTCGATCCTGCAAATTTTCAGGGACAAAGACGCCAGCGATCGGCGCGTATGAGCAGCCTTTTCAACCACGTGCTGCTTTCCCATCGGCTCCAGTTCCTTCATAAGGTAAGCACGCTGGAGGAGATGGTCGAGGATCTTGGCAAGGATTTCCGCCGCGCCGCTGATGACCTCGCGGAAGGAACCTCCGCGAATCCCAAGAAAATGTGGACGGAGGTGGACGCGGACCACTATGACCTGAATACGTGCATGAGAGAGGCCATAGTTGTGTTCAAGTCTTTCTTGATCGCCCTGCCAGAGAGCCAGCTCGCGGCTTTCCAAAATGCCGTTCGCCAACAATCTCAACTCCAGGAAGCCGGCGTTCCTTCCCGCCAGCGTGTGATCCGTCATAGACGAATGAACGCAATCGCGGGAGAATGATAAAGCCTGCTCGCCCGCAGGTATCCGGGAAACTCACCCGGGGGATAAGCGCCCCTTCGGGGGTTTCTGATTATTGAGGTATGCGGGCTTCTGCCAGGACAACTCAGGGGGGTACTCGGCGCATCAGACGTTGTGGATGCGCCGCTATTGGACCGTTGGCCCGAAACCGAGCAAGCGCTTCCGAAGCGTCGACGTCTCGCCAGTCCACCAAACCGGTGACTGAAGCGGAGGCTATCCGTCTGGCCCAGGCCGGAGATGCAGCGGCTTTTGAATTTCTGTATCACTTGCATGGCCGCCGCGTCTACGCTTTGTGCTTGCGCATGGTGAATAACCCGGCCGATGCGGAAGACCTGATGCAGGAAGCTTTTCTGCAACTCTTTCGCAAGATTGGGACCTTCCGCGGCGAGTCGGCCTTTTCGACCTGGCTGCACCGAATGACGGTTAATGTGGTGCTGATGCGGCTTCGCAAGAAGTCGCTCCCCGTGGCTTCGCTCGAGGAAACGACGGATCCCGACGATGAGACGGGCGGCCCCAGGAAAGACATCGGCGCGCCGGATTTGCGCTTGAGCGGCGCCGTCGACCGGGTCAATCTAGAACGTTCGGTTGAAAAATTGCCGCCGGGCTACCGGACCGTGTTTCTGCTTCATGACGTTCAAGGTTACGAGCACAACGAGATCGCGGACATTATGGGATGTTCGGTGGGAAATTCGAAGTCGCAATTGCACAAAGCGCGTACGCGTCTGCGGGAGCTGCTGCAGGAAGAAATACGCCAACAGGCACGTCAGGAGCGCCATGCGGCGAAAACCCAGACGGGGCATCATGATTGAGCTACAATGTGTGCAATTCAAGGGTGTGAGCGGCTTCACGGCGAAACATCGGGAATTTGGGCCGAAACGATTTGAGAGAAGTCGAACGGGGCAGGCGTCCAGCGCCAGCTCCCGCGGAGTGTAAGGTCATGCTGTGTAAGGATGTGGAATTCGTAGTCGAGCAGGAAGGTCTGGCGCCGCTGCCGGAAGCAGCACAAGCGCACGTGGCCACTTGCAGCCATTGCCAGGGATTTGTCGCCGATCTCGCGGCCATAGTTTCTGTCGCGAATGAATTGCCCGCCGAAGTCGAGCCGCCCGCCCGCATATGGGTTTCCCTCCAGGCTCAACTTGAACTCGAAGGAATTATCAAGACGCCCGTCGTTCCTGCGCACGGTGAGCGCTCGTCCGGTTGGCATGGGTTCAGCGACCTGTTTCGTGGCCGCGCTCTGGCAACGGCAACTGTGGGCCTGCTAATCATCGCTGCCGGCGCTCTGCAATTGCGGCAACCGCCGGATGCCTCCTTGGAGACTAACGGGAGTATTGCCGATCCCGTTTGGCAAGTTCCCTTCGCCCAAACTGCCAAAGTACTGAATGAGCAGGAAATCGATCTTAGAAACATGCAGCCTGCCAGCACTTCTGCGGTGGACACCTCTTTCCGGCAGAACCTGCAGCAGGTCGATGATTTTATTGCCGACTGCGAGCGCCGTGTGAGCGCTGCGCCGCAGGACGAACTGGCGCGTGAATATTTGTCCAATGCCTATCAGCAAAAAGCTGAATTACTGTCCGCGATGATGGATCGCGAAGGGAGTATGCACTAACATGGGACTTGGAATAATGAGGCTGACCGCTTTGCGGTGGCACATGAATTTGAGCGCTCTGAAGTCACCCGTGAACTTCACTCCGGCCCCGCCGGAGCCGCGTGTGAAACTCAGCATGCTGCCGGTTCTCGCGGCCGCAGCTTTTCTTTGTTCGGGCGCGTCCGCTGTTGCTGCAGCGCAGCATTTCGAAAAGCATTTCGCGGTTAAAACTCGCCCCGTGGTTGTGATCCACAACGTCGCCAACGGCCGCATCGAAGTGAAGTCCTGGAAGAACGCCGAAGTGGACGTCCTGGCCAACCAGACTTCCGACAAGATTGGCTTTGACATGGAACAAGCCGGCGACCGTATCGACGTCACCGCCACTATTCTGGACAGGGCGGCGCAACCCCAGGAATTGGAAGCCAGCCTCCAGCTCACCGTGCCCGAAGAAACGGAATTGCAGCTCAAGACTGAGACGGGACTCATTTACGTCGAGCAGGTCATGGGCGATATGACGCTGGAAAGCGTGGCAGGCGATGTCCACCTGAATGAAGTATCCGGCTATATCATCGTCCGCACCACGGAAGGCTCTCTTGTCTGCACGCAATGCGCCGGCAAACTGGATTTCAAGTCCATCAGAGGTGGCGCACAGGTTCTCCAGCCGGCGCTGACCAACGTCAGTCTCTTCACCACTTCAGGAAATATTCTCTTTGATGGAGATTTCGTACGCACCGGCCTCTATACCATGAAGAGCGGCAAGGGCCTCGTCGAAGTTCGCTTCTCGGGCAACGATTCCTTTGACCTCAAGGCGCAAACCGCCGTGGGCACCGTCGACAATCAAGCGGCCGCCTACCTGAAGCCCGATTCTCACGGCGCCAAACACCTGGCATCAAAGTTCACCAAGGGCCTCTTCGGCACCGTCGGACAAGGCCTCGCCAAAGTCGAACTCTCCTCCTACAGTGGTACAATTCGCATTCTGAAGCGCGACTAGCTTTTCGCGCCGCGATCGCGTGACCACTACACCTCCTTTGCGCGGGCCGCAATCCCGCGTACCGATCCTCTGCCTTGCCGGTTTTATGGGTTCCGGCAAGACCACCATTGGCACGCTTCTCGCTCGCCAACTCGCCTGGCGCTTTGTCGATCTCGATGACCGCATCGAAGCCTCCGCCGGCCTCCCGATTCCCCAAATCTTCGAACGCCTCGGCGAACCGGCTTTCCGCCAGATCGAAGCGGATCAGCTCCGCTTAGCCCTCGGCCGCGCCGGGGAGCTAAGAGAAAGCACCGTCATCGCCCTTGGCGGCGGCACCTACGCGCAGCCGGGCTGCCCTGATTTTCTGCGCGCAGCCGGCGTCCCGGTTTTGTGGCTGGATTCGCCCATCGAAGTTTTGCTTGCGCGTTGCATGACCATGACCGGCCGGCCGCTTTTCCGTGACGAAGCCAGCTTCAGCGCGCTGTACGCTCAGCGTCTACCTTCTTACCAACTTGCTGATTACCGCGTGGACAGTTCCGGCGAGCCCGCCCAGGTTGTCGCGGAAATTCTGCGCCGCGGCATTGTTGCTTCTGGTGGAAACGCCGCGCATCTGGTGGTTGAGAAACCCCTCCCCTGAGAGAGAATGGACACGGGGGTAAGAAGCACCGTGAGATTCAGAACCGTATCGATTGCACTAACACTCGGAATCGTGGCGTGTGCCGCGTTGTCTCTCGCGGCTCAGAAGAAGGCCGCGGAAACGTCCGGCCCTGTTGTCTTCACTCAGGACAAGGGAAAGCTCACTATCAAACTCGGCGGACAGACTGTTGGCCACGAGGAATTTGAAATCGCGCCGTCCGGCGGCGGCTGGCTCGCCAAAGGCACCGCGGACATCAAGCCGCCCGACGGTGGCACCAGCAAAGTCTCGGGCTCACTCACGCTGCAGGGCGACGGCGCGCCCATCAGTTATGACTGGAGCGCTCAGGCGGAAAAAACGAACGGCGCGCACATCCTCTTCGCCAACGCCGTGGCAAGCATCACACTGGAGATGCAAGGCGCCCGCCCGTTCCAGCAGGACCTCACATTCAATTCGCCGCTCATCGTCGTTCTGGACAACAATCTCTACCATCAGTACGCGGTCCTTGCCCGCATTTACGACTGGTCCAAGCGCGGCGTGCAAACTTTTCCCGTGATCATTCCCCAGGAATTGACCCCTGGTTCGATCACCGTGCAATCCACTGGATCCGCCAGTGCCGACGGCAAGACCTATGAAGGCCTCAAAGTCACCACTTCCGATCTCGAGATTCTTCTCTTGCTCGACGGCAATCACCGCTTGATGCGGCTGGAAGTACCTGACGCCAAGGTCTCCGTCATCCGCGACTAGTCTCGTCGCTGGCAAAATCTTTTCCGCAAAGAAAAAACGCGGCGTCTCGACTAAGTCGGGACGCCGCGTTCTTTTGTGCCCTGCGTTTGAAAAAAACTTATCGCGCCAGCGGCCGTTGAAAAACGGGCCCACCCGGACGCCGCAGCGGATAGCCCTGCGGATTACCATGGGCATGCGCTAGCGCAAGCCCATTCGAATGGCCGGTACCGATGTGACCGTTGCCATTGCCATTCGCCGACGCGGGCTGCGGCAGCCGCGCCGGATTACCGATAGGGCGGAGATTGATCGGTGCTGAATGAACGTGGTCGCTGATGGCCTGCAGCCTCTTCAGGATGGACTGCCATTGTTCCCAATCCAGTTGCCGCAGGAACGGACGCAACCCCTGGATGAACGGATCTTCCAGCAGCGCTTCGCCGTCGGATTCCGGGATGAAGAACCGATTCAAGCCGACGTTGAGCGCCTCGGAGATCTTCTCCAGCGTGCCGAGGCTCGGCGTCATCTGGCCGCTTTCGATGCGTGAGAGGTAGGAGCGCGAGACCTTTGAGCGCGACTGCAGTTGGCTCTGGGTCATGCTGCGCGATTCGCGCAACTGGCGAATGCGCTGGCCGATATTCTCGACCGTCTCCTGGTTGACGAACTTTTCTGGTGTAGGTTCAGCGGCTGCTTCCTCCGGAGGTGCCGGTGGAGGAATCAGGAACTCTAAGCGCTGAGGCAAGGCGCGCACGCAACGGCGGCAATTCCCTGTGCGCGTCCGGTACTGGACGAGACCACACACCGGTACTCCTTGCTGACTGTTTTTCCGGCGTGCGGATAGGGGAGGAACGCTGGAACGTTCGCTGGGAAGGCAGTTGCTGGCGCACGAGGAGTATCTTGCGGCTGTCATTTTCTGTCAAGAGTATTTTTGTACTTTTTTTATTTTTGCTCGCAGCGAATCGTAACTCTACGCCATACGTTCGCTGTACCAAAGGACACACGCGCCTCCTCGCTCTCCTTTTTTCCGCAAGCTCTTGTGTACTCCCCCGTCCTGCACCGCACCGCTTGTGGTGCCGTCGTCGCCCTTGCAGACGCCGCGCTTTAGCCCGGCCTCTTGGCTTTTCCGCAGACCCGGCACCCGAACTCTTCTGCTTGTCGGATCGTCAAAAAAAATGAGGAATGTCTTACCTCCCTTCTCCCCTTGACATTCCCGCTCCTCCTGCGTATAGGTAGAACTGCTAGGTGTCTCCGATGCCCCAGGAAAAAGTGGAGTTCCTCAAGGGAACTCTCGACATGCTCATCCTCAAGGTTGTCGCCGCCGGTCCCATTCACGGCTACGCCATCTCCCAGCGCATTCAGCAGATTTCCAAGGATTTCTTTCAGGTCCCCCAGGGCTCCCTCTATCCCGCCCTCCACCGTCTCGAGGAGCAGGACTGGCTCGAGGCGCAATGGAAAGACACCTCCACCGGCAGGGAAGCGAAGTTTTACACTCTCACTCGCAAGGGCCGCAAACAGCTTGAGACGGAAGTGCTGAACTGGGAGCGTCTCTCTGACGCCGTCGCGTTGATCCTCCGCACTGCGGAGTAGGAGGCTGCCCATGCGCTGGCTCCGCCGTCTTTGGCACAAGTCGTTGACCGAAAGGCGCCTCGACTCCGAACTCCAATGCCACCTCGAGCAGCAAATCGCTGACTACGTCGCCTCCGGCTTGCCCCCCTGCGAAGCACGCCGCCGCGCCTCCCTCGAATTTGGAGGCCTCGAACGCTTCAAGGAAGAGTGCCGCGAAACCCACTGGGAAAATCACGTGGAAATTCTTGCCCGTGACTTTCGCGTCGCCCTTCGAGGCCTCGCAAGGGATCGCCGCTTCGCGTTTATCGCCATTTTCGCGCTGGCCCTTGGGATCGGCGCATCCACGGCGATTTTTAGCGTGGTGACCAGGCCGACCGTTGGCGCGGCGCCTTCTTGTTTGCCGAAATTCAGGACATCAGGAAGCAGAACCATGTGTTTGACGGCATGGTGGCCAACCTCGAGGACGACATTGTCTACTCGGCCGGCGATGGCAATCTGCAGTTGGGCGGCAACTTCGTTTCTTCAGGCACCTTCGAGTTCTTTGGCGTTGCCCCCTTCCTCGGGCGCTCCCTGGCGGCCGCCGACTATCAGCCTGGCGTTCCTCCTGTTTTCGTCCTGCGTCACGCCACCTGGGTTGGCAAGTTCAATTCCGATCCTTCCTTGATCGGCAAGACGTTTATGCTGAACGGCGTTTCCCGCACGCTCGTTGGCATTGCCGCGCCGCGTTTTGCCTGGGGTGGCGCCGATCTGTGGATGCCGCGCGGGCCGGACGAGCCGAAGGTCCTAAGGGAAGGCGACTTCGCTCGGCACTGGGGAGTTGTCGCCCATCTCAAACCTGGTGTGACCGCTCACGAAGCGTCAGCGGATCTCAACGTCATCGCCCAGGGACTTTCTGCGGTACTCTCCCCGCGTTTTCGCAACAGCCTCTATGTTTTCCTGGCAGCAGTGGGACTTCTGCTGCTCATCGGTTGTGGCAATGTTGCTAATCTCTTGCTCGCCCGGGCAGCCGCTCGTAAAAAAGAATTTGCCGTGCGTGCGGCCCTGGGAGCAAGCCGCTTCCGTCTCGTACGCCAACTGCTTGCTGAAAGCTTTCTTCTAGCAATCAGCGGCGCGATGCTCGGAATCTTTTTCGCCTGGGCCGGCGTGAAGACCCTTGCTGCGGTGATTCCTGATTTCACCATTGCCTCTGAAACCGTCATCGAAATGAATGGGGCGGTCCTTCTCTTCGCGTTGGTTGTTGGCGTTAGCACTGTTTTTCTTTTCGGCCTGGTTCCCGCGCTCCAGGCTTCGCGCTGCGACCTCCACGATTCGCTCCGCGACACCGGCAAGGGAGTCGGACGGACGGTTGGCCGCTCCGGACTGCGCAATGCCGTAATCGTCCTGGAAGTGGCCCTCTCGCTCACGCTGCTTTTCACTGCCGGTCGGTTCATGCGCAGCTTCGTCGCTCTTCAGGAAGTGCCTCTTGGTTTGCGGATCGATCATGTTCTGACCGCGCGTATGCCGCTGCCAGCGGCGCGCTATAAGACCGCTGCTCAACTCCCATCCTTCTTCCGGCCCCTCCTGGCCCGTTTGAAGTCCGTGCCGGGCATTGCCTTCGCAGCGGAAACCAGCACGCTTCCGCCCTACGGCGGAATTCGCAGTGAAGTGGAAGTCCCCGGCAAAGCGCACACGGAGAAATGGGACACCCTGTTTCAGCTTTGCAGCGAGGATTATTTCTCGGTGCTGCGCATTCAATTCCTCGATGGCCGTTCTTTCACCGAGGCCGAGTCAATGACGTCAGGAAGGTTGCGGTCATCAATCAAACATTCCGGCGTCGCTACTTCGGAGATGAAAATCCCATCGGCCGCCGCATCCAGTTGAAGGAGTTGAAAGAGTTTTCAGATCCCTTGAACGACACTTGGTTTGAGGTGATCGGTGTGGTGGCCGATGTGCGAAATCAGGGTTTGCAGGAACCTCTCTGGCCGGAGGCCTGGATTCCCGACGCCGTTACCGGATCATTCATGCGCGGCATCCTCGTGCGTACCACGAACGAGCCCAAGTCCATGATCAAAGCCGTTGGCAAGGAAATTTGGGCCACCGATCCGAGCGTGGCCATGGCGCAGCCCGAGACTCTTGAATACTTTCTCAATCTCTTTACTTTTGCCCAGCCGCGCTTCGGGCTCTGGCTGGTCACCATATTTGCTGCCATCGGTTTGCTGTTAGTCACCATCGGCGTGTACAGCGTGATTGCCTATACCACGTCGCGCCGCACTCACGAAATCGGCATTCGAATCGCTCTCGGCGCCGCCCGAGCCGATGTCCTGAACATGGTCCTTCGAAAAGGCCTCCAACTTCTACTGGCAGGCATCGCTATTGGGCTAGCCGTGAGTTTCGCCCTTTCTCGGCTCATCATCAGCCAGCTTTGGGGTGTATCCTCCTACGACCGTCTCACCCTCTTCTCGGTGGCCGTCCTGCTCCTTGCCGTTGGTCTGATCGCGTGCTGGATCCCCGCCCGGCGCGCTACCCGGGTAAACCCCTCCACCGCCCTCCGCTACGAATAGTCAGAAATTTAGTCTTGCCTGCATTTTTCCTGGAACATTTTGATAGGTAGAACGTCTATGTATACAGGTAGAAGTCCTACAGGTAGAATTTTTACCCGCCGGTCTCCTGCCCCGAGCGGCTCGACGCTCTGGCGATTCGAAGGAGGAAATTCATGAAAAGCTTCGATTGGAAGTCTTTGTTCCGGTGGGCCCGCCGGCCCTTCCCTATGTACTTTTTCCTGTTTCTTACTGTTGCGTTCGTTCCTGCGAGCCTCAAGAGAATGCCGATTCCACGACCGCACCCTGTGTCCCGCCGGGGCTGGCTCAGTTGATCGCGCCCGATGGCCGCATCGTTCGCGTAAACCCTGTCCGGGAGCAAGCCGGCAACGAGACGCGCACAGCTGAAACTGTGGCAACAGTCGATGCCACACCGAGCACTAGCGCGCGCATCATGCTCGGCTCTATGTACGCCCTCGGCCGCGGCACGCCAAAAGATGTGCAATCCGCTTATCTTTGGATCTCCGCCGCCGCTTTGCAAGGCGACACCCGCGGCAACGCCACGCTCCTGTCGCTCGAGCCTCAATTAACTCCCGCCCAGCTTGCCGAAGCAAGGCTGCGGGCCCGATCACTTGGTCTCAGTTCCCCGCCTTCGCCTGACGTCGCCTTGCTCCATTGATCGCGGGTGGCAGGCCCTTAGTCGCTGGGCCGGGTGACCCATCCATGCGCAGGAAGAGTGTGGATTTTCTCTTATCCCTATTCCATTTTCTTGTCTGCGTGGATGCGGTCAGCGGGGACTTCGACCTCGGTAACGCCGCGGAAAGAGAACAAGAGTTTTACGAGGTACTTGGGTGGCTGTTGCGAAGTCTGTTTCACAATGTGACCAACAGCGTCGGTGACCGCGGCCTGGAACATCACGCCCTCGGCCTGCAGGCCGGCTAGGTTCACACGCACAAGTTGGCCCGGTTGCAACATGATTCGAAGATCCTCCCGCTGCGCGCCGTCAAATGCAAGCCGTCTCGGACACTGTTTCCGGAATAGAACATGGAAACTCGCCTTGGCGGGTCTAAAGACCCGCCACTACAGGGGCCGGGCTCAGCCAATCATCTCCGTCCGCGTAACATCGCGCGGCTGATCGAGCAGCGCATCCACGCGTTCAAGGAACCGCACCGTATGCGGCAATCCCGCGTGGGCTTGGAATGCGGCCTCATCCACCCAGCGCGAATGAATGTAGAAGAGCCGGCGGTTTCGCATCGAGCGGAAGGTGTGGAAACTGAGGCAACCGGCCTCCTCCCGCGAAGGCCCGGTCACTTCGCGCAACGCCTCCTCCACCGCACTCTCTTCCCCCTCACGCGCATGCAGCCGCACGAAAGTGTATTGCTCCATGCTCCCTCCGTTTCCCTACTTCATTCCTTCCTGCCTCTCACGGTACACTACTGCTCATTTTGGGGGAGAGTCGAAGAGAGGGCACGATCCCGACAAGGTCGGGACAGGTGTATCGTGCCCCTACGGGGCAGAAGAAGCGAAGAGCCGGGCTTCCCGAGCGGGTCCCCGACATGGTCGGGGCAGGCGGGATGAATTCCGCCCGCCTTTACCCCTGGAGACCAAAGAACCGGTCCGAAGACCGGCCACCACACTGGGAGAGACCGATGCCGACACGCGAGGACGCCTGGACACTGCTGTGCGAATACACCGCTTCGGAGAGCTTGCGCAAACACATGCTGGCGGTCGAGGCGTGTGTGCGGGCTTATGCGCGCAAGTCGGGCGCCGATGAAGAGGCCTGGGGGCTGGCCGCGTTGCTGCACGATTTCGACTACGAGCGCTGGCCCAACCAGGAGCACGCCGCCGAGCAGGGGCATCCGTCCGAAGGCGCAAAGATTTTGCGCGAAATGGGCTATTCCGAGGAGATTGTCCGCGCGATCATTTCTCACGCGGACTATTGCAACGTGCCGCGCCAATCCGCGCTGGAGCACACGCTCTTCGCCTGCGACGAGCTGGCCGGCTTCCTGACCGCTTGCGCGTACGTGCGCCCGTCGAAAAGCATTTTGGATCTGGAAGTGGATTCGGTGAAGCGCCGCATGAAAGACAAACTCTTCGCCAAGGGCGTGTCGCGCGAGGACGTGCGCAAGGGCGCCGAGGAACTTGGCGTGCCGCTGGAAGAGCACATCGCCTTCTGCATCGGCGCTCTGCGGGAGCACGCCGACGCATTGGGGCTGCGCGGATCTCTCTGATGGGGCCCGGCTCGCTCTGAGATTTGTGAAAACGGGCAGTCAGAATCAGCGGTGGGCGTACAACACCAGCGCGGCGCCGAACAACATGCTGGCGATCACCAAAGTGACCACCGCGGCTGTGAACCACCTGGAAGTGAGCGCCGCGCGGAAATAGGACGCCGTGCTTTCCGTGCGTTCCCAGAGCGCCGCGACGGACGAGAGTCCCGCCGGCTTCGGGGCCGGAGGCGTTTGAGGCGCAACCGCCTGGTCGGCGTATTCTACTTTGGCAACAAAGCAGTAGCCCTTGCGCGGAATGGTATCCACGAACGCGGGCTGATCCGGGGAATCGCCGAGAACTTGCCGGAGCTTGTTCACAGTGGTGTTCACGTTGGCATCGTAGTTGACGTGGGTGTCCGACGGCCAGAGCTGCATGCGCAGCTCTTCGCGAGTTACGATTTCGCCCGGCTTTTGAAGGAGCGCAAGGAGGGCCTGATAGACCTTGCCCTGCAGCTTAACCCGCGTCCCGTCCTTGAAAAGTTCTTCTCGCTTTAAGTCCAGATGAAACGCGCCAAAACAGGCATAACGCGAGGAAGCGAATGCGGGGTTATTCGAACCTTCGTGCTCTTCCGGCGGGTGCGTGGGGCCCAGTTGCGTACTCATAGAAACCACCCCTGCTCACAACCCTAGACCGATTGAACATACGGTTTATTCCACTCGGAGAATGGCGCCCGACCGGGCCATGGATGCCTTCACTTGACATCGCGTTGCGGTCAGTTATATTTTAAGATGTATATACAAGTCAAGCTTGAGATGCCGGAAATGAAAAAGAATCCCTCCCCATTGGACCTGAACGGAACGGGCTACTGCGCTTCGTTCAACTTTCGCAAGACCGCGCGGGCCGTCACGCGGCTGTACGACATGGCGCTGCAGGAATCGGGCATCCGCTCGACGCAGTTCGCCATATTAGTGGGCATCGCCAAAAACCAGCCGGTTTGCATCGGGGCTCTCGCGGACGTGCTCGTCATCGACAGCACGACACTGACGAGGAGTTTACGATTCTTGCAGAAAGAGGGACTCGTCGCCGTTTCGAATCGTGCCGCCATGCGACAGCGTTTTTTGACAATTACGGCAAAAGGAGAGCGCACGCTTGGGCACAGCCTGCCCGCCTGGCGCGCGGCGCACGCGCATTTTGTCGCGACGGTAGGCTCAGAATATTGGATGGAGTTGCGGAACGAACTCGAGAGACTCGCTCACGTCGTCGGCGGGCTAGAGAAACCGCAGAAAGACGTTCGCGCGTTGATGCCTGGCAACTCCTGATTCCAGCGCCTGTGGGTCGAGTCAGTTCGGCAGCAACCCGTAAACTTCGAGTTCTCCCAGCACGGTCGAGTCGTTGCCTCGTGTTCCGAGATACACCTTGCCGTTGGCAACGGTGGGCACTGTAAACTTGACCGCGCGACCAGCCTGATCGCGATTCCCCCCAGCCTGCGTGCTGTTCCACAATTCATGGCCCAGATTCGCGGCGTCGTAAGCGTGCAGGACGGCCGGACCGCATCCGGGCGATTGAGTCGTGCAGTACTTACTATTGTCAGCGGCCCAGACAATGCCAGAAGCCGTGCCGTTCGAGGAGAGCGAAGGCGTGGCTCCCGGAAAACCGAAGGTCGCGGCGGATTGCGACGACGGCGCGCCGTTGAACTTTCCGGTCGCCGGATTGAAGACGTACTGCTTGAGCGCGCCGATGGGTGCGACGTACAAATTGTTCTGCCAGAAAACGGGCGTCGAGAAAATGCTATTCCCAGCGTTGATGGTTTGAACCACGTTGTTGGTACTGCTGTTGAAGCTGCCCATGTTTTCGCGGTTCAGCAGAAAAAGATTGCCCTGCTTTCCTCCGCCGATCACCAGGTGAGGCACGGGACCGCCGGATGGATCGACTAGGATGGTTGCCGCGCCAGACCCAAAGTCCGTGTCATTGGCATCGAGTGTGGCCTGATCGAGCGGCGTGAAGTAGTCGGCCACGCTCAGTCCGCTCGCGGTACTTAATTTCACGACGCTATCGCCGTAGTTCGATCCGCCCGGAGTATTTGCATCGAACGTCCCATTTCCGGTGATGAAATAAAGATTGCCGCTGGCATCGACCGCCGGGGCTCCGCCGCCCATCCAGATACCGCCGCGGGAGTACGACAGCGTTCCGACGTGATTGGGCGTCGAATTGAACACCGCATTCGTCACTTGCGCGAGTGTTGACGCACTGAACCCGATCATCCAGCCGTGATACGGATCGCGATCTTCATGTGAGGCCCAGCTGACGTAGATCACGCCGTTGGACAACACCAGGCCTGGCCGTTGGTTTTCATACTTCGGGTCAAATGCTACTCGTCCATTCACCGATCCATCGCCGGTACCCGCAACCGAAATGGAGGTGTCGATGCTACGCGGCGGCGTGACCCTTTCGTTCCCGGTGGTTAGGTCCAGCGCATGCAATCGCTGGAAGAATTGGGTGCTGGGGTTCACGGACTTGCTGACGACGTAGATGGTATTCGTGCTCGGATCAATCACGGGCGTGCCAGTCACACCCACCTCTGGAGTAATGTCGCCGAACCCGTTGCCAACGAGCCCTCCGGTGGCTCCGGACGGCACGGATGTTTCGTTGGCTGTTCCGCCGTGTGCGGAATCGAGAAGGTTTGTGTGCCATAGCGTGGTGCACGGACTGGCATCCGCATCAAACGCATACACGCTGTTGTGCTGGGTGGCCACCACGATCACGTTATGCGGCATTCCGCTGATCGTCACGCGCGGCACCCAGAGCGGCTGGGTGTAAATGGCGCCGTCGGCTTGACACGAGAATAGCTTACCGAAAGTCGTGGTCGTCACGAGCGCTGTCGTCAAGGCATACTCTTTGATATTCGAGCCGTCGCGCAACAGGTTATTGTGATAGGTCAGCACGCCGGGCAAATCGGTCACAGCGATGGTTGCCGAGGCGCTCTTGGTCACGTCGGCGGCGCTTGTTGCTGTAAGCGTGTAAACGCCCGCAGCCGGTGGCGCCACATAGGTCGCGGACGCCGTAGTTGTATTCGTGAACGTGCCGCAAGCGGATCCGGAGCAGCCGCTCCCTGACGCCGACCACGTAACGCCCGCATTCCCAACGTCATTTATCACGGTTGCAGTGATCGCGAGCGTCTGAGCTACCGCAAGACCGCCGCGCTTCGGCGAAATGGTGACGCTCACGCTGCCGCCCGAGGACGTGACCGTGATTGTCGCGCTTGCGCTTTTGCTCGTATCGCGCACCGATCTTGCCGTCAATGTCACCGTCGGATTGACAGGCACCGTTGCGGGAGCCGCATACGTCACCGTCGTGGCCGTTTGCCCTGAGAGCGCTCCACACGCGGGCGCACAGTTGCTGCCGGACTGGGCCAGACTCCAGGTTACGCCCTGGTTCGCAGAATCGTTCGTCACCGCTGCCGTGAATTGCCTGGCGCTCGAAACGTTCAACGAGGCGCTGGTGGGGGAGATTGTGACCGACACGGACGATGTCACCGTGACCGTGATCGTCGCAGTGGCTGATCTTGTGCTATTCGAGACCGAGGTTGCTGTCAGTTTCACCGTAGCCGGGGTTGGCACGGTGCTTGGCGCCCGGTACGTAATTGGCGTTCCAGACGCGCTGGAAGTTGCCGAAAGCGTTCCGCAGGCGCTTCCGGTGCACCCGGCGCCCGAAAGCGTCCAGAGCACTCCGCGATTTCTCCAGTCTCTTCGAACCGTGGCCGTAAATTGTTGCGTGCCAGTGCCAACTTGAACGCTCGCGCTTGCCGGGGACACGCTTACGGTGATCCGCGTCTGCGCGGTGCTTCCTGGCGCGCACATGAAGGCACCGAGTCCCAATGCCATCATCGTTGTCGTTGCGAATTTCCGGACTGAAATCCAGTTCGAATGAGCAAACATGGACGCCCCCTTCGGCAAGACCTAGCAGAGACGAAGCACCAATTTGCGAACCGGGGATCTGCTGGCGAATCCTTGTGGCAGATTATATCCAAGACTGCCCCACGGTGCCGATAGAACGAGAGGACAGTGGCCCGAATTCGCCGCGCTGTCCCAAAGCACAGTCAGGTCAAATAGACCCAGCGCTGGCGTGCACACGCGATTTCGCGGGAGGGGCAAAACACGCTAGAATTGAGAGGAATGCTTACACAGATTGAAGGATTTGACGCTGTCGCCAGCCGCCATCCGCGCCGCAAGACGTATGGCGTGAAGGTGGGACACGTGCGCGTGGGCGGAGGCGCGCCCATCGTCGTGCAGTCCATGACGAATACGGATACCGCGGACATCGAAACCACGTTGAAGCAGACGCTGGGGCTGGCTGAGGCAGGCTCGGAGATTGTGCGGTGGACGGTCAACGTGCCGGAAGCGGCAGCGGCGGTGCCGGAAACTAAGAGGCGGATGCTGGATGCCGGATGCAGCGCGCCGATCATCGGAGACTTTCACTACAACGGGCACGTGCTGCTGACGAAGTATCCGGAATGCGCGAAAGCGCTGGACAAATACCGCATCAATCCGGGAAATGTCGGCGCGGGGCAGCGCCGCGACGAGCAATTCTCTACCATCTGCAAAATTGCCGTTGATAACGGCAAGCCCGTTCGAATCGGCGTTAATGGCGGCTCGCTGAATCAAGAGCTGGTCATGCGCAAGATGCAGGAAAACACGGACAAGAATCTCGGCAAAGAATCCGAAGAGATCATCAACGAGTGCATGGTATTGTCCGCGCTGCAATCGACGGAGCTGGCGCTGGAGAGCGGGCTGCGGAACGATCAAATCATCATTTCCTGCAAGACCTCGCGCCCGCGGCATCTGATCACCGTTTATCGCGATCTTTCAGCGAAAACCGAGCAACCGCTGCACCTGGGCCTCACGGAAGCAGGAATGGGGATGAAAGGGCAGATCTGGTCGGCGGCATCGCTTGGCGTGCTGCTCTATGAAGGGATTGGGGATACCATCCGCATTTCGCTGACGCCGAAGCCGGGCGGCGACCGGCGCGAAGAAGTTTATGCTGCATGCGAACTGCTACAGGCGCTGGGGCTGCGGGCGTTTTCGCCGAGCGTGACGGC
>WNFN01265002.1_pt1 | contig 19921 bp, 19 predicted proteins | sample 5400161 | NCBI WGS metagenome assembly WNFN01 (sample SAMN13153353, study PRJNA577476) | soil metagenome | isolation source: 80 cm saprolite on Douglas fir-dominated hillslope | place: USA:California | collected 2013-09-17 | reverse complement strand
GGGAGTTACCAGCACCGGCAGGCCCAACGCGGATTCGAGCCGCTCACGAATTCGCCGGATTACCATTTTTTGGGCCTCCCCAAAGCCCACAAAGGGCAGCAACGCGATATAGCCTTGCGGATGACGCAAGCCAAAAAAGGTACGCAGTGCCTCGGTCATATTCAGCGTGGAGATCTGCCGGCGTGTTGCGCCCTCGGCATACAGCTCGACTTCTCCTTCTCGCGCGCGCATGGCCGATGCAGGAGATTCGTGCTTGGTCGCGATCTGCTCCAATATTTGCACGGTCCTGGTCCTGCTCTCCCGGACGTCTGGCTCGTGGAAAGGATTTGCTGACCATCGGCACATCGGCTTCGCGCAGCTCGTCGTGTCTCCTGCCCAGTTCGCGGTCTTCTTCCCCAGCCATCTTGAGAATGGCGACGAAGCAGCCCAGCTGAAGCATTTCGAGCCGGTACGACGAGCGTCCGAAAATCGGGACGATTCCGCGGCCCTTCTTGCCGGTGCTTGCCCCCACCAGATACCCGATCCGGCGCGCCACAGGCTTTAAGCTGTCCGTGCTGAAGAAAACCAGCCGGCAGGTCACCCGGAGCCGACCGGCAGAGCGCCGCGAGAAAAAAATTGAAATGAATCAGCGATGAATAGCGGCCATGGACGCCCGGGGGATCAAGAAAATTATCAAGGAAGTTATATTCCCCGGCGAGCTCGCCAAGATAGGAATTTTCTTCTGTCAGGGTGACAAAATGACGCGCCGGATGATGGATCCCCAGCACTCTCAGTCTTTCGAGAAAATACAAGAGCAAGGGTGTGTCTCGAGGTGTTTGCCGCAAAGACAAAGAGGGTCCTGTCGAGGTGCAGCATTTCATCGAAGGCGCGGACGGAATCGGGATCGATGTAGTCGAGCAGGAAGATTCTTGTTCCGAGCTTTGCAGCAGGCAAGCGCAAAATGCTTTCGGCCGCCAGGTTGGAGTCGCCCATGGTGACAAAAACCACGTCTTCAAAACCGGCGGGTTCAATCTTCAAAGCGCGGGCGGCTACGCGGGCGAGCAATGGCCCCAACTGCTCGGACAAATCGAGCCAACGCAGATTGCTCTTCAGGGATTCCGTTTGGTACTGTTCCGCCGGCCACAGGGAAGCGTCTTTGGCCCAGAGCCGGGCAAGCGCATTATTGGCAGAGAGGTTCTGGAACTCCCGCCGATGAGCGCTTTGCAGAAAACCTGGAAAAATCGCCTGCGTGGGTAGCGGCAAGGTCTCTCCTGGGAATTCTGGGAAGCAGCATTCTACTCTTCCTGTATTAAATATTTCAATATATTACCTTCGGGTTTGACACGCCTTTTCTCCGAGAAGACAGGAACTGCGCGGACCGACGTGGAAAGGCTGCCTGCAACTAGGAATTTCGGGAAAGTTGCAGTAAGGTAAGTAGGAAGAACGCGCGTGAGGAGAAGAGCATGGCGAACGAATCTTGTGATCCAACACCGGCACCCAGTGAAGCGGTGAAACCCGGCACGCGCATGGTGCACTGTGTGAAATTTGACAAAGATTTGCCCGGGCTGGATCGCATTCCATGGCGAGGAGAGATTGGCAAGCGCGTTTACGAAAACGTTTCGAAGGACGCCTGGAAGCTCTGGCTGGAGCACTCCAAGATGGTTATGAACGAGTACCGGCTGAATCCCCTCGATCCCAACTCGCAGAAAATCATGGAAGAGCAGATGGAGCAGTTTTTCTTCGGCGAAGGCGCTAAATTGCCCGAAGGATACGTTGCGCCAAAGGCAAAAGGCTAATTCCCCTGGTTCGTCATTCGGTGCGTCGCGGGATGTTCGACCGGCAGGCCTGGCGTAATCGTGAACGATAGTTTTTCATGGGCGTCGCGGAGTGACTGCTCGACTTTCTCCGGCGTGCTCCCCCGCGCAAAAAGAAACCCCAGATAGCTTGACCCCTCCGGCCAGGCAGCGATGGCATCGTGCAACCGTGCGGTGATAGCCAGTTCGGTGATCCCCGGGATCGAACGAGCCCCCTCTTCTCCAGAGACGCTTTCCAGAATCCCGCTCTTTGGTACGGGAATCATCATGACGCCGGAGGCAATTCGTTCGCGCGGCGAATTCCATCCAGGGAGTTCCAGCGCATGGCGAAAAAGCAGCTCTTCGAGCCCGATTGGTTCACTTGCCCCATCAAGAGAAAATCGCAGGGCTCGAGCGCAGAGCCCACCGATCGGCCGGGGCGCGACTTCCAGTGGCCACACTCCAGCCTCGTTGACCCGAAACTCGGCGTGGATTGGTCCATGCGATAGTCCCAAAGCTCGCGCCGAATCTCTCGCACATTTCTCAATGGCGCGCTCCACGGATTCGGGAAGCCGCGACGGCGTGACGTAGATCGTCTCTTCGAAGTACGGGCCTTCCAGCGGATCGGGCTTATCGAAGATCGCCAATATGCTCAGAGCGCCATCCGTGAGAAGTCCCTCGACGGCTACTTCCCTTCCCGGTATGTAACCTTCCACGAGCATCCAATCGAGATTGGCCTCGCGAGTGGCAAGAATGTCCGGAGATTTGAGCAACCGCCGAACCCGAGCCGCGGCCGCGAGAAACTCCTCACGATTGTTCGCGCGCACGACTCCCTGACCGGGACAGAGAGTCCGGCATCTCGAAAGACTTCTTTCATGCGCAGCTTGCTCCGGCAGGCCTCGACAGCTGCAGGATGGTTGTAACGGACTCCCAGACCGCGCGCGGCATAAGCGGCCGCGGCGGCGGGCCGGTCACCGAGGGCAAGAATTCCGTTGACGCCCTGGCCGCGAAGCGCTTCTATCACGGTGTAGGCGGCCACGTCGGGCGTTTCGAAATGCACGGCGATGGCTTGATCGCCCCACGGATCTTCGAGCTGGTGGCATCGATCGGTGATGTAAACAAGCTGCACGCCCAGCTTACGCGCGGCATCTTCAAAACTGCGCGTCTGGTAACCGAGTTTCGCCGTGAAGAGCAGCAATCGTTTGGACGGGGCGGTCATTGGTAGTCCAAATTATTCACGAAGAGCGGCCCGCCTCGGAAGGCGGGCCCTACAAAATCAATAGAACCCCGTTTCCGCGCCGGGATCAAACAAAGCCATCGGCGCTTGCGACCGCATTTTTTGCCAGCGGCTTCTGTTTCTGGGCGCCGATGGAGACCAACTGGTCGCGGGTTGGCTCGGCACAGCAGTACCAGGGTTCGCTGAGAAACGGGACGCCAGCCTGGGATCGCGGCGGCGGGTTGATCTGTGGAGCGGGCAAGCTGGCTGCGGCGTGTGCTGCCTTCCAGATGCGTTCGAATGTAGCAGGCCGCGATTCTTTTTGCCGCTCCGCCGCGGCGGCGATCTCCTGGACGGTTTCGCTGAGAGCGTCCAGGCGCGGGTCGGCGTTTTTCCAGGAGTACGCCAGCGACTGCGGATCGAACGGCCCAACCAGGCGACACACCTCCTCTAATTCCAGCATCCGCGAGCCTTCCGGGATGAGCAAGCGAATACCAAGCTGAATGGGCGCTACATTTTCGATCACACCCTGTTGCTCGATCACTCGCAGCAAATCCAGGTAGCCATTCACGGTGGTCCAGGGCGTGAACGGCACGAAAGTCGGATGAAGCGTCATGCCAAGTTCGCTGAACGTTTTGACGACGCGCAGAAAATCTTCGCGCGTGTGTCCCTTGTCCAGGAAGCCCAGGACCGCATCATCCACGGATTCGACCGCGCTGATCACAAAGAGGCAGCCAGTATCGCGAAGGGCAGGCAGGTGCCCCTCATATTTGAGCAAGTGTTCGATCTTGATGGTCACGTCGTATGTTACCGCTGGAAATTCCCGATGAAACGCCTCCGCGAGTTCCATTGCGTGGCGAATACCGTTAAAGAAATCCGGATCACCGAAGGTGATGTGTTGCGCCCCGGCGGTTACCTGGCGGCGAATGTCTTCGAGCACCACATCCCGGCTGACGATTCGAAACACGCCCTTGTAAACCGGCACGATCGGGCAATGCCTGCAAAGATGCTTGCAGCCGCGGCTCGCTTCCGTCGATCCAACGATCCGGTAGCCATCCCCGGGAACGATGAGACGGGCATACTTCTCCATCGCAGGCATTCCCGATCGATCGGGCACTTCGAACTGCAACCGGGCCATGGAGATCAGGGACTCGGCGGGCTGCGCGCTTGCCTGCTTTCCATCTGCGGCCATGCGCCCTGCCAGTTGCACGAGCCCTTCTTCAAATTCGCCGCCGAGAATCGTGGATACGCCGAGCGCGCGAAGATATTCAACGTTCATGGGAGCGTACAGGCCGTAGCAACAAAGATGCGCGCTTGGATTCTGTTTCCGCAGCACGGGAATGAGTTGCGCCGCCAGCCGCGTGGCGGTATGCATGGGCAAATAGATCGCGATTAGCCCGGCTTCGCCAATCGCAGACTCATCGAGTGACTGCCGGGCAAGGTCGAGCGCTACAACACTGTGGCCGCGTTTGCGCAGCCATGCCGCGGGCGACGCCAGCCCGAAGGGTTGTCTCCCTAACTCGTAGGTCGAAATGAGAACGATATTCACTGCCATACCAGTATAGCCGCGCGGCGCTCGGATTCAATTTCGGTTATGATAGGGAGCTACGAATCACAGCGAGGGGACTGTCAGAATGGCCATCAACGCGGGCAATTCTTTCCGCACACGCGACAAACTGAACGTTGGCGCTCAGACCTTCGATATTCACCGCCTCGAGTTCCTTGAAAAGCAGAGCGTCGCCGACCTGGCAAAGCTGCCCTTTTCACTGCGCATCCTTCTGGAGAATCTTCTGCGGTGCGAGGATGGCCGCTTCGTCCATGCAGAGGACATCCGCGCGCTTGCAAACTGGCGTCCCGGTGCGCCGGAAAAAGAGATCGCTTTCATGCCCGCGCGCGTCCTGCTGCAGGACTTCACAGGGGTACCCGCAATCGTCGATCTCGCCACCATGCGCGAAGCGGTGCAGCGCATGGGCGGGAATCCGAAACGAATCAATCCGCTGTTCCCTGCCGAGCTGGTCATCGACCATTCCGTCCAGGTCGATAATTTTGGTAACGTCAACGCCTTTGGCCTGAATGCGGAGTTGGAGTTTCAGCGCAACGTGGAGCGCTATGCGTTCCTGCGCTGGGGGCAGACGGCGTTCCAGAATTTCAAAGTCGTTCCACCGGACACCGGCATCTGCCACCAAGTGAACCTGGAATACCTGGCGCGGGTCGTTTGCGCGATGCCCTACGGCAACAGGTTTGAGGCCTATCCCGATTCGGTCGTGGGCACGGATTCGCACACCACGATGGTCAATGCGCTGGGCGTTTTCGGCTGGGGCGTCGGCGGGATCGAAGCAGAAGCGGCCATGCTGGGCCAGCCCTCTTCGATGCTCATTCCGGAAGTCGTTGGATTCCGTCTGCACGGGCGCTTAAGCGAAGGCGCAACCGCGACGGATCTGGTTTTGACCGTTACGGAAATGTTGCGCAAAAAAGGCGTCGTCGGAAAATTCGTGGAGTTCTACGGTTCGGGGCTGTCCACGCTGAGCGTTCCGGACCGCGCCACCATTGCCAACATGGCTCCTGAGTATGGCGCGACCATGGGGTTCTTCCCCGTTGATGCGGAGACACTTGCTTATCTGCAATTCACCGCGCGTTCGGCCGAACAGATCGCTCTTGTCGAAGCCTACTGCAAAGAGCAAATGCTCTTTCGCACCGATCAGACGGCTCCTCCACTGTTCAACGACATCCTTGAATTGGATCTGGGGACCGTCGAGCCTACTGTCGCTGGTCCCAAGCGTCCGCAGGATCGCGTCGCTCTGCGCCAAGCGAAGACTTCTTTCACGAAAGTTGTGGAAGGAACGCCCGCCAAGCACGTTGCCGTCCGAAACAACGGCGACTCGTTTGACCTTTCGAGCGGCGCCGTGGTCATTGCCGCCATCACCAGTTGCACCAACACTTCGAACCCGTCGCTCATGCTGGGCGCTGGACTGCTGGCGAAGAAGGCGGTCGAGCGCTTGACACCTTATTTGGAGAAATTGAACTTTCACCTTGTCGGCTATGGATGCACCACTTGCATCGGAAACAGCGGTCCGCTGGCGGACGCCATCGGCGCCGCCATCAAGGATAACAATCTGATTGCCGTCGCCGTGCTCAGCGGCAATCGCAACTTTGAGGGCCGCATTCACCCGCTGGTTCGCGCCAATTATCTGGCCTCGCCGCCGCTCGTCGTCGCTTACGCTCTTGCGGGGCGCATGGACCTTGACCTCACCACGGAACCGCTCGGCAACGACCCTGCGGGCAAACCGGTCTATCTGAGAGATATCTGGCCGACGCCGCAAGAAATCGAATCAACCGTTCGTTCTTCCGTTACTACGGCGCAATACAGCAAACAGTACAGCGAAGTGTTCGAAGGCGATGCACACTGGAAGTCCATGCCGATTCCCAAAGGCGATATCTACAAGTGGGATCCGAAATCGACTTACATCAAGCTGCCGCCGTTTTTCGAAAACATGCCGACGGCGCCTCCGGCGCTTGCGGACATTCACGGCGCCAAGGTGCTGGCCATTCTTGGCGACAGCGTCACCACCGATCACATTTCGCCGGCCGGATCTATTCCCGTGGATTCTCCCGCGGGGAAATACCTCATCGCCAACGGCGTGAAGCCGCATGAATTCAATTCCTACGGCGCGCGCCGCGGCAACCACGAGGTCATGATGCGCGGCACGTTTGGGAATATTCGGCTGCGCAACCAGCTTGCCCCTGGCACCGAAGGTGGCTGGACTCTTTATCTTCCGGATGGCGAAAAGATGCCGATCTACGACGCGGCGGTGAAATATCGCGAGGCTGGTGTGGCGCTAGTGGTCATCGCCGGAAAAGAATACGGCTCCGGCTCTTCGCGCGATTGGGCGGCAAAAGGCACGCGGCTGCTCGGCGTGCGCGCGGTCATCGCCGAAAGCTATGAACGCATCCACCGCAGCAACCTCGTCGGCATGGGCGTGCTGCCTCTTGAATTCAAGATGGGAGAAAGCCGTGAATCACTTGGCTTGACGGGACACGAAATATTTGAGATCGAGGGGGTCGCGTCACTTGCGCCCAAAAAGCAGATCACGGTGCATGCTAAATCGGGAGATGGAAAGGTCAAGACCTTTTCCGTGATGGCGCGTGCGGATACGCCGGAGGAAGTTTCGTACTATCATCACATCACGGCGGCATTCTGCAATACGTTTTGCGGCAGATGCTGTAGCGCCCGGCTATATGCGGGACACTCTGGAGATTAAGAAGATTTCGATTGCAGAGTCGAACTGCTCCTGATCCGCCAGAACAGAATAACACCAATGACGATCGACACCAGGCTGGCCGTCTGAGCATTCGAAAGGCCGAAGAACGATCGCGGGTTGATGCGGATGAATTCAATCAGGAATCGGGCCACGCCCGTCAGGATGAGGTAGCCGCAGAGGATTTCTCCCTTGGGCCGCGCGCCACTTATTGATTTCTTGCCCATGTGCCACAGGAACGCGGCGATGGCCATCCAAATGAAAAATTCATAAATGGGAGTCGGGTAAACGCGGCAGTCGGCCGGCCAGCCCCATTGCACACAGGTTTCGGTAGTGGGAACGACGCCGTCGGGAAAAGCCATCCCCCAGGGCCAGGACCACGATGTGGGCCTGCCGTAGTCGCCGTCCCCGGACAACAAGCAGCCGATGCGCCCGATGGCATAACCAACCGCCGCTGCCGGGGAACATAGGTCCATGAATTCAAGGGCCGGAATTCCAAAACGCCGCGCCAGAAACAGGAGCACCACAAAACCGGCAAGGAATCCGCCGAACCAGGCAAACCCAAACCGGCTGATCAGTATGGACGGATCGGCAATCAAATCTCGAGGGCTTTCCAAAACGTGATACAGACGTGCCCCAACCAAGCCGGCGAGTCCGGCGATGCCAATAATGAGAAACCCTTCGTCGTGATGGCTCGGCTTGCCGTCCCTCTTCTGGTAGCCACTCTTCACGAATTGCTCGCGGCGGCGGTCAAAGTCGGCCTGCAAGAGATACGCGGCGGCCAACAGGCCGAGAGCAACCATGAGGCCAAAAGTCGGAATTGTTAGCGGCCCAAGATGGAGAAAAGGAATCATCGATAGAAAGAATCAGGCTCCCTTTAAAGTATACATGACGGCTGGGCGGCACTTGCGGGGACAGGGGTGGAAGAATGAAGAGCGAACCTTCGACATGGCGCTCGTCACTTTTATTCGTGGGAATCCGGGCAAACGCTAGTGGGTCATTACACGTGCAAGCAGTCCGCCCAAGACATCCTGCGGCAACGGATGACGTTTTTCATCAAATGGTCTGGTCCGACGCGAATGGCCCATCTGACCAGAGAACTTCTACAGTTGCGGTATCTCAGCAAGCACACTTCGACACTATGGCCGGTCTTCAGGATCGGATCTCCTGACGAAAGACTCAGGCATCTCTTGCTGTGCGGTATGCTTTTCCGCCGGCTTCAACCGCCCGGGCCACGTTGACCTTTACGTCGTCCACCTTATCTTGCGCGCGACGAGTCCATCGCTTTCCCGTGGATGCCGCATCATTTAGACCCTTTTTCAAAGTGCCGCTGAGGTAGTCACGCGTTTCCTCTCCCGAGGACGGCGCAAAAAGCAATGCAAGAAGCGCGCCCACTCCAGCGCCCACGGCAAATGTAGCGAACTTGTTTGACCAATTATTCTGACTCATAGCATCCCTCCTCTAGGGCTGATTTCTTGAGCGCTGTGTCCTCGATAGGTTTCTAAATACTGCTTTGGCGTGCTCCATCAATCTCCAAACGGCCGCCTATGCGGCCGCCTGGATAGAAATCTATTTCCCGAGGACTTTCTCCACCTGGCCGATTTTCTTCTGGACCTTCCCGGCTATCTTTTCGGCTGTGCCTTCGCCTTCCAAGTCGGGATCGTTCGTCAGTTGGCCCACCTTTTCCTTAATCTTGCCTTTCACTTCGTGGGTGTGCCTGCGATTTCATTCTCAGTACTTGGCTTCATCTTGTCGCCTCCTCTGAAACGATTTGAATTCCGGCACTCGGATAAACGCCCTTCGGCTTCACCCACGCCAGAAAGCGCATGCTGCGAACATCTCGCGGTCCGCGAGCACGCTTAACAGTTATCTATTTGCGATTGCATCTCTCCTCTTGACGGCAAGAAAGCGCTAGTTCCTGCGCCAGCGGGAAAATCCCCAGCCCCCACCGCCGAGCAAAAACAAAACGAGAAGAACGATCAAAATAGTTTCCCTTGCTTTTCTCCCAAGTCAGAGGAAATGGGTTAACTCGTCCGCAGATGAGCCACCTCAGTTCCCCCGCAGGCACCATCTTAAGGAAGACGAAGCCGGATATCTGTTCACATCAAGACACATATGGAAATTGTCTGCCTTTTTGTTGCGGCGAAAGTTGCTCCCGACGGGAACCACCCGTGCCCAATCATTGGAATCGGAAGATGCCAGGCTGATGCTCGGCGCTACAGCGAAGCGGAACGGGGGCGGCGATGGAGGATGGCGCCGAGAGCAAGCCAGATGCCCAGGGCAATCCATTCGGCGAGTGAAAAGTGCCCGGGGAACGCGGGCAGGACTTTCATCAGGAACAGCAGCAAGGAGACGGCAATCCCCAGCCCAGTCATGATCCGCATCGATGCGCGCTCCTCCACGATCCAGAACGACAGGCACGCGGCGAACCATCCCATGGCCGACGCCATCGAACCCACTTCCGTGACGGGAACGAGGAGCGCATCACCGAGAAGAAGACCGGCGAGGGTTCCTGCTGTGATTCCGAGAATGGCCACGGAAGGCGTCAGAAATTTTTCGTGAACTTCACCGAATGGCGGAGGAATGGTCCCGCGGCGGCCATAGGCGAATAACAATCGGCTGGACGCGACGAAGTTACCGTTGAAACATTGAAACAGCCCGAAGAGGGCCATGATTAGAATCAATCGGACGGGCCACTGCGCTCCCAGCGCTTGTTCAAACGCGATCGCGGTTGCGAATCGTTTTCCAATCAAGCCTTGCCAGGGCGCAACGTAGGCCACCGCCGCGACGGCGAGGACGTAGAAACCCGCACCCACAAGAAGTGCCATCATGATCGCGCGAAAAAATCCTGTCGAACAAAATCCCTGATGGGCTTCCTCCGCCACTTTAGGCACGGATTCGAATCCGGTCATGAAATACGGCACGATCTGGAGCGTAAGCAGGATTGATACGAAGGGAGTCGTGCGAAACGCCGGATGAAAATTGGCAGGAGTGCCTCGATCGGCGCTGATGCCCAAGAGGAGGACGAAGAGAAGGAGCACGATTCCCGTCGTCCAGTTTTGAAAACTGGCGCTCCAGCGGATGCCCCGGTAGTTCAGGCCACTCGATACAATTCGAACGAATCGAGCGATGGAAAGATGTACGCCGCAAGCATGCCGACGGCCACCGCTTCCCACGGGCACACGATGAAATACGCAAGCAGCATCATCCACCCGGTGAAATAACTGACGACCGGCGGAAAAACCTGAGCGGTGTAGGCGGCCTCACCGGCAGCGTCGGGAAGCCGCTGCACCCATTGGCCATAAACATAGCCGACGGGCAGCAGCAGAACTCCCCCGAGAGCAAATCCCAGAATCGCGCCGAGCGGCCCGCTGCGTCCTAGCCAGTCGTCCATCAGGACTAGCCATCCGGCCCCCACCATCGTGCCAAATGCGAGCGCGAAGTAATCGGCGAGGCGGAGTTTGCGCGCGAGTGTGTTCATGGCTCCGGGTTGCGCCCGATTCTATACGGCTTCTTCGTTTGCGCCATCAGTTTTGACGCGCCTTTAACCTACCGCTAACAAATCCAGCTTAGAACTTTACCTGCAGGTAAACGGGCTGCGACGCCTTCGAGTCCGCGCCTCCCAGTGAGTGCGTCCGTCGCCTGTGTTTGCATTCGTGGTTCAAGACTGAGAATTCCAAGGAGAAACTTCCCATGCATCATCGCCTTACTAGAGCTGTGGCGGTTGTGGCCGCTTCGGCCATGACGCTCTTGCCCGTATACCCAGCATCCGCGCAAAGCCAAGACGGTTCCTCGACGAAGACTCCAATCAAGCATGTCGTAGTCATTTTTCAGGAAAACGTTTCGTTCGACCATTATTTCGGCACCTATCCTCACGCCAAGGAAAATAATGACGGCACAAAATATTTTGCCGGCGCGAAAAACGATACGCCGGGCGTAAATACACTCGAGAGCGCGGGACTCCTCACCAACAACCCCAATGGAGTGAATCCATTCCGAATCGATCGCAGCGTCCCGAATACCTGCGACCAGGACCACGCTTACGGAGATGAACAGTTTGCTTTTCACGGCGGGCTGATGGACCGCTTTACCGGCACGCTGCCCAACGGGCGTCTCTTCAGCTGCAACGACAAAAACCTCGGGCCAAACAGCACGCTGGGCTACTACGACGGCAATACGGTAACCGCTCTGTGGAACTATGCACAGCACTTCGCGATGAGCGACAACTCCTTCAGCACGACCTTTGGGCCATCGACGCCGGGCCTTCTGAACCTGGTCGCGGGCAATACCTTTGAGGCCACAATAACGAATGGCCTTGGAGCGGGTGGAAATATTGCAGGGGCTGCGACGAGCGGGGCCGCGGTCGGTGACCCGGATCCCGCCGGGGATGTGTGTTCGAATCCGAAGCGCACCCAAATCACGATGTCCGGACAAAACGTCGGCGATCTGCTGAACCTAGCGGGCGTCACCTGGGGTTCGTTCATGGGTGGGTTCGCAAATTGCGCGGCAGTATCGACAGGAACGACGGGTCTAACGACAACCGACTACATTCCGCACCATGCGTTTTTTCAATACTGGCAATCCACGCTGAATGCCAAACACACACCGCGCACATCAGTAGCGATGATCGGCCACCAGGGCGATGCGGCGAACCACGAATACGACATCACAGACTTTTGGGATGCCGTCAAAGCCCATAACATTCCGGCGGTGAGCTTCCTGAAGGCGCGCGCGATCCAGGACGGCCATGCGGGCTACTCCAATCCCTTGGACGAACAGATCTTCCTCGTGAACACCATCAACGCGCTGGAACAGGCCGACGAGTGGAAGGAAACCGCGATAATCCTCTTGTACGACGACTCGGACGGCTGGTACGACCATGTGATGGGTCCGATCGCGAACCAGTCCAACGTGACCGATGACCAGCTCCTCGGGCCAGGCAACTGCGGAACACCGAAGGCTGTGGACACGAAAGGAATAATCCAGAACGGCCGCTGTGGTTATGGTCCGCGGCAGCCGCTGCTGGTGATCTCTCCCTTCGCACGGAAGAATTACGTGGATCATCGCGTGACCGACCAAGCGTCCGTCCTTCGTTTCATCGAGGACAATTGGAGCCTCGGCCGGATCGGCAATGGTTCCGCGGACGCGATTGCGGGCATGCTGAACGCGATGTTCGATTTTGGCGATGCCGGGCACAATCACAAGCTGTTCCTGGATCCGGTAACCGGACAAATCCTGACCTCAGACGTCGAATAAGTTCGGACCGGACCCCCGTTTTCTTTTGGAGGGTCCCGGTTCTTCTAAAACTGCCGCGCGCGAGAAGCCCGTTCTGCTTGTGCAACAGAGCGGGCTTTTCATTTCATCGCCGGCATGGTTGTGGCCGGCTGTTTGTCACCGCGCGCCCCTGTTTCCCCACCGCACATTGAGTCTGCGCAGCATAGTGCCGACACAAAGAATCCCGCTTGGACTTGAAAGATGGGCTGGGTCTCAGTACAAGTCAGGCCGGGGTTCATCAAGTTTCAGCTTAGTTGTAACGGTACAGCAACAATGCTCGGCTACGGTACCCTCGTTCGAGCTAGGGCTGAATGGGCAATAGAGGCCGGCCGACACTTTTGTCCCCGAGAAAATAAGGATAGGTGATTTGCATGATACGAAAGATTGCTGCTGTGGGTCTGTCCACGGCATTGCTGGCGGCACCTATGTTCGCTAATGAAGGCGCCGTTCCGAAAGACGTTCCTCGTCTGGACCACATCTTTGTGATCGTGATGGAGAACCACGGCTATAGCCAGATCATTGGCAACCCGGACACGCCATTTGCCAACTCGTATGCGAATTCTGCCAACACCGCAACAAGTTACTTCGCCGTCGCTCATCCCAGCTTGACCAACTATCTGGAAGTGGTCGGCGGTTCAAACTTCGGCGTGCAAAGCGATAATAATCCGGATTGGCACAACGCCAGGTGTACCACCAACCTTGCCTCCGCCACCGCCAATACGGATAATCCCGCGAGCCCGGACGTCTGCCCCATCTACGGTACCGGAACCGATGCGGCGACACCTGCAATCGATTGCACAAACGAAACCACCTGCGCGCCGGGCAGCAACGCCGGCGAAAATAATATCGATGGGGTTAAGTCCATCGAGGCTGCGAAAAACATTAGCGGAAAGACCATCGCCGATCAGCTGGTCGCTGCAGGCTTGACTTGGAAGACCTATCAGGAAAGCTTGCCGCTCACCGGGGCCTATGGCGTGAATTTCGCCGATGGCTTCTTCACTGACGGCAGCAATATTCCCGGGGCCATCAAGGGCGAGAAACAGACCTTGATCAAGTTATACGCCGCGAAGCATAACCCGTTCGTTTATTTTCAAAGCGTGCAGGAAGGGCGGAACTCCGAACTCAGCCTGAAGCAGGTGGTTGGCTTTGAAGGCAGCCATGGTTTGTTCGAAGATCTCAGCTCCGGTCATGTACCGAACTTCTCGTTCATTGCGCCCAATCAATGCAAAGATCAGCACGGACGCGGAAACGCGGGCCCGCAGTGCGACTACGACCCGGATAACAATGGAACACAGGTCGGGCTGAACCCCGCCCTGATGTATCTGGGCGACCTGGCCTTGCGGAACATCGTGAAGGCGATTCATAGCTCTCCCGTTTGGCAGGACGGCCGCAATGCCATCGTGGTTCTCTGGGACGAAAACGACTACAGCGTGGCGCCGACCACCAATCAGGTTCTGTTGATCGTGGATACCAATTACGGCGTGCACGGCGTGAAAGACGGAAGCTTCTACACGCACTTCTCGCTGCTGAAGTCCATCGAGGGCGCCTTCCGGCTGCCTTGCTTGAACCACGCTTGCGATGCCAACACCAAGGCGATCTCCAGCCTCTTCCTCGGCGGAGAAAACGACGACCACTAAGAACACTGAAACAGGAACGGACAGGCTCGCCCCCGCGAATGGCAGGGCGAGCCTGTTTGCTTTTCGAAAGAACGGCCCTGTCCCCTCCGGACGAGACAACCCCGCACTCCGATCCTTCATCTGTTCATTGATCCTCCTCGGTGCAAGGAGAGATTCTGGTGACTTGTTTCAAGACCGCGGTTTGCCTCGGGGCGCTTCTGCTGTCCGCAACGCCTGTCTTGCCGCGGATACACGGCCTGCCAGCCGAAACACCTCGTGAGCCTATCAGAGCAAGCGACGCTCCCATCCTCGAAGAGCTTCGCTTCACGGGATTACGACACATCGCGCCCGCGGCAGTTGCCGCCCAGTTGAAATCCCGCCAAGGCGAGCCTTTCGACGCTACGAAAATTGACAAAGATCTCCGCGCCCTCGCGACGCTAGGGTGGTTCGAATCCATTCAAGTGGAAGAAGTGTCGTCAACTCTCCCGCCTCCTCAAGCGCTCGAAAACCAGAAACACATAGCTCTTATTTTTCATCTGGAGGAGCGGCCGTTTCTTTCCAAAGTGGAATATTCGGGTTCTCGCCTGCTCTCGCAGAAACAGATCGATAAGATGCTCGAAGACAAAAAGCTCGCACCTGGCTTTGGAAAACCAGCCGATCCCGCGGCACTTCAACGGATTGCCTTCGCGATTCGCTCCGGTCTGAATGAACTGGGCCACCCGGAAGCGAGCGTTAATATCAAGCGGGAGGAAGCGAAGAACGCGACGGTATCCGTCCGATTCGAAATCAACGATGGCCCTCATCTGCGAGTACGGCAGTTGAACTTCGTCGGCGACCCTCAACTCTCTTCTAAAATATTGCGCGGGCAAATGCGCAACATCGCGCCCGGGAAGCCGCTCGCTTCGTTGCGGGGCAAGGACGCATACACTCGGGAAGCCTTTGAAGAAGACCGCGAGCGAATCCTCACGTATTATCAAAACCACGGATATCCGGAGGCGCGCATCGGAAATCCACGAGTCGAGCGGACCAAGGAATCATCGCGCCGCTTGTTTCCCTGGCCGCACGGCGTAATGCAAACGGGGCTTTCCGTTTCTATTCCCGTCCAAGCGGGACATTTCTATCACTTCGAGTCCATCGCGGCCAGCCCCGCCCTTCGGCAAACCGCGGAAAAGCGCGCTGGTAAGCCGGTAGCGATTCTCAGTGCAGAAGAGGGCCAGCCGTATTCCTCGCAAGTCATCGAGAATCTGCGGCGCTCCTGGCTGGCCCGCGTTCAGCCGCAGAATCCGAAAGACATTGCATTGTCCTTTCCTGCCGTCGAAGCCATGCCAGTCTTTGACGTGGACAACCAAACGGTGCACGTCACGTTTGATTTGAGCGAATCTCAACCCTACGTGGTGCGGCGAATCGAATTCCAGGGACTGCACAAGTTCAGCGACCGCTACTTGCGGCGCCGAATTCCCTTGCGGGAAGGACAGCCCGTAAATGATCGTGCCCTGGAAGCGGGGCTCGCGCGGCTCGCGCGGACCGGCTACTTCAAACCGATTCGCAAAGAAGACATTCACGTGCAAATGGATGAGGTGACGCACACCGCCAACGTCTCCCTCCAAGTGAAGGAGATCGGTCAACAACGCGCTTCGTTGGTCGGCGGAATCGGCCAGTTCGGATCTACACTCGGCATCATCTACACCGTCTTCGATCTTCTGAGCCGGGAAGAGCTCATTTCGGCACAGCTTGAGGGAGGCCCGGAGAGCCTGCAGATCGTGCTCGGATTGGCAAAGGAGGGAATCTTCGGCACGCGAGCCTCGCTGGCTTTCTCGGTGTTTAATAATGTTATTCGGCCACGGTTCGCGAGCAGCACCAAAGGTCCGTTTTTCAACTCGCGCACCACAGGGATCAGTATTCCCTGGACTTACCCCTTGAGCAACACCGATTCGCTCGGCATCACCTACACTCTCTCGCGCACAACAACGTCGTATCCGCTCAGCTCCGCCGTGAACGTGCCCGGCGTGACGGTCGGGGACGTTCAATCGAAGATTTCCAGCCGCTCACTGGGGGTCGGCTGGGCCCGCGACACCGGAAATGAGCGCGTGCTGTTTTCGAATTCCGTTTCCGGAGGATGGCTCGGCGGTGGCGAGAACATGGTCCGCACCTCGGCCGAATATAGCCGCATTTTCCGCGACCCGTTTTTCACACCCAAGGGCGCTTGGGCTTTTCGAACGACGTTCAGCGGCGCTGGCAGCTATCGCGGCGACATGCCAATTTATGCGCAGCTCTTCTCAGCCGATGAACTTGTGCGCGGACTTCGCCCCGGTGAGCTCGGCCCCTACGCGGTAACAGCAAGTACCGCGGCGAACGGCGCGACGATCTATTCCGCTTCGCCTGCGGGCGCAAATCTTCTCACCGCCGCCAACGTCGAGTACCGCTTCCCTCTGGGTGGCGGAACAGAAGCCGCTGCCTTCTTCGACCTCGGCTCCGGGTTGCTGCTCCCCAACTGGCTGGGCCCCACCAAGCCGCTCCTTCTTGGCGCAACAAATGGCGTGCTTCACGGCTCCATCGGATTAGAGCTTCGTTGGACCGTGCCCGGCGTCCACGTTCCCATTCGCGCTTATTACGCGCTGAATATTCTGCGTTTAAACCGCTTCCTTTCCCTCTCGGACAAATCTCTCTTCCACGCCAACAACCGCTTCTCTGCCTTCGGATGGGGACTTGGCTCGCTGTTCTGAGCGCCGCGTCTATACTACACTTCCGAAACCATGAAACACGACAAGCTCGGCAAGCAGGCCTCGCGCCTGGCAGAACCTTTTTGCATTACGAAGGGCGAGAAGTTTCGACTGAAGGATTGGGACCCCGCCGCCACGACCGGCGTCAAAAACAAGCAGCACGCGCAAAACATACTCGATGCCCGCGAAGGCGTGCTCAGCCGCCTGCAGGAGAAACTCTACGCGCAAGACCGCAGGGCGGTTTTGGTCGTCCTCCAGGGTCTGGACGCCGCCGGAAAGGATGGCGTGGTCAAGCACGTTATGTCCGGCGTAAATCCGCAGGGATGCGACGTTCACGCCTTCAAGACACCGAGCAATGAAGAGTTGAACCACGATTACCTCTGGCGCTCGCATAAGTGCATTCCTGAACGCGGCAAGATCGGCATTTTCAATCGCTCCTACTACGAAGAAGTATTGATCGTGCGTGTCCACGCCACCCTGCTCAGAGCGGAGAAGTTGCCCGACGAACAGATCACGAAGCATATCTGGGAACAGCGCCACGAGGACATCAACGCGTTCGAAGAGTACTTGACTCGAAATGGAGTGGTGATTCGAAAATTCTTCCTGCACATTTCGAAGGAAGAGCAGAAGAAGCGGTTCCTCGAGCGGCTGGAAGATCCGAAGAAGAACTGGAAGTTCTCCATGGCCGACGTCAACGAACGAGGCTTCTGGAAGGATTACCAGGAAGCTTACGAGGAGATGATCCAGAATACGGCGACGAAGCACGCGCCGTGGTTCGTGGTTCCTGCGGACAACAAGTGGTTTACGCGGCTGATCGTGGCTTCCGCGATTATCCAGGCGCTCGACGAACTCCATCTTTCCTTCCCAGAGGTGGACAAAACCAAGAAGAAAGAGCTGGAAGCCGTGCGCCATTCCCTGCTCGCCCAGAAGGATTAGCCGCTACCCCCGCGATATGCGAGCGAAGTTCGCATTACGCTTCAAAATCAACTTCGACCGGATCAATCAGCGGCATCAGCCATTGGAGCAATTTCTGGTGAACAGGATGCGCTCCGTAATCGTCCAACGTGGACCGGTCGGCGAACTTCATCACGCCGCCAAGCTCATATCCCTGCGAGCGGGGCGACATGTTGACACCAACCCAGGTCTCCAGCTGGCCTGGAATCTTCCCCTGCAATCCACGAATTTCCGCGAGCGCGCGTACCTTTTGTTCCTCGCGCACGCCCGGCTTCCAGCGAAATGCAAAAGTATGAACGACCATGCCAGCATTGTAACCAACATGCACCAATTCGGATGACAATTTCATCGGTAGCTTCGGCGGTCGCGATGGCCGTCGATAGGAGGTCTCCTGCCTACAATGGACAGCGCCCGGATGATGTACTCCGTCAATACCACATCAGCAAACAAGTTTTCGCAACAGTCTCCTTTCTGCGCCCGCCTAAAATCGCTTCGAACAGACCTGTTCAATCGTGCACAGACTCGCAAGCCTCCGGATGCCATAGTATTTGGATGCGATTCATCTCTCTTATTCGCGTTGCGAGTTCGATCTTGTTAGCCTTCGCGCTTGTGGCAGCTGCGGGTTGCGGCCTTTCAACCTCCAGTGGTCCCAGGCCGCCGGGTTCGCCGCCTCCGCCTCCGGGGGCGTTTCCTCAGTTTGGCCATGTAGTTTTAGTCGTGGAGGAGAACCACAGTTATTCCGAAGTGATTGGAAGTTCCTCCATGCCGTATTTGAACAGCCTGGCATCGCAGTATGGCCTGGCCACTCAGTATTTCGCCAACACTCATCCTTCGATCGGCAACTACTTCATGCTGACCACGGGGCAGATCGTCACCAACGACGATGCGTTCACGGGTCCAGTCAGCGTGGACAACATCGTTCGCGATCTGCTCGCCGCGGGCAAGACCTGGAAATCCTACGCGGAGAGCATTCCTTCCGTAGGCTACACCGGAGGCGACTCTTATCCTTACGCAAAGCGCCACAATATTCTGTCGTATTTCACCGATGTTACGACTAGCAGCACGCAGGTCAAGAATCTCGTCCCCTTCTCTCAATTTAGTTCGGATTTGGCCAACAACCAGTTGCCGGACTTTTCCTTATCGTCCCGGACCTGCTGCATGACGCCCACGATCCCCCCTTCAGTATCGCTCTGGATGTCGCTGACTCCTGGCTGCAGCAGAACATTGCGCCGTTAATCTCCAGCCCGGTTTTTCAGCAGGATGGATTGCTGATCATTGTCTTCGACGAGTCGGATACCAGCGATTTAGCCAATGGCGGGGGACATGTAGCTGTCGTCGTCATCAGCCCGCAGGCGAAGCAGGGTTTTCGATCGACCACTCTGTTTCAGCACCAGAGCACTTTGCGGCTGATTCTGCACGGCCTCCAGGTGCCGGCTTACCCCGCCGCGGCAAGTACCGCGCCAGAGATGGGTGAGTTCTTCTGAGTTGATATCCTGCCGGACGCATTTGTTGAAATAGCAAAACAGCCAGGATCGCCTGCCGGATGGTGCTTTGCCGGCCCAGTGGCGCGAGTCGACTCCATATCTACGCGACAGCCATTTTTCATTTGATTCGAAAAAGCGTGGCCGCGGCACGAGTGTTCCTTATTGTACAGTTTGGAAAATCGAATCGTTCCAAGATGGAGAGGCGACCAGGGATAGGAAACACTATGCCAAGCGACTCGCACCAAAGAGCTGCCGAATACCACGAACTCGCCGCACACGCCCACCGTGCTGCCGCCGCGCACCACGGAAAAGAAGATCACCAGACCGGACACGAGCATTCCAAACAAGCGTTGGAATATGCCAATAAAGCTTTCCAGTGGTCGCAGGAAGCCCATCGGAAGTCGTTGAAGTCAGCGGAGAAGCCATAAATGTGCGTGGCCCCGCCACAGGAGTGGAGCAACCTATGAAACGCATGAACAAGATGAATTCACATCTTTCCGCTCTCTCGTCAGGAGCCAGCCTAGGCGGCACGGTCTCGCACTATGAGGACAAAGAAAAGATCTACGCGCAAGGTGCGCCCGCTTATACGCTTTTCTACATTCAAGAGGGAGGGGTGCGGCTCACCACCA
>WNFN01183784.1_pt1 | contig 19958 bp, 19 predicted proteins | sample 5400161 | NCBI WGS metagenome assembly WNFN01 (sample SAMN13153353, study PRJNA577476) | soil metagenome | isolation source: 80 cm saprolite on Douglas fir-dominated hillslope | place: USA:California | collected 2013-09-17 | reverse complement strand
CCGAGCGGCCGGGTGATGCGGCTCGACGAATGGCGCGAGCTCTTCAGCCTGGCCGACCGGCACGGCTTCGCCATTGCCTCGGACGAGTGCTATTCGGAGATCTACTTTGAGCAGGCGCCGCTCGGCGCCCTCGAGGCGGCCCATCGGCTGGGGCGCGGCTACGACCGGCTGGTGGTGTTCTCGAGCCTGTCCAAGCGCTCCAACGCCCCCGGCATGCGCTCGGGCTTCGTCGCGGGCGACGCCGCGCTCATCAAGCAGTTCCTGCTCTATCGCACCTATCACGGCTCGGCGATGAGCCTCGCCGTCCAGGCGGCATCGGTCGCGGCGTGGAACGACGAAGCGCACGTGCGCGAGAACCGCCGCCTTTATGCCGAGAAGTTCCGCACCGTGCTGCCCATGGTTCGGGCACCCCTGCGCACCGAGATGCCCGAGGGCGGCTTCTACCTCTGGGTGCGAACGCCGATCGACGACGCCGAATTCGCGCGCCGGCTGCACGCTCAATACAATGTGCTGGTGCTTCCCGGCAGCTTTCTTGCCCGCAGCGTGCGCGGCGTCAATCCCGGTGCGAACCATGTCCGCCTGGCCCTGGTCGCGCCGCTGGACGAATGCGTCGAGGCGACCCGGCGCATCATGGAATTCGCCGCCTCGCTGTGAGCGCACAAGACACGATCGACGCCGCGTGGGAGAGCCGCTCCTGGCTGACCCCGGCCAACGCGCCGAAGCCGCTGCGCCAGGCGGTGGACGAAGCCATCGCCGGTCTCGACTCGGGCAAGCTGCGCGTGGCCGAGAAGTCGGGCGGCGAATGGATCACGCACCAGTGGCTCAAGAAAGCGGTGCTGCTCTCCTTCCGCCTCGAAGACAACCGGGCGATCGAGGGCGGCGCGACGCGCTACTACGACAAGGTGCCGAGCAAGTTCGGACCTTCCTTCGACTTCGCGGCCGCAGGCTTGCGCGTGGTGCCGCCCGCCATGGTCAGGCGCGGCGCCTACATCGCCAAAAACGCGGTGCTCATGCCCTCCTACGTCAACATCGGCGCCTACGTCGACGAGGGCACCATGGTCGACACCTGGGCCACGGTCGGCTCGTGTGCCCAGATCGGCAAGAACGTGCACCTCTCCGGCGGCGTCGGCATCGGCGGCGTGCTCGAGCCGCTGCAGGCCAATCCCGTGATCATCGAGGACAACTGCTTCATCGGCGCGCGCTCGGAGGTGGTCGAAGGCGTGATCGTCGAGGAAAACAGCGTCATCTCGATGGGCGTATTTCTCGGCCAGAGCACCCGCATCCTCGACCGCGCCAGCGGTCAGATCCTCTACGGCCGCGTCCCGGCCGGATCGGTGGTCGTTTCAGGTAATTTGCCCTCCCCCGACGGCAAATACGGTCTCTACTGCGCGGTGATTGTAAAAAAGGTAGATGCCCGCACGCGGGCCAAAACCAGCCTGAACGAACTTCTGCGGGGAGATTAAACTAGCCGGAAATCGCTCCTCAGGGGGGACGCACCATGTCGGCAATGAAGCGGCTGTTCCAGGTGATGGCCGAGAAGAAGGCCTCGGACATCTTCGTCTCCGTCGGCGCGCCGATCAATATCAAGCTGAACGGCGTGGCCGTGCCGATCAACCAGACCGTCATGACCGCCGCCACGGTGCAGCAGCTCCTCTACGAGGTGCTGAACGAGCGCCAGATCAAGGAATACGAGGAGGAGATGGAGCTCAACACCGCGTATGCCTACGAAGGCGTCGGCACCTTTCGCATCAGCGCCTTCCGCCAGAAGGGCACCCCGGCCGTGGTGGTGCGCTACATCCCGAGCTCGATCCCGGCGATCGACTCGCTCGGCGTCCCGGAGATCCTCAAGGAAGTGATCATGCAGAAGCGCGGCCTGATCCTGATGGTCGGCGCCACCGGCTCGGGCAAGTCGACCTCGCTCTCGGCGATGCTCGACTTTCGCAACGAGCGCAAGTCCGGCCACATCCTCACCCTCGAGGACCCGGTCGAGTTCATCTTCACCAACAAGAAGTCGATCGTCAACCAGCGCGAGGTCGGCACCGACACCAAGGCCTTCGAGATCGCGCTGAAGAACGCGCTGCGCCAGGCGCCCGATTGCATCCTGATCGGCGAGATCCGCGACAAGCAGACCATGGCGATGTCGCTCGCCTACGCGCAGTCGGGCCACCTGTGCCTCGCGACGCTGCACGCGAACAACAGCTACCACGCGATGAACCGCATCATCAACTTCTACCCGCTCGAGAACCGGCCGAGCCTGCTGCTGGACCTCGCCGCCGCGCTGCAGTCGATCATCTCGCAGCGCCTGGTGCGCACCAAGACCGGCGCCCGCATAGCGGCGGTCGAGGTGCTGCTCAATACGCGCCACATCGCCGAGCTGATCGAGAAGGGCGAGATCAACGAGATCAAGGAAGCGCTGGAAAAGAGCATGTCGCCGGGCTCGCAGACCTTCGAGCAGGCGCTCTTCAAGCTGTTCATCGAGGGCAAGATCACGCAGGAAGAGGCGATGGCGAACGCGGATTCCGCGACCAACATGCTCTGGCTCATCAACCAGGCGACCGCCGGCGAGATCAGCGGGCAGCCCAAGCCGCCGCCACCGGAGAAGTCGGGCGACAAGGGGGCGGAGAAGTCCGGCGGCGAGCAGAAGCAAGGCGTGCTGTCCGCCGCAGGCGGCGCCTCCTTCAACGACTTCAAGATCGACATGAATGCCTGAGGGCTGCGGCGCCCTCGAGTTGGCCAAGGAGCTGATTGCCCGCCGGTCGGTGACCCCGGAAGACGGCGGCTGCCAGGCGCTGCTCGCCGAGCGGCTCGGCAAGAGCGGCTTTCGCAGCGAGCCGATGAAGTTCGGCGAGGTCGCCAACCTTTGGGCGCGCCGCGGCAGCCAGCATCCCGTGGTCTGTTTCGCAGGCCATACCGACGTAGTGCCAACCGGCCCGCTGTCGGAATGGCATTCCGATCCGTTCGTGCCGACGATCCGAGACGGCAAGCTCTATGGCCGCGGCGCGGCCGATATGAAGTCTTCCATCGCCGCTTTCGTGGTGGCGGCGGAAATGTTCGTAAGGGAAAAACCCAACCACTCGGGCTCGATCGCCCTGCTCATCACCTCCGACGAGGAAGGTCCGGCGATCGACGGCACGGTGCGCGTGGTCGAGAAGCTGAAGGCGCGCAATGAGCTCATCGACTACTGCATCGTCGGCGAGCCGAGCTCGGTCGATACGCTGGGCGACATGCTGAAGAACGGCCGGCGCGGCTCGCTCTCCGCGCGGCTGGTGGTGCGCGGCGTGCAGGGCCATGTCGCCTACCCTCACCTTGTGAAAAATCCCATCCACCTCCTGGCGCCAGCATTGGCGGAGCTCGCGCGAACCCAGTGGGATAAGGGCAACGAGGCGTTTCCGCCGACCAGCTTCCAGGTGTCGAACATCCACGCCGGCACCGGCGCGGGGAACGTCGTACCGGGCTCGGTCGAGGTCGATTTCAACTTCCGCTTCTCTACCGCCAGCAGCGACGCCTCGCTCAAGGAGCGGGTCGAGGCGCTGCTGAAAAAGCACGGCCTGGACTACGCCATCGACTGGACGCTCGGCGCCAAGCCGTTTCTCAGCCAGCGCGGGCGGCTGGCGCAGACCGTGCTCGACGCCGCCAAGCGCCACACCGGCAGCTCGGGCGAGCTTTCCACCACCGGCGGCACATCCGACGCGCGCTTCATCATCGACATCTGCCCCGAGGTGATCGAGATCGGTCCGATCAACGCCAGCATCCACAAGCTGAACGAGCACATCGCGCTCGACGAGCTCGAGGTACTGCCGCGCATCTACCTCGACGCGCTGCGCACCCTGCTTCCTTGACGCTCGGCGAGCTGATCGCCCGCGTCGAGAGGCGCTTCGCCGGCGCGCCGCTCTTTTACGGCCATGGCACGGACAACGCCCATGATGAGGCCACGTGGTTGGTGTTGCGCAGCCTGGGGCTTCCCTTCGACGCCGATCTCGCCCGGCCCGCGGCCTCGGCCGGTGTCGAGCGCGTAGAGCAGCTGGCGGCACGGCGCATCGGCGAGCGGATGCCGGTGGCTTATCTCCTGAAGGAGGCGTGGCTCGCCGGGCAAGCTTTCTACGTCGACGAGCGCGTCATCGTGCCGCGCTCGCACATTGCCGAGCTGCTGGGGGACAAAGCGATGCATCGCCCGGTTCGCCGCGTGCTCGACCTTTGCACCGGCTGCGGCTGCCTGGCGATCCTCGCGGCACGCGCGTATCGCTCCGCGCAGGTCGACGCGGTGGACCTTTCGCCTGGGGCGCTCGCGGTCGCGCGCAAGAACGTGGCCCGCCACCGGCTCGGGCGGCGCGTGCATTTGCATCGCTCCGATCTTTTCGCCGCACTGGGCACGGCGCGCTACGACCTGATCCTGACCAACCCGCCTTACGTGAGCGCGCGCGCGATGGCGGCATTGCCCGCGGAATACCGGCACGAGCCGCGGCTTGCGCTCGCCGGCGGCAGCGACGGCCTGGACCTGGTCGCGCGGATTCTTGAGCGCGCGCCGGCGCATTTGGAGGAGCACGGCCTGCTGATGTGCGAAATCGGCGACGGGCGAAGGGCGGCGCGCCGGCGCTTTCGTGCGCTCAAGCTGGCGTGGCCGAAGCCCGAGATTTTCAGTGCGGGGCGAGAGGCGCTTGCTTCGGCCGCCAGTAAGGCCGCTTCCGCTCCAGCGCGCCCCATTGCTTCGCGGCCGAAGCGATGAGCTCGCGCTCGCGCCGTGCCAGCCACCGGCGCACGGCAATTTCCCCTTCCGGCGCCAGCTGATCGAGCAGCACGCGAGCGACGGCGACATCGTTCAGCTGGCCGAGCGTGTCCTGCAGCGCCGCGAGTCGTGAAAGAAATGGCGCGACCGCGCGCGGCGCAAAGCAGCCGGCAAAGAAGTCGCAGCCATAACGCAGGCGTTTCATGGCGATGCGCACGGCATGGCGACGCTCTATGTCGTGCCAGTCGATGCGCCGCGCCCGCTTCAGCAGCTTGGCGTGGGTGCGCTCCAATGAGCGGCGCGCGAAGCTGACGAGCGGCTCGCTGCGTGCTTCCTCGGAGCGCCACGGCTCGGACTCCAGCCAGCGCAATGTCCTCGCGTGCACGGCGTGAAAGACGCGCGAGGCCACCAGCTCGCGCGCGAGCGACTGCGACGCCGCTCGCTTGCGACGCGCCTGTGAGGTGAGCGTTGCCGAGGCCCTGGTGCGCTTCAGGGTCTCGAGGAATACATCCCAATCGCGGGCATCGCCGAGGCGGCGCATCGTCTTGCGCAACGGGCGAGCCACCGCGTCGACGGGCTTGCGCCGCAGGAGCGGGCGAAAGGCGCGCAGCACGGAGAGCAGTCGGCGTACGCCGACACGCAGCTGGTGCAGATATTCCGGATCGTCGCCGCGCGCCGCGCCGGGCACGTTGGCTGAAATCTGCGCCAACGCCGCGCCACACAATGCCGCGAGCGCATCGCCGGCTACGGCGTCGGGCGCAATGGGCGGCCGCTGCCACTTTGAGGGTGGAGCGTGCGCGCGGGAAGTGGGGTGGCCGATGGGACTCGAACCCACAACAACAGGGATCACAACCCTGGACTCTACCTTTGAGCTACGGCCACCATTGCGATCGTGCTATTTGGCCTGCCCGACAAGACTCGAACTTGTAACCCCCAGCTTAGAAGGCTGGTGCTCTATCCGGTTGAGCTACGGGCAGTCCGCGAGCAAGCTGCCAAAAACGGCAAAAAATGCAAAAACTCTGGTCGGGGCGAGAGGATTTGAACCTCCGACATCTTGCTCCCAAAGCAAGCGCGCTACCAGGCTGCGCCACGCCCCGAAAATTGGCGGCAAATGATACTCTTAGCGCATCTTCCGAGCAACGCGATTAGCTTGCGACAGGGGGGGTTTTCTGCTACAAAAGCGCCTCACTTTTTTTAGGCTGTGCTGGAAATGGCAGTAGATTTGACGAGGAAGAGCTTCACGCCCTACGCCGCGAAGAAGGGCGAGGAGTACATGAACGCCCAGCAGCGCAAGCATTTCCGCAAGATCCTCGAGGCGCTGAAGGCCGAGCTCTCGCAGGAGATCGACCGCACGGTGCACACCATGCAGGACGAGGCCACGGTGTTCGCCGACCCGAACGATCGCGCCAGCCAGGAATCCGACATGGCGCTCGAGCTGCGCAACCGCGATCGCGAGAGAAAGCTGATCAAGAAAATAGACGAGACCATCGCGCGCATCGACGCCAACGAGTACGGCTACTGCGACAGCTGCGGCGTCGAGATCGGGCTCAAGCGCCTGGAAGCGCGCCCGACGGCGACGCTGTGCATCGACTGCAAGACGCTCGACGAGCTGCGCGAGCGGCAGGTCGCCAAGTAACAAAAAAATCGGGGCCTGCGGCCCCGATCTTGTTTCCCAAAGATTCTTCCTAGCCGGTGGTCTTGGCCGTTTCCTGAGGGTTGACCGCCTTCATGGAAAGGCGCACGCGCCCCTTGTCGTCGGCTTCCAGCACCTTGACCTTCACCACCTGGCCTTCCTTCAGGTGATCGGACACGGCGTTGACGCGCTCCTGGCTGATCTGCGAGATGTGCAGCAGGCCATCGCGCCCCGGGATGAGCTGGACGATCGCGCCGAAGTCGAGTAGCCGCAGGACCGTTCCCTCGTAGACCTTGCCGACCTCGACGTCCGCGGTCAGCTCCTGGATGCGCTTCTTCGCCGCCTCGCCGCCCTCGGCCGCGACGCAAGCGATCGAGATGGTGCCGTCGTCTTCGATCTCGATCGTGGTGCCGGTCTCTTCCTGGATGCCGCGGATCACCACGCCGCCCTTGCCGATGACGTCGCGGATCTTGTCCGGATTGATCTTCATCTTGATGATGCGCGGCGCGAAGCTCGACAGCTCCGAACGCGAGCCTTCGATGCCGCCTTTCATGATCTGCAGGATGCCCAGGCGCGCTTCGCGAGCCTGGTCGAGCGCGATCTTCATGATGCCCTTGTTGATCGACTCGATCTTCAGGTCCATCTGCAGCGCCGTGATGCCCTGCTCGGTGCCCGCGACCTTGAAGTCCATGTCGCCGAGATGATCCTCGTCGCCGAGGATGTCGGAGAGCACCGCGAAGCGGTTGCCTTCCTTGATCAGGCCCATCGCGATGCCGGCGACGTGCGCCTTGATCGGCACGCCGGCGTCCATCAGCGCAAGGCTGCCGCCGCACACCGAGGCCATCGACGAGGAGCCATTCGATTCGGTGATCTCCGAGACGACCCGCAGCGAGTAGCCGAAGTTTTCCGGCGTCGGCAGAAGCCCGACCAGCGCGCGCTTGGCGAGGCGGCCATGACCGACCTCGCGGCGCTTGGTGAAGCCGAAGCGGCCGGTCTCGCCGGTGGCGTAGGGCGGCATGTTGTAATGGAACATGAAGCGCTCGCGATACTCGCCCGCCAGCGCGTCGATGATCTGCTCGTCACGTCCGGTGCCGAGCGTCACAGTGACCAGCGCCTGGGTTTCTCCCCTGGTAAACAAGGCAGAACCATGCGTGCGCGGCAGCACGCCGACGCGCACCGTGATCGGCCTTACCGTGCGCGTGTCCCTGCCGTCGATGCGCGGCTCGCCATCGAGAATCTGGCTGCGCACGATGGAGGACTCGAGCGCGAAGGCCGCCTCCTTGACCACATTGGCCGACGGCCCGCCCTCCTTGCCGACGCCAAGCGTCTCGAAAATGCGCTTCCAGATGGCGTCGATCGCCTCGGAGCGCGCCTTCTTCTGCTTGATGCGGAAGGCCTCGCGCAGATCCGATTCAGCGAGCTCCTTCACGCGCGCGACCAGCGTCTCGTCCTTGACCGGCGCCTGCCAGTCCCAGGCCGGCTTGCCCGCCACTTCGGCGAGTTCGTGGATCGCCTGGATCGCGGCCTGCATCTGCTCGTGGCCGAAGGTAATGCCGTCGAGCATGATGTCCTCGGGCAGCTCCAGCGCCTCGGATTCGACCATCAGCACGCCCTGCTCGGTGCCCGCGACGACCAGGTTGAGCTTCGATTCCTTGAGCTGCGTCATGGTCGGGTTGAGCACGTACTCGCCGTTGACGTAGCCGACACGGCAAGCGCCGATCGGGCCGTTGAACGGAAGGCCGGAGAGGGTGATTGCCGCGGACACCGCCAGCATCGCCGGAATGTCGGAGTCGACCTCGGGGTTGAGCGACAGCACCTGGGCGACGACCTGCACCTCGTTCAGGAAACCGTCCGGAAAGAGGGGCCGGATCGGCCGGTCGATGAGCCTCGAGGTCAGCGTCTCCTTCTCGGAAGGGCGTCCCTCGCGCTTGAAGAAGCCGCCCGGGATCTTGCCCGCGGCGTAGGTCCTCTCGGCGTAGTCGACGGTGAGCGGGAACCAGTCCTGCCCGGCTTTCGGCGTCTTCGAGCCGACCACGGTGGCGAGCACCACAGTGTCATCCATGGTGCAGATAACGGCGCCGTGCGCCTGCCGGGCGATCTCGCCGGTTTCGAACGTCACCTGGTGGTTGCCGAGTGTGAAAGTCTTCTTGATGGGGTTCAAAGGCTGTCCTCTGTCTGTAGCCGCAAACAAAAAACGCTCACCACACGGTGAGCGTCGATTTTTACTGCGGCATCGGGGAAATTACTTGCGTAGACCCAGCTTCTCGATCAGGCCGCGGTACTTGTCCGCGTCCTTGCGCTTCAGATAATCGAGCAGCTTGCGACGTTGGCTCACCATGACGAGGAGCCCGCGGCGCGAATGGAAATCCTTGACGTGCATCTTGAAGTGCTCGGTGAGCCCGTTGATGCGCTCGGTCAGGAGCGCAACCTGCACTTCGGGCGAGCCGGTATCCTTGCCGGAGCGCTGGTACTGCTTCACCACCTGCGCTTTCTGCGGGACCTGCAAAGCCATTCGACAGTCTCTCTTTCGTTAGCTGGTAGATTTTTGAGCCGGCGATTTTAACCGATGCGCGCGCCGGCTCACAAGGTTTTTCGATGTTTTTCAGCCGCTTGGGTGAGCCTCAGTGCTTTCAATACACCCTCGGCCTGCGCCGAGCCCAAGCCGATGACGGCGCCGTCGGCGCCATAGAGCGCGCACAGCCCTTCTTCCAGCCCGCTGATTTTCAATGGCTGCCCGTTCCTGAGGCGCGCTTCGGACGCCGCGTCCAGGCGGGTGCTTTGCAGTCCCTCCAGCAGCGCCGCGAGCGGCAGCAAAGCGAGCCGCGGATTCGGCATCGCGCGCAGCGCTTCCAAAGCGGTCGCATCTTTGACCTTGAAGCGGCCAGAGCCAGTGCGCCGCAAGGCCGCGAGGTGTGCACCTGTACCGAGCGCGGTACCGATATCCTCCGCGAGCGTGCGGATGTAGGTGCCCTTGCTGCAGCGAACGCGCAGCTCGAGCAGCGGCGAGTCGAAGCCCAGCAATTCCAGCTCGTGGATCTGCACCGGGCGCGCCTGCCGCTCGACGCTGCGCCCGGCGCGCGCCAGCTTGTAGAGCGGCACGCCTTCGCGTTTCAGCGCCGAATGCATCGGCGGGACTTGCTCGATCGCGCCACGGAAGCGGCCCAGCGCCTGCCCGAGCTCGATCTGCGTGACCCGCACCGGCCGCTCCACCAGCACCTCGCCCTCGGCATCGGCGGTGCTGGTGGTGACGCCGAGCTTTACGCTCGCCAGGTATTCCTTGTCGGCCTCGAGCATCGGCCCGGCAAATTTCGTCGCTTCGCCGAACAGCACGACGAGTAGCCCCGAGGCCAGGGGATCGAGCGTGCCGGCGTGGCCGGCCTTCTTTGCGCCGAGGATCCTCTTCGCTTCCTGCAAAGCGCGGTTGGACGTCAGCCCGAGCGGCTTGTCGAGCAGCAGCGCGCCGTCGATCATCGGCGGGGCTTTAGCGCGGCATCGATCAGGCGCGACAGGCGATCGCCGCGCTCGACCGACTCGTCGTACTCGAAGCGCAGCTCCGGCGTGGTGTACAGCTTGATGCGCTTGGCGAGCTGCGAGCGCAGGAAGCCGGCGGCGCGCTTGAGCCCCTTGGCCGCCTCGTCGACGTGCGCCGGATCGAGCGTGGTGTAGAACACCTTGGCGTGCGACAAGTCGGGCGACACGTCGACGCCGGTCAGCGTGATCATGCCGACGCGCGGATCACGCAGCTCGTGCTGCACGAGATCCGACAGCTCCCGCTGGATCAGGTCGCCGAGCTTCTGCGGGCGACCGCTGGAGCGCTTCACGAAATCACCTTACAGACTTCGGGCGACTTCCAGCACCTCGAAGACTTCGAACTGGTCCTTCTCCTTCAGGTCGTCGAAGTTCTTGAGCGACATGCCGCACTCGAAGCCGGCCTTCACCTCGCGCACGTCGTCCTTGAAGCGCTTCAGGGAATCGATCTCGCCGGTGTGGATCACGACGTTGTCGCGCAGCACCCGCACCTGCGCACCGCGCTTCACCAGGCCCTCGAGCACATAGCAGCCGGCGACGGTGCCGATCTTCGAGATGCGGAACACCTGGCGTACTTCCACCAGGCCGAGGACCGATTCCTTCTTCTCCGGCGAGAGCATGCCCGAGAGCGCGGCCTTGATCTCGTCGACCGCCTCGTAAATGATGTTGTAGTAGCGGATCTGGACACCGGAGGACTCGGCGAGCTTGCGCGCGGTCGCGTCGGCGCGCGTGTTGAAGCCCACGATCACGGCGCGCGCCGCCATGGCCAGGTTGACGTCCGACTCGGTGATGCCGCCGACGCCGGCGTGCACCACGGTGACCTTCACCTCCTCGTCGCCAAGACGGGTCAGCGCATGGATCAGTGCTTCCTGCGAGCCCTGCACGTCGGCCTTGATCACGAGGTTGAGGGCTTTCTTGCCGCTCTCGGCCATGTGCTCGAACACGTTCTCGAGCTTGGCCGCGTGCTGCTTGGCAAACTTGACGTCGCGGAACTTGCCCTGGCGGAACAGCGCGATCTCGCGCGCCTTGCGCTCGTCGGTAAGCACCATCATGTCTTCGCCGGCGTTCGGCACCTCCGACAGACCCTGAATCTCCACCGGAATCGAGGGACCCGCCGCCTGCACCGGCTTGCCGTTCTCGTCGAGCATCGCCCGCACGCGGCCGAACACCGCGCCCGTGAGCACGATATCGCCCCGATTCAGCGTCCCGGACTGGATCAGCAGCGTGGCTACCGGGCCTTTGCCTTTGTCGAGACGCGCCTCGATGACGACGCCCTTGGCCGGAGCGTCTGCCGGGGCCCTGAGTTCGAGCACCTCGGCCTGCAGCAGCAGCTGCTCGAGCAGCTCGTCGACGCCCTTGCCGGTCTTGGCCGATACCGGCATCACCGGCGAGTCGCCGCCGAATTCCTCGGGCACCACGCCGTGGGTGAGCAGCTCCTGCTTCACCTTGTCGGGGTTCGCCTCGTGCTTGTCGATCTTGTTCAGCGCCACGACCAGCGGCACCTTCGCCGCCTTGGCATGGTTGATCGCCTCGATGGTCTGCGGCATGACGCCGTCGTCTGCAGCGACGACCAGCACCACGATGTCGGTGACCTTGGCGCCGCGCGCGCGCATCGCCGTGAAGGCCTCGTGGCCGGGCGTATCGAGGAAGGTGATCACGCCTCGCGAGGTCTCCACGTGATAGGCGCCGATGTGCTGCGTGATGCCGCCCGCCTCGCCGGCCGCGACCTTGGTGCGCCGGATGTAGTCGAGCAGCGAAGTCTTGCCATGGTCGACGTGTCCCATCACCGTCACCACCGGCGGGCGCGGCTTGAGCTCGCTGCCGCCGGCGACCGGCTCGGCGGTCTCGGCGAGGAAGGATTCGGGATCATCGAGCTTCGCGGCCTTGGCCTTGTGCCCCATCTCCTCGACCACGATCATCGCGGTTTCCTGGTCGAGCACCTGGTTGATGGTCGCCATGCTGCCGAGCTTCATCAGCACCTTGATCACCTCGGCGGCCTTCACCGACATGCGGTGCGCGAGCTCGCCGACGGCGATCGTCTCCGGCACCGGAATCTCGCGTACCAGCGGCTCGGTCGGCTGGGCGAACGTCGTCTGCTCGCCGCTTGACCCCTGGCGATGCCGGCCACCGCCCCGGGCGTGCCAGCCGGCAACGCCGCCGCCGGCGTCGCCGCGCGTCTTGATCGTGCGCCGGCGCGCCGAATCGTCGCGCAGCACCGTGGTGGGCTTTGCCTTCTTCGGCCTCTTCTCCGCCTTGGCGTCCGCGGCGGGCTTCGGCGCATGCAGCGTGGTCGCAGCTGCAGGTGATGCGGCCGCGGCCGCTTCGGCCGCTTTCTGCTCGGCTTCCTTGCGCTCGCGCTCCTGCTTCTCGCGCAGCTCGTTCGCCTGCAGCTCGGCGAGCTGCTGCTGGCGCTTCGCTTCCACTTCGCGCAGCTCGATCTGCTTTTGATCGATGGTCGGCGCGGGCGGCGGTGGCGGCGGCGGTGCTTCGGCGGCGACCGCCGCGGCGGTGACCTCGTTGGGGTCGCGCTTGACGAACACACGCTTCTTGCGCACCTCGACCTGCACGGTGCGGTATTTGCCCGTGGCGTCGGTCTTGCGGATCTCGCTCGTCTGCTTGCGGGTGAGCGTGATCTTGTTCTTCGCCTCGGCCGAGCCATGCGTGCGGCGCAGGTAGTCGAGAAGGCGGGACTTGTCGGTGTCGGTGAGCGAGTCTTCCGGCACGCGCTTGTCGACCCCCGCGGCGCGCAGCTGCTCGAGCAGCACGGAAGGCGGGACTTTAAGTTCGCTCGCGAACTGGGCTACGCTCGTATGGGCCATCGTTACGCGGCCTCCTTGCTGTTAGCCGGTTTTACGGCTGCAGCAGACTCGGTGAACCAGTGGGCGCGGGCGGCCATGATCAGCTTCTTGGCTTTTTCCTCGTCGAGCTGGGTCAGCTCGGCGAGCTCGTCCACGGCAAGGTCGGCGAGATCGTCACGCCTCTTGATCCCGGATTCGACCAGCTTGGCGGCGAGCTGCGTGTCCATGCCTTCGAGTTTCAGCAGCTCGGGGTCGACCCCTTCCATCTTCTCTTCGTTGGCGATCGCGGCCACCAGCAGCGCGTTGCGCGCGCGGTTGCGCAGTTCATTGACCGTGTCCTCGTCGAACGACTGGATCTCGAGCAGCTCGTTGATCGGCACGTAGGCGATCTCTTCCAGGGTGGAAAAGCCCTCCTCGATGAGGATGTTGGCGACCTCCTCGTCGACGTCGAGCTTCTCGATGAAAGTGCCCTTGATGCGGCCGCTCTCCTCCTGCTGCTTCTTGGTCGACTCTTCCTCGGTCATCAGGTTGATCTGCCAGCCGGTGAGATCGGAGGCGAGGCGCACGTTCTGGCCGCTGCGGCCGATGGCCACCGCAAGATTCTCTTCATCCACCACCACGTCCATCGCATGCTTTTCTTCGTCGACCACGATCGACGACACCTCGGCCGGCGCCAGAGCGCCGATCACGAACTGCGCCGGGTCCGCCGACCACAGCACGATGTCGACGCGCTCGCCGGCGAGCTCCTGCGTCACCGCCTGCACGCGCGAGCCGCGCATGCCGACGCAAGACCTCGAGCTCGAACAGCTTCATGATGAATTGCGGCGCGGTGCGCGAAAGGATGAGCTGCGGCCCGCGCGCCTGGCGGTCGATCTTCGCCACCCAGGCGCGCACGCGATCGCCGACGCGCAGGTTTTCCTTCGGGATCATGTGCTCGCGCGGCAGCAGCGCTTCGAGGCGGCCGGATTCGATGATCGCGTTGCCGCGCTCCATGCGCTTTACGGTGCCGGTCACCAGCTCGTCGCCGCGCGACAGGAAGTCATTCAGGATCTGCTCGCGCTCGGCGTCGCGGATGCGCTGCAGGATCACCTGCTTGGCGGTCTGCGCGCCGATGCGGCCGAACTCGACGTTCGGGATGGGCGCTTCGATCACGTCGTCGATCTTGGCGTCGGCTTTGCCACGGTCCTGGGCTTCCTCGACCGAAAGCATTTGGGCCGTATTCCAGTCGGGCGCGTCATCGGCCAGCACCCGCCAGCGGCGGAACGACTCGTAGGCGCCGGTGTTCTTGTCGATCGCCACCCGCACATCGATGTCCTCGGGAACACGATGTCGCGCGGGACGTTCTTCTCCCGGGCCAGAACATCGACCAGCATCACCAATTCCCGATTACCTGCTACTACTGGATTGCTCGCTGCCACCTTTTAATCCTCACAATTCCGGCACCAGCCGCGCCCGCTCGACATCGTCGAGCGCGAGCCGCACCGTGGTCTGTCCTTCCAGCTCCATCGCCACGCGGCCCTCTTCGGCGCCGCGCAGCACCCCCACGAACCTGCGACGTCCCGTCGCATCGGGCGTGCGCATCCGCACATCCGCCTTGTGGCCGGCGAAGCGCGCAAAATCGCCCGCCTTGCGCAACGGCCGGTCGAGACCCGGGGAAGAAACTTCCAGCCGATCGTATTCGATGCCTTCGACCTCGAACACGCGGCTCAGCTGCCGGCTTACTGCCGCGCAGTCCTCGACATCGATGCCGCCGGGCTTGTCGATGAACAGGCGCAACATCCGACCCCCGTTCGCCGCCTGCAGCTCGACGAGCTCGTACCCCATGCCGGCCACTACCGGCTCCACGACTGCTTCCACTGCTGCCATAAAATTCGCCGGGCGCTGAAACAAAAAATGGGCCGAAGCCCATCTCTTCCCAGCACCATCAAAGCTTTTGAAGTTTAACAGGATTTCACTTCACGAACAACTCCCGAAGCTGTTCTGGCGCGAGCTCGCGCCACTCGCCGGGCTTAAGATCGCGAGGCAGCTCCACGCTGCCGTAGCGCACCCGCAGAAGCCGGCTGACGCGTGCGCCGACCGCCTCGAACATGCGCCGCACCTCCCGGTTGCGCCCTTCCTTCAGCATCACGCGATACCAGCGATTGCTTCCGGGCGCGGCACGCGGATCCGTGGGCTCGATGCGGTCGAAGGCGGCCTGACCGTCGTCTAGCGCCACGCCGCGGCGCAGCCTTTCCATATCCACCGGCCCTTGGGCGCGCACCGCGTACTCTCGCTCGATCTCGTAGCGCGGATGCATCAGCCGGTTGGCAAGCTCGCCGTCGTCGGTGAAAAGCAGCAACCCCGCGCTATTGAGGTCCAGCCGCCCCACCGCGACCCAGCGCCCCGGCGGCAGGCGCGCAAACACCGTCGGGCGCCCCTGCGGGTCGCTGCGGGTGACGAGCTCACCTTCGGGCTTGTTATAGATGAGGACGCGGCCTGCCGCTTTCAATCCGAGGCTGACCGGTCGCCCATCGACTGCAACTTCGTCGCCCGGCAGCGCGCGATCGCCGAGCTTGGCTACGCGCCCGCCGACCGTGACGCGGCCGGCTTCGATCCAGGACTCGATGGTGCGACGCGAGCCTAGACCGGCGGCCGCGAGCAGCTTCTGCAGCCGCTCGGCCCGCTTCTCAGCCTCCGGTACCGGTGGCTGCTTCGGGTTCGGCGTTGGCGGGACGGGTGCCGGCTTCGGCGGTCTGGACCGGCTCAAGCTGGAGGGTCTTGGCGATTTCCTCGAGCGGCGGCAGCTCCTCGAGCGAGCGCAGGCCGAGGTCGTCGAGGAACTTGCGGGTGGTGGCGTAAAGCGCCGGGCGGCCCGGCGTTTCGCGATGGCCGACCACGTCGATCCAGGCGCGGGCTTCCAGGCTCTGGATGATCTGGGTCGAGACGGTCACGCCGCGGATGTCCTCGATGTCGCCGCGGGTTACCGGCTGGCGGTAGGCGATGATCGCCAGCGTCTCCATGACCGCGCGGGAATAGCGCGGCGATTTCTCGGGAGCCAGGCGCTCGATGTAGGGGCCGAACTCCGCGGTGGTCTGGAAACGCCAGCCGCTCGCCACGTTGACCAGCTCGACCGCCCGGCCCTTCCACTCCTGCGCCAGCTCGCCGAGGAGATTGCGCAGCGTATCGGTGGCGACTTCGCCGCCGAAAAGGCGCTTCAGCTCAGGGAGTCCCAGCGGTTCGGGAGAGGCCAGCAGCGCAGCCTCGAGTACTCGCTTTACGTCAGATGGGCTGCGCATACCCTAATTTAATATAAATCGGGGCGAAGCACTCGGACTGCGTGATTTCGACGAGCAGCTCGCGCGCCAGCTCGAGCAGCGCGAGGAAGGTGACGACCAGCACCGGCACACCGCGCTCCGGATCGAAAAGTTCCGAGAACTCAAGGACCCGCCGCTCGCGCAGCGCGCGCAGGATGCCGCTCATGTGCTCGCGCACGGAAAGCTCCTCGCGCGAGATGTGGTGATGACGCGACAGGCGCGCGCGATGCAGCAGGCCGCGCCAGGCTTCGGCCAGGTCCTGCGCGTTGACCTGCGGCAGGCGCTCGGCGATCGTGCGCTCGATCCACACCGAGATCGCGATCACATCCCGGCCGACCTGCGGCAGCTCGTCCAGCGCGTTGGCCGCTTTCTTCATCTGCTCGTACTCGAGCAGCCGCCTGACCAGCTCGGCGCGCGGGTCTTCCTCGGTCGGCTCGGCCGACGGCGGCCGCGGCAGCAGCAGGCGCGACTTGATCTCCATCAGCATCGCGGCCATCACCAGGTACTCGGCCGCGAGCTCGAGATTCTTCGACCGCATGATCTCGACATACTCCAGGTACTGGCGCGTGAGCGGCGCCATCGGGATGTCCAGGATGTCCAGATTTTCTTTTCGGATCAGATACAAAAGCAGATCGAGCGGCCCCTCGAAGGCCTCCAGCACCACTTCCAGCGCGTCCGGCGGAATGTAGAGATCGACCGGCAGCTCGATCACCGGCTCGCCGTAGAGCTTCGCCGTCATCACGTGTAAGCGAGCCCCATCGCTTCGCGCACTTCGCGCATGGTTTCCTCGGCGAGCCGCCGCGCCTTCTCGCAACCGTCGGCGATGATGTTTTTCACCAGCGTCGGGTCGTCGAGATAGGCCTGGGCGCGCTCGCGGATCGGCGCAAGCTCGGCCTGGATCGCCTCGATTACCGGCTGCTTGCATTCCAGGCAGCCGATGCCGGCCGTGGTGCAGCCCTTCCGCACCCATTGCTTGCGCTCGTCGTCCGAGTACACGAGATGCAAGGCCCAGACCGGGCACTTCTCGGGCGTGCCGGGGTCGGTGCGCTTCACGCGCGCCGGGTCGGTCGGCATGGTCTTGATCTTCTTGGCGATCACCTCCGGCTCGTCGCGCAGCGCGATGGTGTTGCCGTAGGACTTCGACATCTTCTGGCCATCCAGGCCCGGCAGGCGCGGCGCCTCGGTCAGAAGGGCTTCCGGCTCGACCAGGATCTTCTTGCCGCCGCCCTCGAGCCAGCCGTACAGGCGCTCGCGATCGCCGCGCGACAGGTTCTGTTGCTCTTCGAGCAGCGCCTGCGCCTTGGAGAGCGCCTCGGCTTCGCCGTGCTCCAGGAACTTGGTGCGCAACTCGTTGAGGAGGCGCGCTTTCTTGGTGCCCATTTTCTTTACCGCGGCCTTCGCCTTCTCCTCGTAGCCCGGCTCGCGGCCATAGAGGTGGTTGAAGCGCCGGGCCACCTCGCGCGAGAACTCGATGTGCGGCACCTGGTCCTCGCCGACCGGCACGTACCTGGCGCGGTAGATCAGGATGTCGGCCGACTGAAGCAGCGGATAGCCGAGAAAGCCGTAAGTAGTGAGGTCCTTCTCGGCGAGCTTCTCCTGCTGATCCTTGTAGGTCGGCACGCGCTCGAGCCAGCCGAGCGGCGCCATCATCGAGAGCAGCAGGTGCAACTCGGCGTGCTCCGGCACCTGCGACTGGACGAACAGGATCGCCTGGCTCGGATCGACGCCGGCGGCGAGCCAGTCGATCACCATGTCGATACCGCTCTGGTGAAGATCTCCCGGCTTCTCGTAGTCCGTGGTCAGCGCGTGCCAGTCGGCCACGAAGAACAGGCAGACGTACTCCGCCTGGAGGCGGATCCAGTTCCTGAGCACGCCATGGTAGTGGCCAAGATGCAGGCTCCCCGTCGGCCGCATGCCGGAGAGCACCCGTGTTTCGTACATCGTTAGAAAACCAGCGCCCGGATCAGCGCGCCGGAAGCGCCGACCAGCGGCTCGAGCACGAAGGCGAGCACATTGGTGACCAGCAACAGCACGAGCAACGGCAGACCGAAGGGCTCGAGCCTTGCGTACTGCCACGCGGCGCGCGTCGGCAGCAGGCTCGCGACGATGCGGCCGCCGTCGAGCGGCAGGATCGGCAGCAGGTTGAGGAACATGAAAATCAGGTTGACGAAGATCCCGGCCTGCGCCATCAGGCCGAGCGGTTGGGAGAAGCCGTTGGCCGGCAGCAGCACTGCGAGTTTTAGCGCGAGCACCCAGATGAGCGCCATGACGAGATTTGCGCCGGGCCCCGCCGCCGCGACCAGCGCCATGTGCTGGCGCGGCTTGCGCAACGCCGAGTAGTTCACCGGCACCGGCTTCGCCCAGCCGAAGAGCAGGCCGCCGCCGCCGATCAGCTTGGAGGTCAGCACGAGGATCACCAGCGGCACGATGATCGTGCCGACGATGTCGATATGGCGGATCGGATTCAGGCTGATGCGGCCCTGCGCGTGCGCCGTCATATCGCCGAAATGGCGCGCGACATAGCCATGCGCCGCCTCGTGCAGCGTGATCGCGAACAGCACCGGAAGGGCGTAGATGGCGACCGTCTGTACGAGTGAGTTGACGTCCATCTGCGAAGACCGATTCTATCAGACGGTATCAGACGGCCTCCACCGCGAAGGGCGCGAGCGAGCCGCTTCCCTTGCGCAGGACGAGCGGTGTGTCGCCCGTCAAATCGATCACCGTGCTGGGCTCGGTGCCGCACGAACCGGCGTCGATCACGAGGTCGATGCTGCGCTCCAGCCGCGCGCGAATCTCCTCTGGCTCGGAGAGCGGCTGCTCGTCCCCGGGCAGGAGCAGCGTCGCCGAAAGCATCGGCTCGTCGAGCTCCGCCAGCAGCGCGTGCGCCACCGGATGACCCGGCACGCGCACGCCGATGGTCTTGCGCTTCGGATGCACCGAGCGCCGCGGCAGCTCGCGCCGTGCGCGCAGGATGAAGGTATAGCTGCCGGGCGTGGCGCGCTTCATGAGGCGAAAGCGCGCGTCGTCGACCACGGCGTAGGCCGCGATCTCCGACAGGTCGCGGCACATGAGCGTCAAATGGTGCCGCTCGTCGATGCCGCGCGCGCGACGCAGGCGCTCGAGCGCCTTGCTCGAGGTCGTCAGGCAGCCCAGCGCGTAGCACGAGTCCGTCGGATAGGCGATGAGACCATCGGCACGCACGATGTCAGCGGCGCGGTGGATGAGGCGCGCCTGCGGATGCGTCGGATGGATGGAGAAATACTGTGCCATCAGCTCGTGAGATGTTCCTCGATCAGCTGCGCCACGGTTTCCGGCTGATCGTGGTGCAGCATATGCCCGGCCTGCGGCAGCGTCACGTAGCGCAAATTCTTGAACTCGGCGCGCCGCTCGGCATGCTGCGCCTCATCGAGGCCGATGCGCTTGAGCGTGGTCGATTCGGCGCCGTCGACCCACAGCAGCGGCGCGCGCACCTGCCGCCAGCAGGCGCGTGCTTCCTCATAACGGTAAAGCACCGGGTTCACGATCTTGTGGGCCGGGTCGCCGCGCAGCACGACCGTCCCCTCCTCCGTCTGCCGGCCCCAATGCTGCGCCAGATATGCGGCGCGCTCGGCGCTGAGCCGCGGGTTGCCTTCACGCAGCCGCTTCGCCAGCTCGCCGAAATTCGCGTAGGGCCGGAATCCCGGCCGGTCGTGCAGCTCTTCGAGCCAGCGCGCGTAGCGCTTGGGGGCATCGTCGGGACGCGTTCCGGTCATGCCGAAACCCTCCAGGTTCACGAGCTTCATCACGCGCTCGGGCCGCACGCCGGCATACATGCACGCCACATTGCCGCCGAGACTGTGGCCGACGAGATGCACCGTGCCGCCGAAGACATCGAGCAAGAAGTCCAGATCGGCGATGTAGTCCGGAAACCAGTAGCAGTCCGACCTGCCCCAGTCGGTCAGCCCATAACCGCGCCAATCCGGCGCATAGATATCCCACTCGCC
>WNFN01220963.1_pt1 | contig 19960 bp, 12 predicted proteins | sample 5400161 | NCBI WGS metagenome assembly WNFN01 (sample SAMN13153353, study PRJNA577476) | soil metagenome | isolation source: 80 cm saprolite on Douglas fir-dominated hillslope | place: USA:California | collected 2013-09-17 | reverse complement strand
GGGATCCGGCGGGGCAGGTGCCTCCCGAGGCGAATGACTGTACTCAGATCGAGGACGATCGTCGTCCTCGTCACGACCTCGCTCCCCGACCCTCGTGCCGCCGCCACAATCGCCCGCTGGGGCCTCATCAGACGCTCTTGCTGATGCGGGACGGTTTTGCCTGGCCCGCGCCTCTTCGCGGGGCCAACCATCGTACGCAAATCAAGTACAGTGAAATCCCTCGCCAGACCTTCCCACGGCGCGAGCTTCGCGGTGAGGACCACCCGCTTAGCCGCCAGCCCTAAGCCGGCGCGAACGCCGAGAGATGCGCGGGATGGCCGTCGAGCCAGACCCCGGACCCGATGAGCCCGTCCGCGGCGAGCTCGAAGTCGTCACCCAGGCCGATGGCGGGACGGCGCCGACCCGCGCTCCGCCGACGACCCGTAGCCACTCCTCCGCGGAGAGACGGCGCGCCTCAGGCCGTGAGGTGCTGGCCTCCGGATCGGAGGCGGCGGGTAGGAGCGAACGGAGGGCGCGCTCGGCCAGGTGACCCCAGGTCGCGGACGAGCCGACCGGGTCGATCGCGACGAGCAGGCCGTCGCTGAGTGCGAGCAGCCCCACCTGGCCCTCGACCGGCCGCACACCGATTTCCGAAGTCGTCGGTGTGGAACTGGAGCGTCTGGTGCGCGGGCTCGATGAGCGGGAAATCGCACCGGATGCGATCGGTTCGCATGAGTGTTCCTCCGTCCGGGACGGCAAGCATGCGCCACTTCCGGTTCGCGCGAAAGAGTTTTCCGACTCGAACGGACCCGGGACTTCCCCACTCTCCGCTAGCATCGGTGCGGCTGGTCGCTCTCTCCCCTTCCGCCCCTCGCCGCCAATCGAGGCGGCGTCGTTGACTCGATCCTCAAACGAAAGGAGTAGGATTTCGCCATGGCGGACCAGCCCCTCACCCTCGCCGTCTTCGAGGAGTTCGAGCGCCGGCTCTTTGGCCGGCTCGACGCGACGGACCGGCGCTTCGACGAGCTCGACGCGCGGATCGATGCACGCTCCGATCAGGTGGCCGCACAGATGGATGCGGTCCTTCACCGCCTGCTCTTCCTCGAAGACGAGGTCACCGCGATCAAAGAAGGACTTGCGCGGGTCGAGCGGGAGACGAAGGAGCTCGGGACCCGGGTGGCCGGGGTCGAAACCGCCGTCCTCGGTTTGGACGAGCGCCTCCGCCGCGTCGAGAAGCGCCTCGACGACCTGGTGGCGGCGGAGCCCCGGTACGCGCTTCGCGCCGAAGTCCAGGATCTCAGGACGCGGCTCGAGACTCTGCAGGCGCGTATCGACTCCCTCGAAGGCCGCGTCGATCGATCATAAGCGTACGGATCAGGAGGAAGCCATGCGGAAGACATCTCGACGCGCGTCTGGCGTGGCCGTGCTCGCGGTCCTGGCGTTCCTAACCGTGGCCTCGGCCCAATCCCAGGTGGAGCCCGCCACCCTGGTCCTGCGCAACGGCCGCATCGCCACCGTCGACGACGCGAAGCCGCAGGCGCAGGCGCTGGCCGCGCGCGGCGACACGCTCGTGGCCGTGGGCACGAACGAGGAAATCGCGCGCTACGTCGGGCCCCAGACGAAGGTGATCGACCTGCAGGGCCGGCGCGCCGTGCCCGGCTTCATCGAGGCCCACGGCCACTTCACCGGCGTGGGCGAGGCGCGCATCGTCCTCAACCTCACCCGCGCGAAGAACTGGGACGAGATCGTGGCGATGGTGCGAGACGCCGCGGGCAAGGCGCGGCCCGGGGAGTGGATCCGGGGGCGGGGCTGGCACCAGGAGAAGTGGGACCGCCCGCCCCAGCCGGCGGTGGAGGGTTTCCCCACCCACGCCTCCCTGAGCGCGGCCGCGCCGAACAATCCGGTCGTCCTCGAGCACGCGAGCGGCCATGCCTCCTTCGCGAACGCGAAGGCCATGGAGCTGGCCGGCGTCACCCGCGACACGAAGAGCCCGGCGGGGGGCGACATCTTGAAGGACGCGAAGGGCGAGCCGACCGGCCTCTCTCCAGCTCGCGGACGAGGAGGCGGTGTCCAAGGGCATCACCAGCTTCGAGGACGCGGGCTCCAGCTTCGAGACGATCGACGTCATGAAGAAGGTCGCGTCCGAGGGCAAGCTCGGGCTGCGCCTCTGGGTCATGATCCGCGACTCCAACGAGCGGTTGACGCAGCGGCTGGCGGCGTACCGTCTCATCGACGGCTACGACAAGCACCTGACCGTCCGCGCGATCAAGCACACGCTCGACGGCGCGCTGGGCTCGCGCGGGGCGTGGCTGCTCGAGCCGTATTCGGACCTGCCCACGAGCACCGGGCTGGAGACGACGCCGCTGGCCACGGTGAGGGCCACCGCCGAGCTGGCCATGCAGCACGGGTACCAGCTCTGCGTTCACGCGATCGGTGACCGCGCGAACCGCGAGACGCTGGACCTCTTCGAGGCGGCGTTCAAGGCCCACCCCGACAAGAAAGACGTCCGCTGGCGCATCGAGCATGCGCAGCACCTCAGCCTGGCCGACATCCCGCGCTTCGGCCGCCTCGGCGTGATCGCGTCCATGCAGGGGATCCACTGCACGTCGGACGCGGTGTTCGTGCCCGCCCGCCTGGGCGCGAAGCGGTCGGAGGAAGGGGCCTACGTCTGGCAGAAGCTCATGAAGACGGGTGCCGTGATCGCGAACGGCACCGACGCCCCGGTGGAGGACGTCGACCCCGTCGCGAACTTCTACGCCACCGTGACCCGGCGGCTCGCCGACGGCTCGACCTTCTATCCCGACCAGCGCATGAGCCGGGAGGAGGCCCTGCGGTCCTACACGCACAACGGGGCCTTCGCCGCGTTCCAGGAGGGCTCGAAGGGCTCGCTCACGGTGGGCAAGCTGGCCGACATCACGGTCCTGTCCAAGGACATCCTCACCGTCCCCGAGGAGGAGATCCGGAGCGCCCGGGTGGACTACACGATCGTGGGCGGGAAGGTGCTCTACCCGATCGCGCGGTGAAGCTCGAAGGTCGAGTGGCGGCGGCGATCGACGAACGCCGGGCGTCCGATCTTGCGCGCGACCTCTACGGGTTCGAGGCCACGGCGCGGGCGCTGCCCGGTGAGTACGACGACAACTTCCACCTCGTCGCGCCGGACGGAAGCCAGCGCGTCCTCAAGGTCATGCACCCGGCGCGCGAGCGCTCGCTGATCGACCTGCAGTGCGCGGCGCTCGAGCACGTCGCCTCACGCGCGCCGCACCTCGAGCTTCCCCGCGTCTGCCGGACGCGCGAGGGCGCCACCATCGCCGTCGCCGACGACGGCGATGCGTGGCGCCTGGTCTGGATGCTCACCTGGGTCCCGGGGCGGCCGCTGGCGCAGGCGCGGCCGCACAACGCGGACCTCCTCGCCGGGGTGGGCCGGCTGCTCGGGGAGATGGACCGGGCGCTCCTGGACTTCTCGCATCCGGAGGCGGAGCGGCCGGACCTCAAGTGGGACCTGAGCCACGCGGGCTGGATCCGCGACGCGATACCCCTGGTCGCGGACGCGCGGCGGCGCCTGTGGGTCGAGCTCGCCCTCGCGCGGTTCGAGGCCGAGGCCGTGCCCGCCCTGCCCCGCCTACGCCGCAGCGTGATCCACGGCGACGCGAACGATTACAACGTCATCGCCGGCGACCCGCGGCGGCAGCCGCGCCCGGCGAGCGTCATCGACCTCGGCGACATGCACCGGGGCCTCACCGTGGCCGAGCCCGCGATCGCCGCCGCCTATGTGCTGCTGGGCAAGCCCGACCTCCTGGCCGCGGCGGCGGCCCTCGTCCGCGGGTACCACGCGGCGTGCCCGCTGGACGAGACGGAGATCGCCCTCCTGCACACACTGGTCGCGGCTCGGCTCGCCGTCAGCGTCACCAACGCGGCGCTCATGAAGACCAGGCGCCCGGACGACCCCTACGTGACGATCAACGAGGCGCCAGCCTGGGACGCGCTGGAGCGCTGGCTCGCCATCCATCCGCGCCTGGCCCACTACCGGTTCCGCGAGGCCTGCGGGCGGCCGCCCCTTCCGCACGGCCCGCGGGTGGCGGCCTGGATCGGCGCGCAGGACGCCGCCCCGGTGCTGGCGGGGATCGACCTCCGGGACGCGCCGAGCCTCGTGCTGGACCTGGGGGTGTCCAGCCGGCTCCTCGGCGCCGATCCCGCCGCCGCCGAGACGGGAGCGCTCACGCGCACGATCTTCGGCGCCATGGAGCGTACGGGCGTGGGGGTCGCCGTCGGCCGCTACGACGAGCCACGCCTGTTGTACTCGTCGGATCTTTTCGGAAGCGGTCCGGCCATCGAGGAGCGCCGGACCGTCCATCTCGGGGTCGACCTCTTCGTCGCTCCCGGCACGCCCGTTCATGCACCGCTGGACGCCGTTGTTCATATGCGCGCGCACAACCGCGCGCCGCTCGACTACGGGCCGCTGGTGATCCTGCGCCATTCGACCGGCGAAGACGCGTTCTTCACGCTGTACGGCCACCTGAGCGCGGACAGCCTGGAGGGCCTCGCCGTCGGGCAGCGCGTCCGGCGCGGCGAGCCATTCGCGCGAGTCGGCACGCGGGACGAGAACGGCGGCTGGCCGCCCCACGTCCACGTCCAGGTGATCCTCGACCTGCTGGGCCGGGACGCGGACTTCCCCGGCGTCGCGCCCGCGAGCGAGCGAGCCCTGTGGACGAGCCTCTCCCCCGACCCGAACCTGCTCCTCCGCATCCCCCAGGACCGCTTCCCCCCCCGCGAGGCGCCCCCGGAGGCGACGCTGGCCGTGCGCCGCGAGCGCATCGGCGGAAACGTGCGGCTCTCCTACCGCCGGCCGGTCAAGGTCGTCCGCGGCTTCATGCAGCACCTGTACGACGAGACGGGCCGCGCCTTCCTCGACGTCTACAACAACGTCCCCCTCGTCGGCCACAGCCACCCGCGCGTGGTGCGCGCGGTGCAGGAGCAGATCGGCCTGCTCAACACGAACACGCGCTACCTGCACGACGGCATCGCGGCCTACGCGGAGCGCCTGACCCGTCACCTGCCCGAGCCGCTGCGCGTCTGCTACTTCTTGAACTCGGGGAGCGAGGCCAACGAGCTGGCGCTGCGCCTGGCCCGGACCGCTACCTGTCGCGAGGACGTGATCGTGCTCGAGCATTCGTACCACGGCCACACGTCCATGCTCGTCGACGTGAGCCCCTACAAGTTCGACGGCCCCGGCGGACGCGGGCGGAAGCCCTGGGTCCACGTCGCGCCCTTGCCGGACGGCTATCGCGGACGTTACCGGCGCTCGGAGCCGGAGGCCGGGCGGCGGTACGCGGACGAGGTCGGGGCGATCGTCGATCGTCTTCGTTCCGAAGGTCGCGGCCTCGCCGCCTTCCTGGCCGAGTCGATGCCGAGCACGGCCGGCCAGATCGTGTTCCCGCCCGGCTACCTGTCCGAGGCCTACCGGCAGGTGCGCGCGGCCCGAGGCCTGTGCATCGCCGACGAGGTCCAGACGGGCTTCGGCCGGGTGGGTACGCACTTCTGGGGGTTCGAGACGCAGGGCGTGGTGCCGGACGTCCTCGTGCTCGGCAAGCCGATCGGCAACGGCTTCCCGCTCGGCGCCGTCATCACCACTCGCGAGATCGCGGCCGCCTTCGACAACGGCATGGAGTTCTTCAGCACCTTCGGCGGCAACCCCGTGGCCTGCGCTGCGGGTCTGGCCGTGCTCGATGTGCTCGAAGAGGACGGCCTTCCGGCGCGCGCCCGGCGCGTGGGCGAGCATCTCCTCGCGGCGCTGCGCTTGCTACAGGACCGCCGTCCCCTGATCGGCGACGTGCGCGGCTCGGGCCTGTTCCTCGGGATCGAGCTCGTCCGCGACCGCACCACGCTGGAGCCGGCCACCGAGGAGGCGGCCTACGTCGTCGAACGCCTTCGCGATCTCGGCGTGCTCACCGGCACCGACGGTCCTTTCCACAACGTGCTCAAGGTGCGCCCGCCGCTGATCTTCTCGGAGGACGACGCGAGCCTGTTCGTGCAGCGGCTCGCCGAGGTGCTGGCGGAGGACGCGGCGTCTCCCTGAGGCGGCTCGCCGCACGCGCTGGTGCCTCGGTGGTGGTCCTCCGGGTGTAGGCGCCTCCGGAGGCCAATGACTGTACTCAGATCGCGTACGATCATCGTGACGTCAGGACATTGCTCCAGAACCCTCGTGCCGCGGCCGGAATCGCCCGCTGGGGCCCGATCGGCCGCTCTTGATGGTTCGGGAGGGTCTCGCTGGTCCCGCGCCCCTTCGCGGGGCAATCTATCGTACGCAAATCACGTACAGTAACACCGCTCGCGAGACCATGCCGGGCGCGTGCGCCGCGGTGACGACCACCAGACCATCCGCCGCCCGGAAGGGAGTAGGATTCCGCCATACGGGTCCAACCATTCCGCTCTCCGTTCTGGCGAAGTTCCACCGGACGTGATTGCCCCGGACGTGAGCAAGCCCAACGGCCTCGACGTCCTCGTCTGCGGCGCCGGTCCCACCGGCCTCGTGCTCGCCCTGCGCCTCGTCCGCGCCGGCGTGCGGCTGCGCATCATCGACGCCGCGGCGGAGCCGGGCACGACGTCGCGCGCGCTGGTCGTGCCCGCGCGCACGCTCGAGTTCTACCGCCAGATGGGGCTGGCCGATGCGCTCCTGGCCGAGGGCCTTCCCTTCACCGCCGCGAACATGTGGGTCCGCGGCCGCCGGGTGGCCCGCGCCGTGCTCGGGGACATGGGAAAAGGCCTGAGCCCGTTCCCCTTCATGTTCGTCTGCCCGCAGGACCGCCACGAGCGGTTCCTGATCGAGCACCTCCGGCGCGCCGGCGTCGAGGTCGAGCGGCCGATGGCGCTCGTGGACTTCACCCAGGACGGCGGCGGGGTGAAGGCGCGGCTCCAGGACGCGAGCGGCGCCATCCAGGAGTGCGCGGCCTCGTACCTCGCCGGCTGCGACGGCGCCCATTCGAAGGTGCGGGACGTCCTCGGCGTCGGCTTTCCCGGCGGGACGTACGAGCGCATCTTCTACGTCGCGGACCTGGAGGCCACCGGCCCCGTGATGAATGACGAGCTCCACGTGGCGCTCGACGACGTGGAGTTCATGGCGGCCTTCCCCCTGAAGGGCGGACACACGGCGCGGCTCATCGGGACCGTGCGCGCGGAGCAGGAGAGCGTGCGCGAGTCGCTCACGTGGGACGACGTGGGGGGCCGCGTGGCCCAGCGCATGGGCATCGACGTCCAGCGGGTCAACTGGTTCTCCACTTATCGCGTCCACCATCGCGTGGCCCACGCGTTCCAGCAGGGCCGTGCGTTCCTGCTCGGGGATGCCGCCCACATCCACAGCCCGGTGGGCGCGCAGGGCATGAACACCGGCATCGGCGACGCGGTCAATCTCGCGTGGAAGCTCGCGGACGTGCTGCGCGGCCGGGGCCCGGAAGCTCTGCTCGACACCTACGCGCCGGAGCGCATGTCCTTTGCGCAGCGGCTCATCGCCACCACCGACCGCGGCTTCACGGTTGCCACGAGCCCGACCGCGCGCGCACGCGTGGTCCGCACGCGGATCCTGCCGCGGGTGTTTCCCATCGCGGTCCGCCTCCCCAGCGTGCGGCGTCTGATGTTCCGCACCGTCTCCCAGATCGCCATCCACTACCGGGGCCAGGCTCTCAGCGCGGGGAAGGTGGGCCCGGTGGAAGGCGGGGATCGGCTGCCCTGGGTGGAGCTGGACGGCGGCTCGGGTCGCACCGACAACTACGCCGTCCTGGACGGCCGCGAATGGCAAGTGCACGTGTATGGGACGCCGGCGGCCGGGATCGCCGAGGCCAGCGCGGCGCGAGGCGTGGCTTTCCACGCCTTCGGATGGCAGGACGCCATGGCCAAGGCGGGGCTCACGCGGAATGCGCTCTATCTCGTACGACCGGACGGCTATGTCGCGCTGGCGGACGATGGGAAGAGCCCGGCTCCCATGCTTGCGTGGGCCGATGCCCACTTCGGCGAACGGGTCGCGCGCTAACCGACCGCCACCTCGGCGCGCAAGCACGCCGCGGCCTCAGCCACGGGGTCGAGGATCCTCATCGATCAGCTCGTCGAGGTCCCGGCGGAAACGTCCGGCATCGAGTCGTGGCCCGGAGGTGAATGCAGCCACCACGTCAGCGGCCGGAACGAATTGTCGCCGCGGAAGCGGTCGAATCTCACCGACCGGACCGCCGTCCAACGCCCGTATGTTCTTGCCGGTGCGATTGCGCAGCTCGCGTTGGGTAATCGTCTTGCGCACGCCTCATTGTAGTACGCGTGCTACGCAACCCTGGTTCTCTCGGGCCCGCTTGCTAACTCTGGTCCGCCAACTCCTTCAGGCCCGTAGTCCACTCGACGTTGCAGGCCCGCCAGTAGAAATGGACGTCGGGCAGCGCCTCGAAGGCGCGCACGGGCTTGCCGCGAGGATGAGGCCCAGGAACACGACGAGAGAGAACCACTCGCCGGCGGACGATTGACCACTCACGGTGAGGAGTCCGCCGAGCCCGCCAAAGACGGCGACCATGGCGGCGGCGAAGAGGTAGTCGGCGAGGACCATCTTGCGCCCCGGCCGGAGATCAGGCCGCTTCTAAGTCTCGCGAGGTTTTCATTGTACGTGATTTGCGTACGATCGTTCGCCCCGTGAGGGGGCGCCGGGCCAGCGAGACCGTCCGGACCATCAAAAGCGTCTTGGGAGGCCGCGGGCGGGCGATTTCGGCGGCGGTTCGGGGATCCTGGAGCGATGTCGTGATGAGGTCGATGCTTGTACGCGATCTGAGTACAGTCATTGCCTGGAGAGGCACACGCCACGCAAGACCACCACCGAGCCACCCGCGAGAGAGGGTTCTTGGGGTTTCCTCTCGGGAAGGGTCGCTGACGTCCCCGATTGTGACCCCGTTTCGTTCGTGCTAAACGCGCCAACGGCGCGGTGGGTTACTCGTTCCAGAACGGGTTGACAGGTGGTGACTCAACGGCGGCGGCGTGCGTCTCAGAAGCCGGGACCGCCTCCGGCGATGACGTCCATGCGGCCGTCCGGTCCGAGTCGCCGGACGTGGCCCACGCTATCCGTGACGTACAGGGTATCCGCCTCGGCGAGGAGCATGCTGATCAGTAGCACTCGAGCACCCGTACTCCCATCGAAGATCGTCACCACCTTCCGCGTGGCCGCGTCGATACGCCGCACCCGGGTCAGCTCTTCAATGTACAGGTTGCCCGCCGCGTCCACGGTGATCGCCTCCACGACCCCGAACGACACGCCGCGAGCTTCGTCGGACGGCCCTTCGGGAGGGCCGAGGCCGCGACCGGCGACGACCCGCGCGATGCCCGTCCCGGCCTCCACCCTCCACACGCGCGGCGACGTCTTGTCCGCGAAGAAGATGTCGCCACGTGGCCCGATCGCGATCGCGCTGATGTCGGGCATACCCGATGTCGCCGGGGCGCCGTCGCTCAGCGGTGGTCCAAACCGCCGTCCCACGATCGTGTGCAGCGTGCCCGCGGCATCGATGCGATGGATGAATCCGGCCTGAACGACGAGGTTTCCGTCCGCGTCCACCGCGATCGCCGTCGGAGTTCCGATGGGCGTCTGCAACGCGGGCGCGCCATCCTCGGGGAGTCCTTCGGCGCCGCTGCCAGCGATCGTCGTGATCCTCCCGTCCGCGTCCAGGCGCCGGATTCGACGGTTGCCGCTGTCCGCGATCAGGAGGCGGCCCTCGCGATCGAAAGCGATTCCTCGCGGCTGGTTGAGACGAGCTTCGACCGCCGGCCCGCCGTCTCCGGAAAACCCGGGCCGCCCGTTCCCCACGACCGTCGAGATCATCCCCGACCGCGCGTCGATGCGCCGCACGCGGTTGGCCATCCCGTCGGACACGTACAGGTTGCCGGACGCATCGCGGGCCAGACCGACCGGGCTGGACAAGAATGCCGCAGTTGCCGGCCCGCCGTCCGCGACGTAGCCGATGCCGCCGTTGCCCGCGACGGGCGTGATCGCTCCGGTACGGCTCCGCCGGAGGACCCTCCCGTGGTCCCTGTCCGCCAGGAGGAGCGAGCCGTCGGCCGCGACCGCCATCGCGCTGCAAGCGATGTGTTCGAGGGCGGCCACCGTCGACACGAGACCGGTCGCCTTTGTCACGCGGCGCACGCGCGTGTTGCCGAGGTCCGCGACGAAGACGTCTCCGCCCGCATCGACGGCCACGGCGACGGGATCGCGGAGGCGCGCGGCCGAAGCCCGGCCGCCGTCTCCGGAATCCCCGGCGAAGCCGTCGCCGATGATCGTCGTGATCGAGCCCGTGCGCGCATCGATCCTGCGCACGCAATGGTTCCCTCGGTCGGCGATGAAGACGTTTCCGGCGCCGTCGACCGCGATGCCTTCGGGGGACGAGAGGCGCGCCTGCACCGCGGGTCCGCCATCGCCGACGTAGCCCGGCAGGCCCGATCCGGCGATCCTCTCGCTCGATCCGTTCGTGACCGTCACGCGGAACACGGAGTGCGCGGCACGATCGGCAACGTAGAGCTGCCCCGCCGCGTCCACGGCCAGGCCCGAGGGCCGGATCGGACCGAGCCCGGCGGGGGAGGGCGGCGGGTCATCCCACCATGGCGGCACGGGCCGCGGGCCGCGGAGGACCGTGGTGATGATCCCCGTCCGCCCGTCGACTCGACGAATGACGCGGTCGCCGTCATCCGCGATGTAGACGTTGCCGAGGCCATCCACGGCCAGCGCAACCGGAGCGCCCAACGAGGCGCCGGTGGCGGGGCCGTCGTCTCCAGTCGGGATGTTCCGGGCGGCGTCGGGGCCTACGCGAGGCTTTCCGCCAGCTGCTACCGTGAGGTAGCCCGCCGCGTTGACGCTGAAGACGCGGCTCAATTCGGGTGCGGCCACGTACGCGGTGCCCTGCGCATCGACGGCGACTGCGCTCGGCTGGCCTATTCCGCTGGCCAGGGCGGGGAACGATCGAGCGGGCGCGTCGCCCAGGGCCGCGCCGAACATCAGGCCGATCGTCGCGACCAACACGCGAAAGGACATCGTGGCCGGCGTCAGGTCGGTCGCGTGGCCGGGCCGAACGCCATTCGCTTCATGCGACCCTTCACCTCGATGTAGCGGCCCTGCCGCCACACGATCGTCGTCGCCTCCGGCTTGTCGTCGAGGGACCAAAGGAGGCCCCACTGGCGATCGTTACGGATACGGTAGCCGTTGATCGCCACCACCAGGTCGCCCTTCACCAGGCCGAATCGTGCCGTGTTCTGGAATCGTCCGGTGATCCGCCCTCCTTCACCGACGGCGGGCGGCAAGGTCAGGTCTGAGATCGAGACCCGTTCGAGCCCGGACGGGAACACAGTCGCCATCGCCGCCCGGGCCTGGGCGGCGAACCGGCCGTCGCCGACGCGCTGCTCGTAACGGATGTAGAAATCGTCGAGCGGATTACGGCTCTTCTCGCCATAGCGCTCGACGATCTTCTGGTACGCCGCTTCCGCCTCCGCGTACTTCCCCGTCCGCTCCAAGAAGTACGCCATGCCCTGGAGGCCCGTCGCCGAATACACGTCCGCTCCGATTTGCGCCACTTCGCGGGCGCGTTCGACGCGCGCATGGTCGCAGTAGTAGCCCACCAGCCAGAAGGTGCGATTGGAGACGCCGATGCGGTCGCGGCTCTTCTCGATCGCCTTCTCGTAGGCGGCCGCCGCCTCGTCGTCGCGCGCTTCGTCCTGGAGCAAGTCGCCGAGCTCGAGGTACTTGCTGGGCTCGATGGCCACGATCTTCGCGAAGAGCGCGGCGAAAGCGGCGGGGTCACCGCGGCGTTTCTCCGCGAGCCCGGTCATCACCGCGAGGTCGTAGTCGGCCAGCGGCCCGTAAAGCGCGGCCATCTCCGCGAACGTGGACTCTCCCTTCAGTTGCGCAAGCGCCAGCAAGGTGATCGGCTCGAAGGGCGCGATCTCGTGCAAGGCCGCGTAGAGCTTTGGCGCATCGAGCTTGAGCGTGAAGACGAGGATGGTGCGCTCCATCTGGATCAGCGCGGTGCCAGCGGGGGTGAGCGCCCCGAACCACCGTGACATGTTGGGCAGGGATTGGTCTTGTCTCTCCACGTGGCATTTCTCGTCGAGCCAGACCCAGGAACGCAGCATCGGTCTCTCGGGCGCGTTCTGCGCCAGCGCCACGCCGTGCGCGCACGCCTTCTGCCGTGCGGCCTCCGCGTCCGGGGCGGGGTTCGGACCGATCTGCGTCCACTCGACGGTCAGGAACGGCCAGAACTCGAGACCGGAGAGCGTTTGGTCGAGACCGGCGCGCCAACTGCGCGCGTCTTCCGGAAGCCCCAGCATGGATTGCAGGAAGCGCGAGGAGGCGCTGGCCTCGAAGGCGACGTTGCGTTGGAAGTAGCGCGCCCACGTGCCCCAACCGATCACGCGCGGGACCGGTGCGGTTTCGTCGCGCGAAACGAGCCGCTGCGGCAATGCGTTGAGGGCTTCCGCGACCTTGTTGGCGGACAGGGGTCGGCCGCTCAGCAGGACCCACACCTCGGCCGCATCGTTCATCTCGAGCGCGGGAAGCGCACTCGCGAAGAGGTGGCCCTCCTCGACGGAGGGGCCGATCTGGAAAGCGATGCGTCCCCAATCCGCGATCGGCTCTGGCTTGAAGGACTCCAGGAAGGCGAGGGCCTGCGCGCTGCCCAGGGACTGCTGCAGGGCCCGGTAGTGCTGCAGCCTTTCGACGAGGGTGGCCCTGGCGGGATCGGGAAGGATGCGCCAATCGCGCGTGATGCGGATCCGCAGCGCGCGGAGGAACGCCGCCCAGTGTGCGGCCGGCTTGGCTCGGTCCAGCGAATCGATCCGAGCCAGGGCTTCGCGCTGGCGATTCACCAGGGTGAGGAGAAGCGCGTCCGCGTAGGCGGCGGTCGGGGACGATGTCCCGCGCCGCAGAGCCCGCGCGAGGGCGAGGTGAGCGGACATCCGGCACAGGGCCGGGCGCACGTCGCTGAACGGTCCCGCGGCTTCCCTCAGAGCGAGGGTGCCCACCAGCAACGCCGCCTGCTCGTGCGCGCCGGCATCGAGCATCGCCTGCTGCAGGCGCTTCGAGACCTTGGTCGATTCCTGCGCGAGGACAGGGGACGTGGGATTGGTGATCGAGACGCCCACCGAGCCTTCGGGAGACGTCGGCGCGGGTCCCAGGCGCAGGGCCTGGAGAAGACCCGCGGCCAAGGGCTCGTAGCTCGCGGGAGACCAGATGTAGCTCGCGAACCCGAGCGCCTGCCGTTGCGGCGTGCCCGGCCCGGGCGTGAAGGCGACGAGGTAGCGCGGGAAGGGCCCCGGCGCCGCCTCGGGGGACACCGAAAAGGCGAGTTGCTCAGCGCTGGGGAGCGAACGATCGCGCGCGTAGAGGACCATCTCGACGATGTCGCGCGAGGTCTCCCCCACGATCCAGGCTTCCTCGTTCTCGTACGCCCAGCCGAGGCGGACCGGCTCCGCGCGCACGGTGAAGCGCCAGGTCTTGAGGGCGGCGCCGGTCGCAGGATCGAATCGCTCCACGACGTAGCGAAGCTCGTCGCGTTCCCAGAGTTGGAAGCTGTTCCTGAGCTGGGGTTCGGCCAGGTCATGCCCTTCCCTGCGCCTATGCTTGAGGACCGGGCAGTCGCCTCCTTCGTTCGCGTCCCCGAGAGCGAGGAGCTTCTCCTGCGCTTCCCTTTCGTCACGCGCGCGCATGAGGTCGCCAAAGCGCCTTTCGATTTCTCCGCACGCGGGCGGGAAGCTCGATACGGGGAACGGCTGGTACTCCATCTTCTTCATCTCGTATTCGCCGTGCAGCGCCCCCGCCGGGGGCCGGCCCGGCGTGTCGGGATCGATGATCCAATCGTGGGTGACACGATACGAAGCGCCGATGACGCGGCCCTTCAGGACGATCACGAAATCCCGAGCGCGCGGAGCCGCCACGGCCACCGGCTGCGCGCCGGAAGCGGTGACGAGGTCGAATACGAGGGTATGCCTCTGGAATGCGGGATTGGGCAGTCGCGTTTGGGCCGGTTGAGGTACCTGCCCAGGTGCGGGTGGCGCCGGGCTCGGCGGCTGGGCGGAGCCGACCGCCGGCAAGCCAACGATGAAGACGGCGGGAAGGAGCACCGATCCCAAGCCGATCATTGGTCTCATGGTTCTCGCTCCCTTGCGCGCTCGGTTCGCCGGGCGCATTGAACCACAGGCCTTTTGTGGTTACCAATGAGACATATGATCGTGTGAGTGCGGTCACCGCTAGCGGGCGACTTTGGCGGAAGCCACCATGGTGGAATAGTTACGCGGTCGCGGAGGCGCCGGCAGCCGGGGTGGGCGCGCCCACCCTGGTGGAAGCGGGTATCGTGCTGAGCGTGCGCATGCGCCTGGATGCGCGTCCACTGCTCGCGCGGTTCCTGCACGACTTCGGGATCATCGTGGTTCCCTTCGGCGAGGACCACTGGCGCGAGGCCCTCGACGCGTTCAACAGGTTCGGGAAAGGGAGGCATCCCGCGGGCCTGAACCTGGGCGACTGCTTCAGCTACGCCGTTGCCAGCCTGGCCGAGCAACCGCTGCTGTGCATCGGCGACGACTTCCGCAAGACGGGCTTGCCCGTCCTGCCCGCCTGATCGAGCGCAACATCGCGCTCCACGAGCTCTCGGCCGCGTGCTATGTTGCTCGCGAGGCGAACTTGAGTACTCCCGGCCCTGAAGAGCCGCCCGCGCCCCGCGTCAAGGCGGTCAGTTTCACCGCGGACGCGCTCGTGGTCCATCTGACCGACGGCCGCGCCATCAGTGTGCCTCTGGCCTCCTTTCCGCGGCTCCGTGGCGCGACCCCCGCGCAGCGCACCCACTGGCAGCTCACCGAGGGCGGCGTCGGAATCCACTGGACGGACCTCGACGAGGACATTTCGCTGGCCGGGCTCCTCGGCGCCGCCGACCGAAAAGAGTAGGATTCCGCGTCGAATCGCGCGAGGCTGGTGACGAGATGCGTCCGCCCGTCGAAACGGCGTCGGGTCTGTCCGCGGTGCTTCGCGGCGTGGTCGCCGACATGCAGCAGGCCTCCGGCGCGGACATCGTCTCCGTCTTCCTCTACGACGAGTCGACGAGGACCTACTACGCCCCCTTCGCCGTCGGCCACCCCCAGGAAGGCCTCCTCGGCTCCCTGGCCGACATGCGCGAGCAGATGGCCCGCTATCTTCTCGACGCGGGCCAGGGCAAGGTGCCCGACGAGCTGAGCGTCCACCACTACGGCTCGACCGTCTGGTTGACGGTGACGCGACAGAAGCTCGTCGCGATGGACGCTCCCGCGGAGATCGACAGCACGTTCATCCGGCGCTATCTGGTCCAGTCGACGATCGGGCTCCCGCTGCTCGCGGGCAACCGGCTGCTGGGCTTCGTCTACTTGAACTACCGCGATCGCAGCCATGCCCCCGATGCGGAGCGCCTCGCCGCGCTCGAGGCCCAGGCGGCGGCGGCCGCCTCCGCGGTCCAGGCGGCCCTCGCCGTTTCCGAGCGCGCGGCGCTCGAGGGCCTGGGCCGGCTGACCACGCTCTTGACCACGCCCGTCGGCGCCGCGCGCGCCGACGTCAAGGAGGTGCGCCGCCTGCTCTCGATCGCGCTGGCGGACATGCTCATGGCGAGCGACCTCGACGGCGCTGCGGTCTACCAGTTCGGCGCCCAGCGTGCGAGCCTGGAGCTGGTGACGGCGCACGCGGCGGTGGCGGCGCCGGTGCGCGTCGGCCGGCCCGATCCATCGGTGTCGTGGGAAGACGCCGTCAACCAGGCCGTCGCCCTCGTCTCCGCCGAGGCCGAGATGTATCCCGTGGCCACCTATGCGCTGGGTGGCTCGCCGGAGCCCAACGGATACCTCGTGCTCGTCAGCCGCGACCGCCTGGCCGCGGCGCGCCGGGCGCGGGCCACGGACGTGTTGCTCAAGGCCGGCGCGGAGCTGATCGGCGGCGCTCTCGAAGGACAGCAGCTCATGGCCGGGCTGGAGCACAGCAACCGTCTCCTGGGGGCGCTGGGCGACATGACGGCGTCGATGCTGCGGCCGGGCGCCTCCCGGCACGAGGTCATCGACTCCGTGGTCGGCCATCTCACCGACGCCGCCGTCCCGGAGTTCGATTTCCACTTCGCCACCGTCTACCTGCTGGACGAGAGGGCGGACGGGACGATGCTGGTTCGGATGGCGGCCGGTGCGGCCACCGCCGGCGCCATCGACGCCACCGAGAGCTCCCGGGGCAAGGGCGCTCCGGCCGCGCGCGTGCCTCGCTGGGCCCTCCAGGAGGATCGCGACCTCGCGAGCGGCGACGTCCTCGTCCACGTCGCGCGGAGCTGGCAGGCCGTCATCGTCGGTCCTCTCCCCATCGGCGGCGTCATCGACCGCGCCGACGTCTTCACGGGCACCATCCCCGGCGCGTCGAGCTGGACGGAGGTGCCCATCGTCCGCAGTGATGGGACGCGGCTGGCGACGGTGGCGGCTTGCCTGATCGGCGAAGGCCGAGAGACATCCTTCACCCTCGCGGGCGAAGTCTTCGAAGCCGGCCGGCATGGCGAGCTGATCCGGATCTTCATGCCCTTCGGCTCGGACCGCGGCCTCCGGGCGACGGGCGTGCTCGAGGTCGGCTACCACCGCTCGTACGAGCGCCGCCCCAATTGGGGCCAGGTGGAGGCCCTGCGCGCCGCGGCCGCGCTGGTGGCGGTGGCGGTCGAGACGGCGCGCCTCTACGAGGATGCCCGGCGCCATGCCGAGCAGCTCGAGCTGAGCGCGGACGTGAGCAAGGCCATCGCCTCCTCCATCGACCTCGACCAGACCCTGAGGCTGGTCGCCCAGAACCTCGTGCGTCTCGTGCACGCGTCCCTCTGCCAGATCGCGCTCTACGAGGAGGACCGCGAGGGCTGGTTCGGCGCCGCCGCCTCCGACCGCGAGGACCTCTGGCGCCGCCAGCACGGCGAGCGCTCGCAGCCCTCGTTCCTCTTCGACGTGCTCGACCGGGGCGAACCCGTCGTGATCGAGGACGTGAGCGCGAGCGACCAGGTGAGCGCGTCCTACGCACGCGCCTTCGGCATACGCTCGCTGATGGCGCTGCCCCTGGTGGCGGACGGGCAACCGATCGGCGCGGTCGTGCTCGCGGAGCGGGACCATCTGCGCGCCTTCACGAAGGAGGAGGTCCAGCGCGCCCAGGGCCTCGCCCTGCAGGCGGCGGTGGCCATCAAGAACGCGCGGCTGCATGCGCTGGCCGAGGAGGAGCGTCATCTCCAGAAGGATTTCGTCCTGGTGGGCTTCGGCCAATGGGGACAGAAGGCCTACCAGCACCTGCTGACGCTGAAACAGTTCTTCAACTTCCGGACGCACGTCGTGCAACGCGACGGGCCCGGCGCCCGCGAAGCCCTCGGGGCGCGGGCGGACGAGATCAAGGGGCGCGGCGATGCCTTCTACTGGGACGGCCCGGGTTCGCCCGCCCACGATCAGCTCGAGCGCGAGCTGGAGTCGAGCTCGTACGTGATCACCTACATCGCGACTCCCGCCGCCACCCACCTGCCCACGCTCGAGCTCTACTACGGCCTCAGCGATGTCGTGCTCATCGAGAAACCCCTGGGGGCGCCCCCTGAGGCCTATCGCGAGTTCCTGGACCGGGCGCCCGGCGGAGTCGAGATCGTGGCCGCCGACCATTACTACTTCAAGCTCGAGGTGCGCCTGCTCCAGCTCCTGCTCACCGAGGAGCGCACGCTGCGCGACTTCCTGGACAACGTGGAGGAGATCCGCGTCGAGATCCTGGAGGAGCAGCCCCTGGCCGGGGCGGCCGCGGACATCGGGGTCATCGCCGACCTGATCCCGCACGCGTTCGCGATCGTCTCCCTGCTGACCCCCATCGACCGCATCGAGCTCGACGCGGAGGCGCCCCTGCGCGTCGGCCGGCACGAGGGGTTCGCGGGCCGGCGCGAGAGCTATGCGCGCATGAACGCCCGCTTCGCCTACCACGGCCGGTCCGTCCGCCTGGTCATCGACGTCGGCAAGGGTGCGGACAACGCCAAGTGGATCAAGCTCGTCGGCGAGCGACGCGCGGCCGGCCGGAGCCCGAGCTACAAGTTCGACTTCGGAAAGGGCGAGGCCATCGACGGAACCCAGGCCACGGTGAGGGCCGCCGTGCGGCGGATCCGCGAGCCGGGTGTGCCCGACAACGCGCACCTCAACATGCTGAGGCACGTGATCGAGAAGCGACACCCCGCCGTCGGCATCCTCTCGATCCGCGAAGCGATCCGGGCCAGCCAGCGCGTCCGGGAGCTGGAGGCGATGGCCGTCGCCCTGCTGGCGAGGAACGAATGGACGAGCTACGCGGTGGGCACTCGCCCGGCGTTCGGGGCCGGCCCCTCTCCAGGGCCGCGGCCGGCGGCGGCCCCTCCGGCGGTCGGTGGCGCACCCGTGACCGAACGCACCGGCTGACCGACCTCGTGACCGGGCGTTACTTCAAATGCTTGCCGACGAGCTTGGTCATCTCGAACATGTCGACCTTGGATTTCCCGCCGAACACGGCCTTCAGGGTCGCGTCGGCGTTGATCATCCGTTTGTTGGTCGTGTCCTGCAGCTTGTTCTTCTTGATGTAGGCCCACAGCCGCTTCGTCACCTCGGTGCGCGGGATGGGTTGCGCGCCCACGACGTCCACCAGCGCTCCGCTGGGGGTCACCGGTTTCATGAACGCGGAATTGGCTTTCCGAGCGCCCGTCTTCTTCACAGCCTTGGCCACCTGACCTCCTTTGCCGGCGGATCGAACGGCGACTCGACCCTCGGGCGCTAATACAATACCCTGACGTCAGCTCGACTTGGACGGCGTCCCGAACTCCTCGACCACGTCGATCCACGTCGCCAGCTCGCCCGCCGTGGGAGCCAGCTCGTACGGATGGTGGTGACAGGCGCGGCTGAGGGCGCCCCAGACCTCGTGAAGCTGAGCCGGGAGCGTGCCCGCCGGCGTCATCATGCGCAGGCAGACGAGCTGGGTCTGCGTCGACACCGAATCCAGCGGCACCTGCCGAGCGGTCCAATACGCATCGACCGCTTCCTCGAGGGCCTGGCGGATGAGCAGGGCGGCGGCGCGGGGCCAGAGGCCGGCGGTCGAAGGATCCGCGCGGCTCAGGAGGTCACGAGCGAGCTGGAGCGTCGCGCGCGTGTCGCTCACGGCCGGCCCCGCATCCAGAGGGCCAGGTTCTCCGCGGACCGCGCGAGGTCGATGCTGGGGACCGGCCCCTCCGCGCCATGCGCGCCGCGGTTGAGCATCTGGAACGTGTCTGGAAACGTCGGCTCCGCCTTCCGCAGCGAGGCCAGGACGTCCCCGCCGCGATCCGCATCGTCGAACAGGGTCAGGGCCACCAGCTTGGTCAGGCCGTGGCTCGCGTCCGCGAGCAGCTCTTCGACCGCCGCGTAGTTCTCGCCCTTGGCCAGGCGGCGCCGGCGGACGGCCTCCATGCAGGCGGCCTCGACCGCGAAGCGGCACAGGCCGGGGATCACGCGCCGCGCCGCCTGGGCCGGAAGTCCGGTCGTCTTGGCCACCGTGAACGCGTCCGCCAGGTACTTCGACACGGGGTCCAGTGCGCGCCGCACCTCCACCGCCGAGTTCTCTCGCCGCGTGACCTCGATGATCGTGGCCGGGATGCCCAGGCGCCGCACCGTCTCCGCCAGGCGATCGTCGTGCGTGAACACGACGACCTCGCGCGAGACCGCCGCCTTCTGCAGGACGCGCGCGAGGCCGTCCACCCGCGCGGGGTCCATGGACTGGACGGGATCGTCGATCACGATGAAGCGGAACGGGCTCTCCTCGAGGGTAGCGCGCGGGATGAAGAGGCTCAGGGCGAGAGCGTTGAGCTCGCCCTGGGACATGACGCCGAGGGCGGCAGTGGCGACGCCGTCCACGGTGACGTCGAGGTCGACCCGGCGCTGGCTGGCCGCGCCCGTGAGGTGGATCTGCGCGACCTTGACGTTGCTGCCCTTGAGGAGGTCGTCG
>WNFN01049387.1_pt1 | contig 19978 bp, 20 predicted proteins | sample 5400161 | NCBI WGS metagenome assembly WNFN01 (sample SAMN13153353, study PRJNA577476) | soil metagenome | isolation source: 80 cm saprolite on Douglas fir-dominated hillslope | place: USA:California | collected 2013-09-17 | reverse complement strand
CTCGCCGACGCCGCCCTGCTGTTCTACGTGTTCGTGTACACGCTTGGGCTCAAGCGCCGGACCGCGTCGAACATCGTGATCGGCGGTGCCGCCGGATGCTTTCCCGTCCTCGTAGGCTGGGCCGCGGTTACCGGCAAGGTTGCCTGGCCGGCACTGGTGCTCTTCGGCGTGATCTTCTTCTGGACGCCGCCGCACTTCTGGGCGCTGGCGATGAAGTTCAAGGACGACTACGCGGCAGCCAGCGTCCCGATGCTGCCGGTGGTCGCCGCCCCGCAGGTCGTGGCCCGCAAGATCGTGATCTACAGCTGGATCATGGTGGCGACCACGCTGGCGCTCACGCCTTACGCGGGGTGGATCTACAGCGCGTGCGCCGCCGGGCTCGGCGCATGGTTCCTGGTCGAGGCGCATCGGATGCGCGGCAGGATCGCCGGGGGAGTTGCGGCTGCTCCGATGCGGCTGTTCCACCTGTCGATCGGTTATCTAACTCTGCTGTTCCTTGTCGTAGCGGTCACCGCGGTGCTGCCCTGGGGCCAGTTCTAGCGTTTGCTGCTGAAGGGAGATGCCGGGCAGACACTGATCCCGGCCGGTGACTGAACGTAGCGGCCGGAACCACTGTCTGCCCAGCCGCGGATCAGCGGTGGAATGACAGCAAACCCCCGCCCTCGGTCAGCAGGAGCAGTTGACGGCCTGCCCAGAGCGGATTCGCCGCTATCAGCGCGCGGCCCGGCGGGACCGGCAGAGCATGCCAGCGGCGCGAGGCGGGATCGAAGGCCGCCATCTGGCTGATCCATGCCATGTGAACCCCTGCCGGCTCTGACCAGGGTGTGCCCACGTTGGCGGCTAGCGCGCTGCTGCCGTTCCAGAGCCAGATGGATGGCTCGATGAAGTCTCGGGATGCCAGCGGGCCGGCGGGTACCGATGTCAGGCCGAGCGTGTCGGCGTCGGCGAGCTTGGCGGGCGAATCGCCGTACGGGTGGCTGCAGAGGCCGCACCAGATCTGGCCGGAGGGAATGAGGATCTTGCCGCTCCCGTAGGCGGGGTTTTCGACGACGGTGTGCTGCGGCCAGTTGCCGGTGACCGTGCTCCAGCGGCCGCTCCGGTCCAGCGACAGCACGTCGATGCCAGAGGAGACCGAGTAACCGTTCTTTGAGATCTTCTTGCTTCGAGACCACAACGACCAGAGGATTACACGGTTGGACGCGGCAACCATCGCAAAGGCCACCGGGCTGTGGCGGGCCGGAAGTTGGGGGGTGATCATCTGCCAGTGACGAGTTGCAGGGTCGTAGGCGGCCACGCCTGGCCGTCCGCGCCTGGCATTGACGCCCGCGATCACGATATCCCGGCCCGTCCATGCCGCCGCCATGAGCGTCAGGCCCCACATCTTCCCGGGCAGCCGCGTCGTCGTCCACCGGTCCGCGGCCGGGTCATAGAGGCCGGCGTTCGGGAGGCATCTTGAGGTCTCTGATGGGTGCCCCGGAACCATAAGGCACATGTCGAGCTGGCCGTTGACCACGAAGAGTTGACGCCCGGTCCAGACAGCGACGGCGTTTGAGAAGCCGACATTGGCGCGGACCTGCGCAATCCGATGCCAGCGCCTGGTGCCCGGATCAAAGGCCGCGCCACTGTCTTGCGTCGTACCGTTCTTGGCGCCTCCAAGTTCGAGCAGATATTTGCCGGTCCAGGCCAGCAGCGGCTGGGAGCGGGGACCGAGCGGCGAGGCGGGCAGGGCTGACCAGCGGAATCGGGAAAGCTCAGCGGCGGTTGGCCCGGGTGACTGGCTCGCGGTGGGTCCGGGCCCGGATTGGCCATGGCTCAGCGAGCGGACCACAGGCGGCAGCGCGAATGTCGCTGACGCCAGCGCGGCGACGCCAAGAACCGAGCAGGCGGCGCGGGTCTTGCGTGCCCGGCGGCTCCGGCCGAGCAGGCGTTCGACGGGCGGCTGGACCTGATCGGATGGTTCTGCTGCCACGGCGAGCAAGGAACGGATCTGCTGCTCATCGTTCATGGCGTTCTCCCTTCGCGGTCGAGCAGCCCGGCCTGGCGGAGGCGAGCCAGCCCGCGGGCGGCGCGGCTCTTCACCGTTCCCGGGGAGATCCCCAGCAGCCGCGCGGTCTCGGCTTCGCTCTGATCATCGAGGTAGCGCAGGACGAGGACTGCCCGCTGCGCCGCTGGCAGCGCGGCGAGCGCTCGCCGCACGTCAAGAACCAGATCATCGTGGCCGGTGTCAGTGAGGGAATCGGCACCGCGACCGTGAATCTGTCCTGACGCGATCTCGCCGCTCCAGCGTCGCTGCCGGGCACGAAGCGCCAGCCGGACGAGCGTCCGCCGGGCATAGGCTTCGGCGTTCGCCGGCTCGCGCAGCCGGTTCCAGGCAAGGTAGGTCTTGACCAACGCGGATTGAGCGAGATCTTCGGCGTGACCGGTGTCGCCGGTCAGCAGCAGCCCCGTCCGAACGAGCGCGCGGTAACGCGCAGCGACGAGCGCGGCGAACTCGTCATCCCTCGCCAAGGCGCGCTCCCTTCCAACAGGTAGAGGCGCTGGCCCGCGAATCAGGTTCCGTCTGGAGGTCGCAAATCTCCCGCCGACTCTGGTAGCAGCCGAATAGACCAGAGAAGTTACTCGATCGGATCGCAGCAGGTCTTTGTGCGCGCTGGAGTTGACGAAATCCTGACCCTGCAGCAGTTGGATGGTCAGGCTAAGCCATAGCAGGTCCGCAAGGTCGTAGCGCTGGTCCGTCCGTACAATCCTTACTTGGAGGCAGAGCCGTGACCCCTTATTCGATAGAGGTGTACAGGAGCGACGAAGACGGCGCGTGGATCGCCGTCGCTCCGGACCTGCTGCATTGCGCATCACACGGTGCGACGCCGCATGAAGCGGTCGCTGAAGTTGAGGACGCTATCGCTGCCTGGCTGGATGCTGCCCAGTCGACAGGACGCACTATCCCGCGGCCCTCGCTCAGGGCGGCTCGCGCCTAACGACTTGCCGCTGGCACCGCACCTTCCGAGGGCTGGCGGTGGTAGGCAACGGCGAGATCGACCTCCGCCAGGCCCGGTTCATCGACGGCGAGACGACTAATGAGCGCAAGCAGAGACAACTGGAACGCAAGCAGTCGCGATGACCCCGAGTGCCCAAACCATCGAACCGTGTGACCACGCAGCCGGAGCTTGACCAGCGACGTGGGCTACGTCGCGACGGCTTCACTGATCCCGATGATCGTGTTCCTGCTGGTCGGCGGCGTGGCCGGCGACAGACTCGCACGGCACAAGATGATGATGGCGGCCAACGGCCTGCAGGCGGCGGCGCAGGGCGCCGCCGCGATCCTCGTTCTCACCGGCCAGGCGCAGGTATGGCAGCTAGTCGTATTTGCCGGAGTTCGCGGGATGGGCCTGGGCTTGTACTATCCAGCCTCCCAGGGGCTGCTGCCGCAGACCGTCACCGAGGGCCAGCGGGCGCAGGCCAACGCCATCTCTCGTACCGGCCGCAACGGCGCCGGAATCGCGGGTGCAGCGTTCGGCGGCGTGCTGGTGGGCGTGGCTGGTTCCCGGCTGGGGACTGGCGGTGGACGCGGCGAGCTTCGCCGTCGCGGCTGCGCTGCGAGCGGCATGCGATTCGCGGCGGTGCCTGCCGCCGCCGCGCGGGAGAGCACGCTGTACCAGCTCCGCGAGGGCTGGCGGGAATTCATCGCCCGGCGCTGGCTGTGGTCCATCGTGCTTGAGTTCACGTGCATGACGGCGATCATCAGTGGCACCCTCAATGTGCTCGGGCCGGTCGTCGCCGACGTGCGCCCGGGCGGCGCCCGCAGCTGGGGCCTGATCCTGGCCTCCTACGGCATCGGCGCTGTCCTAGGCGGACTCGTCATGATGAGGTTCAGGCCGAAGCGGCTGCTGCTGGTAGCGAGCATCGCGGCGGGAGTATTTGCCGCGCTGCTGTTTGCCCTCGCCGTACCGCTTGCCGTTCCGCTGATCGCCGCCGCGGCCCTGCTCGTCGGAAGCTGCTCCGAGATCTTCATGGTCAACTGGGTCACCACGATGCAGCAGGAGATTCCGAGCGACCTGCTGTCCAGGCTTTCCTCCTTCGATGCGCTGGGCACCTTCGCGCTCGCGCCGGTCGGTGTGGCCGCCGCAGGCCCGCTCGCGGCGGCCTTCAGCACCTCGTCCGTCCTGCTGACCGGTGGTGCAGCAATCGTGCTGCTCACCTTTGCCGTGCTCCTCGTCCCCGAGGTACGGCAGATGCGGAGGCAGCTGCCTCAAGTCGGCGTCACTGGCGGTTTGGATTCCACAGCGCTGAAGCCCTTCCGCACCCGTCAGGACGCCGGACTAGCCGCGCTGGAAATGCGAAAGCACCCCTCGCGTCCTGCGAGGGGTGCTTCGCTGCGTAAGTGGTCGTTCCCCAAGCTGTGAGCCCGAAGCTCTGGCCCAGGTGCGCAGTTATGAGCCCGAAGCTCTGACCGCTCCTCAAGGGTACCGTCCGTCAGAACGCGAACTCAACTCGACCTATCGTGTTGACGGCGTCCGGTTTGGATTCGCCCGGAGCCCAGGGCACCAAGCGTGGCTACGTTCACTCGCTCGGTCCGGATGTCCCGCAGGCTCGGCACTCCGAATGGCGCCGCCAGTCGTCCGGCCACCTTCGCCTTGTGCGACGAGGGCCGGGCCGTCTCGTTTGCCTGACCGCATTGATGTGCCACTGCTCCGGCAACGAGGTCTGCCAACTGGACACCGTCGTTACACGCCGAATCGACGCATGAAGCCGAGACTAGGACAGTAGCCCGCATTCTGCCGTTCACCATCTCGCGAACTGTGTCGTCAAATGCGCAGCCCCTAGGCGTTGTCACTTGATCCAGCAGGACTGAGGCAAGCTCACGCTTGTTGATGATCCCTACCAGAAGCCTGGCGGTGATCCTGGCATGTGCGACCCATTGCGGCTCCGCACTTGCGAAAGGATCGGTGCCTTTGCTGCGGTCGACAATGCAAGCCGCGATATGAGCGTCGGACTGCTCCAGCGCATCTATGAGCTCGCTGAAGACGGGAATCCGCGCGCGGGTGATCTTGCTGAACTTGAATTCTTCTCTATAACCGTGCCGGTCACGGATGTCCTGCACAACCCTGAGCAACCGACCCGGCTTCCGCACCTTCACAGCGCCGACTACGAAGAAGCGCCCGGCACTGACCTTGGCCGCACTCTCGTCCACGAAGATCAACGAGGTCGGGCATTTGTCGGGTACATGCACGGCAGCAGGGCCCGGCGCGGCGCACATGGGAACTCGCTCTGATAGGGAATTACACGGCTGTCATTCTACCAGCCGTCGCCGTCAGCGGCCGGAGCGAGCCGAGAGGTCCGCGAGTAGCTCCTGCCGCCACTGCTCGGCCTGACGGACCTGATTGAACGTGAAGACGTGCAGGCCATCGACCAAAGACTCGGGGGCGGCGAGCGTGCTGCCGACCCGGTCGAGCAGCCGCTCCGGCTGGTAGGCACCTGGCGTCGACAGCCGGACGAACGCAGAGGAGTGCCCGGCCACGAATCTGGCCGAGTCGGCCACGCCGATCTTCGTCGCCATCTGAACCAGCTTGGTCCTCTCCACCGGCCCGGCCAGCCCGACCAGCAGCGGCAACTTCACGCCGCGGCGGCGGATCCGGACGATCCACTGCCGCAGAACGCCCGGGTCGAAACACAAGTTGCTCACGATGTAGGTAGCGTGCCGGCGCTTATCCCACATCGACTGGACGGTGATGTCGTCCTCGATCTTCGGGTGCGTCTCGGGGTATCCGGTGATTCCGACGTGCTTGAACGGGCTGCCCCGCTCAACCAGGTACTCGAGTACGTCCAGGGCACTGGAGAACTCTCCGGCCGGCGGATCCGCGTCACCAGCAGGCACGAACACGTCGTCGACCCCGATCGCCGTCATTCTGGCGACCACCTCGCCTAGGTGGGCCGAGTCGCGCACCAGCCGCGCCGACAGGTGCGGCACGACTTGGTAGCCCTCGGCGGCGAGGCGCTCAGCCAGCGCGAGCGTGGGCTCGAGGCCCTTGCTGGGAGAGGCCGTGATGGTGACCACCACGTCGCGGGGAACCGATTCGAGCACGGCGTCCTCGGCGCTCTGCGTCGGCAGGACCTCGTATCGCGCCTTATGCAACAGCGGGACTATCTGCTTCAGACCGGCGCCGGGCAGGCGAAGCCTGGCCGGGCTCACAGGGCAGCTCCTGGGGCTGCTGTGACTGCTGCGTCCAATGTGGCACGCGCACTGGCGCACGTTCCATGATCTCGAAGACTTTGGGGCTGTATCTGGCGAAAATCCTTCGCCCTGCGCAGATCCTTCGCCTCAACAGCGGCTCCCGCCCCTTTCAGCAGCGATTCAAGTTCGCGCTCCAGGCGTGCGGTGCCGACGTCCATCACTGTCAGCGGCAGGCCGAACATCGCTGCCACCGCCTCCGCCTCACCAGCCAGCCCAGGCTCGGGGGACTGCGCGAGCCAGACGATCCGCCGGTAGTGCCCGAAGTAGTCCGGCCACAGCTCAGGATGCCGGTCCAGGCCGAGCGACACGAGCACCGAGTACCGGAAACTGCGGACCAGGAAGTCGGTCAGCAGATACGTCCCTGGCTCGGCCTCAAGCGCCGCCCGGACGCGGTCCGGGCCGGCCAGCACGTCGTAGCAGTGCAGCCCCGGCAGCCGGGCGAGCCCGCGCCGCTCGCAGAGCCGGTCGAGCTCGCCGTACGTGCCGCAGTCGGCGTAGGCGAGCACGACCCGCAGCCCGTTCTGCTGCACTTCGTCAGCGAGCCGCTCGGCCCGCGGTGCGATCTCGCGCGGCGAGTTGTGCAACATCGACGGCAGGCAGTGAATCTGGACGTCCCAGCCGCGGCGCGAGGCGATCTCCCGCAGGTGCCCGCCGAGCGCCCCGCACGCGATGATCGCGGTCGGGGCCCCGTCAGCGCCTGATGGAGCGCGCGCGTCGGACGAGCCGCCGCGCGGCCGCTTAAAGCGGGAACTGGAGCTGTTCGACGAAGCTGTCATTGAAGTCGGGCCGGTCGGATAGCTCGACATATCTCACCTCCTCGAGCAAGGCGAGGGCCGCGGCCCGCTCGCGGACCGAGAGCAGCACCATCTTGGCCCCTTCACCGGCAACGTTCCCGGCGCTGACCACGCGCATGACACCGATCTTGGGCACCAGGCCGAGCTTGATCGCGCTGGCCGGCGACAGGTAGCTGCCGAACGACCCGGCGAGCAGCACCTGCTGGACGTCAGCCGGGGTCAGCCTGGCTTCCTCAAGCAGGACGTTCCACCCCGACGCGATGGCTGCCTTGGCGAACTGCAGTTCCCGTACGTCCCGTTGAGTCAGAAAAATCGAGTCGGCGACGTCGCCGGGCTCGCCGCGCCAGTGCAGCACGAACACCCGCTCGTTGCCCAGCATGGTTAGCCGTCCCGCCAGGCCGGGCGCGATCTGGGCCGCGACGTCGACCGGAACGAACCGGCCAGAACGGTCAAGCAGGCCGACCGCGACGAGGCTGGCGACAGCATCGACCAGCCCCGAGCCGCACAGTCCGACAGGTTCGCAATCGCCGATTATTTTCAACGAAACGCCCCCGCTGCTGCCGGCGTCGAGCACAACTCCCTCGATCGCGCCGTCGGCGGCCCGCATCCCGCACCTGATGGCCGCGCCCTCGAATGCCGGGCCGGCCGGTGCAGCCGTTGCCAGCAGCCAGTCGCGGCTGCCCAGGACGATCTCGCAGTTCGTGCCGATGTCGATGAAGAGCCGCACCCGGGCGTCCCGGTTCATGCCAGAAGCGAGCAGCCCGGCGGTGATGTCCCCGCCGACATAAGCGCCGAACGCCGGGAACACCACGGCCCGCGCCCTCGGGTGCACCTGCACGCCGATGTCGGACGCGAGTATCTCGGGCAGCAGCCTGGCCGAGAGGATGAACGGCGCCACGCCCAGCGGCTCAGGGTCGATGCCGAGCGCCAGGTGCGTCATCGTCGCGTTCCCCGCCAGCGCGACCTCGTACACGTCGTACCGGTCGACGCCCGCCTCGTCGCAGATCTCAGTGACCAGTTCGCTGAGCGAGGAGTGCGCGAGCTCGGTCAGCCGGTCCAGGTTCGAAGGCTCAAGCATGACCGCGCTGATCCGGCTGATTACGTCCGCGCCGAACGGCTGCTGCTTGCTGAGCATCGAGCTGACCGCCACGGGCGTTCCCGTGGACAGGTCGAGCAGCGTCGCCACGACGGTCGTCGTGCCGAGGTCGCGGTCACCTTGTAGTCGGCTCCGCGCAGCACCCCGCCAAGCGACCGCAGCACGGACAGGTCCACCCGCAACTCGAGGTCATCGAGCCCGTCGAGAACCCGCTCGACGTCGCTGCGCTGGTCTGACAGCGACGGCTCGGCGAGCTCCAGGTACCGCTTCTGCACCGCGGGTCGCAGGATCACCTGCCGCCCGACGCCGACCGTGGCGGCCTTGGGCCTGGTCGTCAGCGGCGGGACCTCGATGTGCAGGTCGGTCGTGGCCTCGGCCCGGCAGGCGAGCCGCCAGCCATTGCGCAGCTCATCGGGCGAGAACGCCCGCACGTCCAGGCTGGACACCGGGACCGCGCCATCGGCGATCCTGATCTTGCATTTCTTGCAGGTTCCGTGGCCGCCGCAGGTCGAGTCGATGGCGATGCCGTTCCAGCTGGCTGCGTCGAAGACCGTGACTCCGGCGGGGACCCTGACCTTGCTTCCGTTGGTAACGAAAACCAGGTCGACTCGCGGCGTCACGGCCGCTCCCGGCTCAGCCAGCTCGGCGGGCGTCATCGTCTGCCTGCATCCTGTTAGGTCGCGGCCGCCGCTGGCGCGGCGGCCGCCTGGGCGGCGGTCTGAGCGGCCTGGGCGGCCTGGGCGGCCTGAACGCCGGCGCGGTGCGCGGCGATCCAGTTGGCGCCCCACTCGTCACGATTCAGCAGCAGATCGCAAGCCCGCGCCGCGCGGACTAGCTCGGGCGACCTGGCGTCCATGATCGCGCTGGTCAGACCGGACGCGCTGGCCATCGGCAGGAACGCGGCGACCAGCGCGGCTCGGTCCGGCATCCCGAACGAGACGTTGGAGGCGCCCAGCGTGGTATTCACGCCGAACTCATCCCGCAGCAGCTGGAGCGTTTCCAGCGACCTGACCACGACGGAGGTGTCGGCGCCGATCGGCATCGCGAGCGGGTCGATCAGCACGTCCTCGATCGGGATGCCGTACCTGCCCGTGGCCGTGTCGATGATCTTCCGTGCAAGCTCGAGCCGCCTGGCCGGGTCCTCCGGTATCTCCTCCTCGTCGTTGGGCAGCCCGATGACGGCGGCGCCATGCCGCGCTACCAGCGGGAGGATGGCCTCGAGCCGCTCATCCTCGGCTGTCACGGAGTTGACCAGCGCCTTGCCCTCGTAGGTTGCGAGCCCCGCCTCGAGTACCTCGATGATCGAGGAGTCGAGGCAGAGCGGCACGTCGGTCACCGACTGGATCAGCTTGATGGCCGCGACCATCAACTCGGTCTCGTCGGCCAGAGGTGCGCCCATGTTCACGTCGAGAACCATCGCGCCCCCGGCGATCTGCTGGGCGACGTCGATCTCGACCCGCGACAGATCGCCGCGGCGTAGCTGCTCCTGGAAGATCTTGCGTCCGGTCGGGTTGATCCGTTCGCCGATGATGCAGAACGGCTGGTGCGAGCCGATCACGACCTCTTTGCTGGCAGAACGCAGCACGGTGTCCATGGCTTATGTCGCCCTTCAGGCGTGAAGCGCAGCCGCGCGCCGGCTCGCGATCAGCTGCTTGGCCTTGACGACCGCGGCCGAGGCGTCGGCGGCGTAGCCGTCGGCCCCGACCACGTCGGCGTACTCCTGAGTGACGGGCGCGCCGCCGACCATGACGGCCACCTTGTCCCGCAGGCCAGCCTTGTTCAGCGCATTGATGTTGGCCTTGAACATCGGCATCGTCGTGGTCAGGAACGCGGAGAAGCCGACGATGTCCGGCTGGTACTCCACGACCGCGTCGACGAACTTCTCGGGCGCGACCTGGACGCCAAGGTCGATCACGTGGAACCCGGCGCCCTCGAACATGATGTTCACCAAGTTCTTGCCGATGTCGTGCACGTCGCCCTTGACCGTGCCCATCACCACGGTGCCGATCGACTCGGCGCCGGTCTCGGCGAGCAGCGGCCGCAGTATCTCCAGCGCGCCGGCCATCGCCTTGCCCGCGATCAGCATCTCCGGAACGAAGAAGTCGCCGCGCTCGAACCGCGCGCCGACTTCTTCGAGCGAGGGGATCAGCGCGTCGTACAGCAGGGTCTCGGGGCCGAGGCCAGCGGCGAGCCCAGCGTTGGTGAGCTCGAGCACGGCCGGGCGGTTCCCGACCAGGGTGTCGTCGTACAGCTGGCGGAGCAGCTCCTCGTTCGTCATTGGCGCACCTTCTGTATGGCTGAAACCAGCGGTCGGGGCTTGGTCTGGTCTGTCGGGTTCATGCCGCGGTGCTTGCTTCGTCGTGGCCGAGCCCCGGCGGCCCGCCAAGCATGGCCGAGAGGGCGTCGGCAACCCGGACACATTTGGCCGCGGTGGCCGGGATCAGGTCCGAGGTCAGCCTGGCCGCCGGAGCCGAGACCGAGATAGCGGCGATGGCCGACAGGCCCCCGGCGAAAACCGGGGCCGCGACGGCCACCAACCCGGGCTCGAGCTCCTCCTCCGTGACCGCGAAGCCGCTCAAGCGGACCGTGGCAAGCTCGGCCTCCAGGGCTGCCCTCGTCGTGATCGTGCGAGCGGTCCTGGCCTCGAACGGCTCGCACGGCATGGCGGCCGCTCCAAACGCGAGCAGGACCTTGCCCAGCGCAGAGCAGTGCAACGGGACGGCCAGGCCGACCCAGTTGGTGCCGCCGATCATGTACCGGCTGTCCACCTGGGCGATCTGCTGGACGATCATGTAGTCGACGCTGCCGCCGACGGCACTGCCGCCGGCGCCGCTGCCCGCGCCGCCCCCGCCCGCGCGGGCAGCAACGCCCGCGCTAGCCGGTCCGGCCGCTGTGTCGCGGCCCGCCCGGCTAGCCCCATCGGCAGCGCCGCTGTTGGCCCGGGAGGACGACCCCCCGGAACCCCCCGCGGGGACGGCGATGCCGAGGTTGATGGTCTCCGAGGTCTGCTCGCCCAGCCGGGCCAGGAACGGCTGGGCGACAGCCACCAGGTCGGTGCCGGCCGTTCCTCGCCAGGCGTACCTGACGAACAGCTCCCCTGGCCAGAAGCGGCCGTCGCCGTCGCGCCGCACGAGCTGATGCCGTTCGAGCGCGGTAAGCAGCCGCGACGTCGTCGACTTGGCGAGGCCGCAGGCAGCAGTCAGCTCGGTGAAGCTGACGGGCTCACTGCCGTGCACCACCTCGGCGAGTAGCATCGCTGCCCGGTCTATGGCCTGCGTCCCGTTTGGGCTGCTCACGATGATCCTTCGGAGGTTGTTCCATATTCCAGAACCTAGTTCTACGATGTGATCCTAGGTTTCCAGGCTATGACGGTCAAGATTGGCTTTAGCCCTGACACCCCAGAACCGACACCGCATCGAACCGAGGTCGCCATGTTCCGCAATCAGATGCCGCGTTACGAGATCCTGTCCGCGGACGCGGTCGCCGTCCTTGACAAGGGCTGGCGGCGGATCGTCTCCGAGATTGGTATCCAGTTCGCCAAGCCGGAGGCGGCCGAGCTCTTCCGCAAGGCTGGCCAGCAGGTCGACGGAGATGTCGTCAAGCTGGACCCGGAATTCGTTCTTGAGCAGGTCGCGAAGGCGCCGGCGGAGTTCGACGTGCAGGCGCGCAACCCGGCAAACAACGTGCACATCGGCGGCGACCAGATGGTCTTCGGGGCCGTGTACGGGTCGCCGTTCGTCCGCGAGGGCGAGGTCCGAAGGGACGCCACGCTCGAGGACTTCCGCAAGCTCTCGATGCTCTCCCAGTCGTTCCCCGAGCTGGATTCGGCCGGCGGCGTGATCTGCAAGCCGAACGACGCGCCGCTTGACTCGCGCCACCTCGACATGATCTACGCGCTGCAGACGCTGACCGACAAGTTCTACATGGGCAATGTCGTCTCCGGGCCGAACGCCGCCGACACGATCAAGATGACGGAGATCCTGTTCGGCGGCCGGGCGGCGATCGAGGCCACCCCTGCAACGATCTCGCTGATCAACTGCAACTCACCGCTGCGCTGGGACGACAGGATGCTGGACGCCCAGTTCGAGTACTGCGCGGCGAACCAGCCCGTAGTGCTGACGCCATTCCTGCTGATGGGCGCGATGTCGCCGGTGTCCATTCCGGCGGCGCTGACTCAGCAGCTCGCCGAGGCACTGTCCGGAATCGCGCTGGCCCAGCTGATCAGGCCCGGCTGCCCGGTCATCTTCGGCTCGTTCCTGTCCAACATCGACATGCAGTCCGGCTCGCCGAGTTTCGGCACGCCGGAATCGGGCATCGGCTTGCTCTGCACCGGCCAGCTTGCCCGCCATTACGGCCTGCCGTTCCGCACCGGCGGTGGGCTCAATTCCAGCCAGACCTGCGACGCGCAGGCGGCTTATGAGTCGCTGATGACGTTGCTGCCGACGTTCCTGGCCGGGACCAACTGGGTCATGCACTCGGCCGGCTGGCTCGAGGGCGGCCTCGTGTCGTGCTACGAGAAGTTCATCGTCGACATCGAACTGCTGCGGATGCTCAGGGTGGAGTTCACGCCGCTGGAGATCGACGAGGAATCGCTCGCGTTCGGGGCGCACGAGTACCGGCCGCTGCTGTCCTCGACCGCGAACTACGAGCGGTGGCTGAAGCTGGGCGGCAAGGATGCGACCGCGCGGGCCTCGGACATCGTGGCGAAGAAGCTGGAAGAGTACGAGCAGCCGCCATTGGATGACTCCATCCGGGCGGAGCTCGAAGATTTCGTGACTCGTCGTCGGGCGGAACTTGGAGACTAACCCTGCACGGTTAACGCCGCTTGGGGTTCGGTACTCGCCCCGGCCGCCTGAACGGCCTGCCGGGAGTTCGGGAACGCAGGCGCCCGCGCGAAGTCAGGTACAACGCCGCCGCGTCCACCCGGTGTCCGGTGTCACGCGATCGTCCTCAGATGATCGCCTCTGACCTTTGGCGAGGAATTTTGAGTGGCGAGCCCCTGTCCCGTTAAGGCCTTCCTGTGGCGGGCTCATGGGGTGAGTCCGCCAATGGATCTTGCTCAGCCGGGACTGGACCTGCTGGCAGCCACTTGCCTCAGGGGCCGCCGTTTCGTGACCGAAGGTCACAGCCTGACGGCCGGGTGTCCCATGTCATAGAATCTGATCACTGGTCAGCGCTCTGGGCTGCTGGAATGCTAGATGTCCGGCGCCGCTGTCCGCGGGCTTGGCTTAGGCCGGTCTTCTGGGGATATCGAGTTCCGCCGAGGCGGCTTCCCAGAGCGTGCTGACGATCACCCGGATTTGCCTGGCAGCCGGGATGATGGGCGGCCAGAACCAGAATTCCCAGCTGCCCTCCGGAGATCCACCGCCGCCGGCCTGCACGCCCTCATGCTCGGCGCCTGTGTCGTCGACCGCGCGGACCTGGAAGCAGGGCGTGATCATCGGCCAGTATTCGCCGGTCACCCACGGATGCCCGTATAGCTGGATGGAGACCAGGCCCTCGTGCGCGGTGATGCTCTCGATGACGGCGGTGGCGTGCCGCAGCGGCAGCGCGACCGCCAAGCCTGCGCGGTGGGGTTCGGCAGTGCGCGCACGTTGATGTGCGTGGCGAGCCAACAGATGCATCAGCGGCAGCCGCCATCCGGGATTCCCGCCGTTGGCTGCGGGTGATCCGGACAGGAGTGCGCTGCTGGCTGGCAGCGCCCCGGTGCGTAGAAGTGCGTCGGCCACCGCAGCAACGATCTGGGCTGTGTCGAGTTCTGCCGTTCGGTCGTCCGTGCTGATGGACATGGACGTGACCTGCGCGAGCGCCGCCAGGTAGCACTCGGCCGGCGTCGGCCAGGGCGGGTCAGCCGATCCGGTCGCCACGCTGGCCGGCGCTGGCATGACCACGCGGACCGGCGGGCTTTCCGCGGCAGCGAACTCCAGCCAGTGAACCTCTCTGCCCTTGACCGGCGGGGAATCGTGCAGCTCGGGCTCGGCCAGCATCTCGCCGTCCCACCTGTGTATCCGTTCACCTGACCGCCCGGTCGTGACCGGGCCGCCTCCCCCTCTCACCGGCCGCACCGAGTACCTGCGGCCCAGATCGTCGGTCAGGGACAGCCCGGACCGGATCTCCTCGCCAAGCCGGCAGGTAGGAGACGCGCGGCGGGCCCGCCGATCATGCCCGGGCATACCATCGTTATCCGGCCTGAGCGCCCGCAGGTGCAGCCACACGCCGCCGGGGCTCAGCGTGGCCCAGATCAAGCTCAGATCCATGCCAGGCACCGCCAGCGGCACCGGACCCGCGGCAACGGCCAGCGGAATCCGGGAAAGTCTGCCGCTGCCCGCGGCCTGCGCGTCCTGGAATCCGTGTGCGCCCGGGCGGACGCTCAGCTCGCCCGTCAGCACGCCTATCTGGAAGCCTTTGGCTGTCAGCCCCGGCCGGTACTCAGCAAGGATCTCTTCGGCGCGCGCTTCTAGCAACAGCCCGAGCATGACGAATGCGTTCGCCACTGCTTCCCGGCTGAACGGGACACCGGGCAGCGGCCCGCCCCGCCGGGCCGCGCTCAGCGGGGCCATCATCGCGCGCAAGACAGCCTCAGCATCCTCCTGGACCATAGGCGCAAGATATATCGCGAAGACCTGGCGTGCTACCGATGGGCCCGCCGGGTTGGGCAAAATACGGTGGCAAGACACGCCGGACGAGCAAGATTCACTGACAAAAGGGAAGATCAACTGTCACAGGACACCCGGCGAGCACGTCCGGTCGCCTGGCGGGAATGGACGAGGCGTCCCGATGAACCTATCCCCGGCCTTGTCCGTGATAGCAGTAAGCCCGCGAGTTCGCAATGTCGACTCGAAGGAGCGCGCTCATGACCCGTCGGCGTCTCCCTAGGCGATCGGGCATGACGCGTAACGTGCCCCCCGTTCGAAGGAGGACGAATGATTCGACCGTTCGCCGGAAAACTGGCCGCAGCCGCAGGAGTGGCCATCACCATCCCATTTCTGGCGTCGCCAGCAAGCGCTGGCAGCTCGCCAGCGCCGGCTGTGATCCCGGACTCCGCACTCCAGGCCATGTCAACCACAGTGGGCGGGGCCGAGCCGCAGCCGTCCACCGACACGTTGACGCACTTCTTCCGCACCGCGTTCAATCCTCTTGATAGCACCACGTTCGGTTTCAACATGGTGGGGCAAGATCCCGCGCTCCAGCGATCGACCACGATCACCGTTGACGTCACCCCGCTGAATGTGACCGTGGGCGGGCGGACCTTCAACGGAACCGACATTCTCCAGCCGACCCTCAACTCACCGGTCTTTACGAACAACGACTACACCTCGACGCAGTTCGTGAGCGACCCGACGGTCGCCAAGGGCTTCACCGCCGGGGGAAGCCTTTCCCCCGGCAATACAAGCAACCAGCTCGAGGATGCGACCATGCGGTCGCAGTTCAACGAGCAGGGCACGGGTTATCACCTGCTCCTCAATCCGGTGCTGCACCCCGCGATCAGCATTGACGTGCCCAGCTCCCAGGGAACGCTGATCCAGACGGCGCGGGGCGTGGTGGCTGGCGATGTCGCCAGTATGTGGTGGGCCACCCGGATCCAGAATCTGAACAACTCCCTTGGCTACGCAGACCCCACGCACCTGCAGCTCTATCTCACCGACAATGTGATGCTGTTCGTCGGGCGCAACCCGCTCGCCTGCTGCATCATCGGCTTCCACGGCGCGAGCGAAGTCCCGGGTCACGGCCTCGGCTCGACCCACGGGAACGGCAGCCAGGCGATTCAGACCTTCGCGTGGGCGTCCTATACGACGCCCGGGTTCTTCAACCCGATGAGGGCCTGGACGCTCCAGGACATCGACCCGCTGAGTCACGAGATCTCCGAGTGGGCCGATGACCCGTTCATCAACAATTTCGTGCAGCCATGGACGTCTCCCGCCATCGCGCCGACGTGCTCGAACGTCTTGGAGACCGGCGACCCGGTCGTCGGGGTCGGCTTCACGAAGGAAGCCAACACGTGGCACGAACGGCCGCTACACCTTCATGGGCGACCTCAACCCATTCCCCGTCTTCCACGCTCCCCCGCCGGGCTGCCCGGCCTGAGTTCACGGCCTGCGCTGGGGAGGCTGTTCGCCTGGCCTCCCCAGCGGGTCGGCGATGTTATCTAAGGCCAGACGCTCAAGGCGAGCCAAGTGGATCTCCGATGCGCTGATAGCAGCGCCTGCGTCGTTGGCCATCTGCCAGACCAGGACCGCCTGCGGGTCGACGACGATGCGGCGGTAGGCGCTCCGGTCGGCACCGCCGGATTCCTCGAACACCCGCTGCTGGGCGTGGCCGGTATCGTCGGCGGGAAGGTCCTCACAGCGGCTGGGGGAAGTCGAGGACCAGGGGTCCGCGGACTCCTGCGGCGGCCAGCCGCCGGTGCGCCTCGGCGGCTTGGGCCGCCGGCAGGAAGCCAGCGACCCGGAGCGTCAGGATGCCCTCTTCTGCCTGGCTCCGGAGCCGGTCGAACAGCGCGGTGTCGGTCGCGGAGCCAAAGGAGGAGACGGGGTGGATCACGATGCCCCGTTCGCTGGGGCCGGTCCATCCCTTGAGGGTCACGAGCCCTCCGCCATCCGCGACCGCCGGGAGGGCCAGGGCGTCAAGAGCGGCGCCGTCGATCAGCCCGGGCGCTCCATCTGGTAGCTCGCGGCGAATCTGCTCGACGAGGTCGGTCCGCCTGTGAACGACGACGTCGGCGCCGAGGTACCGGACGAGATTGTCGTCCGAGGCAGCCGCGTCGGCGAGCACAGTGAGTCCGTCAGCCTTCGCCAATTGGATCGCGAAGCCGCCGACTGCGCCGGCCCCGCCTACGACGGCCACGGTCTCTCCGGGTGGCAGCGCGAGGGCGTCCAGGGACAGGCGGGCGGTCGTCGCGTTCAGCAGGAGGGTGGCGGCCTCGGGGAAGCAGGCACCGGGCGGAGCTGGTACCACCGAAGCAGCTGCGACCACGACCTTCTCGGCATAGGTTCCGGCGTGCGGCCCGAACGGGATGACATAGGCGATGACCGGGGCCCCGACGGCGAGCCGGCCGGCCGTCCCTTTGCCGAGCTTGTCTACGACACCGGCTGCGCTCCATGCCGGGGACATAGGGGGCAGGACGGGTTCCCAGCTGGGCAGCCCGCTCAGCCCTGTCCGGCGATGAGGTCGAACTCGTTGCCTTCGATGTCGGCGAACGTTGTCCAGCGGAACTTCGTGCCCTGGATATCGCTGAGCCTTCGGGCGCCGAGGCTCAGCAGGCGCTCGGTCTCGGCGTCGAAGGTGTCGCTGATGAGGTCAAGGTGGAGGCGGTTCTTGACGACCTTCGCCTCTGGTACCCGGTGGAAGGTGAGGCGCGGGCCGCTGATGGTCTGGTCGCCGGGGAGCAGGACGGCGCTGTCGGCGGTGCGGCGTCGTTGCAGTCGACGGCGATGCCAGACAGGGTGTTGGCCATGGCCGGCGTCCCTTTTCATGTACAGCGGATGAATTGTCCGCTTCTGGCCGATCACTCGTGCGGAGCGGGTGCCTCGGCGCGGGCGACCCAGTCGGCGGCGATGGCGGTGTACTGGCCGGGGACCTGCTCCCAGGGGAAGTGGCCGGTGTCCAGGATCGTCAGCCGGGTGTCCGGCAGCCGCTCGGCGAGGTAGCGGCCGTTGGAGGGCGGCACGAGGGGGTCGTGGGCGCCGCTGACTATGTGCACCGGGACTTGCACTGCGGGCAGCAGGCCCTGCAGCAGCGGTAGTTGTGCGGGGTAACTGCGGACGTAGCGGGTTGACTCGGCGAACCGGCCGTTCTCGTAGGAGGTGACGTAGTCTTCCCAGACCTCGGGCTCCTGTCCGCGGGGGGCGACGGGTTCGACGGTGGCGCCGATGGTGGCGCGGATGTCCATGGTCTTGAACGCGTCGATGTCGGGCGCCGCGATGATGTCGGCGAGCGTGCCGGTGACTTCTAGCGGGTAGGCTGATGCGCCGCCGCCGACTACCAGGCTGGTGACCGCACCGGGGTGGCGGGCGGCCAGGAACAGGGCCGCGCCGGTGCCGACGTCGGGGGCGATCAGGTGCGGCGAGCCGAGTCCGAATTCCCCGATCAGCTGATGCAGAAACTCGGCCATGGCGTCGGGCGTGAACAGGTCGGTCCGGCCTTCCGAGTGCCCGAAGCCGGGCAGGTCGATGGCGACCAGCCGGGCGCCGGTGGCCAGCGCGGGCCAGATGCGGCGGAACGCCAGGAGGCTTTCTGGCCACGGGCTGGTCAGCAGGATGTCCGGCCCGCTGGGGGCGTCGGTGTCCGCGTACCGGATCGTCAGGCCGTCGACCTGCCTGGTGCGCGTGTGCATGGTCGTCGTCTTGGTGTTCATGAGGTGCTGCTCCCTTGCCTGGCGGCCTGCCGGGCTAGCGCGGTGAAATCCTCGGCGCCGAAGGCTGTGCCGTTGATGCCCCATCCGCCTTCGGCGGCTTCGGTGAGGATGACCCTGGTGCGCTGGGCCTGGGTCGGGTCCGCGGCATGTTCGGCGATGATGCCGGTGGCTTCCCGAGTGACCTGGCGCTGGCCGTCTCGGTTCAGCGATCCCGGTGGCGTGATGATCTGGATGCGCTCGTTGCGGGCTGGTGAGCTGTTCGCGGTGCTGATGGCGGTTGCCCGCAGGCGGTGAATGAAGGCTCCGGTGTTGTCCAGGCGGAATGGGCCGGGGGTGGAGACGCCTTCGGCGCGCAGGACCGCATGGGTCAGCTCGTGGCCGATCTGGGCGTCGGCGCTGGCGGGGAAGAGGTCGGCGAGGGCGTAGACGTCGATCATGGACATGGTCGGGCTCCGATCTGCGAGATATCGTTTGTCTCTTGACTGCCGGGCCGTGTTGCCCGGGCTGTTTTCATCGCCTTTCGGGTCTTTCTTCTTGGGCCGGTCAGTGCCCCGAGGGCGCGAGCCTGCCCGCGGTGTCGCGGGCCGGGCAGCCCGCGCCGGCCAGGACGTCTGCCGCGCTGTAGTCTCGCGCCGTCGGGATCAGGCCGGCGCCATGCATGACGAGCAGCCCGGCTAGCACTGCGGGCAGTCCCAGAGCCAGGTAGGAGACCACGTACATGATGGCGAGCACTCCGGCCCGCTCGTGCGGCGCCGCGAGCGGAAGCACCGTGCGGATGGCGCCCTGGAACCCGGCGCCGAACCCGGTCCCGGCGATGGCTGTCCCGGCGAAGAGGACCGCAGCCGAGGCGGCGGTGATGGCCAGAACGGTGACGCCCACGCCGGCCAGCAGCGCAATGACGCCCAGGACCATAACCGTGCGCGGCGGGGCTGCCCGCAGCACCAGCACGGCCACGGCACCGATTGCGGCCAGGACGAACACGGCGAGCCCGCCGAGCACCAGCGAGGCCGACCCGGACAGCAGCCGGACCAGCGCCGGCCCGAGCGAACCGTAGAAGCCGCCCAGGGCCCAGACAGCCACCAGGGCCGGCGCTGCCGCCAGCATCGGCCGGCGGGCCGCCGGGGGCAGCGCGAACCGCGGCCGCAGCGACGCTAGCGCGCCCGGCCGCGGCGGCGACGGTTCGGGCATCAAGGCGATGCCGATCGCCTGCAGGACGAAGATCGCCCCCAGGACCACGTAGACCACGCGAGTGGGGGCGGGCAGGTACTGGACCAGCAGCCCGGATCCGATACCGCCCAGGGCCAGCCCGGTCAGCGGTGCGACAGAGTTGGCGATCGTGCCTTTGGCCTGGTCGAGGTCGACCATCCCGGCGCCGAGCGCGCTCACGGCCGCGCCGGTCGCCAGGCCCTGCACGACCCGGGCGGCCAGCAGCGCGGGCACACCGCCCGCGGTGGCGAACACCACCATGTTCGCCGCCTGCACGACGATCGCGGGAAGCAGCACCG
>WNFN01202977.1_pt1 | contig 19981 bp, 17 predicted proteins | sample 5400161 | NCBI WGS metagenome assembly WNFN01 (sample SAMN13153353, study PRJNA577476) | soil metagenome | isolation source: 80 cm saprolite on Douglas fir-dominated hillslope | place: USA:California | collected 2013-09-17 | reverse complement strand
GGTTTTGGCGGCAGGCGTGCTCGATTGTCCCCGAGTGGACTGCTTGGAATTGGCAGCGGCAAGCGCTGTGCTGCGGCCTAAGGCGGCGTTCGCTGTCGTTGGCTGGCTGGCTCCAGCAGGGCTGGGGGGTGCATCCAACTCAGCTGCGCTGGCTAGAAAGCGCTGCCAGTCGGCGTCCTTCCCTCCACCGGAGTGGTACCTGTGCCTTGCATACTTGGCGATCTCTTGCCCTTCTGGTATCTGCTCCGTCAAATTGGTAGCGCGAGCCAGATACCAATAGCCGCGATATTCGTCTCTGTTCTTCCCGCTCAACAGAGCCAGCGCCAGACCATATACCAACTGCGCGTTGTTGGGATCGTTATCCACGGCTTGCTGCAAAGAGAGCCGCGCATCGGGGTAGTCCTCGAGATCCAAATAAGATAATCCGATGGCGCCATCGAGCATGATTGCCACCTGCCGGCGCAACATCTGGAAGTTGCGATCCTGCATGCCTTCAGGTTTGTTCAGACGGTCCAAGGCGCTCATGGCCGACTTCAGCATCTGCAGGCGCTTTTGGGAAGCCTGCTTCCCGTGTACGGACGGCGAGTTCTGGTTCAGCACCGCGAGTGCAATGGGATTGCCCGGATAAACTGCCAGCAATTCCTGGGCACGCTGTACGCTCTGCGCCTGATGCCCCAGGCGCATGTGGTCCCAAACCAGGAATTCGAGCGCGTCCACCTTTAAGCTGCCGCTGCTGGAGAGGGTCAAGTAACGCTCCATGGCAACGATTCGCTGCGAGATCACCGGTTGCTTAATGGCATCAGCATAAGCCTGCACGCCGCTCTCAGCGGATTGGGCCTGAGCGACGCTGGCGACAAGACATATTGAGGCCAAGAAGACCACCACCGCGGAGCCATGAAAGATCTCCCTGCGTAACGATGAATTGTTCAGCCACTCTGAATGGCCGGAATCGCGCTCAGAGTATCGTTTCTCCAACATAGGGCCCTCGCAATGATGGGGAGTTAATGCGTAGGATGCCACGGACGGAGCTGCTGCTGGCTGGAAAGATTACCTAACGATGGGATTAAGTACGGAATTTTTAGGCGCAAGAAAAAGAGCAGAGACCGCTCCCTGCCCTTCTCTCTGGTTGGAATACGATTACGCGTTGCTCAGCACACGCTCCCGCGTCTCGGCGTCCTGGCGCTCTTCCTGCCGTGAGCTGGGAAGGGCGATCTCCAGCACTTCCTCAATCGTGCTGACGAAGTGCAGGCTGACCCCTTCGAGCTGTTCCGGCGTCAGGTCTTCTTCCACGTTCATGCGGTTGTCAGCGGGAAAGATGATGTCTTTCACGCCGGCACGCTTGGCCGCCAGGAATTTTTCCTTCACTCCACCGATGGGCAGAACGTTGCCGCTGAGAGTGATCTCGCCGGTCATGCCGGTTTGCGGGCGCACCGGACGGTCAGTAAGCAGCGAAACCAGGGCGGTCGCCATGGTCACCCCGGCCGAAGGGCCATCTTTAGGGATGGCGCCCGCGGGCACGTGGATGTGAATATCGTGGTCCTTGAAAAACTCCTCCGAGATTCCCAGCTTCTCTGCGTTGGAGCGCACCCAGGTCAATGCGGCCTGCATGGACTCCTGCATCACCTGGCCGATCTGTCCGGTCATGGTGAAACCGCCTTTGCCCTTCATCTTGTTGGCCTCGATGAAGAGGATATCGCCGCCCGCCGGCGTCCAGGCCAGGCCCACGGCCACGCCGGGGCGCTTGGTGCGCTCGGCAATCTCGGTATCGATGCGGATCTTGATCCCGCCGAGAAATTCCTGGATCACTTCGCGAGTAACCAGCAACTTTTCGTCTTTGCCTTCAGCAATCCGGCGTGCCTGCTTGCGGCAGATGGTGCCGATATTGCGCTCCAGATTGCGCACGCCGGCTTCACGCGTGTAATGCCGGCTGATGAAACGGACAGAATCTTCAGGAAATTCAATCTGCTCTTTCGTCAGACCGTTTTCTTCAATCTGCTTCGGGATCAGATAGCGCTCGGCGATGTGGGTCTTATCGTCTTCCGTGTAGCCTTGAAGTTCGATAATTTCCATGCGATCGCGCAACGGCTCAGGAATCGTGTCGAGCATGTTGGCCGTGCAGATGAAGAGCACCTTCGACAAGTCGAACGGCACATCAAGATAGTTGTCACGGAACGTAGAGTTCTGCTCCGGATCAAGCGTCTCCAGCAGCGCCGATGACGGATCGCCGCGGAAATCGCGTCCCAGTTTGTCCACTTCGTCCAGGACAAAGACCGGGTCGTTGGTTTCAGCCCGACGCAGCCCTTGCATGATCTGCCCTGGCAATGCGCCAATGTAAGTGCGGCGATGGCCGCGAATTTCGGCTTCATCATGCACGCCGCCCAGCGAGAGACGCACGAACTTGCGCTCCAGCGCGCGGGCAATGCTGCGGCCGAGCGAGGTCTTGCCCCCTCCGGGAGGCCCCACAAAGCAGAGAATCGGGCCCTTCATGCTGGGCTTGAGCCGGCGCACGGAAAGATAATCCAGAATGCGGTCTTTGACCTTCTTCAGGTCGTAGTGATCGGTGTCGAGCACCTCGGCTGCTTTCTTGATATCCACCACAACTCCGCTGGACTTGGCCCAGGGCAGCACCGCCAGCCACTCAATGTAATTACGCGTGACGGAATAGTCGGCCGCCATGGGCGACATGCGCGCCAGGCGCGTGAGCTCCTTGGTGGCTTCCTTCTTTACTTCTTCCGGCATTCCCGCGGCTTCAATCTTTTGCCGCAGCTCTTCCACGTCCCGCTGGGTTTCGTCCTGCTCGCCCAGCTCTTTCTGGATGGCCTTCATCTGCTCGCGCAGGTAGTACTCGCGCTGCGACTGCTGTACCTGGTCCTGCACTTCATTCTGGATCTTGTTGCGCAGTTGCTGGACTTCCAGCTCTTTCGCCAGGTGATGGTTGATGGCCTGCAGGCGGCGGGCGACGTCAGGGGTTTCCAGGATTTCCTGTTTGTCCTTGGTGGAAAGGAACGGCAACGACGATGCCACAAAGTCCACCAGCCGCCCCGGCTCGTCGATATTGATGGCCACGGTCTGCAATTCGTCAGAAAGCGTGGGTGAGCCGGCCACGATCTGCTGAAACAGAGTCAGCACGTTGCGTTGCAGGGCCTCGACTTCCGGTGACATCTCCGGTTCCGCATCCGGAATCGGATCGACGTTGGCGCGCAGAAAGGGCGTCAACTGGGTGAAGTCTTTGAGCTTGCCGCGACTCAGACCCTCAGTAAACACAAACAGGCTCTGGTTCGGCATTTTCACGACCTTGTGGACGGTCGCCAGCGTTCCAATGTTATATAAATCAGTAGGTTGCGGAGCATCCACGCGGGCTTCGCGTTGTGCTACAACCAGAATGGTCTTCTCTTCGCCAAGCGAGTTAATAAGCTGTATAGAGCTTTCGCGCCCCACAGTCAGGGGCAGAACGGCGTGGGGGAACAGCACGGTGTCACGAACCGGCAAAACCGGTACGCCATTTTGCTGTTCTTCAGTTATCTGCTGCCGTTCCGGCTGCTGATCAGGCGTCGCTCCCGTAGGTTCGACATTGCTAGTACGCGTTTCAGACGCCATAAATTTATCCTTGATATAAGTACGCTCACATTTGATGATTCTAAGGAACGGAAAGATGCAGTTTGGCTCCCAAAGGCACGAATTGTAGCACCTTTTCGCGTGACACTCTGCTTCAATGCGCCCCGGATTTTACTTTGCTCTCCGATAAACCCCCAGCACCTTCACGAACCCCGCGATTTCTTCCAGATGCTTCAGCGCCAGGCGCATGGCTGGATCATCGCCGCGAAGAACGTCCACATAAAAACGATATTCCCAGGGTTTGCCCCGCACCGGGCGCGACTCAATCTTGCTCAGGTCAAGATCGCGCAGGGCAAAGACGCTGAGCGCCTTGAAGAGCGCTCCGGAAACGTTCTTCAAAGAAAAGACCAACGACGTTTTATCGGCGCGAGCGCGTACTTTCCTGCTCTTGTCGATAAGAAAAAAACGCGTGAAGTTTTGTTTGTTGTCCTCCAGCCCGGACATCAGCACTTTGCCGCCGTATTCTTTGGCCGCCTGGCGGCTGGCAACGGCCGCCGCGTCTTGCAGACCGTTGGCCAGAATATGTTTGACGCTGCCCGCAGTGTCATAGAACGGCACGGCGGAGATCCCTCGACGCCGGCGGAAGAAGTTCCGGCACTGATCGAGCGCCACCGGATGTGACAACACCTGGCGAATGTCTTTCAGCTTCACCCCCGGAGCGGCGATCAAATTGTGTTCAATGCGCAGGCGCATCTCCGCGTGGATAAAAACGTCGCGTTCGAGAAGCAGGTCAAGATGCTCCCCTACAGGCCCGGCCAGAGTGTTCTCCACGGGGATCACAGCGGCCGCGGCCCGGCGCGAATCCAATGCGTCAAACACCTGCGCAGACGTGGCACAGGCCAGCACCTGGGCGCCACGTGCAAGTTGCAGCGTCGCCTGATGGCTGAAGGCTCCGAGCTCGCCCTGAATGGCGATTTTCATCGCTCAACAATATCGAAAGCCCACCGATTTACCAATAGCCAAAGGGCTAAGAGCTTAACAGCCAAAGGCCAAGAGCCGCCCTCCAGCAACTCCCGATTCCTGACAACCGTCCCTGGCCTATTAGCTTCCAAATTATTGACGAGATTGTTAATGCGAGGGGCAAATGCTTTGGACAATATTTGTGATTCTTCTTGTCTTGTGGCTGCTGGGCGTAGTGAGCAGCTACACCATGGGTGGATTCATTCACTTACTGCTGGTGCTGGCGTTGATTGCGCTGGTATTCCAACTGATTACCGGCAGGCGCGCCGTCATTTAGAACCAGTTCCACCAGTAAACCCGAACAATAATCGAATTTTATAAGAGGGAGAACTTCGTTTATGGACAAGGACCGTATCAAGGGAAAGATGGAAGACGTCGCCGGCCGTATCAAGCGCCAGACGGGCGAATGGACAGGCGATGAAAAGGCCCAGACCGAGGGAATGGCGGAACAGGCAAAAGGCAAGGCCCGCAACGCCATGGGCAAGATGAAGGATGCAGCCCGCGATGTGGCAGATGACATTCGCGGCAATCGGATGGACAAGAAAGAAGACATCGAAAGGGAGAAACGAGACAAGGAAGCAGCATAATCGCTTCTTTGCCACGCCGACTCCAGGGGAAGCAAGAGGGCGTCCTACCATCAGGACGCCCTTTTTGCCGTTAAACAACCTCAACCAGGAGAGTTGCAGCCTTATCGGCCTTGAACTTGAAACCCGGCGGGACGACCGTAGTTGCGCTGTATTCGGTAATAATTGCCGGCCCGCGATAGCTCCGCCCCGGACGCACCAGTTCCCGCGGCAAGACTTGCACTTTATGCCACTTCCCACCAAAAAAAACTTTGGCGATCGATGGCTTGAGCTTGCCTTCCCCAGCTTGAATTCTCATGTACGAAAGCTTCTCCGGTGACGCCACGCGGCCGCGCATGCGGACAGTCACGATTTCAACTTCCCGCTCCGGGCTGCTATAGCCGTAGCGACGCTTGTGTTCCGCGTGAAAACGGGGAAGCAGATCAGAACTGTAGCGCAGGTTCAGCTCATATCCCTGGCCGCGATAACGAACGTCACAACTGGGCTCGTACACTGCTCTTCCCTGCCATTCTTCCTTCTTCAACTCCGCGGCGATCCCGCGCTGAAGCTCGGCGAAGATGGCATCAAGCGCGTTTGCCGGAAGGGTTCCTGGGTTAGCTGTGCCTGCCTTGATCGAAGACTGGACGCGGAGCAGCACGGTACGCGACTGGTCTTTGACAACGTCGCTGATCAAAATACCAAGCGCGGAGAGCGCGCCGGGATATGCAGGCACGACGACACGCGGAATCCGCAAGGCCTGAGCCAGTTCACAGGCATGCATGGCGCCGGCCCCGCCAAATGCCACCAGCGAGAACTGCCGGGGATCATAGCCGCGCTCAATCGATACCACGCGGATCGCCTTTTCCATATTGGCATTCACCACGCGAACGACTCCGGCGGCAAAGTCTTCCAGCGACAGGCTGCTCCCCTGCTCTTTCAACCATCGGGCAACCAGCTCTCGCGTGCGCGGCAGGTCAAGTTGAAAATCTCCGCCTAGAAATTGGTCTGCCGGCAGTCGGCCGAGCAGCAGGTTGGCGTCGGTTACCGTGGGGCGCTCGCCTTTGCCGTAGCAGATCGGTCCGGGATCAGCGCCGGCCGATTCCGGCCCTACACGCAATGCCCCTCCGGCATCAAAGCGCGCCAGCGATCCTCCGCCCGCGCCGACGGTGTGAATATCGAGCACGGGAACGCGCACCGGCAGTCCGGCAATGTCGGCTTCATTGGTGGTGGCGGACTGTCCGTCGACCAGCGCGACATCGGTTGAAGTCCCGCCCATATCAAAGGTGATGATGCGATCGAAGCCGCTGCGCTGGGCAACCGCCGTTGCGCCCACAATGCCGCCCGCCGGCCCGGAGAGCACCGTGCGGACAGGCTGCTCCGCCGCCGTAGAGAGCGCGGTGATGCCGCCGCTAGACTGCATGACAAAAATCCGTGCTGACTTGCCGCTGCCAGCCGTCTGTTGCAGCTTTTGCAAATAGCTCTGCATCACCGGCTGGAGATAAGCGTTGACCAGAACGGTGCTGGCCCGCTCGTACTCGCGAAACTCCGGCAGGATTTCATGCGAGACGGAAAGCGGCAGGTTGAGCTGCGCAAGCGCCTGCGCCACCGCTCGCTCATTTTGCGGATTGGCGAAGGAGAACAGCAACGAGAGCGCGATAGCCTGTGGCCCCTGCGCGGCGATTTGATTTACCAGTTTTGCCAGAGACGCGATGCCGGGCGCGCGCAAGACCACGCCTTCGGCTGAGGTGCGCTCGTCCACGCCGAAGCGCAGCTCCGCTGGCGCCAGAGCGGGATCGCGCTCAAAGAAAAAATCGTAAAGCTTAGGCCGCTGCTGCCGGCCGATCTCGATGGAATCTTCAAACCCTGCCGTGGTAACAAAAGCCACGCGCGCGCCTTTGCGCTGCAGCAGCGTGTTGGTGCCAACGGTAGTCCCGTGCAGCACCACGACATCCTGACCGTCATTGGCGATCTTGTGAACAGCTTCTGCGATGGCCCGCGCGGGGTCGGCAGGCGTGGAAAAAACTTTCAGAATGCTGAGAGTTGAACCGTGAAGCCAGACGCAATCGGTGAAGGTTCCACCACTGTCGATGGCGATTCTGAGGGGAGCGCGAGTAGGCATGAAACCCTGGACATGAAACCGGCGATTCTAACACGCAAGGAACGTCACAGCCTTTTCCCCATCAGCAGGCCGTCGATCGAATCAAGGTAATAGCGTGGCAGGACTTTCAGGACCGAATATCCGTGTTTCTTGTAAAACGTGAGCGCGGGCTCGTTGTCCACCGCGACTTCCAGCGAGACATAGTCGCAGCCGGCCTGCTTCAGTTCGGCCTCCGCAGACGACATCAGCAGCGTGCCCAGGCCGCTGTGCTGGGCCGCGGGAGCCACGTCAATGGTGATGATCTTACCCACGGAACGCGAGGCGCGGCGCGGCCGGAAGCGGTCAGCGATGATGAAACCCAGGATCTCTTCGTCGCGCAAGCCGACGAAAGGGACCACGGTCGGCATACTGAGAAAGTAGCGCATCTCGGGTTCAGAGTACGCGATGCCTTCAACGAAGCAAGATTGGTCAATCTCCAGCAAACGCTCGAAGTCATGTGGTTGGTACTTGCGAACTGTGAGCACGGAAACATTGTACCGGGGGAAGAAGAAAGCGGAGGATCCGCAGAGACGTAGCATGCTACGTCTCTACATTGCAGATTTTCACTGACCGCTGAATGCGGTTTAAACCGTGCGGCGGGTTTTCTTGCGGCAGTCTTCGCAGATGCCATAAATCTGGAAATTGTGACGGGTGGCATCAAAATGGTATTTGCGGCCGATCTCTTCTTCCAGCTTGCCCAGCTCAGGCGAGAAGAACTCGACCGACGCATCGCACTCCGTACACACCATGTGATGGTGGCTGCGGCGATTGAACTGGTGTTCGTAACGGGCGGTGCCGTCAGGAAATGGGACGGTGCTGGCCAGTCCGCACTCCGCCAGCAGCTTGAGCGTGCGATAGACCGTGGTGAAGCCGATCTTCGAGTCTTTCTTGCGCACGAGGCGGAAAAGCTCGTCAGTGGAGAGATGGTCGCGAGTCTCCAGAAAGGTGCGGAGAATGGTGTCGCGCTGGTCAGTGTGCTTAAGGCCGACGCGCTTCAAATGCTTGAAAAAGATCTCCTGGGCCTCGCGCATGGATTCGCGCGAGGGCGGCGCATGATCGTCAATCCGTCGTTGCAGCATGGTCGTAAGGGAGCCCGGAAAACGCAATCCAGGCAAAATGAAAATGAATTTCATTTTCATTATACGCAAAATCGAGATTGCCATAATCGCAAAAATTGGCAGGATTTTCAGGATTTGGCGCTGCTGCGGCCATTTCCCGTAAAATCCTTGTCACATGGCCACTACCACTGTCGCTGTTCCCCCTGACCGCCGCATCTCCTCGCGCGTGATTTTCAGGATCTTTCTGGTCCTCCTGCTGCTTGTGATTGTCGCCGGCGCACTGGCCTTCGCCTGGTTTTATAACGCTGCGCACTCTTCCCTGGCCCAGCTTGATGGGACAGTCGCTCTGGCGGGCTTGCAGGCGCCGGTTTCCGTGGTTCGTGACGCCCATGGCGTTCCCCACCTGACGGCCGCGAACCTTGAAGATTTGTTTTTTGCCCAGGGTTACGTTACGGCGCAGGACCGCCTGTGGCAGATGGACCTGACGCGGCGCGCCGTGGGCGGCGAGATGGCGGAAATCTTTCCCGCCAGCAGCGGGCCGCCGCAGCCGGTTTCGCGCGCCACTGCGGCCGTGCGTCCGCGCGTGACTTGGGTGGACTATGACAAGCAGCAGCGTATCATACGCCTGCGCGCCGTATCTGAGCGCGTGGCGCAACAGCTTCCGGCGCGCGATCGCTCTTTCTTTGCGGCCTATGCCAAAGGCGTGAATGCCTATATTGATCAGCACCGCAACAACCTGCCTATTGAGTTCCACATTCTTGGCTACAAGCCTAAGCCGTGGTCGCCGACGGATTCGCTTCTGATCGGGATTGGCATGAGCCAGTTGCTCAACCCGCAATATGAGATCGAGTACTGGCGCGAGAAGATCGGGGCCAAGCTTTCGCCGGAGCTGATGGCCGACCTTTATCCGGCAGACTCGTGGCGCGATCATCCGCCGGCCAGCGAAGCGGGGTTTGTGCCCGGACAATCCGCTCCGGCAAAGAATCCGCCGCAAAAGGCCCCGGCAAAGAAAATCAGTAGCGTTGCGCCGCTCCGTTCACTTCGACCGCAGGACGACGCCTGTGAAGCTTGCCTGCCCGGCTCAAACAACTGGGTAGTCTCCGGAGCGCACACGGTTTCCGGCAAGCCGCTGCTCTCGAATGATATGCACCTGCCGCACCGCGTCCCCGGCGTGTGGTACGAAGTTCAGCTCCATGCGGGCGACTTCAACGTGGAAGGCTTCTCGCTGCCCGGGCTACCCTTCATCAGCGTGGGACACAACCAGCGCATTGCCTGGGGATTCACCAACCTGAATCCTGACGTGCAGGATTTGTTTATCGAAAACTTCAACGCCGCGGGCGAATACCAGACGCCCACCGGCTGGCAGAAGCCGGAGATCGAGCACCAGACCATCCACGTCAAGGGCAAACCCGACGTGGGGTTTGACGTGGTGGTAACGCGCCATGGGCCCATCATCACGAGCCTGCTGCACGGAGAGACGCGGCAGATTGCGCTGGGCTGGCTGGTCTATGATCCCCATGCCATCAGCGTGCCGCTGTTCGATCTTGATGCGGCGCAAAACTGGGAGCAGTTCCGCAAAGCGCTTTCAGTTTTCGCCACGCCGTCACAGAACGTGGTTTACGCCGATATCGACGGCAATATTGGCTATCAGCCCATGGGCTTTGTTCCCATCCGCGCCGCGGGCGACGGGATGGTGCCAGTCTCCGGCGCCGATGGCAAGCATGACTGGACCGGCTACATTCCTTTTGACAAGCTGCCCAGCCTGTACAATCCGCCGTCGGGGATTATTGCCACGGCCAACGCCAAGATCACGCCGCAGGGCTATCCCTATCTGCTGGCGACGCAGTGGTTCCCGCCGTATCGCACGGAGCGTATCTATAAGGTGCTGGAGTCGGGCAAGAAGTTTTCGCCGGCGGACATGCTGGCCTTACAAACCGACATCGCGTCAGAATACGACCGCTTCTTTGCCGACAAGTTTGTTTACGCCATCGACCACAGCGCCAAAGCGACCGCCCGCACTCGCAAAGCCGCCGACGTAATGCGCGGCTGGGATGGACGCATGCTGGCTGACCTGGCCGCGCCGACTATCGAAGTGCGCACGCGACGCGCGCTGTGGGAGATGCTGCTGGAGCCCAATTCTACTCTCCGCCGGGGTGGAAAAGGTGATCAAAGACGCGCCCACCGATCTGCAATCGTGGAAGTATGGCGAGGCGTATCCGGTGGTGATCGCGCATCCGGTGTTCAGCGGGATTCCCATCTTGCACGGCCACGCCAGCATTGCCGGACCGGGGAGACATCCGCAGTCGGGTGGCGGTTATACGGTCAAGCAGGTGGGCCGCGGCTTTGGGCCGTCAGAGCGCATGACCGTGGACTTCTCCAATCTGGATCAATCGACGTTCAACATCGTGCTGGGCGAATCCGGTCAGCCCTTCAGCCCGCATTATCTCGACCACTGGGACGCCTGGTACAACAACAAGACGTTTACGCTGGCGTTCTCAGATGCAGGCGTGCAGGCGACAAAGGCGCATGAGCTGAGGCTGGAGCCGAAGTAAAACTTGGGGCACTTGGCCGAGGAATTTTGTAGACTCTCAACCGGGGATAATTTTTGCTTGACGGAACTTCGCTTCTATCGCGAACCCGTCCCACGAGTGGTCCCATCGCTACTTGGCCTCTGAGGACCTGGTAAAGTCAGGCCTGGGCGGTGAACATACGGATTCAAACCATCGGCTGATGTAAATTTGAGCATGGGCCTCTCCGCAGTAGTGCCGTGCCCCTGTCGTATTGGCCGCTTCAGAGTTCCATTTGATGACGGTGAGGTCTAAATTTCCGCATTGAATCACAAACCAGTGAATCGGATTGTTAGTTACTCTTCCGCAGACTTCACAGCTGAATTCCTGTATCGATGTCATATCTTAGGTATTGTAGAGCCAGGCGTGGGTTTTCATTCGACTTGATAGCCGGGCGGGTGGCGCACGCCCAACGCGGTCCCGATGACGATTATTGCGATCGTTGCGGAACGACCGCAGGTCCTCGGCTGCTTGTCTCACCAGAATATGGTTCGTTGAGCACGGCCCAAAATTTCCCAACCGTCTTTACAGCGTCACTGAACTGCTGGAAATCGACCGGCTTCACCACGTAGGCATTCGCGCCAAGACGATAACACTCGTCGACATCAGGCCCCTGGCGGGACGACGTGAGCATAACGACGGGGATAGGCTGGAGATTGGGGTCGCCCTTCATGACTCGCAAAACTTCTATGCCGTCGACCTTGGGCATTTTGATATCGAGTAACACAACGATTGGGTCTCCATTTGGCCGGGAGCTGAACTTGCCGCGGCGATAGAAGAAATCAAGCGCCTCCGCGCCATCGCGCAACGTAATGATCTCGTTCGCGAGCTTATATTGCGACAGCGCATGTTGAGTCAGTTCCAGGTCATTTTCGTTATCATCAACCAAGAGAATGTAACCTAGCTTGTCCACTATCGGATCTCCTTTAACGGAAGCGAGAAATAAAACGTGGCGCCCTGTCCCGGATGGCCTTCCGCCCAGACACGCCCGCCGTGCCGCTCGATAATGCGCCGAACGTTGGCCAATCCAACGCCAGTGCCCTCAAAATCCTCGGCCCGGTGAAGGCGCTGGAAGACACGAAACAGCTTCTGCGCGTACTGCATCTCGAACCCTGCGCCGTTGTCGCGGACGAACACCGTAATTTCTCCGCTGCCATTGTTGCTGCCTATTTCGATACGGGCATTTTCCTTTTTATTGGTGTACTTCACCGCGTTCGAGATCAGGTTGATGAGCACCTGGCGTAACAATGCCGGATCGCCGGAAACATCAGGCAAGGCTCCGACTTCCCAGGTAAGCCGGCGGCCCTGGGTTTCAGGCTCCAGTTGCAGCCGCACCTCTTCCACCAATCGACGAAGGTCAACTTCAGTATGTTGAAGTTCCAGGCGGCCGAGCCGTGCGAAGTCCAGGAGTTCGTCCACCAGAGTGCCCATCTCTTTGGACGACTTCAAAATCTTGCCCAGAAAGCGTTGCCCTTCGGTACCTAGTTTTTCTTTGCCTGTCTGCGCGAGAATCGTCGCAAAGCCGTGTATGTGGCGCAATGGCGCGCGCAAGTCATGTGCCAGGGAATAGGTGAACGCGTCCAGCTCCCGATTGGCCACGGTAAGCTCCGCCACATGCTGTTCCAACTCCCGGTTCAGCTCCCGGATGTTCTCTTCGGCTATCTTGCGTTCCGTTAAATCGCGTGTGACGTTAGAAAAACCGATCAGCTTTCCGTCTGCCCCTCGCATGGCTGTGATCATCACGTTGGCCCAAAAACACGATCCATCCTTACGTAAACGCCAGCCTTCGTCTTCAAACCGGCCTTGCGAACTGGCGATCTTCAGTTCGATCCCGGGTTTTCCTGCAGCAACTTCCTCTTGCCGGTAAAAGCAGGAGAAATGTTTGCCGATGATCTCTTCCGCCGCATAGCCCTTGATGCGCTCAGCTCCCGCATTCCAGCTCGCGACGCGTCCTTCCGGATCGAGTGTCAGTATCGCGTATGTCGTCACACCAGAAACGGCCAGGCGAAAACGTTCCTCACTCTCGCGCAACGCCTTCTCTGCCCGCTTGCGTTCCAGCAGTTCAGTGCCAACAGCAAAGCCCGCCATCAGCAGAAACCCAACGGATAAAATATTTCCCAGGATGATGGCAAGCTTGGTATTTCGGGATGCGCGTTGCGTCCGGGCGCTTCGTTCCTGGAGGAGCCTCTGCTCCTCTGCTCTCATGGCATTGACTCGATCACGAATTTCGGCCATCAATTCCTGACTGGCCGCTTTCCAGATGGCTTCTGCCGTTGCCCGCTGCCCAAGCTCTTTTCGAACCCTCAATGCAGCTTGCATCCGGGCGAGTTTCGTCTCAGCCAAATCCTTCAATAGACTGACATTGCGCTGCTGGTTCGGATTATCCGTTGTGAGCTGAGTTAAGACTCTGAGGTTGGTGTAAATATCACCCGAGCCCTGCTGATATCGCTGAAATTCGGACTCATTGCCAGTCAATATGTAGCCGCGCTGGCCGTTCTCGGCATCCGCAACGCCACGCGCGACACCATCAATGCTCTCCAGAACCTGGTAGGTGTGCGTAACCCATTCGCGGTCGGTTTGTTCGCGTTGGGCATTGCTATAGGACAAAATCCCAACAATACTGAGGACCGAGAGGCCAATCGCAAACAGGACGACATTGTTGAATTGCATGACTTTCGGGTTCGCTGGAATAATGAGCGTGTCCTATGGCAGCGGTCCGGATAGGAGCATATCTGGCTGCCCTCGAAAGTACACGTTATCAGGTTAGCGAAGTTGTGAAACAACTAGAATCCATTTTTTTGAATTTTAAGACGGCGTTAAGAAAAATCTTATTTACTCTATATAGCAGATGAAGAAAATCTAATGAAGTAATTCTGTTTTACACAACCGCTGGCCCTCGCGATAGTGATACGATCTCGGTATCGAAGAGTCCCTGGTTCTGAAGTACTTCGCAATGTCTGGACATGACTTTGAACTGCGTACCGGCGACCTTGTTCCAGCAAGTGGAATTTATCTGGTGAACCATGCTCCTCACCGCCTTCTTCAAGAGATAGCACTTTTCAAAAGCGAACGGTTCCCAAGATGTAGCAAGTGCGACTCCGCAGTATTGTTTTTGCTTGTCCATCCAGTGCCCGCTTTGGATTATCCATGGAATTTGGTCATCCGCGTACCTCTTCTGGAGTTGCAGGTCCTCGACGACAACTCCGATCTTGCGGCGGCGTCATAGAGCTTGCTAAACGCGCTGTAACCCCGAAAAACACAGCCAAAGCGAGAAAACCATTCTTGTGGAACCAAATACTTTCCCGGTTTCAGGCCTGCATCGAGCCGGTACAGTTCCATTTTGGGAACTTTTGAACTCTCTAATGACTTCTGTGCCTGCCCCAATCGATACGCTTGTAACTTGTAGTAACTATGCACCAGGCGCAAACTTCGACCTGTTTAACAAGAAAAAGGATGGCAATATGGGAGAGTCAACTACCCTTTACAGTTCCTACGATTATCGCCTGGTAGCACTATCCGTGCTGATAGCTGTTGCGGCCTCGTACGCCGCGCTCGAGCTTGCAGCACATGTCAACACGGCGCGAAATCGGGTGCGTGCGGCATGGTTGTTGGGTGGCGCTGTGACCATGGGTACCGGCATCTGGTCAATGCACTATACCGGAATGATCGCGTATCGCCTGCCTGTACAGGTCTACTGCCATATTCCGACGGTTCTGCTGTCGCTGCTGGCTGCGATTGGCGCATCATTTGTGACGCTCTTCGTCGTAAGCCGGCAGGGCATGAATGTGCTTTATCTGGCTGCAGGCAGCCTGCTCATGGCTGCCGGCATCTCCGGCATGCATTACATCGGGATGGACGCCATGCGGTTGCCGGCGATGCACCACTACGACACTGAATTGGTCATCGGCTCCGTGGGCATAGCCTGGCTGGTTTCACTGGTTGCGCTTGGTCTGATCAAGATGAATCTGGCACTCGACTCGCCAAGCGAGGCGCCGACAGGAACATCGTCAACGGCACCACGAGAAAAGTCGAGCGGGCTGCTCAAGATAGTCTCTTCGGTGACAATGGGAATCGCAATCCCGGCCATGCACTACGTGGCGATGGGCGCCGTCACCTACAAATCCATGCCGGGAGCCCCGGATCTGTCTTTCTCCATGGAGATGTCCGCACTCGGCATCAGTGCCGTCGTCATCATAGCCGTCGTGATGGTGGCCTCAGTCCTTTTGCTTCGCTTGTGGCCATCGCGTGACCATCTAGTCGTAACTGGAGAAACCACAAACAATCTCGCTGCCGGTGCAGCAATTCACCGGCCGTGAGGGAGGTAAACAGGGTTTTGCACTTCAGGCCATGAAGACGGTTTCGACCTCATTGTTTCTGGGTGTAATGACCTGCAGATCCAATCCCCGCGGCCAAGTGGTCCAACAGGTGATACTGGCCGTGGATCTCCCAGAATTTGCCGGTATATTTCAGTGCGTAAGGGAAGGCTGCTCCGGTGGCCAGCCCGACGATGATGGATTCAATTTTCGAAGCGCTTGAGGCTGAACCGGGACTGATGGTTTTATCGAGCACTGTTCTGCACAGCACGCCACGATCTCCGGGCGGGTCTTCTCCATCCCATTTGCCGGCCGCGCAGGAAAGCGCTGTCTGCGTAATCTGTCCCGCTTCCAGTTCCCTGGCCAGTTTTGGGTCTTTCAATTTCAAATTCCAGCTTTTGGCAGACTCGATGGCCGCTTTGGCGTCACTGTTCTCTTCCACCTTCTTCACCCACTCAATGCTGGCGGCGATGGCTGTGTTGAAAGCCATTTGCTGATGGGCAAGGACTGATGCCACGTCCTGTTCGTGGGCCGGGACCGGACCGGCGTCATGATACTTGGCCTGGGAGACGAGCGGCTGGCCCTGGGTTTCATACTCTTTGTAAATCAGGCGCGAGTTGTCATGATTCATGTGCGTATGAGTATTCGCGGCGCCCGCAACCGGAGGATAGATGCCGGTCTTCACCTGGAACGGCCACTTGTCCGGATCGCCCGCCTGGTCACGAAACTCAAACCACGTGGGCGCGCGATAGCCACCGTCGGGGAGGCGTATGAGTTTGACCGCGGTCTGGTTGAAATCATTATGGATCCAGTCAGAGTGGCTGTAGAAATCCTTGATGTAAGAGCCGATCACCGACTGCGTATTTGTCAGCAGGCGAGTGAACAGATAATCGAATTTCGAGTTGCGGTCCAGTTCGCCGTTGAGATTGTCAAAGTGGAAGAAGATAGCGGCATCGCGGTCTTGCGCATTTCTTGCCACATACTGATTGAGCGCGTCCAGGCCTTTGCCGTGAAGATTGTTCGCGGCAAAGTCAGAGACTGGTCCAAAGAAGTCGGGGGAAAAGTTGCCGAGTTGCATGATCTTGCGCGCGTCTTCACTGAATGCGAAAGCGTCAGCCACTTTGCGGGTCGCTTCTGAATGCCAGAAAGTATCGAAACCGGATGCGGGAGAGGCGAGCACCGCCAGGAGCATGAGCAAAACTACGAGTTTTCGAACCATCGTCAATCCCCAGCAAGTAGGTTAGAACAATACCGACAGGGATTGCCAATGGCTCGTGAGGCCTCGACACCTCATATCCTGGCTGCGGTCAGGTTTTCGCCAGCGCGCGGTACTTCGTCCTGGTTAAAAATCTCGGCCAGAATTTCATAGGACCGCAGCCGGGCGGAATGATCATAAATGGCTGAAGCTACCATCAGTTCGTCTGCGCCTGTTTGCTGGATGAAGCGTTCAAGCCCGCGCCGCACCGTTTCCGGCGATCCAACGAACGAGCAGGCCAGCATGCCGGACGCCTGGATTTTCTCGATCGGCGACCAATAGGACTCAATGTCGTCGATCGGCGGTGGAAGCTGGCGTCGCGTGCCGCGGAACGCATTGGTAAAGGCCTGCTGTGCGGAGGTGAAAAGACGCCGCGCTTCAGTATCAGTCTCTGCGGCAACCACGTTCACGCCCACCATCGCATACGGGCGGCCAAGTTGCGCAGAAGGAGTGAACTCGGTGCGGTAGACCTGGAGAGCCTGCATCAAGGCATCGGGGGCAAAATGTGAAGCGAATGCATAGGGCAATCCTAGTTCGGCAGCCAGTTGCGCGCCGAAAAGGCTCGACCCAAGGATCCAGATAGGGACGTTGAGGCCGGTACCTGGAACCGCCTGTACGGTCTGCCCTGGCCGAAGAGGACCCAGAAAGGCCTGAAGTTCGCGCACGTCCTGGGGAAAATTGTCGGAGCTTGTGGGATCACGGCGAAGTGCGCGCAGCGTGCGTTGATCAGTGCCGGGAGCGCGGCCAAGGCCGAGGTCGATGCGTCCGGGATAGAGCGACTCCAGCGTGCCGAACTGTTCGGCGATCACGATAGGAGAATGGTTGGGCAGCATGATTCCGCCCGCGCCGACGCGAATTGTGCTGGTACCGCCAGCGACATAGCCGATAACGACCGAGGTAGCGGCGCTGGCGATGCCTACCATGTTGTGGTGCTCGGCCAGCCAGAAACGGTGATAGCCCCAGCGCTCGGCATGCTGTGCCAGATCGAGGGAATGGTGTAGAGCGTCGGCGGGAGTGGCTCCCTGAGTAACAAATGCGAGATCGAGAATGGAAAACGGGCCCATATATCTTCCTTGGTTGTGGTGTCAATGTTCTGATGCTGCAGGCGCCGCCCTCGGTTCACGATTGCTGACCATCGGCGGCGCGATCGTCGTTGTCACTCGAGCGAATTCGCGTGGCCATCCAACCAACGCGGCGTTGTTATCCGGGAATGAATCGTGCCCTAAGGCGCAGTATGCTACACTATTCTTTTCAAGCACATACCGTCTAAAAAAGCATGCTCTTTTCCAAGGAATACGTCGGGTACCTGGCCCGGCAAGTAACCCAAAAACTTATCGCGGGCCAATTCATTGAGGCCGAAAACGTGGGGCAAGTTTCCGCGGCGCTGAATAACGCGCTGTTGGAAGAGCTGCAACTGGAAGACCGCATCAATGATGAGGTACGGCTCATCCTGGAGCAGTACCAGGACGAAATGCAGCGCGCCGGCGCCAGTTATCAGGAGATGTTCAAGAAGGTAAAAGGCGAACTGGTGCGCAAATACAAGGCGGTGCTGTGAGACTCTCGCGCGACAAGGTGAACAAGCTGGCCCACAGCGTGGCAGACGCGCTGACCACGCTGGACGAAGTGGAGTTCATCGAAGACCCGAACAGCATTCGCATGGAGGCCCGTCGAATTCTGGAAGAACTGCTGGCGGCGGAAGAAAAGATTGACCTGGCCGCGCGGGCAAAAATCGAGAGCCAACGCCGCACCATCACCGAAGGCACGCAGGAGTGGGACATTCTTTATCGGAAGTATTACAACGAAGAAGTCAAGAAGCTGGGAATCTAAGGCCGCCTCTCAGTAACCCGCCAAACGACGCTCCTGCGAACTCATCTGCGCCCATAGCTGGTCCATATTCTTCTGGATCCATATGTTCGCCGGTTCCAGTTCATGGGCGGAGTTGAACCACCGGTAAGCCATCACGCGGTCCTGTTTCACGCAGTGTCCGCTGGAATAAAGCGCCGCCATCTGGATGGCCGCCCCGGGATCATTCTTCTCCGCGGCCGCGTGCAGGTAGAGCATGCCCTGTTCACAGTTCTGCTGCACGCCTCCGCGGCCCTGCAAGTATTGTTGCGCGCGGACCAAGGCAGCGCTGGGCTTGTAATCGGTAAGGCGCGCGTCTTCCGGAGCTTTGGCGTCTGCTGCGCCGGGTTTGCCGTCGCTTTCTGGCGGCTTCTTGTCGGCCGCATCTGAAGAAAATGTCGTTGGCCGATGCGCCGCTGTCATTCGGGCTGCCTGCGCTGGCGTCCCTGGAAGGCTGGTCGCCGTTGCCCGGCGGAGCAGGCTTGTTACTTCCCTGCGGCGTCGCTGGCTCGGCTTTAGTTGGCGCGGGTTTTGGGTTGGCTTTAAAGCTGGATCGCCATTGTACAAAGATCAGTCCGAGAATGGCGGCAATGATTACGAGAAGAACAAACTTCCGCAGACCGTGACCGGAGGATTCATCCTCCAGCAGATATTCGCCCTCGCCTTCCGGCTGTGAGTTCAGGCCGAGAAACGATGGCCCGCTAATATGCAAACCGTTGGTTGGCCCAGTGCGGAAGATTGCGGGCTCACCTCGGCGTGGATTTGCGGGTGGAAGATCGGGATGCGAAGACGAAGGCGAAGCGGTGTCTGCCTTCCTCCGGCCAGAAGCCTCAGGAGTGGGCAACTGCGCGTTCGCGGTCGCCGTGGCGCGAGCCTGTTCGTCTTCACTGCCACGACGCTCCTGCATACGGCGCTCGACCCTGGCCCCGCACATCCCGCAGAATTTCAGGCCTGGTTCATTCAGGTGTCCGCACGAAGTGCATTTTGTGCTCACACCAGATTGAGGCGTCCTTCGTTCTGCCTGTCGGCGCTCAAGCCTGACCCCGCACATGCCACAGAATTTGTATTCAGGACGGTTCTCCGTCCCACAGAAAGAACATTGCATCAGGGCCCCGACTCCTCGATCCAATATCGTCTTAGACACTTATCCACTAACAGCAGCTCACTTCTCAGATATTAGGATGACGCTTGCAGGTAATAAGCTGCAAGAGGTTTATTACCTTAAGCCTACTGTGCCCTGAGCTGAAAACTGAGACGGCTGAACTCCAGAAATCTACCATTTACAGCAACATACATGGCACGAGCGCCCGCTGCCTCTCTTCCACCCCTTAGTGGGCGATAATAAAAGATATGGTGTTCTCAGAGGAGATCGCGCAAGGGGCCAGGCAGGCCGCGCACGATGCCGGCTTTGATCTGGCGGGCATCGCGCCAGTGCGGGAAGAAGATCTCCCGGAGTTGGGGGCGTTCGTCCAGTGGGTGGATGAAGGCCGCGCGGGCGAAATGAAGTATCTGGAAGCCCGCACTGACTCAGGCGACCTGCGGCGCTCTTCAGCAAAGAACGCTGCGCCCTGGGTGCGATCCATGCTGGTGTGCGCACTGAACTATAGCGCGGACAAACCTTACTCCATTGAGGCCAAGGATCCGGAGCGGGGATGGATTTCGCGCTACGCC
>WNFN01063261.1_pt3 | contig 19981 bp, 20 predicted proteins | sample 5400161 | NCBI WGS metagenome assembly WNFN01 (sample SAMN13153353, study PRJNA577476) | soil metagenome | isolation source: 80 cm saprolite on Douglas fir-dominated hillslope | place: USA:California | collected 2013-09-17 | reverse complement strand
TTGCGGTTCAGCATGTGGCGCAGCACATCGTGCAAGCGCGAAAGCGGCGCTTCGCCGGTAATGTAGTCGGTGCCGCGAACTTTCTTCTCGGCAATCAAACCGAAGGCCCGGCGCACCGTCTCCGGGGTGTGATGGAATGTCGCCTTCAAAGTGATTTCCGAGTAGTGCAAGCGATTGGTGTCCAACTGCACCTTGGTTCCGGAAGCGCACCCGCCGAAGAAATTCACTGTGCCGCCCTTGCGAACCATCTGCACGGCCCACTCCCATGCTTCCGGACGGCCAACTGCTTCAATCGCCACATCGGCGCCGCGCCTCTCCGGACTTAATTCGCGCACTGCCTCCACCGGATCGTTCACCTTTGTAATCTGCACCACCTCGTGCGCACCCTTTTTACGCGCGAGGGCGACCTGAGAATCGCGCTTGACGACTGCGATCACATTGCAGCCGATCGCCTTCGCCACCTGCACAAACATCAGACCGATCGGTCCGCCGCCAATGACCGCCACCGTGTCTCCGATCTCGACTCCAGTTTCATGCAGGCCGCGCAGAACGCAGGCCAGCGGTTCGGTCATCGCGGCATCCTCGAAGCTCACATTCGGAGGCACGACCAGCATATTGGCTTCCACGATGCGTCGCGGAATCCGGATGTACTCGGCGTAGGCGCCATTGTTGAACAGTAGGTCTTCGCAGAGGTTTAACTGGTGCTTTGAGCAGTAGAAACACATGCCGCAGGGAGCGGAGTTGAGCGCGACCACGCGCATGCCCTTCTTGAAGCCGCGCACGCCCTCTCCAACTTCTTCAACGGTACCAGCCAGTTCGTGCCCGAACAAAGCGGGCGGCACAATCATGCGGGCATGATAGCCGCGCTGATACACCTTCAAGTCCGTGCCGCAGGTGAGAGCGACGTGGACCTTTACCAGAACTTCGCCGTCACCCACGCGCGGGATCGGCACTCTCTCAATCTTGATGTCTTCTTTGCCGTAAAGGACGGCAGCCGTCATCTTGCCATTCACAGTCGATGTCCTTCCCACGCCCTCCACCCCATCACGCCAAAACCCGCGTGCTGGGGACCCCGGCGCTGCCCGGCTGGATGACAATCTTCATCGAGTCCGGTTGAGGATGGGCAGCCAGATTCAGCGCTTCCACCCCGCTTTCCAGCGGAAAACGGTGACTGATAAGCCGTTCCAGATCCATTTCGCGGTTCATGACAAACCGCACCGACTCCTCCTGCAATTCGACCGACGCACTGTAGGATCCCAACAAAGCCTTTTCGTCCACGCACACCGCGGCCGGATCGATCGTGGCCTCGCCGCGCACAGTTTGCGCGAACAGCAATACACGACCTCCCGGACGGGTGGCATCCATGGCAGGCCGGATCAGGCCGCTCCCGCCGACCGCCAAAATCACGGCATCAGCCCCGCGTCCTTCCGTCATTCCGCGCACCGTTCCACCGGCGTCAGCCTTGGAGGCGTCAATTGTAAGTTTTAGGCCGAAGCTATTCGCTATTGTAAGCCTCGCCGGATGCAAATCGGAAGTAATCACCCGAGTCCCCGCTCGCTTCGCCAGTGTCGCAAGGATCAGACCTATTGGGCCCTGTCCCATTACCAGCACGGTCTCTCCCGCCTCCAGACGAAGCGTCTCAATACCTTTGATGCAGGTATTCACCGGCTCAACAAAACATGCCTGTTCGAAGCTGATGCCGTCCGGGATGCGAACCGTCCCCCTCTCGACAATCCAGTCCATTACCCGGACGTATTCCGCAAACCCTCCACCCGACGGCTCGAACCCAGCTGTGCAACCGACTTTCTTGTAGGTGGCGCACTGCGCAAAGGTTTTGTGGCGGCAGTAATAACATTCTCCACAGGGAATATGATGAAACATCACCACGCGTTCGCCGACGCTGAACTTCCGAACGCCATCCCCCACTTTCGCGATGACACCTGAAGTTTCGTGGCCAAAAATCCGCGGCGCGGAATGCGATCCGGTAGCGATCTTCTTGAGATCGGTTCCGCAGATTCCGCAGGTATGGACTCGGACCAGAATTTCCCCCGGGCCGATCTCAGGCACAGGCACTGCTTCCAGGCGGATATCGTCAACGCCGCGATATACCGCGGCCCTCATCGTGGAAGGAAGCTCCCGCCCTTCGCTTTCGAGAGTTCTATCAACCGCAAATATCGATGATCGTGCAATTGCCATAGCAGATTTTATTGCTGCCCCCGCAGTTGTGATTTAGCCCCAGTATGTGCCTCAGGGCCCACATACGTATGTCCGCTGGCGGACTTTGGTCCAGCTTCTGTTGGATTCAGAGCGGCGACTAAAGATTCGTCAGGCAAAGCGCGACGATTGCGGGACTCACGACTGAGGTAGCTTGTAAGCGCATCGCTAAGCGCGCAGCTGGCCTTGGCGCTATTCCGCGCCAGCGCGATCGTCGCGCCCCACAACCAGGGGCGCAGCGCCACGTGACAGGCAAACTTGATCGAGCGAAATCTTCCATCACTGGACACAAAGCGATCCACTGGCGGCAGGCTGAAATCGGCGGCGTCGGAGATGGCTTTCAAAACTCCGAACTCGACACCGCGCGCCTGCGCTCCTTGCGCCACGGCCGCGGCTTCCATGTCCACGGCAGTCGCGGCATAAGCTTTTCTTAATCGAGTCTTCTCCTCCTTGCCAGCCACAGTCGCGGAGCTCACTAGTATTCCCTCACCCGAGCTGACTTCTGTTCTGGCACCGTCGGCAGCATTGATCACCGTGCGCGGTTCAAAAACATGCCCGACCTGCAGCGATGCATCCAGCGCTCCGGCAAAACCGGCTGAGATCACACGCACGGGGTTCATCTCCCGAATCACGGCCTCGGTCGCGCGCCTCGCAGCTTCGGCTCCGATTCCGCCGCATACCAGGACCGCCTCGCCACTTTCAAATAGTCGATATCGCCGTCCGCCGTGCTCCACCGTTCTGACATTAGTGCTGACCTTCCAGCTTCGGATCAGCGGTCGCACCTCGCGCTCCATAGCGGCTATGATGGCAATCTTAGACATAAATGTTAGACATACCCGTTGCCCCGGAACCAGTCCACCGAGCGGCGCAAGGCGCCATCGACGGGAACTGTCCGCCAGCCCAGTTCCCGTCCCGCCTTCGCCGAACTTACAAACATCATCTTGCGTCCCATGCGCACGGCGTCAATCGTCGCGCGCGGTTCGCGGCCCAGCAACCGGCCCGTCACCATCTCATCGACGACTCCGGTCGCCAACGCGAACACGTAAGGCAATTTCAAGGTCGGCGACTTCAAACCCGTGATCGCGGCCAGCCGGTCCAGAATCTGTTTCAGCGTTAAATTCTCTCCGCCCAGGATGTAGCGCTCGCCCGCTCTTCCCTTATCGAGCGCCTGCACATGACCACGAGCGCACTCAGTCGCGTCCACCAGGTTCAAGCCCGTCTCCACGTACGCCGGAAATTTTCGCTTCAGGAAATCCAGGACGATTCGCCCTGTCGGTGTCGGCTTAATATCGCGCTCGCCGACCGGCGTCGTGGGATTCACGATCACGACGTCGACTCCAGATCTAGCGGCCGCGACTGCTACTTGTTCCGCCATGAACTTCGAACGCTTGTAGTGCCCGATCATGTCTGCCAGCGACACCGGACTCTCTTCATCCGCGACAGTGCTCGTGTGGGGACGGGCGCCCTCGCCCGTCCAAGCCGAGCGCAGCTCGGCAGCTGCGTGGTTCGAAGTGAAGCCCATGGTCGCAACACTCGACGTGTACACCACGCGCCGCACACCTTGTTTCCGCGCCGCTTCGAGCAAGGAACGCGTGCCCTCAACATTCGAGCGGTACATCTCGCCAGGATCGCGCACCCACAGCCGGTACTCCGCCGCAACGTGAAATACAACATCGCAACCGGAAAGCACCTTCGAAATCGACCCTGCGTCGCGCAGGTCGCCGACAACGCGATCACCCTTCAGGTCGTCAATGTTGCGAAGGTCGCTGGTAGGCCGAACCAGCAGCCGCAACTCGGCTCCCTGTTCCGCCAGGACGCGCGCAACATGACTCCCCAGAAATCCCGTGGCGCCGGTAACGAAAGCGAGCATTTAGCAGTTAGCACTTAGCATTTAGTGTGCCCCGTATCGGGTTATCTAATTGCTAATTGCTAAGTGCTAATTGCTGCTCTTCTCCGCTATCACCTTCGAATATGTCGTAAGCGCGATCAGCGGGAAATACTCGCTATACAGATGATATTTCAGATAGAACACACGCGGGAAGCCGGTTCCAGTGTAGAAAATCTCGTCCCACGAACCGTCTTTGCCCTGCGTGCGCAGAAGATACGCCATACCGCGGGCCACGCATTCGCTGCGCGTGTCGCCGACGGCCAGCAATCCCATGATTGCCCATGCCGTCTGCGAAGCTGTGCTGTCGCCCTGCCCGCGAAGGTTCGGATCGTCATAGGATCCCACCGTTTCGCCCCAGCCGCCATCGGCGTTCTGCACCGATCGCATCCATTCCGCCGCCTGCTGGATCATAGGGTCGTTACGGTCCACAGCCATCGCTTCCAGGCCGCGCAACACCTGCATCGTGCCGTAGATGTAGTTCACACCCCAGCGTCCGAACCAGCTTCCATCCGGTTCCTGCTGCTTACGAATAAACTTGAGCGCCCGCTTCACCGCCGGATGGTTCTGGTTGTAGCCATAAGTCGCAAGACACTCCAGAATTCGTCCCGTGATGTCGACAGTTGCGGGATCAAGCATGGCATTGTGATCGGCGAAAGGCACGTACTGGAACACCATGCGGTCGTTGTCTTTATCGAACGAAGCCCAGCCGCCGTCCTTACACTGCATCGACAGTATCCAGTCAATCGCCCGTTGAACGGACTCGGCCTGATAGCGCCCGTTCGGATGTTCGACCCGGCTCAACCCCAGGCAGACCATGGCACTGTCGTCCACGTCGGGATAGAACTCATTGTTGAATTCGAAATACCAGCCGCCCGGTTCGCCTTTCGGATTTTTGATCTTCCAGTCTCCGGGCTTGTGCACCTGCTTCTGCAGGATCCAGTCGGCACACTTCACCAGCCGAGGATCGGCCGCCGGAACTCCCGCCTCGCCCAGGGCAAACAGCGCATATGCCGTATCCCACACCGGAGACATGCATGGCTGCATGCGGAACGTGTCACCCTCCTCGATCCCCAGTTTCTCGAACTCGTCCATCGCTCGGATAAATTGTGGATCGTCCACGGAATAGCCGAGGCAACGCAACGCGATGATGGCGTTCATCATCGAGGGATAGATCGCTCCCAGGCCGTCGCTCATCTCGAAGTGCTCCAGCATCCACTTCTCAGCCCGCCTCAGGGCAAGCGAACGCAGCGGACGGATGTGCACACGTTCGAACCAGTGCGTCAGGCGGTCCAGCACCAAAAAGAAATTGCGCCACGAAATCAGCTTGTCAGCCCAGTGCAGGTGCATGCGCGACTTATCGCGTCCCCCCACAAAGAGCTCCTCGACGCCCATTTCGTCGGGAATTTTCTTGAACGGCTTCTTCGCATAGCAGATCGAAAGCGGCACCAGGATGGCGCGCGACCATGAAGAAATTTCGTAGATATTGAACCAGAACCAGTTGGGAAACAGGACGATCTCCGGCGGAATCGCGGGGACCGCGTCGTAATCGTATTGCCCAAAGAAACAGAGATATATCTTGGTAAATGTATTAACTTCAGTCACTCCGCCCATTTCGAGAATCTTCTTGCGGGCGCGGACCAGCGCGGGATGATCCGCGGTGAATCCAGCCAGCTTCAGCCCGAAGTAGGCTTTGACCGAAGCGCTGATATTGGAAGGCCCGCCGGCGTAGATGCTCCAGCCACCATCTTCATTCTGGTGGTTCAGGATATAGCGAGCAGCCTTATCGAAGCGTCCCTGGCGGCCCGTGCCGAGCAGCGTATGCAGCAGGATGTAATCGGATTCGAGGCTGGTATCGGCTTCCAGTTCGCCGCACCAGTAACCCTCTTCGTGCTGCTGCGAGAAAAGATACTTACGAGCCGCATCGACGGCTACCGCAACTCTGCTCCCCAGATCGTCGATCTTTCCAAATCGCATCTGCGGAGCAGAGGCAGAACTTTGAGCCGACCTATTTTGAGCCGACCCATAAGGGGAGGATTCATCCATCTAGGACTCCACGGCGGCGATGGACGGCGCGGCGGCAATCGTCGCTACGATTTCCGGCGGCAATCCAAAGCGAACATTTTCCGGCATGATTTCCAACTCCTGCACGTCGCCAAAACCCTTGCCCGCCAGATACTCGACCACTTCCTGCACCAGATGTTCGGGAGCCGACGCCCCCGCGGTCAGGGCCACCGTCTTCACCCCATTCAACCATTGCGGTTGAATATCCCGGCAGTCATCAATTAGATGCGCCGGGGTGCCCAGACTTCGAGCAACTTCCACTAACCGCTTGGAATTCGAACTATTGTCAGAGCCAACCACCAGCAATAGATCAGCATCGGATGCCACGTGCTTCACCGCAACCTGCCGGTTTTCCGTGGCATAGCAGATATCCTGCGCGGCCGGACCCTTAATGTTCGGGAACCGCTTTCGCAGCGCCGCGATAATGTCGCGCGTCTCATCGAGGGACAGTGTGGTCTGCGTTAAGTACGCGACGCGGTTGGGATCGGGCAACGTCACCGATGCTACTTCAGCGGGCGACCCGACCACCTGCGTCACCGCGGGCGCTTCGCCGAGCGTGCCAATCACTTCGTCATGATCGCGATGACCGATCAGAATCAGCGAATAGCCTTCCTTCGCAAACTTCACCGCCTCCACGTGCACCTTGGTGACCAGCGGACACGTAGCATCGATCACGCGCAGCTTCCGCACTTTGCTCGCGTCGCGCACTTCCGGAGAAACGCCGTGGGCGCTATAGATGACGCGCTCGCCCTCAGGCACTTCGTCCACGCTATCGACAAAAATTGCGCCCTTCTGCTGCAGTTCCTCAACCACGAAACGGTTGTGGACAATTTCCTTGCGCACATAAATCGGCCGCCCAAACGCTTCGAGCGCAATACGGACAATGTCAATCGCCCGCACCACTCCAGCGCAGAATCCGCGCGGCTTCAATAGCAGCAAGGTCTTAGAGTGTGAATTCCCAGTCTCAGACAAGTCGCATCCCTCACCCACTAGGGTACACTTTCTCATTGAAAATGATGCTCTAAGGGTATCGAAAGATGCACCCTCAGGTCAATGTAAGCCTTTGAGGATGTGAGGATTAGCAGCGGGTGGGGAAAACGGGCGGGTGAACGGGACAGCATCCACCGCGGGTGACTTCACCAGATCCGGCGCACGCCATACTGATCAAAGATTTTCTCGTTGCTGACGATAAAGAGCTTTTCAATCTCAGCCTGGGCGATCAGCATTCGGTCAAACGGATCTTGGTGGGGTCCCGGCAGCATTCCGGCGCGGATTCCGTGGTCGTATGACACGGCCATGCTCACGAAGTTTTCCCGGTCAAGATATCCACCAAAGTCTTGCACGAGGTCGCAGGCGGTCGGCAGCCTTCCCAATCGGAACTTCGTGGAAATCTCCCAAGCAGAAACAGCGCTAACAAAAACGCTGCTATCCGATTGAGTGATGAGCTTTCTGCACGACTTGGGCAGTGCTGGATCGTCGCTGTACCACCAAAGCAAGGCATGCGTGTCCAATAGGAGACGCACGCTATCGCCCCCAGGCGTCAAGCTCTTCCGCCGGCAACGGCTCAAAGAACTCCGGTCCGACCTTCAGCTTCCCGCGTAAGGCTCCGGGCTTGCGTTGACCTCGCTTATCTTTGATCGCGACCAGCCGTACCACCGGCTTCTTCCCGCGAGCGATCACGATCTCTTCGCCCCGGCAAGCCTTCTCAATGAGCCGCGAGAGCTCGGTTTTGGCTTTGTGGATGGTGATGGTTTCCATAAAACACATGTTAGCTAACTTTACTTAGCTAAGTCAACATGTATTACTTCCATATTTATGGCACGCGTGGGATAATGGCTCTTATGAAACCGGATTCGGTTCGCACCACCGTTGACATTCCGGCACCTCTATATCGGAAGCTAAAAGCGCAAGCCGCCGCGAACGGGCGCTCGGTACGCGAACTGGTCTTGGCGGGTGTCAGAACCGTGTTAATGCAAGGCCAGCGTCCACGTCCTAAGAGAGTACAGTTCCCACTGATCGTCTCCGACGGTCCGAAGGTCGACCTGACCAACGAACAAATCTATGAACACGTTGAATTTCCTTGATGCGAACGTGTGGCTGGCGTTGGCTTGGAGCCGCCATGTGCATTCGGAAAGAGCCCGGTCATGGTTCGAGCAGGCCGATGAGGAACAATTCTTTTTTTGCCGCTTCACGCAAATAACCGTTCTGCGACTCCTCACCACCGATCAGATCATGGGAAAAGACGCAAAGACCATGTCCGAAGCCTGGAGTTTGTGGGACCGGATCTGGGCCGATACTCGCATTGCCTTCCTGCCAGAGCCGGATGATCTCGAAAAGGAATTCCGTTTGCGGTCGCGGTTGCCCAGTCGGTCCCCAAAGGTTTGGGCGGACGCCTACCTGCTGGCCTTCGCAGCGGTCGGAGGCGTAAAGCTCGTCACCTTTGACCGCGCGCTCCAGACGCGTGGTGTCGATGTGCTCGTATTGTAGAAGCACTCTTAACAACGCCATTCCTACGGGCGTATGCTACTGACGCTCATGAGATTACCGCGACGAATTCCCGCAGAATGAGCTGGCGGCTCCATAAACTAGTCAGAACTACCATCCATCACTCGCGCATCTTTCGACCCCTCATCCATTCGCCCGAATCATCTGCTCCGCATGCTTCCGCGAAGTCTCCGTCAGTTTCGCTCCGGAGAGCATGCGCGCCACCTCTTCCGTCCTCTCTTCCCCAGTTATCTGACGGACAGTCGTCTTCGCCCGTCCTCCGGTCTCGCGCTTCTCGATCACGTAGTGGTGATCGGCAAAGGTCGCGATCTGCGGCAAATGGGTAACGCAGACCACCTGATTGCTTCTGGAGAGCGCCTTCAATTTCTTCCCCACGGCCTCGGCGGCGCTGCCCCCGATACCGGTATCAATCTCGTCAAATACTAAAGTGCGCTGAGCGGCCGCCGACTTCTTCTTTGCTGGTGAATTGCCCGTCGGATTGGTCCCCGCTTCTACGCTAGCCTTCAAGGCCAGCATGACGCGCGAAAGTTCGCCGCCCGACGCGATCTGTTCCAGCGGACGCATGCTCTCGCCGGCATTGGTCGAGATGCGATACGTCACCTGGTTGATGCCCGAAGACGTCCAGTGCTGCTCATCCTCAGCCTCTTCGACGGCGATGCGGAAACTGGCCCGCATGGCAAGGTCATTGATCTCCGCCTCAACCAACTTCTCTAATTTCTTCCCCGCTTCCAGTCGCTTACGAGAAACGGATCGGGCAGCTTTGCGATAGTCGTCACCAGCGACGGCCACCTGAGCCCTTAATTCAAGCAATACTTGATCTTTGTTCTCCATCTCTGAGAGTTTGCGCCGGATATCCTCACCGAAAGCGATGGCTTGCTCGAGCGTCGGACCGTACTTGCGCTTCACTTTATCCAACAACACCAAGCGCTCTTCGATTTCCGCGAGACGCTCGGGCGAAGCCTGAATTCCGCCGGCATAATCGCGCAGCGTCGCTCCCACATCTTCGACGCTGATGCGCGCCGATTCCAGCGCCCCGAGCGCTTCTTGAAACTTCGGCTCATAGCGGACTAATTCTTCGAGATGTTTTTGCGCAGCGCGCAGGCTCGACGAAGTGGAAGCATTGCCCTCATACAGCAGGTCGAAAGCATTGATAGCCGCGCCATAAATTTTCTCGGCATTGGCTAGGACGCGCTTCTCGGCTTCCAGTCGCTCATCTTCGCCCGCCCTCAGACGCGCCTCTTCGATTTCACGGCATTGGAAGTTCCACAGGTCCAGAAGCCGCATGCGGTCCTGTTCGTCCTGTTCGAGTTCAGCGATACGTCCGCGAATCTGCTTCCAGTGGGCGAATGCGGCGGCCACGTCCTTCAACTCGACTCCCGCATAAGCATCGAGCAGGTCCTGCCGCGCCGCGGCATCAAAATTTACGATGGATTCATTCTGCGCGTGGATCACCGCCAGGTGAGGAGCAATCTGTTTCAGCACAGTGACAGTAGCTGGCTGGTTGTTGATGAAGACACGCCCCTTGCCGCCAGAAGCAATCTCGCGCCGCAGAATCAGCGAGCCATTCTCACCGTCCAGGCCATTCGTCTCAAGGATGCCTTCGATCGAACGCGCAGCCGCTCCTTCATTCTCAAACACGGCCGCGACCACAGCCCGTTCCGCGCCACTGCGGATCACATCCGACGACGCTTTTTCTCCCAACAGCAACCCCAGCGCGTCAATCAGAATGGACTTTCCCGCCCCAGTTTCCCCGGTCAGAAGATTCAGACCAGCCGCGAATTCGATCACGACATTGTCGATCACCGCGTAATTTTCAAGTCGAAGTTCGGCCAGCACAAGGATCCTGCGATCTTTAAGGTGTGGCGCGGACTCCCTCGTCCGCAGCCTTTGAACTTTATCTAAAACGACGGCAATTTACGCGCAGCATAGCACAGACCATCTCGCCGAACGCATGAAACTAGGCCCTGCCGCTCAGTTTAGAAACTCTTCATTGACCGATGCGATACCCTCCCCAAGCACGCCGCCACCCTGGTCTATAATCTTAAAGAGGGCTCCCCCGAAACCGATGCATTTTCCTTCCGTCCTCCTCTCGTTTGTCGGCGGCGAAATCGTTGATCTCGTCCTTCAGACCGGTCCGGTCGCCAAGTCCGTGCTTCTCCTGCTCATCGCCTTCAGCGTCCTCTCCTGGGCCGTGATTCTTTCCAAGTGGCGGCTCATCAGCCGTGCACGCACTCAAAGTGGACGCTTCGTCCGCGCCTTCCGTAAGGCGCAGCGCATGCAGGACATAGCCTCCGTTGCCGAGCAATTCCGTCCCAGCCCGCTGGTGGGAGTGTTTGAAGGCGCGGTGATAGAGTTCAAACGCCAGATGGGGACCACGGGCAATGTCCACAACCCGGTAGCCATTCAGCGCGCCATGCAGATCTCGTCTTCCGAGGAGATTACCCGTCTCGAACGCAACGTCCCGTGGCTGGCGATCACGGGCGCGGTTACGCCGTTTATTGGACTGTTCGGAACCGTCTGGGGAATCATCGACGCATTTCATGGACTCGGCACGGCAGGTGCGGCCACTCTGCGCGCAGTTGCTCCGGGAATTTCTGAAGCTCTGGTAACCACCGCTGCCGGCTTGGCTGCGGCCATCCCGGCCGTGATCGCCTACAACCTGATCATTGGCTCTATTCGTGAGTTGGCTTCGCGCAACGACGACTTCACGCTTGAGATGCTCAATCTGGTGGAACGGCAACAGGCGGCTCCGGTCGCCGAGGTGCGGCGCTGATGGCCTTCACCTCCAGCAATGGACGCACCCAGACCGCGCTTGCCGATATCAACGTCACGCCTCTGGTGGATGTCGTGCTCGTCCTGCTCATCATTTTCATGGTCACCGCGCCAGTGCTACAGTCCGGAATCGAAGTCAACGTACCTCACACGCGCACCGTCAAAGAGGTGACCGAAGAGCGCCTCGTGATCAGCATCGACAAATCGCAGAAAGTTTTTCTCGGCAACGATCCCATCAACATCAATCAGATTGGAGCGCGCCTGAAGCAGAAGGTTCGCGATCCGCAACATCAGTCGATTTATTTACGCTCCGATGAAGATGTTCCGTTTGGCGCGTTCGCCACTGTGATGGACGCCATCAAACAGTCGGGCATCAGCAACGTTAGCATCGTTACCCAGCCGATGGATACCCATGGCGGTCGTCACTTATACTGACATCGATATGTACGACATTGACATTTACTCCGAACACAGCCAGTTGCGCCGTCCTTTGGCGTGGTCACTCGGCTTGCATCTGGCATTCGCGGGGTTCGTCGTGTTCTACGCGGTGTTTATCAGCGGCATACGGGGCACAGGCTGGGGCAGCGGCGGAGGCGGCGAAGCCATGGGAGCGACGCTGGTGAGCGCCGTTCCATTACCTGCTAATCCCGAGCAGACAACTAATGTGCTGGCAACGGAATCCAAAGGTCTCGCCAAATCGCAGCCCACGGTTCAGGAGAAGGAGCCGGAGGCAATTCCGATTCCCGACAAGAACGCGAAGATAAAAATAAAGCCTGCGCCGATCCAGACCGCGACGAAGCGCAAGGCGGCGCCAGAACCACCCGAGTCGAATCAGATTCCGTATGGAGAGGGTGGTCCGGTCAGCGGGCCCTACACGATGAGCGCGGGTGGCGCCAAGGGCGGATTTGGTTTCACGGGAAGCGGGGGCGATTTCGGCAGCCGCTATGCCTGGTACGTGCAGGCCGTGCAGCGCAAAGTCAGCGAAAGCTGGCTGAAGTATGAAGTCGACCCTGGGATCAGAGAGGCGAGTCGGGTCTATCTGACGTTTGACATCTCGCGCGACGGACACCCGTCAAATATTCAAATCGAGCAGCCCAGCAATGTGCCTTCGCTCAACCAGTCCGCTTCCCGGGCACTCCAGCGCATTGATACTTTCGGCCCGTTGCCGCAGGATTATTCAGGAAGCAAAGTGTCGGTAGAGTTTTGGTTCGATTACAAGAGGTAGAAGTTGGTCGTTAGTCGATGGTCGTTTGTCGTTGGCAAAAACCCAGCGAACGACTGACGACCATCGGCTAACGACCAACAGGGAGTGCAAATTGAGTAACTCGGTCCATGACGTCCGTCATCATGCTTTGATCACCGTTGGCTTGTTGTTCCTGCTGGCAGCGACCAGCACTGCGCAGGACTGGATTCGCACCGGCACCGGACTCGGCGTCGAAAAAGTGCGCCTTGCTGCATCCGACTTCAAGCCCTCGAACAGCGATGCCAAGAACGCCGAGCTGCTAAAAACCTTCAACGACGTGCTCTGGAACGACCTCGACAACGCTGGAATCTTCGATCTGGTGTCGAAGAGTTTTTATCCGTTGCAGGAGCCGGGGCAGCCCTCCGAGGTCAACTTCCCCGCTTGGAGTTCCCCGCCGCCCAATACTTCCATGCTCGCTTTCGGCAACCTGGGCGCTGCCGCCGGCAAGGTCACGGTGCAGGGATGGCTCTACGACGTCAAGAACCAGGCGTCGCCCCAAGTGCTCGGCAAGCAGTACACCGACAACGCAACCAGCGATGCGGTGCGCGTGATCGCACACCGGTTTGCCGACGAAATCATCTTTCGCCTGGGCGGAGGCGTAGCGGGAATCGCCGAAAGCAAGATTTACTTCGTCAGCGAGCGCACCGGCCACAAGGAAATCTGGGTGATGGACTATGATGGCGCCAACCAGCAGCCGATCACGCACCTCGATAGCATTTCCCTGTCGCCACGCATCTCGCCCGATGGCTCGCGGCTGGCGTTCAGTTCGGTGACAAAGACCAGTTGGGAAATTATGATGTACTCATTCGACCTCAACCGCATGGTCGGCTTCGCGCGATTTGGAGGTATGAATCTTTCGCCGTCATGGTCGCCCGACGGCAAGATCGCGTTCTCGTCCTCGCGAAGCGGCTACCCCAATATTTTTGTCGTGGATGGATCCGGAGGAAACTCTCGCCGCCTCACGAACGACAAGGGGCCGGATGTTTCGCCAACGTGGAATCGCAAGACCGGAAGCCAGATCGCCTTCGTCAGCGGACGCACCGGTCTTCCACAGATCTATACCATGGAATCGGACGGCACCAACGTGCAGCGCGTCACCGATCAAGGTTATGCCGTTTCTCCCAACTGGTCGCCAAATGGACAATTTCTAACGTTCTCCTGGATGCGCAAGTACGGGCCAGGAGAGCCTGGATCGAACGATATTTATTTGATGGACATCGCCAGCAAGCAGTGGGTGCAACTTACCCACGATGCCGGACGCAATGACTTCCCCTGCTGGTCTCCGGATGGGCGGCACATTATTTTTCAGTCTCATCGTTCCGGCAGCGACCAGATATGGACCATGCTGGCAGACGGCACAAATGTGAAGCAGTTGACTTTCAAGGGCGGGAACACGCAGCCGAATTGGAGTTGGAAATGACTGGCTTGACACGTTCATGTAGAGGCGCTGAGGGCGGAGGAGTTTAAGAAGGGTTGTTAGCGAAGACGGCTTTGCGGTTGGCCGAAAGTGCGCCCTGCCGTGAATCTGCAAAATTGCAAGCCACAACGCGGGCGCACAACGAATTGGAGGAATCAGGTGAAGGATGAAACGACGATGAAACTGACGAGATGGAGCACCCTCGTATTCGCAGTCGGCACGATCATGTTCCTGAGCGCATGCGCGAGACACAAGCTCCCTCCACCGCCACCCCCGGCGCCACCCGCAATGACGGCTCCCACAGCCTCACTGTCGGCGAATCCGAATACACTCGACCCCGGTCAACCGACCACGCTGACCTGGCAGACCACAAATGCGACCGACGTCAGCATCGACGGAATTGGCGCGGTGGAAACCAGCGGCACGCGTCAGGTTACTCCCGTCGAGTCAACCACCTACCATCTCATCGCTAAGGGATCCGGCGGAACCCAGGAAGCCACCGCTCGCGTAACCGTTAACTCCGCAGCCGCTCCGCCCACGACCTCCAACGCTACGGAAGAGGAGCTATTCTCCCGAAACGTAAAGGACATCTACTTCGATTACGACAAATACGATGTACGCGCGGATCAGCAAAGCTCGTTGCAGGGCGATGCGCAATTCCTGCAGCAGCATGCCAACATTCACATCACGATTGAGGGACACTGCGACGAGCGCGGCTCGACCGAATATAACCTGGCTCTCGGCACCAACCGCTCGGACACGGTGAAGAATGGGCTCATCCAGGCTGGAGTGAGTGGCGATCGCATCAAGACCATCAGCTATGGCAAAGAGAAACCGTTTTGCACCGAGTCCAACGAAAGTTGCTATCAGCAAAATCGCCGCGGACACCTCGTATACGAAAAATAGGAAGAGTAAGTGGAGAGACGGGCGTCTCGCCCGTCCGCATCTGAGCCGGGCGGGGACGCCCGGCCCTCCGCCACTCAGTGGTTTTTTGACATCCAATAGGTTAACTATGAGATTAAATCGGAAATTGAATCGCGTTCTGTTTGTACTCGCGCTATACACCATCTGCATCGCTCCCGCTTACGGCGCCAACAAGGACATCGTCGAACTGCAAACCCAGGTCACCCAGTTGCAGCAGCAGATGACCCAAATGAAGCAATCCTTTGACGAGCGTATGGGCGTCATGAGGAATCTGCTGGAGAAGAACACCGACGCGGCCAACAAGGTGAGCGCCGCGGTTGGCGAATTGCAAACTTCCATCAACAAACAGCAGCAGGATCGCTCCGGCCAAGGCGACCAGCTCTCCGGGCAGATACAGGCGCTGAACGACACCATGGACGAGCTGAAGGTACGCCTGACCAAGCTGAGCAAACAATTGGAAGACATGCAGACAGCGCAGCAGTCCATGGCAGCCCAGCAATCTCAAGCCCAGCAGCAGGCCCAGGCAATAGCGCAGGCGCCCGCGCCCGACGTGCTCTACAACAACGCCCTGCGCGACTACAACGGCGCGAAAAACGACCTCGCAATCCAGGAATTTAACGACTATATCAAGTTCTACCCGAACACCGATCTGGCCGGGAACGCCTATTTCTATCTAGCTGAAATTCAGTTCAAGGCCGGCGATTTCCAGAAAGCGATCGCGAATTACGATCTGGTTCTGCAGAATTTTCCCAGCGGAAACAAGGCTGCCGTCGCGCAACTCAAGAAGGGATACGCCCTGCTCGAACTGGGAAAAGAAGACGAAGGCACCCAGGAATTGAAACACGTGATCCAGCGCTATCCACGCTCAAACGAAGCCGTACAGGCCCGTGAAAGATTGCGGAAAGCAGCACCGGCGCCAAAAAGCCGCTAGCGGTATTGCCTGTGGAGAGCCGGGCGTCCCCGCCCGGCCGCCCAACTGAACGCGGGAAGACGCGGACGCTCTCCTATCCTACGGCCGTCGCTCGTTCGGAACCACTACTCCGCCTTCAATCTTCGGGATACCGAAGTGCCCCCCAAGATGCGAAAGGTCGAGCGGACTGATGGACCCGGAAACCACGATGAAGTTGACCTCATTCGCCCGGGCCAGAAGAATTGCGACGTCGCTGACCGCATTATTCTCCCAGCGAATCCAGAGGTCGCTCACACCTGGGCCCCCGTCCCTTTCACGGTTGTTCATCAGTTGCTTCCAGCCCGCCGCGTGATACTCCTCTTTCACGGAGTTCAGCGCCTGCGGGTCGTACGTCCACTCTTCCGGAAAATGGTAGCGGTGGACCGAGACCCCGCTCACGCCTGCAATCACCCGGCGGAGGTCTTCGTTCTCCGGATCGAGCTTGGACGCAAATACCAGCATGGAATGATCGAGCGTGAACTCGGTCTTCGAGGACGCGCCCTGCCGCAAAGCCTCAATCCCCCGCGGAATCCAGTCGTGCTGCTGCGCCTGCGTGAATTTAGCTGCGGAAATGGCAATCAGGACCACAAAAACAATACGGGAAAGTCTCATAGGGCGCCTCTGTCGTTAGGTGAGTGTTAGACGAGGTCCTGGCCACACGTAAGCAGAACCCCCTAGGCAGATAAGAACCCGGCGCAGCTCGGCCGCAGCGTCACCCAATCGGTCTGCACGCGATCCCATCCCTGAATCAGGAACCCGTACGATTCGAAGAGAGCACGGATTCGCGGCCGCTGCCAACCTGCAATCTCTTCCAGGATCGGCACCAGCGTCGCCAGCGCGTTGTCGCTCAGCACCGTGCGCTTTGCAATCTGCGCCACCAGTTTCGCCTCCGACACGGCAATAGTGAAGCCGTCGCGCCGGTTCACTTGCAGCATAACGTGAATGTCGGAACTGCCGTCGCCGACGTAGACCACGTGATCTGCTGGAATGCCCAGCTGTTCTTCGAGTTGATCCAGCCGCGTGACTTTTCCATAGCCGGCCGTAGCCCGTACCAGGCTTTCGATCTCGCCTGACGCCTTGTAGTGGAACTCAGTGCCAAAGATGTGGTCCTCCGGCACGATGCCCGCGAGCGCCGATTGGATCACCTCTAGCGGCGCCGCCGAGAGAACGTAAAAATCGAAATGAAATCCGTCGATCCGCCGGTCAAGGATTTCGTAGATCTGCTTGATATTGTCCTTGAGGCGAATGCGTTTCCCCACCTCGAACAGGTCGTCGCGCCGGACGCGCGAACGGAACTCCGGATCGTGCAAAAGAAGATAAGCCAGCTCGGCGCCTTGCTGAACCAGGTTCAGCTTCGCCATGCCCTTGATTTTGCGCTCGAATTCCTCGACAGAAATGCCCAGCAACTCGCTTAGGACGTAACCCGTATCGTTAAAGGTCAACGTCTGATCGAAGTCGCTGGCAAACAGATAGCGCTTCCTGTGTTTAATAGCCATGTTCTATTTTAGATTCAAGACCACGTTAATCGACTATTAAATTTACCTATCGTAACTATTGCAACAACATGCGAACGTAGCAGGACTCGCGGGATACTTTAGAGTGAATACAAAACCATGCAGTACCCCGTAAACTACCAATCTCACCAAGAAGACCTTTCCTCTCAAGACTTTCCTTCGTGTACCTTCGTGCCCTTCGCGGTTAAGGGTTTGGCAGATTGACCACTACCGCGACAGGCAAGGCGTTGCCTCAGCCGAGCTTTCGGCGTAGCCTGAACCCTGTACTCATGCTTGTCGACGCGCGCCCGGAAAGGCTTGGCATGCCGAAAAGTACCAGCGATCATCTTCTTAACGATGCCGACCGAGGCAAAGGTTCCAAGGAGCCGGACGAACGTAGCCAATCCGGTAACAACTCCATGACCGACCAGCTTGGCCACCGCAACCCCGATCCCATGCAGGACGGTGCCGATAGCGATTTCCCTGAGCCCGGCCATAGCCCCGAACACTCTTTCGAGGGAGAGTTCAAAAGACCCAACTAGTGGAGAGCCGGGCGTCCCCCACCCGGCCACCATCCGGCTGGATAAGCGAGATGCCCGTCCCTCCAGTAAAGCGTGAGTCCTGGCGGCTCGCTCCCACATCTCATGATTTTGCGTCTCATATTTTCGTCGAATTAACGAGGAAACAGCCATGCCGAAAATGAAAGCTGTCCAAGTCAGCAAACCTGGCGGTAATTTCGAAGTCGTCGAAAGAAACATCCCCGAACCCGCCCGCAACCAGGTCAGGATCAAAGTCGAAGCCTGTGGCATCTGCCACAGCGACGCGCTCGTGAAGGAAGGCTATTGGCCCGGCATCCAGTACCCGCGTGTCCCCGGACACGAAATCGCCGGCCGCATCGACGCCGTCGGCGCCGACGTAACAAACTGGAAACCTGGCCTGCGTGTTGGCGTGGGATGGCACGGCGGCCACGATTTCACGTGTAACGCCTGCCGTCGCGGTGATTTCGTCAATTGTGAGAACGAAAAGATCACCGGCCTGACTCTTGACGGCGGTTATCAGGAATACATGGTCACGCCAGCCGAAGCGGTCGCCGCCATCCCAGACGATCTCCCCGCTGCCGAAGCAGCGCCCCTGCTTTGCGCAGGCATCACCGTGTTCAATGCGCTTCGCAACTCGGGCGCACGCCCTGGCGATCTGGTTGCCGTGCAAGGCATCGGCGGACTCGGCCATCTGGGAATCCAATACGCCCGCCAGATGGGCTTCCGCACTTTCGCCATCGGTCGAGGCAAAGACAAAGAGGCCCTGGCGCGAAAACTTGGAGCCGCTCAGTATGTCGATACCGCCACTGGCGATCCCGTCGCAGAACTGCAAAAATTTGGCGGCGCCCGCGTCATCCTTGCCACTGCCCCCGATTCAAAATCCATGTCTGCGCTGGTCAATGGGCTATCCAGCAACGGCAAGTTCGTCGTGGTCGGCGCCGGTGCTGACCCTATCACGGTCACGCCCATTCAATTAATCGCTGGTCGCAAGTCCGTCGCGGGATGGGCTTCCGGAACCGCCGCAGATTCCGAAGACACCATGCAATTCAGCGCGCTGTCCGGAGTCCGTCCCATGATCGAGAAGTTCCCGCTGGAAAAAGCCGCAGAAGCCTACGAACAGATGATCAGTGGCCGCGCGCGGTTTCGCGTGGTATTGACCATGGTCGCTTAACATAGGTGCACAATTAGAGCGCGTGAGGAGTTAGCAGTCCACCCCGGGTCGGTGCCAGCGCTACGAATACACTGGCCCGGCGGCCATTCAGTCTTCCCCTAAGACCTTCTTCGGAGTTGCTCCCCGAGTAACTCCTCCTAGTAACCGACCGGTTGGTCTTTAAATTTATTTATAACAACACATCCTTTCTTGGTTAGAATGTCCAACTATCGCAGCTAGTAGTCTCCTGAAAGCGCGCACTGCCGCAGCCACATACGCCCTCGTCCGCGGTCTCTGCGCAAACATCAATCGCTCAAGCCTTCACATTCATCAAGGAGAAAGTTGGAATGACCACACAGCAGCCGTTCTCCCTCAGGCATGCCGCGGTCCTGGCATGTCTCGTGCTGTCCTCTTGCCTCCCCGGCTTCGCACAATCCCGCATGACTGTGCGCCGGGATGTTCATCGTGATGTTTCTGCTCCGTTGCGCGAAATGATTCTTCATGCTCCCGCGCCTTCTCTCCAGAAACACGAAGCTGAACCGGTTCGCAGGATTCCCTTGCCTCCGGGACTTACACAACTGCAGGAGGATTCCGTCCAGCAAAGAACCGTTGTGCCATTCACACCCGTGGTTGGGACAAGCTTTGAAGGTCTGGGCGCTGGACAGTACGGCTTCACGGTCAATAGCGCTCCCCCCGACACCAACGGCACCGTAGGCGCCACTCAATATGTGCAATGGGTCAACAGCTCATTCGCCATTTTTAACAAATCTACCGGCGCCCTGATTGCCGGACCGACTGCGGGAAACACGCTCTGGTCCGGATTCGG
>WNFN01265333.1_pt2 | contig 19984 bp, 18 predicted proteins | sample 5400161 | NCBI WGS metagenome assembly WNFN01 (sample SAMN13153353, study PRJNA577476) | soil metagenome | isolation source: 80 cm saprolite on Douglas fir-dominated hillslope | place: USA:California | collected 2013-09-17 | reverse complement strand
GTCGGGTACCGGCGTTTCACCCTGAGCAAAGCTCTAGAATCAAAATCACAGACCATGATGACTTCGGCTTCTTCCAGTTCGCAGAAGTTCCGCAATAGATTCTGTCCCCAATATCCACAGCCAACGATCGCTACTCGCAAGTTAGACATAATTACCCTCTCAATATTTCTGGACTTCCGTTATTGTTCGGCGTAAGACAGCTTGGCCTTGCCGCTTCGAGAGCGGCTATCGGTCTGGGGAGAGGGACTTACGAAATGTGTAGGCTGCACGCAAGTGAGAGCCTGGGAGAAGTACTCCGGTCGTCTTTGCCTTCATCCCAGCTTTCGTGCGGAACAGCGTGTGGAGGTACGACGACTGCAGATGTCGCGGCGAATATCAAATGCCCTGCTCATTTCGCCACGGAGAGAAATGCGCCGACGGACTCAATCCCGCATCGTAAGGCTAACCGATTTGCACATGAAAGCGATCAACAATGGCTGGCTTGACTGCAGTTAATTATTGTGTCGAACCGCCATTCGGTCGTGAGGCAGCGGGCAAATGGTATTGATAATAGTAGTTGCTGTGAGCCGCAGTGGTAGAACTGTTCAGCAAGGCACCTAGAAGCTTCGACCGTTCGAGCGTTTCCAATCCTCTCTGTAATTGCTGTTTCTCGGTTGTTCCCTGGCGGGTAACTAGAAGAATTCCATCCGCCGACCGCATCCAGAGACTTGTGTCAGCCAGGGGCAGCACCGGGGGGGAGTCGATGATGATCCAATCGAACCAAGCGGTCAACTGATCCATAAGCGCGGAGAGTTTGCCGGATTGCATGAGTTCCAGAGGATTTCTCGGGGTGCTGCCAGCGGGCAGGATCCAGAAACCCGGGCCTTCGAGATAGTAGATGCTGGTTGCTGGGCTGCGCTCGCCCTGTAGCCATTCACAGATACCGAAAGTCTTACCCAGTCCGAACAGTTGCGACAAGGAGGGTCGTCGCAGGTCTCCTTCCAACAGCAGCGTTCTCTGCTGCGCGTTTCGCGCCAGCGTGCAGGCCAGGTTGGCAGCAATCGTGCTCTTGCCTTCTTGTGGAATTGTGCTCGTGATCAGAACCTTCTTGAGACCACGGCTGTGCTGGAGTTGTCGTAAGCGGAAGCCAAGAAAACGGAATTTTTCCGCAGCTAGACTTTCTTTGTCCGTGAGGCATACCAGCCGGCCTTGAGGAGGCACCAGAACTCGCAGGGACTGGAACTGGCTCAACTGATCGACGCTCGTTTTCTTCGTCGAAGGCTCTGCGGCTTCGGGAGATTCCGGTGCTGCGGGAGTTGAGAGTACATCATTCAGTGGCAGCGAAGCTTTACGGTCTGCGACGGTCTCAGCCTGTACGGCGGTCTCAGCTTGGACCTCCGTTTCGACTCGTACGGCGGCTTGGCTCATGGGAGTCGAGCACCTACAGGTACGCGCCCGTCTTGGCTGCCTGCCCTGGACTTTTGCATCGACGTATACAGTTCTAGTAACGTTTTCACGGCGCGCTGCATGTCCGATCCATCGTCTTCGTAGCCTCTCTCAATCTCCGTCGGACCAACTACGTCGAGACGGAAGTCCTCAACGATATCGTCGATGATCTCTGGAGTTACGCTTCGTATCTGTTTCGTGTAAGCGATCAGGAGCGCGTTCTCGCAAATGGTGTTGATCAGGCGGGGAATCCCTCGCGAATGGCAATACACGGCCGCAATCGTTTCGGTTGGGAACGCGGCGGTGGCGGAGGAGTTGGCCCCGGCTGCGTGCAACCGTCTTTCGACATACCCCTTGGTTTCGTTTGCATCCAAGGCCTCAAGTTGCGCACGAAGGGCGATTCTCTGCTTGAGTTGTCTAAGCCTGGTGGAATCCAGCTTCTCATCCAGCTCTGGCTGTCCGACGAGCACAATCTGCAATAACTTCTCAGTCGGCGTCTCTAAGTTCGTCAGGAGGCGAACCTCTTCGAGAATGTCTGTCGAAAGGTGGTGGGCCTCATCCACGATAAGCACACTCGTTAATTTCTTTAGTCCACGTGACACCACGTAATTGCAGAGTTCCAGCAAAAGCTCGCCTTTGTTTTTGCCGGAGGCAGAGAGGCCGAAATCGCTGACGATATACTGCAGGAACTCAGTGGCAGAAAGCCGGCTGTTGAACAGATATGCGTAGGAAACGTCTCCGCTCAATTTGAATAATTGAAGCAAGCATCGAAGCAACAGGGTTTTACCGGTTCCTACCTCCCCCGTGAGCACCACAAATCCCTTGTGTCGCCGTACGCCGTAATAGAGAGCTGCCAGAGCCTCATTGTGCCTCTTGGTAGGGAACAGAAAGGCGGGATCGGGCGTCAGGTCGAACGGATTGCGGTCAAGATTGAAAAACGCTTTGTACATGGGAGGGGAACCTATCCGTGCAAATAGCTAAACACAGACCCCGCCAAGACAGTGATGACTGCCAGCGCCGCCATGCCCCACCCCAGCCATAGTTTCCTCTTACTCTTTCGTTCGTCTGATGGATTAAAGACGTCGGGAATCTCAGAGAGTATCGCCACCGGCATTAGATCCTTGATTTCTTTCTCGCTGTACAGGCGGTCGTCCATCATTTCAAAGCCACCCGCCACTACGACGCCTAACACCAGACCGGCGCCCAGTCCGAATCCCCAAAACTTGAGGTGGTTGGGAAAATCCGGCTTTGCCGGCAAACTGGGAGGATCAACGATGCGGAACCGCTCACCTTGCTGCAGCCGCTCCATCCTGGTGGCCATTTCTGACTGGTTTTTCTTTTTGAGCAGTTCGTCGTAGTTGGCCTTGGATTGATCGTATCCTCGGGTCAGATCTGCCAACTGCTGTTCGCGCACCGGCTCTTGGTTCAACCGAGCCTGATACTCGTTGACGTTTGCCTTCAGCGCCGCGATGGCTCGCTCGCGATTCGCACCCTCGTTTGTTCTTCAAACCAGCAATAATTTGCTCTTTCGTTTTTTCGGTCTTGGTAATTTGGTCCCTCAGCTTACGAATATCCGGATGGTGATCGGTATACCGAGAACTCAGATCCGCAAGTTGCGACTTGAGCCTGTCGAGCTCCTGGTCAATCGCGGGCAAACCCGTCGGAGCACCGTCGGCGCTCCGGGACGTCCCCCGGAGAGTCCGGTATTGATCGATCAGAGTCTGTAAGTAAACTTGCTGCTGCTTCGCAGTGTTAAGCGCATCCTCTTCGTTTTGCAGCTGCGATTGCAGGCCGCTCAGGATTTGAAGATTACTTGCCTGCTGGGTAGGCAATTCTCCAACATGCTGTCCTTTGAACTCTCGAATCCTTGTTTCCTGCTCAGCAAGGATCTTACGCGCAGTCTCCAATTGGCTCTCAAGGAACTTGGTAGTGTCTTCGGACTGCTGCTGCCGCACTTCCACATTTTCATTAATGAACAGGTTCGTCAGTTCGCTGGTTACCTGCTGGGCCACGTGGGGATCGCGCGCCGAATAGTAAACATTGAATGCTGTAATCTGGTCGTTGTGGGCGTCGCGCACCAGCTCGATCTCAATATCTTTGCGCATGAGCTCGACTTTGTCGTCCGGTGCAATCTGGCTGTGGCTGCCGCCGTAGAGGTTCAATTGGTCAATGATTTGAAGCAGGCGCGTGCGGCTGAGAATCTGCTGCGTGATGCTCTGCAGCCGGTCCTGTAGGTTATCGTTCACGTTGGGCGTGACGTAATCCTTCGGCATCGTGGGTTGTTCCACCAGAATGAGCGTACCCGACTTATATCGCTCAGGCAGAATCCAACTGGCTCCCCAGACCACCAGCCATCCCAGGAGCAGGGGTATCAAAAACTGCAGGTGCCGACGGCGGGCTACCCCCAGATAATGCTGAAGGTTGAAATCGCGTGAACTTTGCTGTTCGAAATCTTCATCCATAGGATCATCTTCCCAGCGGTCTTGAGAACTGATAGGACACCGAAACGAATTCCCTGTTCGTGTCCGGGGTCACCGAAAGAACGGGCACACCGCTGTAACTTTGGTGGAGTCGCGTGTAGCCGAGCTGGAGTGCGAGGTGCTGGCCGAATTGCTGTTGTAGTGAGGCAGTTCCTGAAACCGTGTGCCCGTTGTTGGCCCTTGGGAGTGCGGAGCCCAGAACGTCGTTCTGTGCGTATGCGCCTGCCAGCGATCCGCTTAAACTCCGCGTGATTTGTTGCCGTATTGATGCGCTGGCACTGCTCATCTGGACTGCACCGACCAGTCCCCCACCTCCGCTGATAAGGTGGGAGTAGCTTATCGCGAGGCTGTTCAGCCGACCTTGCCAACTTATGCTGGCCCCTGCCGCCGGGGTCCACGCCCGCACCGGGGATAGTTGAAGCTGCAACGGCGGTAGCAGAGGCAGCACAGTATCCGAGTGTTGCGGACCCCCAAATAAAGAAATGGAGAACCTTGAAGTTGGATAAAGTGTGTAAAAGAAGACAACGCTATGAGTCTGGGTTTCGCTTAGGCCCCCGGTCGGATACGACATCAGCCTCTGATACTGGTACGTAGCGCCAATGTAGTGCATCTTCGAGAGACGGAGCGAATAGAACACCAACCCGCCCTGCGAGCTCGAGTCGAAAAGCCCAGGGACCTCGGCTGGGTTCGGATAGTGCAAATTGGTAAACGTTCCCCCGGCTCCGACCATTGCGTTCGCGGCGAATTGGTACGTGATACCCACATTCCCGGAATTGCTGAGACGGTTAGCAATCGGCGCAATCACCGAAAAATTAGCCGCTTGCGTGCCGCCGGACACGGCCCCGGCCGATGCCAAATCCGGCTGGTTGAACACGTTGGAGCTTTTCTGGAAGCTGTCTCGTGCGCTGAAGGTCACGTGCGGGCTCAGACGGTATTGGAAATCGATCGAAGCGTTTTGGTCTGCCTCGTTTCTTGAACTCGTGCGGTGATAGAACGTGAAACCGGGACTGTAGCTCAACATGGTATGCAGCCTTGGAGTCGTCTCGTCGAGCGCGATCGTAGGCCAGACGGAGTAGCTCACATCGCTGATTGCATTCGCGCTGATTCCGCCCAACACATTGTCGCTATATGCGGTACTTTAGGTCACTCCATAATCCAGGTAGTTTGACCGGGATTCGGAAGCTGATGCAGTCGGGTAAGCTTGACCGCTCACCGGAGGCGGTGTCAGCATTCGGGCTTCATCAGCTGCGTTGGCGACGGCATCTGTTCCGTTGGTGTCCACTTGGGACCAGACGGGAATGCCTACCAGCAATGTAAGGCTCAGGCAAAGTCGTCTAAACATAACTGCCTCAAGGCACGACGATGGTGTCGCGCGGCTCAAGCTTAATGTTCTGCTCAGGATTTCTGCCCTTGATTACGTCCTTGTAATTGAAGGCCATCCGTGATTGACCACCAGGGGGTTTCTGGCGCAGGATGTAAATGGATTTTTGCTTCGCGAAGTCACGAAAGCCTCCGGCAAGCGCGATCGCGTCCAGAACAGTCGCCGAGTTCGTCAGTGGGTACGAGCCCGGCCTTGCCACTTGTCCCAAGATGTTGAACTTCTCGCTGTTGATCTGCTGCACCATAACAGTAACTTCGGGCTCCGAAATGTAGTTCTGCAACTTGCTGGCGATGTCGCCCTCCAACTTCAGCGGAGTCTGTCCGGCGGCCTGGATCTCTCCGGCCAGCGGCAGAGAGATCTTCCCATCCGAGCGGACGGGAATTGACCGTGAGATATCTGGTTCCTTCCACACATTGATGGCCAGCACGTCGTCGTTGCCGATGACAAAAGTGTCGTCGTGCGGCTTGGAGCCCGTCTCGGCTGCAACGCTGGCCGGAGCCGACGACGTTGTCGTCGCAAGGTTCGCTGGGCTTGTCGGCTTGGCTGGCACAGTCTGTGCCGCAAGCCGGACCGTCACCAGCAAGCAAACGCAGAACACTGTTACACGCCGCAAACAAGAGTCGATGGTAGTGATTGTCATAACCGCTCCTGAGCGATCTTCAATTGAGGTCTGGACTGGCCCGATCTACTTAACCTACTGTTCCATTGCCCCTGAAGCGGGTGCCATTCCCGGGAAAGATGTGCTCCTCCGGAAATTGCGGGGCAGTGGAAGCTCTCAGGTGGTACTGGTCAATCTTGTACAGCAACGTTCGGTAACTCACCTTAAGCATGCGAGCCGCTGCCTTGCGATTCCACCCGGTTTTCTGCAGAGCCGCGGCGATCGCGTTCTTCTCAGCCTCCAGCTTCACGCTCTGCACCAACGATTTGAGCGAGTCAGGCGCATAGGCCCGCTCCCCGGAGTCTCCGGCTACCTGTACCATGGGGACCGCCAACCGCGATAAGGAGTGGCCAACATCCTCTATCCCTCCGGGGACGGGCTCTTGGCCGGACGCGGACTCATGGTCCCGTATCATCAGGTGTCGCTTCACGAAGCTTTCGAGCTCGCTTAGATTCCCTGGCCACGAGTAACCCTGGCACGCTTCCAGTACGGCGGGTGAAAAGGCACGGGGAGGCAGGCTGTAGTGTCTCGCCAACTGGTGCATGAAGCGGTGTAGGAGGAGTGGAACTTCCTCCTTCCGTTGGCGCAAGGGTGGAACATGCAGCGTGAATGCGCTCAGCCGGTAGTAGAGGTCTTCGCGAAGTTTCTTTCCGGCCACAGCCTGTTCGACATTGGCACTGGTTGCGGCCAGTATTCTGACATCGACCTCAATGGGTTTTTCCCCACCCAACCGTGTCAGCTGCTTGCTCTGCAAAACCTGTAGCAGCTTGTATTGCAAATGCGGTGGCATCTCGACAATTTCATCCAGAAGCAGCGTTCCTTTTTCGCACAGTTCGAGTTTGCCGGCGCGGGTGCGTGCGAATCCCGTCTCCACTTCCCTTTCGCATCCGAACAGTTCTTCTTCAAGAAGACGGCTCGGCAGCGCCGCACAGTTCACTCTGAGCAGCTTGAGGCCAGAGCGGACCGACAACCCGTGAATCAGCTGCGCCGCCGTGCTTTTTCCGCTCCCGCTCTCTCCGAGGATCAGCACAGGAACTTGGGTTTGTGCCAACAACTCCGCTTGAGCCCGTAGCTTGCGCATGAGCGGGCTAGCTCCAACGAAGAGTGCACCGTCTCCCAGCGGTTCGACATCCTCGCTGCCGATGTCGCTCTCCGCGTCAAAGGGCGCTGAACCGAGATTCCGCCGGATTACGGATTCGAGCTGTTGCTCTTCGAAGGGCCGGACCAGTATCTCCTGGGCGCCGAGCCGGATCGCTTCTTGTTTACGCTCAGGGTCGTCGGAGTGGGAGATCAGAATGATCGGAAGATCTGGACGTAGTCTGCGCATCCACCGCAGCACGTTTAAACTGTCCCCGTCGTCGCGGGCTAATTCCAGGAGGAGGAGGTCTGGAACTGCCCCGGTTTGCAGTCGCTCCATCGCATCCCATCCGCTGCCCGCTGTCTCCAAGTGCCAGCAATTTGATTCGCCGACCGACCAAAGGGGACGGAGGACAGCTGGCTCGCGGCTTACGACCAACAGACGCGCGGTTTCAATCGCCTTTTCGGGCACGGGCTGAAGAGCTCCTTTGTGCAGAGGCAAGAACGGAAGGCCGAAAGGACTCAGACGGGCTCGACTTCGTATCCTTCGATGCGAACCGAAAGAGATCGCTGGATGGCATCCACGGACACCACCAGACTGTCATCTCCATTGCGGGAAACGAGAATGCCCTCGACACCGTTCAAGGCTCCGCTGCGGATACGAACGCGCTGACCGACCTTCAGGAAAGGATGGGATTGCCAGGTCAAACGCTCTTCCAAAATGGTTCGGACCGCATCGATTTGATCATCGGGAATGGCTGTACCTTGCCGGCGAACGCCGACGAAGTCGAAGACGCTATCGGTGCGAAGTACCTTCAGGCGATCTTCGTTGGTAGGCATAATCCGGACGAAGACATAACAGCCAAACAGTGGCACTTCGACCGTTCTCCTGCGGTCGCTCCAGCGGTGAATCTCGGTGAGCAACGGCAAGAATGTGGTCACGCCCTTTTCCCGGAGCCGTATCGCCACAACTCTTTCGTGGCGCGCACAAGTCTGTACGGCATACCAGCTTTCGTTGCAGCAGACGACGGCTTGCGCAGCGCCCGGGAGTTCCCATGTGTGATTGGTCGTGGCCATAGCTTCGCCCTCTGAGCCACGGAGATCGGGTGGCCCTAAAATTTCGAATTGCAAGCAGGAAGTATCGAACCACGAGATCTGGGGGCAGACCACGTGCGACGCCGGGGGAGGCGAATCGTTACTCAGCTAATCGACTGCACAAACGGCTCTGGTCAAGATCGTTCGGCCGCTTCTTGAATTCTGTGGAGTTGCCTGGTCGCCACGAAGACGACTTTGGTACCCTGATGCAGGAATGTAGGCGCAGATGCAACTGGTTGCAAGAGGTACACGCGGCGAGAGAAGTGATTCTCGCTGACGACGGAACAGTTTCTTGGAGACGGTGTTCCTATGTCTGGGCCCAATAATCTCAGTGGTGTCTGGCTCTAACAAGCCGCAGAACCTACCCATTCTCGGAGTGGCTCGGTTCACACAACAGTCCTCAAGGTAAAAACCCATACCCTTGTACGTTCTCTCTGAGGCGTCCAGAGCGTTTTCCTTCAAGGCTGCGGCAAATCACACAATGAGCGTTGCTCAAACTCAGTGATGGCTGATGTCATTTCAGAGAAGACTCTCGACTTGCTCTCAGATCCGTTCGGCGACAGAGTTGCAAGTTGCTGCATCGGGTTGCAGACACATTCAATCTTGACAACCGTTGTGATTGGAATAGAGTGCTTTCATCGTGCTCAAAGTGCACGGCAGCACGGACCGCCTCTTCCCCACAGTCCGGGCCTCTGGTTCCCAGATCTATTTGTCAATCACTTTCCGGAGGTTTCAATGAACAAGCTCACATTCTTGTGTCTACTTCTCCTCGCACTGACAGTTGCAATGGCCCTTCCCTTGTATGCCGGAGGGCCGGGACTTTCTGGAGCGATCTTCACAACGCTCCCCGATGGCAGCGAGGTCAACTTCAACATCTATAGCGATAAGACCCTCGTGTATCTCGACGGCGGTCCGCCGGTAGGCGCACCCGCTGGAGCAGCCGGACTTCCCGGCCCTGGCGGCACGGTCTTTGGAACCACTATATCGGGAACATATGTTTTCCAGGTTACCGACCCGCCCGGCAAGACCCTGCTTTCGACGGACGCGGCCCAGTGCCGCGAATTCACGGTGGACAGCAACGGGGTTATCAATGGGGTTACAGGCCCTTGTCCCCACGCGTTAAGTACTAACACCAACACCCAGGTCGGCGGGATAACGGTTCAACTCTTTCCCTTTGACGACACCCCAAACAAAGGTGGCGAGTACAAGGTATGGGTCACTCCGATTGAATTCTTCGCTTGCTCCCTAACTGCCACCGGGTCGGCGAGGAATTGTGGTGTCGGGAAGTTCGGGTTCATTCCTGCGGATAGCAAAACCGACAACTTCAAAGTTAAAGTTTCCCATGTCCGCGAGATCGATACCCGGTTCCAAGACAGCAACGGGAATTTCATCGATGGACTTGGGATCACGTGGATCGATACCAACGGGGCGTCCAACAACAAGGATTCGTATTACAACCTGAACTTGGACATCCACCACGAGGCTCACGTGGAGGCCCCCGAAGACGGTATCCATCAAATCGTGGTTTTTAATCAAACCGGATGTACAGTCGGCACCGTGTATCTGAATGGCAGTGCATTGCCCAACAGCGGCCCGCAAATAGTAGCGGTCAAGGTCCTGCCAAGTAACAATAACATCACGCTGCGCGTCGATGTTCAGTGCCAATAGTTCGGAGGTAGATTCGCTGAACCTGGCGATAAGGAGGAGAACCGGCAGTGGTCGTGCCGGTCTCCTCTCTTCTTTTTTTTTACTCCTTCCTGCTGGCTTGAGAGGACACTAATCGAGCCGAACCGGCGGCCCCGGCATATGCCGTCCACTGGTTCCCAGGCACACAAAACGGTTTAGGGATTCAGAGCGGTAGATCACTAGGCCGACCGACAGTGGCCCCGTTTCAAGGAATGTGTGCAGTGCGTTTCATCCCATTGCAGTGCTCTGCCTGGTGACTGCAACTCCGCAGTAATTTGTGGGTTCATTCAGCGCTCAAGCTCCCAACACCGTGCTTGATCGCTCCGGGGTCGCAATGTGCAATAGGTCGCAACCTCTGCACTGGACTTGCATACGTTGCCAAAATAGCGGCAAAATAGCGCCGTGCGCTTAGAAACTGTGGCTTGGAAACCTCTTCGGGTGTACGATTGTCTTGCCTTTCCAGAAGACGGACCACTTAGCCAGTCTTAATTGTAACGAGTATTCAGGTTCTAACGAAGTGTTCGGCCAGGCCCGGGAACTGGGTACGCACTCTGTCTCGGAGGTCGCGCGCAAAAATTAAAAGAAGCGCCACGCTCTCCACACTTGGTTCTCGGCCAATCGTGAGGAGGAGCCATGACGCTCAGTCCGAAGAACTTTACCCCGTGCCGTCAAGCCCGCAAGCAGTTTTCCCGAGTCGCCTGGTTGTTACTCTGGTGCGCCGCCACAGGCCTGTCACAAAAGGTACCCCCGGCGGACACTAACCTGCCGAAATATGACATGCAAACCGAAGGCAAGACCAAAGGAGTGGTGGACGAAGTAAGACTGGTTCCGTGGGGAGCCAAAAAAGAGGTCACTGAACTCATCCTCAAGATTGGCGATGACAAGGTTCGCATCTCGGTGTGCCCGAAACCCTTTCAAGAAGAAATGGGCATCAGCTTCAGCAAGGGCGACGAGGTTGCAATCACCGGTTCAAAAGTTAAGCAAGAAGGGTCGGAGGTCATTCTCGCGCGCGAAATGGTGAGGGGAACGGATACCCTGATGTTCCGCGACAACAAAGGTAATCCGGTGTGGAACGAACGCACCGGGAAGTGATTGCCTTCAGATTTTGCCACGGCGTTGCCGAACGACGCCCTCGTGCGAACCGGGCCGCAGCAGGACAGGAGCTATCCGTCAGTCTTTTTGCGGATGCCCAGAACTTGCTCATCTACCGCATCACATAACTCCTGGGCAAGCTCCAGGATCTTATCGTGGTCAGTCTCACGAAGCACTGCTTCGGCGAGCTGTCTCCACGGCCTGTGGGTAGGCTCGGCAGTGTGATCGTCTGTACGACGATCAGCCAAACTGTGATCGTCCGTCATCCCGCACCTCACCGATTTGAGCCGCGCTCCGGGCGGTTAGGATTCCTGCAACATTCGTTTCGCATCGGCCGGTTCGATGCCGGCCATCTTCCAGAAGAACCAGCCGGAGCGCGGGCCAGCCATCTTGCCCATTGCAATCAGGCAATCGGCGGGAGGCTTTTGCAATCCTCGCTCCCAGCGGGAGATCACCATCGACGAACAATGCAGCCCTTTTCCGAAATCAAGCTGGTTCAAGCCTAAACTCTTGCGAAGTGCCTTGATTCGCCGCGCCCATGACGGTAGGGGGGAGGCGACAAACTGTAGGGGACGGGCCATTCCTCCCCGTAGTCTAACAAATCGATCCATAGGAGAGAACACACCTCCTCCTGGAGCGCTTTTGAGCCCGAAGCGCTCGGTCCCGACTCAATCTCTGAACAACCAGCGGGAATCGCTCTCCGCCTGCGAACTTTGACAAACCGCCCCTTGAAAATGGCTGGCAGTTTAACACCAATAGTAAACCGCCGACAGCCAGAGTTTACCATCTCTGGTAATCAAGTCAACCCCATCGAGCGACCAGAAATGCGGAGATTTGGGAGAAGAAAATGTCGGCGTTGGAACTTTTTAGTTATCCAGCAAGACCGGCGACGTGGCTAGAACCCCGGCGGCCAACTCCAGATCGTGCAAATCTTCGCGGCTGAAGTCTTGCGCAAAACGGGGATCGAGCCCCTTCCGCGAGATTTGAATCACACCCAGCACGTTCAAGTCCCGATCCAGGATGGGGACCGACATCAACTTCTGGATTGGAGCCGGACGTACTTCCTCAGTCTCGGTGGCACCGGGTTTGATGGTCTCGAAGATACTGGCGTGCTTGACTTTGGCAAAGTTATTGAAGATTTCGGCCTTCTTGCTCAATGCCGTGTGAGCCGCGACAGCTTTGCTGGAAAGCGGAATGGCTCCTGTAGTGCGCAGGTGCTCAGGAAATATGAAACGCAGAAATCCTTTTTCGAGCCGTAGCATTGCCACTTCTGTGTATTGCACGTGAAACACTTTTGCGAGAACCATGCATGCGTCCAGCGGCGTCACACCCTGCCCCAGCACAGATCCCAAGGGGAGCAAATTCTCGGGGAGAATAATCTCTTCAGTTGCTTCGTGATCGTTTATTTCGGCCATAGCTCGCACATTCTCCACTTTGATGGAGCACTTGAACTCTATCGCACTTTGCGCGCCACACGGTACTTCCCAAAGTAACCGGTGTTTCCCTTGCAAGCCCTTTGTTTTCAATGCGCACGACAGTGAACCTCGCTCCCATCGGTGTGACGCCGAGCGTAAGACCGCGACGATTTCCACCGGCCGGCCTTCCCTTCCCGCCCGCAAAATCATTACACTGCCAGCCTATGAGCATTCCTACCCAACCCAACGTAAAGCTGAACAATGCCCCCGACTACAAGGAGAACTACGCCAATAGCGTGCAGATGCGCGTGAACATCTGGGACTTTTTTCTTGTCTTCGGAACTCTGCAACAGCAGACCGAAACCCAGGTTGAGATCCGCAACTTCCAAGGCATCTACCTGAGCCCTCAGCAAGCAAAGGCTCTGCTTGGACTGCTGCAGCAGAACGTCGCCGGTTACGAAAGCGCGTTCGGCGAAATCAAGCTCGATCCGCGCATGAGTTCGACTGGTCCGGTGCACTGAGTTCTCTTGCTCAGCCTGCTCACGCGACATTGGCTGCCGGCACAGCGCACTACGAATGCGCTTCTGCTCGGGTAAGATTTCGAATCTCATGCGATCCTCCAATCCGCATCCTGCCCTGGTCTTCGCTGTCATTTTCATTTTTGTCTTCCTGCTGCACGTACCCCTGCTGCAGTTGCCCTACTATTGGGACGAAGCTGGTTACTATGTTCCGGCTGCCCGCGACATCCTGCTCTCCGGAAGCCTGATTCCTCACTCGACGCTCTCGAATGGGCATCCACCGCTCGTTCTGGCGTGGATCGCCCTTTGGTGGAAAGTGGTCGGCTACGCCCCCCTGGTAACTCGCTCGGCCATGGTGGTGGTCGCAGCTTTCTCGCTGCTGGGCGTGTTTCGCCTCGCCCAGCGCGCCGCCAATACACAAGTTGCAATCGCCTCTACAATTTGCACTGCGCTGTATCCAGTCTTCTTCGCGCAGAGTTCGCTGGCACAAGTGGATCTTGCCGCCGCTGGGCTTATTTTCTGGGGCTTGTGCGCTTACATCGAAGACCGCCCGGTATCCATAGCGGTCTGGTTCTCGCTGGCAGCTCTTGCTAAAGAAACCGCTATCCTCGCTCCGGCAGCGCTCGCAGCCGGGGAGGCGCTTCGCCTGATAGCCCCGCGGTTGCGCATGCAGGACCCAGGACTCAAAGTCGTCGGACTCGCAGGCATGCGAGGCGGCGAAAACCGCGGGCAGGTTGGGCGAATGTTGGCCCTCGTGGTCCCGCTCGCGCCTCTGCTGGCTTGGTACACATATCATTTCATCCGTACCGGCTACGTCTTCGGGAATCCCGAGTTCTTCCGCTATAACGTCGCTGCGACGCTCAGTTTCACCCGCTTCCTGCTCGCACTCGCTCTTCGCTTGTGGCAGACACTCGGCTACTTGCATTTGTGGTTATTGACGCTGGGCATGCTGCTGGCCATGCTTCTGCCTCCAGTAAACGAATCCGGAGTGGAACGCCAAAGGATCGTCATTCCAGTTCAAGTGATTTTTATCACCGTAATCGCTACCTACGTAATGGCAATGGCTTTGATCGGAGGCGCCGTCCTGGCGCGCTATATGCTGCCGGCGGTCCCACTCGTTATCATTCTCGCAGTCTCGACCCTTTGGCGGCGGCTGCGTCTTTGGTCCGTCGCCGTCGCTTTCATAGCACTCTCTTTCGTTGTCGCGTGGTTCTGGAATCCTCCCTACGGCTTCTCGCCTGAGGACAATCTCGCTTACCGCGATTACATTCACCTGCATGAGGATGCAGAACGCTTCCTCGAGGCACGTCATCCCATGGCTCGGGTGCTGACCGCGTGGCCCGCCTCCGACGAACTGACGCGGCCCTGGCTCGGTTACATCACGCGGCCTATGCAGGTCGTCCGCGTAGAAGATTTCTCTCTCGACGAAGTGCTCTCAGCAGCTGACTTTCGCTCCAACTTCGACGTCGCGTTGATTTTTTCGACCAAGTACGAGCCCGCGCATCCACTCTTGGATCGCTGGAAAACCTGGGAAAAAGTGAAAACTCGATTCTTCGGGTTTCACCGGGATTTGCCTCCAGCGGCAGCGGCGCACATTCTGGGCGGGCATGTGGTGTTTTCCGAACAGCACAGGGGCCAGTGGGTTGCCGTAATTGAACTGGAGCACATGGAAGAGGCGAGCATCTCAGACTCGACGCCAAAAGGCGGGCGAGACCGCGCCAAATAGCTGCTTTTGAGAGATTTCGTGCTATAGTTTCACCCCGCTACCGGCGACGTGGCCTCTGTTTTTCACAAACTCAAAGTGGTTTCAGGAGGGGGAAAAATGGCAAGCGCACGATGGTCAAATTCCATCACCAGGTTTCTAACCGTCTGCGGGGCAATCGCGATGCTGGTTAGTACCGGTTGGGCCGCGAACCCAGTACAAGTGCTCTATGGCTTCGCTGGAGGCGCCGATGGCGAGTACACCGACACTGATTTGGTTACCGATAGCGCGGGCAATATTTACGGTACGTCGGTGCTTGGCGGAGCTTTCGGCAGTGGGAAAGTTTTTCAGCTCGCGCCCTCGGCATCGGGCTGGACTCACACCGTGCTCTACAGCTTTACCGGTGGCGCCGACGGTGGCGAACCCTACAAAGGCGTCACTCTTGATGCTCAGGGCAATCTCTATGGCACCGCGGTGACAGGTGGCGGTGGATCGTGTGAGGGCGGTTGCGGCGTAGTTTTCAAGTTGACCAATTTTGGTGGTGTATGGACGCAGAGCGTGATTCATAGCTTCACCGGCGGCAACGATGGATCAGGATCCGGCGCCCCGGTGGTGTTTGACAGGCACGGCAACCTCTACGGGATGACTCCCACCGGCGGGGCAAACGGGGTCGGCGTCGTGTTTCAATTGAAACCGCTCAACGGTGCCTGGAAACTGAACGTAATTCACACATTCACTGGCAGCGCAGATGGCCTGGGTGGCTCGGCCGGACGGCTGATATTTGATGCCGCGGGGAATATTTATGGCGCGTGTACCGTGGGTGGCGTCAACGAAAAGGGCACGGTCTTCGAACTGACACACACTCAAGGCTCATGGGTGCTGAAGACTCTTTACGCTTTCAAGGACACACCTGACGGCGCACTTCCCTACGGCGGCTTGATTTTCGACAAGTTGGGCAATCTGTACGGGACTACCTACTATGCAGGGGCAAATGACTTTGGCACCGTGTACAAGCTGACTCGCTCGAACGGCTCGTGGACTGAGAGAGTGCTATACAGCTTCAAAGGCGCACGCGACGGAAGCAGTCCGATCAGCACTCTTGTCTCTGATGCAAAGGGCAATTTGTACGGAACCACCAGCGATGGCGGCTCGGGCTGCAGTTGCGGCACCATCTTCAAGATGACACGTGCAGCCAACGGGACCTGGACTGAGACCGTGGCCTACCGCTTCCCAGGCATTCCCGGTGCGGGCTTTGCCTACAACGGGATTGTGGTTGATTCAGCCGGCAACTTCTACGGCGCCACCGTACACGGCGGTACCAGCAACGACGGCACAATCTATAAGTTCACGCCCTAGCGTCTTTCACCGCGCGGGAGCAACGAAGGCGAATATCTGTTCGTGCTTCCGTTAGAAACCGCCCGGGGAGCCGCTTCTCAGGGCCTCCCGTGCTCCTTTTGCGTCGTTCGCTGCGAAACGCGGTCACGCGTCTCGCCACGAGCACGCAGGGCGGCATAACGTTATCGACATCGGACAGATTCAGCTCTGCATTAGGTGGCAGGAATGCGTTTTGATCACCAGCCAAACGTCGCGGCCTGTGGCGAGCTGAAGTGAATCGCGCGCGGCTAGTGTGAGATGAACTTCCAATTCGACGCCGCAATCTACGCGCGCGGAAATGATTACATCGCGGCGTTCCAGCGCGACGATGCGTCCCGGAATGATATTTCGGGCGCTTAATCCAACGGGCGCAGTGATAGCCAGCAGAATATCGCCAGCGCGAATTCCCACCCGAAGCTGCGCGCCCACTTCCGCACGCACGAGCTGTGTTTCCAGTTGCACCGGAGTTCCCGTCTTCGCAGCCAAGGAGCAGGTCATCGTTCCCCGGTCCGCATGCAGTGAGTCCACCGTCGCGTCCAGAATATTTTCAAAGCCCGCCAACTGCGCAACTGTCTCCTGCCGGGGAGCAGCAAGCACCTCATGCGGCGTGCCCTTTGCGAGGACGCGTCCACCGTCCAACACCAGAGCGTGCTCCCCCAAGGCGAATACTTCATCCCGACTATGCGTGACGTAAAGAATCGGAATGTTGTGCGCTTCGTTCCAGGCTCGGAGATCATCGACGATCTTGATCTTCGTCGCCGCATCGAGCGCGGCGAGAGGTTCATCCAGAAGCAGTACTTCAGGATCGGTCACCAGAGTTCGCGCCAAGGCGACGCGCTGACGTTCTCCACCAGAGATTTCCTTAGGCCGGCGTTTCGCCAGCAAGTCGATGCGGAATGCGCTGAGGATTGTCGCCGCGCGCTCCCTGCGTTCAGTACGCGTCAGGTGCGATATGCCGTACTGCACATTTTGCTCAACCGTGTAGTGCGGAAATAAAGCCAAGTCCTGAAATACATAACCGACGCGACGCTTCGCAATTGGTAGATCGACGTGTTTCTCCGTATCGACCAACACTCGTTCGCCTACCGTAATGCGCCCCACCTCTGGCATCACCAGTCCAGCAACGCAATCGAGCAAGGTGGTCTTCCCTGCTCCAGACGGACCAAAGAGGATGGTGAATCCCGGAGTTGCCTGGAACTCGGCGTCCAGGGCAAAGTCCCGCTCCTCCGATGTGAGGCGCTTGCGGATGCGTGCGTGGAGTGTGCGGCCCCTGGCTTCGCCGGATCGCGGCGAAGTCTCAGCGCGAGGATTAGAATCAGCGGCCAACCGTTTGCGAGCGCTCTCGGCAGTTTGCGTGCGACTCATCATTCTATTTCGCGGGCCGCCAGACTTGCCTATTTCACTGGTCCGACAAACCGCGGCCGCCGATTCAAACCATAGACCACGGCCAGCACAACAAAGCAGAACAGCAACAATACCAGCGCCGTCTGATTTGCGGCGTCGTACTCCGAGGCCTGCACCCGGTCGAAGATATCAATTGAAATGGTGCGCGTGACGCCGGGAATGTTTCCGCCTACCATCAGTACAACACCAAACTCTCCAAGAGTATGCGCGAAGGCCAAGGCCGTCCCCGTGATAATTCCAGGTATTGAGAGGGGAAGAATCACTCGAAAGAAAGTGCGGACCGGGGAAGCTCCCAGCGTGGCCGAAGCGGAAATCAATTTGCGATCAACGCTCGAGAATGATGCCGCGAAAGGTTGCACCGCAAACGGCAGACTATAAAGGATGGAACCAATCACAAGTCCGCTAAACGTGAAAGCCAGAGTGTGCCCGGTGAGTGATTCCCACAAGCGTCCCAGCGGGCTACGCGGCCCGAACGCAACCAGCAAATAGAATCCGAGCACCGTAGGCGGCAGCACAATCGGCAACGCCACGGTCGCTTCGACCAGGAACTTCCAGCGCCACCGTGAAAAGGAAATCCAATAGGCCACGGGAAGCCCCAGCAGCAGCAATATGCTCGACACAACCGCAGCCAGTTGCAGCGTGAGCCCGAATGCCTGCCAATCGATTGCCATGGTTGATTCTGCCGCGTGAGTTGTGCCCAGGCCACGAACCGGCCCTACTTTCGCTCGGTTTCCTTTTGCTCGGGTACGGTGAATCCGTATCGACGCAGCACGTCCGCAACTGGTTTGGTCTTGATATACTTCACGAACGCTGCAGCTTCTTTTTTGTGCCGCGAGTACTTGATCACGACCACGCCCTGATCGAGCGCAGGATAGGCCTCCGCAGGAATCTCCCAGTACTTTCCCTTCCCCTGCATCGCTGGAGAGACGACATGCGCCATCGCTACGAAACCGACCTGCGCATTTCCCGACTCGACAAACTGAGCCGCCTGCGAGATGTTCTCCCCCAGGACCAACCGGTCCGACACCTGCTCATACAGGCCGACATGTTTCATCGCCTCGACCGCCGCCCGGCCGTACGGCGCATGCTGCGGATTCGCAATCGCAATTCTCTTTACTGACGGATCCAACAGGATATTCATTCCTCTGTGCGCGACGTCGAGCGGTGAGTCAGCCGGAGCCCACAGCGCCAGCTTGCCGACGGCATAGCGATAAAGGCTGCCCGCCTCAGCGTCGCCGTAGGAGATGAGCTGCCGGGGATAATCCATGTCGGCGGAGAAAAATACGTCGAACGGCGCCCGGTTGTGAATCTGCTGCGTGAGTGCTCCGGAAGCGCCGAAGGAAAGCTTCACTTTCACGCCCGTTTCCTTCTCGTAAGTCTCGGTAATCTCCTTCAGCGCAGCGCTCAGGTCTGCCGCCGCGGCTACCGTGATTACCTGAGGAGCTCTCCCGTCAGGTAATTTTCCCCAAGCCAAAGTCAGAACGAACAGCGTGACCAAGCAGCAACCAGCCAACTTCTTCATACCAGGCTTATCCCCCAAAGCACAGTGTTTCCAGATCGCGAACCGAATCCAGATTGTACAGGCCCGACCGTGGTCGAAGCGTAAGCGGGCCCTCTGACATTTTCCCGAACTGGTCTTCCCGAACTGGTCCGTTTTCAGGCGCGTGCGGCGCTTTTACATTGACCGTGCCTCCGCTGCTTCCGATACTGCTTGTGATCGAAGTTTTCATGCCGCGCCGCCGTTCTCTCTCTATTCGTGCCTGTTTGCTTGTCCTGAGTTGCTTTTCCGCAATTTCGATCGCCTATGCCCAAGGCGCAAAACAGACTGTCCTCGGCATCCCGATCGCCAGTGCGGACCGCGACCACGTCAAGGAACGGAGCGCATGGTTCCTACGCGGCCGCGTGGTTCCGACAAAGCCGTCGGCGGAATTGCGCCGCCGGGCCTACGAAAAGAAGATGCAGTTGCGCTCCCAACGCAACAGCGCAGCCGCCGCAGTGAGTCAGCGGCGATTATCCTCTGGCGGACCTCTGCCGTCTCCGCCGGCAGGCTTGTGGACTCCGCTAGGCCCCGTACCGTTGGCTTCTGACGCCTCCGGGACTGGGCTTCAGGATTACCATCAAGTCTCCGGACGTGCGACCGCAATTGCCATCGATCCTGCCGATACCAGCGGCAACACCGTGTATATCGGAGGAGCGCAGGGCGGAGTATGGAAATCGACGAATGCCGCCAATAGCAGTGCCTCCAGCGTGACGTGGACCCCGGTCGCCGACGATCAACCCACGCTTTCCGTGGGCTCGATCGCCATCCAGCCTGGAAACAGCGATCCGACCAAGAGTGTGATTCTCGTCGGCACTGGCGAGGCGAACAATTCCGCGGATTCGTATTTCGGTCTCGGCATTCTACGTTCGAGCGATGCAGGAAACACCTGGACACTCATTCCCACCGCCAATAACGGCTCTCTCTCCTTCAGCGGACTGGGCGGAACCCGCATGGCCTTCAGCACCGCCAACACAGTTGTATCCGCCATGGCCACTACGTCAGAAGGGATGGTTGACGGTTCTGTCACCGCCAACACAACCCGCGGGCTCTACACCTCCACGGATGCTGGGCAACACTGGACATACAACGCGTTGCTCGACCCAGGAAACCAGTCTACTGACGCCACATCCTCCACTC
>WNFN01220465.1_pt2 | contig 20015 bp, 20 predicted proteins | sample 5400161 | NCBI WGS metagenome assembly WNFN01 (sample SAMN13153353, study PRJNA577476) | soil metagenome | isolation source: 80 cm saprolite on Douglas fir-dominated hillslope | place: USA:California | collected 2013-09-17 | reverse complement strand
TACGGAACGTCAGCAGCGAGACAGAACTGTCGGCGATCGAAGAAGAAATTGACGACATTCTCAAGGCGCAACGCACCAAATCCGCTGCCGGGGACGAGAACGCGGTGGATGATGCCACATTGAATGTGGCGGCCCATCGGCTGGAGAGCTTGATTCACGATCGACGAACGATGCTTGCGAAGAGACCGGCAATTGTCTCGGCGGCCTAAGTGACGCGGCACTTAGTCGCTAAACGACGCCGAATTGCAATTGACGGAATTACGACTTCGATCCGAGGAGAACCGTCATGAAACATCTGATGATCCAGCTAAATAACATGCCGTGTTACCAGCGATTGATCGGGTCGCAAGGTCGCACTGTGCCGTGTTGAACAGTCGCAAAAAATGGGACGAGATCTAAACCTATGAACGCTTTGTTGATCTCGCTCCTTGTGTTTGCGTTGATACTCGGCGGCGCTCTGGTTGGGGTGGTTGTTCGGCCTTTGTTGTCGGCAGAGCATCTGCATCCGGACTCCAAGGACGTGGTAAAAATGGCAACAGGCCTGATTGGCACACTGGCCGCACTTGTGCTTGGTCTGTTGATCGCGTCCGCGAAAAGTTCCTTCGATCAGAAAACCAGCCAGGTCAAGCAAATGACCGCCACCATAATCCTTCTGGACGAGCTGCTTGCGCAGTATGGTCCAGAAGCAGCGCCTGCCCGGAATCTTCTGCGGCGGAGCATTCAACCGTTGGCCAATCGCATTTGGCAAGAAGAAGAGAGTAAGAGCGGCAAGCTCGCTCACTTCGAGTCGAGCGCCGAGGCGTTGGCATTCGAAAATGTATTGGAACGCCTGTCGCCGAAAGATGATGCTCAACGTTCGCTGCAATCTCGCGCCATTCAGGCCTTCACGGACGGCGCGCAAACCCGGCTGCAGTTGTTTGCTCAGGCGGGCGGCTCAATTCCGGTTCCGTTTTTGATCATTCTGGTCTTTTGGCTCAGCGCGATTTTCGTGAGCTTCACCTTGTTTGCGCAAACCAATTTGGTCGTCATGGCCTCTCTGTTTGTATGCGCGCTGTCGTTTGCCTGCGCGATTTTCCTGATTTTGGAGCTGGATAATCCCTTCACGGGGCTGTTGGGAATTTCGAGCGCAACACTTCGGAGCGCGCTTTTGCCGCTAAATCCGTGAACCCTCTTGGTCGAACGAAGGGCTGCTTCAGATTTGGTATGCCGCAGCGCATTCGCGATGGCTGCGTTGCAATATTTGCTGTGACGGCTGGCTTGCGCCGCAACTGACGTTGCCGGTATCCTGAGGCCAAGTCGATTTGGCCCTGCCTGCGATAGCACCCATTCCAATGGAGCCACGCCATGACCCCGCCAGTGAGTTCTCCCGCGATTAAAGTCGTCAAATCGGTCCGCGAACAGGTAAGCCCCGAGGAATGGCAAACCCGCGTCGATCTCGCGGCCTGTTATCGCCTCACCGCCATGTACGGCATGACCGAGATGATCGCCAACCACATCTCGTGCCGCGTCCCGGGATCGCACGACCATTTCCTGATCAATCCATACGGGATGCTCTATGAAGAAATCGATGCATCGTGCCTGATCAAGGTCGACCTCGAGGGCAACACGATCTTCAACGCCTCGGACTATGGCGTCAACGCCGCCGGCTTTGTCATTCATAGCGCCATTCATATGGCCCGGCACGACGTCGACTGCGTGGCGCATACGCACACGCCGGCCGGCATGGCGGTCTCGGCGATGGAATGCGGGCTGCTTCCGCTGGCGCAAACATCGATGCGGTTTCTTCACATCGCCTACCATGACTTTGAGGGCATCGCCGACGATGTCGGGGAACGTGAGCGGCTGGTCGCCGACCTCGGCAACCACGAAGCAATGGTGTTGCGCAACCACGGACTGCTGGTCGTCGGACGAACCATCCCTGCGACATTCAACCTGCTGTATCGCATGGAGCGAGCCTGCGAAGTGCAGGTGATGGCGCTATCCTGCAATACCAAGCTGCTCTACCCACCCGACGACGTGCTGGAAAAAACCTTCGACAAGGTCAAGCCGCGGGCGGATCAACCCAACCGGAACGGTGAGCTGGCATGGCCGGCCCTGCTGCGAAAGCTTGACCGCGTCGATCCGTCCTACCGGAACTAGCCAGCCGGCGACGAAATTCCCCCGGCCGTTGAATCGGACGGGGCATTTCGGTGGAAAAAGGCGGCGTGCGTCAGTGCTGCCTTTCATTCCGCTTTCAAATTCAGCTCGCGTATCAGCCCGGTCCACCGGGCCGTTTCAAAATTGATGAAGCGGGAGAAGTCGGCTGGGGTCCCGCCGAGCGGCTCGATGCCGAGCGCGGCGAGACGCTCGACGACATCGGGGCTCAGCAGAATTTCGTTGATGGCGTGATTGAGCTGTTCGCGGATGGCCGGGTCTATGCCGGTGGGCGCCAGTATCCCGAACCATCCGGTAACCTCGAAGCCGGGGCTCACGGTTTCGGCGATGGTCGGCACCGCAGGCAACACCGCCGAACGCTTCGCGGAGGTCACCGCAAGCGGCCGAAGCGAGTTCCCGGTGATGAGGCCGATGGCGCCCGAGACGGTGTCGAAGCTGAAGTCGATCGTTCCGCCCAACAGCGCGATGTTCGCAGGGCCCGAACCTGGGAAGTAAATCGCCGCCGCATCGAAGCCAACCGCGCGACGCAGCATGATCGCCGAGAGCGCCGTGAGCGTAGCGCCGCCTCCTCCGGTTCCGAAATTCAGCTTGCCCGCCGCCGCCTTGGCGGCATCGACGAGTTGCTGGATCGAATGGTACGACGACTTCGCATCGACAAGGACCACGATGGGCGATTGCGCCAACGCGATCACCGGAACGAAGTCTTTCCGCTGGTCGTAAGGGAGATTGGGAAACAGTGCCGGCGCGCCGGCATGCCCGCTGGAGACAAGCAAGAGACTGGTCCCGTCCGGCTCCGCCTTCGCTACGGCGGCGGCGGCGATCGTGCCGCCCGCGCCCGGCCGGTTCTGTACGATGACGGATTGCCCAATGTGATCCTTGAGCTTCTCAGAGATAAGCCGCGCCAGCACATCGGCCGGACCTCCGGCCGCGACCCCACATAGAGATTGACGCTGCGCTTGAGGAGCGGCTGTTGCGCAACCGCCGGAAACGCCATCAGCGCAGACAAGACGAGCGCAGCGATTCTTCTCATGACCCTGTGCCTCGTCATGACCCTGTCCTTCGGCCTAACGGTGTAACTTTGTGCGCTTATCGCACATATGAGCGACTTTCTCGCGCCCCATTTCGGCTGTCAACTGGCGGCGAGATCAAGAATAATGAACCGTGGCCGGGGGCGCGGGGTCCGTGTCACTGCCGCATCGGCGGCCGATATCCGCGCCGGGACCTTGGCGTCAGCGCACCGTATTCCGGCCATCGGATCGGCACGCCGAGGTCTTCAAGAAGGGCCTGAAATTCGGCGAGCCGATCGGGAGATTTCCGGATGGCGCGGGGCGGCAGTTTGCTCATCAACGCGAAGCCCGCGAGCGCACCAACCGCCTCGCCGATGCTCCACTCGACGGAATGAACCCGGTACGCGCCGTTGGTAATTCGCGTGGTGCCGATGTTCTTGCATGCCGGCAAAAGATTATCGATTCGAACCGGCAACAGCGCACCGAGTGGAATTTCAAACGGGTAACTGTCGATGTCCACCGTGTCGCGCAAACGCGATGTGCTGGGATGCAGATCGATGCGATAGGCACCGATGCCTACACTGTCGAAAAAATTCTCCGCGCTGGAAAACCCGGCGCGCGCTTCGACGCCGACATGCTGTTCCAGAATCGTGAATTCGGATCTGATACGCCGGCCTTCGCGATAATAGGCCTGCTTGGCAAGTCCATCGGCCGTACCGAGAACATCGCCGCGCAGTCGCAGGCCGCGATAGCCATATCCGCCGTCATGACGCGCGGCCTCGGTCTGCATCCAGTACAAAAACGAAAGGCTGAACTGCCGCGCTTCTTCCAGCGCGACAACTCGTTCTTCGTCCGAAACTCCGATCACCGGCTTGAGCCAGTAGTCCATCTGCGGCCAGTTCGCCAGCGTGATATCGCTGCCATAGGCGCCCGGCATGAAGTTTCGACGATAGGCGATGCGCCGCGCATGCCAGAGATCGAACAGATATTCCGCATCGCTGTCACCTGCGAAAAGGCTGCGCTGCAGCGGTTTGTGGGTCACATGATCGCTGACGGTCCAGTCGAATTGAGGCGCCGGCCAAAAATCGAGTTTCAAGTTTCGGAATTCGTCGTACAATCGCGGCCGGTCGATGGTGTGATCTTCGTCAGGCCAGTAATCGACGGCAAAACACCATGTCAACGCTTGCTGATCGAAAGGATCGGCCTTGGCCAGCGCGTGCAACTCGCCGGTTTCGGAAACAGACTCAGCCCCAATCACGTGCTCGATCGCGCCGAAACTCAGAAGCTCACCGGTTTCCGTCGCGTCGATCACGAGCGCCGCCTCGATGGTCTTCATAACGTCCGTCACGAGATCGCGCAGCGTGACGCCGACGATGCGATCTCCATCAACATGGACATCGACCAGCGCGTGACGCTTCAGAACGGTGATCGCGCCGGAGCTTTCAAAGGGAGCGAGCAGATCGTCGATGACCCGCACCGCGACCTTGGGCTCATGACACAACGTCCCGACGTTGCCCATGCCTGGATTGAGCGGCCAGTGCGCGCGCGCATCGGCGGTCAACGGATAATGTCTAAGATAATATTCCCGGATCGAGTGGCGAAACATCGCGTAGCTGCGCGATCCGACTCCGGTTTCCACCCAGGGATGCTCGTCAAGCGGAACGCCCTGCGCGGTCAATTGGCCCCCGAGCCAATCCAGCTCCTCCACAAGGACGATGCGGATACCCAATCTCGCGGCCGTCAAGGCCGCGGAAACGCCTCCAAGACCGCCGCCGACGATAAGCAGTTCAACCGGATGCGCGCGCATGTTTTTCGTACTCTCCCGTTGCCCCAAGCCGCTCGATCGCGCGCTTTCGAAAGCGGCAAAGCCAGGGCTCGCCTGACCCGGCGGGATGGCTCTCCTCCCGGACGCCTTGACAAAACGCCCCTACAACCGTTTTGTGCGATATACCACTATTTGTGCGATATTATACCGGACGCACGACGATTTTAACGATCGTCGGGCATCCGGTTTCGCAGGTCCGGTCGCCGACCACCGTGAATGCTGAGTTTGCCCGAACCGGCATCGACGCCGCCTTGGTAGCTGTCGACCTCGAGCCTTCGTCACTGCCGGCGTTCGTTCAGATGTTGAGGGGCTGGCAAAATTCGCCGGGGTGCATCGTCACGTTGCCGCACAAGACGGCCGCGGCCGGGCTGGTCGACGAGCTGACCGACCGGGCGCGGCTTCTAGGCGCCGTCAACATCGTTCGTCGAACATCATCCGGACATCTGGTCGGCGACATGATCGATGGGCTGGGGTTTCTGGAAGCGTTGAAGCGCAATGGCTTCGAAGCGAAAGGAAAGCACGTCGCGGTGTTTGGCGCGGGAGCCGTCGGACGGGCTCTGCTTCTTGCCCTGGCCGACGCAGAGGCTGGCAGGATTTCGTTCCACGAACCCGAGCAGGTGCGTCGCGCATCGCTTGAGAGCCTTGCTTCGGCGGCCGGCATCGAAAGCCTGGTGTCGACGGACGCCCATGAAAACCTTGAAAGCGCGGACCTTGCCATCAACGCTAGCCCGGTCGGCATGAACGGCGACAACCGGATGGCCTTCGATCCCGCGCGGCTTCCAGCCCACGCGCTGGTCGCGGATGTCGTGACTTATCCGGTGGAAACGCCGCTACTGCTTGCCGCGCGCTCAGCGGGGCTTCGCACCCAGAACGGCATCGCCATGGCGGATGCGCAACTTCGGATGCAACTGCGGTATTTCGGTTTTGCCGGAGACCTCCCCGGTGAAAATTGTTAGCATCCGCCGCAACCAGCGTATTCATATCGACAAATTGCAAAGCTCCCACGCAACCCACCGCGGCGGTAACGATTTAGCAGAGGTGACGTTAGTGGACAGCAAAGTCAGCCAGACCTTCGTGACCGCGTTTGCGCGGGGCCTCGCTGTCATCGAAGCATTCGGTCCGGGCAACAAGAGCATGACCCTCGCCGAGGTCGCGGCGCGGATCGGCGTTGACCGCGCGGTGACGCGCAGATTGCTGCTGACGCTGGTTGAACTCGGATACGCGACGCAAACAGGGAGGCAATTCGAGCTTACAACCGGGATCCTGAAGCTCGGCTATTCCTACCTCTCCGCTGCCGGCCTCGGCTCGATATTACAGCCGCATCTCAACGAGCTCTCGCACGAGATCGAGGAGACCGTCTCGGTTTCCGTTCTCGAAGGGGCCGAGGTGACGTTCATCGCCCGAGCCGAAATGCCTGGGCGACGCATGGCCTATGTCGTGACCATGGGAATGCGGCTTCCGGCGTTTTCGTCGGCATCGGGCCGCGTATTGCTGGCGGCGAAGAAAGAGGCCGAGGTCGAGGCGCTGCTGTCCGTGACAACGGTCAAAAAGCAGACGGGTCATACCATCTTGCAACGCAAGGCGCTTCTGAAAATAATACAGCAGGCCAAGGCCGACGGGTTTGCGGTCAATCGCGAAGAGCTGGAAGACGGCCTGATCGCGGTTTCTGTGCCGCTGACAAACCGGGCGGGCATGGTGGTCGCGTCGCTCAATATGAGCGCCAGCACCTCGCGGATGACGGACCAGATCATCATTGGCAAAGTTGTGCCAAGAATGAAGGACTCCGCCGAACAGATGTCGAAGCTCTTGCCGTGAGGCGCTCAGGCATACAGCTGATCGTACTCCTTCGAATAGGGCGCGTACGATTCCTTGATGGTGGCGAGGTTCAACAGCATGGTCGCTATCGGCGTCGCAGACTTCGATCCGAAGACCGACGTTCGAAGCCAAAGACTTTCGGTTCTTCGGCTGCCGCTGAGGGCAACCACCTCGCGCTCGAGTTCGTAGGCTTCGCCGACGAAAAGCGGTCCCTGCAGCAGCTTGATCTCCTGATCGGCGAACAGGCCGACGGCAGGCCCCCTGACCGGCAACCGGTCTTCCTTTGATTTATATTGAAAGAGAACGCTGAGCATTTCGATCGGGATGATCGCCCTACCCCAGGGATTGCCGGTTCCCGCTTCCGCCAGATAGAGCGGCGAGGACTCGGTGATGACCTTAAGCTTGTCCCTGAGCGAGAACGGATAGAGCTCACCCATGTTCTGATCGAAATCCATCCGGATAGTCTGGCGTTTGGTCTTCATGCCAGGCTTCACGTCGCGCAGGATCACCGGATCGGCGAGCGGCTTTAGCTCGGTCAACCGCTGGTCCAGCGCGGTTGCCACCCCCGCATCACCCACCGAGGCCGTGCCGCGCAGGATTTCGGTCCCGTCGCGCTTCAGCATCTGGATTTGGCACTGCTTCTGTCCCGGCTCGGGCTTCGCCAACATCGCTTGCACCTCTTCGCCCTCGAAGGAGGGATTGCGATAATGCGCGGAAATGCATCCGGCCCCGAACCAGGATTGGCCCCACACGCTCGCGCACAGCGGCGCGAACTGGCTGAAATGCGTCGGCCCTTCGATCGTCCCTCCCTGGAAGCCGAGTTTCTGCGCCGTCGCATCGTCATGAATCGAGGCGTGGGAGTCATAGACTTGCGCATTGAGCATCTGGTGCGGCTGGCGCCACGGTCCGACCAGGAAATCCGGGGTTTCCGTGATGATCGTCTCGAACGCTTTCCATCTCATGGAATTACCTCGCGATGCGGCTTGCGCCGAGGGAGCCGAACCCATTCTCGCGGACAGGCCTCGTTTGCACAACCAGCAGATGGCGGCCAATGCGTTTTGGTCTCGGAACGAGCCATCACGCCTGAAGTTTCGGTGCCAGGGTACACCCAGGTTGTGGTTTCGCCGCCGGAGGCCTAAACAATGAAAAATGTCTACGATTATAGATTTCAGCGCGCCATAATCGGCCCACCTCAAAGGGAGAAAAAAATGCGTGAAGCCGTTATTGTTTCTTATGCCCGTACCGGGCTGGCAAAATCCGGGCGCGGCGGGTTCAACATCACCCCACCCATGTCCATGGCGGCCCACGCCATCAAGCACGCCGTGGAGCGCGCCGGCGTAGACAAGCAATACGTTGAGGATTGCTATCTCGGCAATTGCGCGCATGGCGCACCCAACATCGGCCGCCAGGCCGCGTTGCTCGCCGGCATGCCGAAGTCGACGGCCGGCGTATCGGTGAACCGCTTCTGCTCGTCGGGACTGCAGACCATCGCCATGGCGGCCAACAGCATCCGATCGGACGGCGCCGATTGCATCGTTGCCGGCGGCGTGGAAAGCATCTCGGTCCCCGGAGGCGGCACGCCGAGATATCGTCGCGGAGCGTTACAAGCTCAGCCGCGAATACCAGGATGAGTATTCGCTGGAATCGCAGCGCCGCATGGCCGCCGCGCAGCAAGCCAGCAAGTTCAAGGATGAAATCGTCCCGATGAAGACCAAGATGAAGGTGGTCGACAAGGCGACGAAGGCCGAGAGCATCGTCGACTATGTCGTCGACCGCGACGAGTGCAACCGGCCCGACACCACCATGGAGGGCCTCGCCAAGCTCGAGCCGGTGAAGGGTCCCGGCAAATACGTCACCGCCGGCAATGCCAGCCAGCTGTCGGATGGCGCGGCAGCCGTGGTGTTGATGGAAGCCAAGGACGCAGAAAAGCGCGGCCTTCAGCCGCTCGGCCGCTTTGTCGCCTGGGCGGCGGCGGGCTGCGAGCCGGACGAGATGGGCATCGGGCCGGTGTTCGCGGTGCCGAAGCTGTTGAAGCGCCATGGTCTGAAGGTCGGTGACATCGATCTTTGGGAGCTCAACGAGGCGTTCGCCAGTCAGTGCCTCTATTCCCGTGACCAGCTTGGCATCGATCCCGACAAGTACAACGTCAATGGCGGCTCGATCGCCATCGGTCACCCGTTCGGGATGACCGGCGCGCGGCTTACCGGCCACATCCTGCAAGAAGGCCGTCGGCGCAAGGCAAAATGGGGCGTCGTGACAATGTGCATCGGCGGCGGCCAGGGCGGCGCGGGCTTGTTCGAAATCTACAGCTAGGCTTCGCGCCGTTCGGCATCAGCGGCACGGCAATGTGCCGTTGCAAAAACGATCAAGGCACCAGCAGCACGGCGAAATCATCGCCGGGCTGCTTTTTTTCGGATGATGCGTTGTGCTGTCGCAACCAGGGTTTTCCTGCCGCAGGGGCACCCTGGAGCCAAAAAGAGACCCAGCGCCGATGCGCTGGGTCCAAGTGAAGACACTTCGGGGGAGAACGCGAAGCGTCCGTTATTCCGACATGGAGGTCCGTCGGAAACGCTGAAAGTTATTGATTTACGGATTCGGCGGCGGTGCAATCTTGCCCGGCTGTCGCAGCGTGCAGCAGAGCGCCACCAATGATGCGCGAATGTGCGCGGAATTCCGCCGTGACCGCGTTTTCCAGAGTCACGCTGACATCGTAGATACCGGAGCGAGCGGAACGTACGACTTCCGTCGCCACCGCGACCAGGCGATCGCCGAGCTTGGTCGGCAGCAAAAACGAAATGCAGCAATGCGCAGCTACGGTCCGTTCATTGTAGGTATTGGACGCAAGCGAAAATGTCGTATTGGCAAATGTGAAAATCGCGCCGCAATTGGTGACGCCGAGACCGTTGACCATCGCAGGCAGCACGGTCATCGCGACCTCAGCGTGCCCAGGCTTGATCGATAACCGCTCGAGGCCAAGGGTTCGCGGCGCATCGTCTTGTCTCCACAGGAAATCCGCGCATGCCAGCGCCAACTTACGCGACGAAGTGGTTGTCTTATTACTCACCGAGAGCTCCTCGAATATCTTTTCGAACGCAATGCCGAGGTGGAGCGAACACGTCCCACAGGCCGAACTGACGTTTCCGCATGCCACGAGATTCGGCGGGACCGTACCGCGATGCAAAATGTGCCGCGTCCTGCGGTCGGAGGATGAATCGCGATATCAGAAACTGGTTCAAGCGATGAATCGGTGCCCACAACAATTCTCTCGAATGGTAGCGGCAGGCAATGTCCTCGCTTCCAAGATGTGTACTGGCTCTCACATCTATCCTGTCGGATCGCTACCGGTTATTCTCAAGGGATTAGGATTGACGCACCGTGTCCTTCAATCGATGGACGCGGAGCACCAGCCGGCTTGCTAACGCGAGGTCGCTTGTCCCTCTGGGCTTGCTTGCGGACTGGTAACAAACGAACTCGAAAGGGAGAGCGATGGCTCACGTTGGAAGCTGCTTTTGCGGCGCAGTCAAATTAGAGGTTACCGGTTCGCCGGAGGCCATGGGTTATTGTCACTGCAGTTCTTGTCGCTCGTGGTCCGGCGGGCCTGTCAACGCCTTCAGCCTCTGGAAACCGGATGCTGTGCGGGTCACGTCGGGAGCCGAACATGTGACCACGTTCCAGAAGACCCCGCTCAGCCAGCGTCAGTATTGCGCCAAGTGCGGCGGGCACCTGATGACCAATCATCCGCCATTGGGTCTGATCGACGTATTCGCCGCCACGCTCCCGACGCTGGCCTTCGCCCCCGGCGTTCACGTCAACTATGCCGAGACGGTGCTGCCAATGCGCGACGGCCTGCCAAAGCTGAAGGACTTCCCGTCATTTGGCGGTGGCCGGTCGGCGCCGCCGCGAATATGCCATTTCCAGTGAAGGGGACCCGCACGTTCGGGTCCCGTCGTCGCTCTCACCGCCGAATTGTCGATCATCTGTTCGATCGCAGCCGTTTCGCGAGCCTGGAAGGACCTGAAATAGGCCTCGCTCATGTTGCGGAACGCGAGATAGTGCCGGTGCTCGCCCATGTTCCGCAGAATTTCTGGCGCGGGGGCCTCGGCGATCGTCAGGGTTAGCAAGGGCACGCGCTTTCTGAGCGCGACGGCGAGCGCCGACAGGCCGCCAAACGAGTGGCCGACGAGATGCGCCGGAGCGGCCGCGCGCCGGATCACCGCTTCAAGAACCTCTGCCTCATGGGCAATACCGGCATCGAGAGCGGTGCGGCGTTCGACTGTGCCGCCATACCCGAGCAGACTTGTGGTGACACAGCGAAAACCGTTCTCTCATTGTGCAACGATGGGTCGCCATGCAGCGCCGGTGCTGCATGATCCCGGCACAAGAACGACGGTTGGACCCTCCCCGCTTTCATCGTAGTCGATATGTCCGAACTCATCTTCAATCATGGTGCCAGCACTCCTGCGGATCAAGCAAGGTTGGCGGAAGGCGCGCCAAGCGACGACCGCCGAGCGGACAATCAATCAATCGATCGATCGTCCGAGCGACGGCTGCGCGAACTTCCTTGCCAAAGAAGATGCTTGATCAGCGTTTTGTGATCACGACCTCGAGATACTCGCTCGGAACGACCATGGTACCGTCTTCCGCCCGGTTCATCCGCCCGATCAGCGCAAGCAGATCTTTTCCTAAGCCCTGCTGGTTCGCCTCGTCGAGGGCGGCAAAGGCCTTGAGCGTCGGCCCGTAATAGGTTCTGAAGACTTCCACGAAATGCTCTGGCGATCGGTAGCGGAACGCGAAACTGCGTGACTCGCAGTTCATGGAAAGTGCCGCCGCTCCGAACATCTCCGTGATGTGCGCCCTCGAGCCCCACAGCGCCGGTGACTTTGAACCGGCCGGCGGCGGCAGGTACTTGCCAAGCACCTTGAACAGCTGCCCGATAAAGCCTTCCGGAGTCCAATTGGCGAGGCCGATCTTGCCTCCACTCTTGCACACCCTTGCGAGTTCGGCTGCCGCCTTGTCATGATCGGGCGCGAACATGACGCCGAAGGTCGAGACAACAACATCGAAACTGGCGTCGGCAAAGCCCAGCGCTTCCGCATCGGCTTCCTTGAATTCAACCGACAGGCCTTCCGCTGCGGCGCGGAGCCGGCCGCGCTCGAGCAAGCTCGGCACATAGTCGGTCGACACGACGTCACACCAGCGGCGTGCCGCGGCGAGCGTGACGTTGCCGTTTCCGGCGGCGACATCGAGAACCTTCTTACCTGAGCGAAGGTCGAGGGCCTCGCACAGTTGCTCGCCGACGATCTGAAGCGTCGTGCCGACGACGGCATAGTCGCCGGACGACCACGCGGCATGCTGGCGAAGCTTCAGCGCTCCGAGATCGGGCTGGGCAGTCTGGGCGCTCTGGACAGCGGAAGATAGTGCCATGAATATTCCTTCCTGAAAGCTTGAGGGGTCTGATGTTTTCATGTCGGGCCCGTCGCTGATGCGAGCGCCCTTTGCGACTCGGCGTTTGTCAACGCAGGGAGCGTTCCGCGGCGGGCGCCTGGTGATCGGCAGGATCGACCGATCTGCGACCAGGTAATGGAAGCAGCATCGAAACGCGCTGTTTGTAGCTGCGATACTGGTCGCCGAACATTCCAATAAGATCGCGCTCTTCGAGCTGGATGCCGATCAAGATGTAGCCGGTCGTCGCCAGTGCGAACAGCAGATGACCCGCGGTCATCAATGGCGTCGCCCAGAAGGCGAGCAGGAAGCTCAGATAAATCGGATGCCGCACCAGCCGGTACAGCAGCGGGGTGTGAAATTTTGCCGCAGGCAACTCTTTGCGGAAGAGCCTAGCGAATACCTGGCTCAGTCCAAACAGCTCGAAATGACTGAGCATGAAGGTGCTGACAAACAGCAAGCCCCAGCCGAAAAGGGAAATCGCCTCAAGAGCGGTTGCAATGACCGGATTCTCCACCGTCCAGATCGGCTCCGGAATCGGCCGCCACTGCCAGTACAGCAGCAACAGCGCGAGACTGGAGAACAGCACGAATGTACTCCGTTCGGTGGAGGGCGGCACGAACCGCGTCCACCAGCGCTTGAAGCCTTGCCGCGCCATCACGCTGTGTTGTACAGCGAACAACACGAGCAGCATGGTATTGATGAGTATGCTCTCGATCAGCGGCCCCGCGGCGCCTGAATCGATCGACTTCGGAACGACCAGATTACTGACGAAACCGATCGCATACAGTATGGTTACGAGAAACACCGCGTAGGCGCTGATTCCATAAATGACTGCAACCAAACCTGCCATTAAAATTCTCCCGAACGAATTCAAATTTGATGATCTGCAGACTTAGATCGGACCACGGCCTTTCCTCTATCCAATTTACGACAGCGCTATCCCGATCATGAAATTTTTCGGTGTATTTTGGTGTTCATAGCCATAGTCATATTGTCGGAGTGTTTCCCATGAATGCATGCCCCCACCGCCCCTCGAGCAAATCTCTGCTGCCGCGTGGCGTCCGCCGTGCGCTCGATGCGATGCGCGCAAATGTCGGGCGCGACTGGAGCGTGACCGAGCTGGCCGACGTCGCGGGCGTATCCAGTCGAACCCTGCAGCGGCAATTCCGGGTTTTTCTCGGTAAGGCGCCCCGCACGACGCTTCGTGATGTCAGATTTGAGGCTGCGCGCCGCGAACTGCTGCAGGGCCTGCCCGATGCCAAAGTAACGGATGTCGCGCTGCGCTGCGGCTTCCCGCATGGCGGGCGGTTTTCCGTCGAGTACCGCCGACGTTATGGCGAAACGCCGTCGCAGACCTTGAAGCGGCAGGCTGTCTTCGTCGGTGCGTTGACATCAACGCCCTCGTTTTTTGTCTCCCGTCGCGATCGGCCAACGATCGCGCTGGGTCCGATCGACACGAGCGCGGAGAACAACGAGGCCGCGCGCAGCATCGCGGATGAGCTCGCGATCGCTCTCACGCGAGCCGGCGTCTCCGTTACCAACCGACCCGGTTCGGCGCGTTACCATTTGACGGGTCTCATTCGCGGGTCAGACCGGCAGACACGCCTGATCTTCCGTCTGATCGATGCCGAAACCGGCCGCCACCTGTCGGCGCACCGTTTCGATGGCGCATTCGGAAATGACGCTGCTCCCGACGAGCAGCTCGCGACCAGAATCGTGGCGGCGCTGCAGCCGTGCTTGCGCCTGGCGGAAATCGATCGCGCCGGCCGCAAGCCGGACATCGATCTCAGTCCGCACGACCTGGCGCTGCGGGCGATGCCTTACGTTCTCTCGCTCAACGCCGACGGCAACGCGCACGCGCTGGGTCTACTGGAGCGCGCGATGGAGCGCGACCCCGACCATGCGCTGTCGACCGCGCTCGCCGCTTGGGCATACGGGCAGCGCATCGTCTATCATTTCGCCGCAACTCCGGACGAAGACCGCGCGCGAAGCGCCGAACTGGCTCGAAAGGCGCAGAATCTCGCCGGAGATGCCACGGTGCTTGCCATCCTCGGCAACGCCCTCACCTTCCTCCACGATCTCGATGCGGCGGAGCAGGTGATCCGCAAGGCACTTTCGATCGACGGCGGCTCAGCCTGGGCGTGGAGCCGCAGCGGATGGATCGACGTCTACAGTGGCGACGCCGAATCGGCCATCGAGCGGTTCAAGATTGCGCTCGACCTCGCTCCCAACGACTGCCTCGCGTTCAATAGTATGGTGGGCATCGGCTGCGCGCATTTCGAGTCCGCCCGCTATCGCGAAGCGGCGGACTGGCAGCAGCGCGCACTGGTCGAGCATCCGTCAGCGAGCTGGATCCATCGGACCATGTGCCCCGCTTATGTGCTGGTCGGGGCCGAATCCGAAGCCCGTCGCAGCGTCACGGCCCTGCGGGAAGTCTATCCGGAGCTGACGGTCTCGGAGGTGCAGCACGGCCTGCCGCCGCTGCCGCAATCCTACTGCGATCGTGTTGTCGACGCGCTGCACAGCGTCGGGCTGCCGTTGTAGGGCCGCGCGCTCTCAATCAAAAAGACAATGCGAGGGTCTGATTCAACTCCAGTTGAATCAGACCCTCGGCAAGATAAGGTTCGTCTTGTGGATCCTGACCCGCGACACGCGTCGCCTCGGTCTCGGCAACGCGCCTCAGGCGACGCATTCTAGTCTGAATGGACATCCAGGACCGCAGTCGGCCGCTCGCTCTGCATCGCATTTAATTTCTGCAAAGCGAGAATGTGGGCAAATGCGAAGACCATTATCAAAACCGCCAACATGAAATAAAGTCGCCACGTCATGAAATCATTGCTCCGCATGTTCAATATGCCGCGCCTCACGTCCCGCATCATCAACGCAGTGAAGAACGCCGATACATCGATAGTCTTGAACGAGGTGCCGATGCTCATGGATCACGCGAGCCGCCAACAGGCTTCGTGAATCATGTAACGCGTTAAGCACCCCGCCCCGGACCTCGGTCATGCCCGACGTCAATGCCCGCGCGAAATTGCGCAAGCGGAGATACAGTCGTCGTCCTCTCCAATTCCATCGCGCTGCGCTAACGATCGGGTCGGAACGCCGCCTCGCTTCGGTGGTAAATGCGTGCATCGAACCTGCCCTGCTGTGTTTCGCGGGATACGAACATAGGATTCGGCAGACTCACGGTCGTCATTCATTCAGACGACGGGCGATTACGATCTCTTGAACACGGCTGAGCATCCCCCGATCGGAGGATGCTCAGCATGACCTGACTTTCACGGATTGCGGCATCGGTAAGTGAGATAGATCACAGCGATGCGTAACCATTTCGCGCCATACAATACTGTGGCCAACCTGCTGCCTTCGAAATGCCACTGACTCGTAATGTCTGTGCGACGGTAAGCAAATGCCATTTTATTTCAAATCATTGCACCGAGGCCAAGAGCCATGAACGATAGCAAGCGGCTGCCAACACTGATTGGTGATATCTACGACGCCGTAATCGACCCCGCGCAGCGAAACAACGTCCTCGATAAAATCGCCAGCTTTACCGGGGGCCATTCGGGCGGGCTTCTCTCGAAACACTCCCTGAGCAAGTCCGAGGTCTTGTATTGTTATGTCGGCGCCGACCCGAACAGCCTGCAGGTCTATTCGGAGAGCTATCCGAAACTCGATCCGACGGCGGACTCGCCGTGCTTCGGCGTCGAACAGGTCGTGAGCGCCACGGACCTCGTGCCCTACGAAGAGTTTCGCCGCGGCCGCTTTTACCAGGAGTGGGCGCGGCCGCATGGCTGGGTCGACGTCGCCAGCGCAGTGATCGAGAAATCGGCGACAAGTTGTACCGGCGCATGGCGCTCCTGATACCCCACGTCCGTCGCGCCCTGCTGATCGGCAAGACCATCCATCGCAAGCAAACCGAAGCGGTGTGCTTTTCCGATGTTCTCGATGGACTGAGTGCCGGCATGATCCTTGTCGACGCTAACGGTCGGATCGTCCACACCAACAACGCGGGCAATGCCATTCTCGACGCCGGCGACTTCCTGCGCTCGGTCTGCGGCCGGCTCGTTGCCAGCGATCTGGCGATCAACGCCGCCCTGCGCGAGATCCTCGTCGCCGCGAATGCGGGCGATGCGGCGCTTGGCGTCAAGGGCATCGCCCTGCCTTTGACCGCGCATGATGGCGAACGCTACGTCGCACACGTGTTACCACTGACCTCGGGCGCACGCCGCGAGGCCGGCCTCGCCTACAACGCGGTTGCCGCATTGTTCATTCGCAAGGCATCGCTGGAACCCTTCTCGCCTCCCGAAGTGATTGGCGAGATGTACAAGCTGACGCCGACCGAGCTGCGCGTGCTGCTTGCCATTGTCGATATCGGCGGTGTCCCCGAGGTAGCGGCGGCCCTGGGTGTTGCAGTCACCACGGTCAAGACTCACCTCAGCCGCCTGTTTGAAAAAACCGGCGTTGCTCGTCAGGCCGATCTGGTCAAGCTCGTCGCCGGGTTTTCCACGCCGCTGGCTGGCTGAGGCAATCTCGGGGATAAATACCGGAACCAATCATCGCGGAGTAATTCGCAGATTGCAGAAATGCCCAGTTCCTTTGTGCACAGAACAGCCGCCGGTCCAGCCGACAGCGCGCGCCGGTTGAGAAGCGCAGCATGTGGCGCGCCATGCCGCGGTAGATTCAGAAACTGCGGGCCTTCTTTGTGAATCATTGTGATTATCCGTGATCGCGTTTCCGGCGCACCGTTGGGCATAACCCCACATGTCACGCTCGCTCGCGTCGTCCAATGAACGACAAGCGATTCAACAGATCGTCATCACGTTTCGTGTGAAGACCTGATGACGAATCGCGATCCAAAACCTATGTATCGGCGCACTGGAGGCAAAGGTCGATGCGCGCATCCATCAGCCAGGTCGCTTCACCCGTTCGCAATGCGCGAGCTGAATTGAGTATTCGGATACACGGTCATGCTGAATCGTCTTTTTCTAATAGGTGTGATCGCGAGCATCTTATTGGCACATGGGATTGTATTGTACAAAATCGATGCAGGAGTTCGCTCAAGCGACGTAACGCCGGTGATGGCCTCACGCGCTCGCAGGGCGTTCTGGTGAGAGCGCAGCCGTTTCAGGCCAGGCGAAACCGAACGGTCGATGTCGCGATCATCAAATCGTGATGGGGACTCATCATCGGATTCCGCGCTGTCTTTGATCGATTCTAAATTATTCCAACGGCGTCGAATAACATCGCCCGCATCGGTGCGGAACAGTCGATATGCAATCTGCGTCCCCCGTCCGGATGACGCCGCGAATCGTCAAACCATTCATACGGACATCGTGGAGCGACAGCCCTTGTTTCGCTTCTTCACGCTTCACGCGCGCGTGACGGCTCATTTTTTTCGCCGTCACGCGCGCAGCGTGAGACGTCAGATAGAGGAAAACGACAATGACGATGCACAGGGATATCCGATCATTCCGACCGGCCGCGCCGACCATCCGGAGACGGCTCACTGTCCTCCTCAATCGCTGGGTCGCCGCTATGATCGCGCATCGCGAACGCGAGGCGGCACGTTTCGTGCTGGGTCATCTCAACGACCGGGCGCTAAAAGACATCGGCATCTACAGATCTCAGATCGACGACGGTATCGCGGAGATCGCGCGAAGACGCGCGCGGCTGCAACGATCCGAGCGGCCTCGATAGACGCGAACCCCTCGATCCGCTACTGGTCACCACCAGCAGGACACGAGACACAATTATAACTCAGAGGATGCATGCCTAGATTGATCTTGGGAGCCTTCGCCGCCGCCAGTCTCGGACTGCTGATTTCCGGATCGGCACACGCAGCCAAACCCTTCCCTTCTCCCAGCGCTCCAGCGCCGGTTTTCTATCGTTCCGTCAAAGTCGATGGCCTCGATATTTTCTATCGCGAAGCCGGAGCGGCGAATGCGCCGACACTCCTGCTCCTGCACGGCTTTCCCTCGTCCTCACGGATGTTCGAGCCTCTGTTGGCGCGGCTTTCCGGGCAATTCCATCTGTTAGCCCCAGACTATCCGGGCTTCGGACATAGCGACGCGCCAGATCCTAAAGCATTCGCCTATACCTTCGATCATATCGCGGAAGTCATGCAGCACTTTACGGAAGCGGTCGGGTCGAGCCGCTATGTACTGTACATGCAGGATTATGGTGGTCCTGTTGGATTTCGACTCGCCGTCGCGCATCCTGAACGCGTGCAGGGCATTATCATCCAGAACGCCGTCGCCCACGATGACGGTTTGGGACCGCGTTGGAACCGAATGCGGGAATTCTGGGCGGACCGAGCGGCGAATGAGGCAGGCTTCAGACAAAGCCTTACGTCGCTGGCCGGAGCGCAAAGGAGGCATCTCGGCGCCAGTCCCAACGCCACGAATTATGATCCGGACCTGTGGTCGGACGAGTTCGCGTTTCTCAACAAATCTGGCGAAAGCGACATCCAGATCGATCTCTTCTTCGACTACCGGACCAACGTCGCAAGTTATTCCGCGTGGCAGGCCTGGCTCAGGCAAGCGAAGCCGCCGACGCTCGTGGTGTGGGGACGATACGATCAATCGTTTGAGGCGGCGGAAGCGCAAGCTTACAAACGCGAGATTCCCGACGCTGACGTTCACCTGATCGACGCCGGCCATTTTGCGCTCGACGAGAAGCCTGATGAGGTGGCGGCCCTCATAGGCGCGTTCATGTCCAAGCTTTCAAAGTCAAGGCGCCCGCGATCGACGCCAATGAAGAGCGCGTATACGCCGCGATAACCGCTGTTGGCATATGGCGGTACTCGGCTCTCAACGATCTCCGATCCGCCGTCCGCCCTGGAGCTTTCAAGCATTTCACGGATCGCCAAGGGCAGAATTTCTGGGCGCCGGACCGGTTGGCAAAGCGGCCGGTCCTGCCTGCTGCACCCCCTATAAAACATTGAAATATCATAATAATTACTCACTGCCCGAGACGAAAGGAGGACTGCGGAGATGAACGCGCGGCCCCCCGCCTTGCTTGATCTCGGCCAGCCGATTAGCGCATTTCCGTCGGCAAACGCTGCGATCGCTCTGCGGTGTTGCGTCATGATATATGGCCAATATACGCTTGGGATGAGTGTGCAGCACCCGACCCGCCGGCGCTCTCGCCGGGGTGATGTGAGGGACGATTTGAAATCGAAAACATCGACGAAGCGCCGATCTCGAGCCATCGAGGTCGAGGACGGTACGCTGACAGATCGTGCCTATCGCGTACTTGAAGAGATGATTGTCACGCTGCAATTATCACCCGGAACGGTGTTGTCCGAGCAGGCGCTTGCGGTGCGTCTGAAGATCGGCCGAACCCCGATCCGGGAAGCCCTGCAGCGGCTTGCGAGAGACGGCCTGGTCGTGATCATGCCCAGGCGCGGCATCATGGTCTCCGAGATCAATTTGAGGCTGCAGCTGCGGCTGCTCGAGGTGCGGCGCGAGCTGGAGCGCCTGATGGCGAGCCTGGCGGCCGAGCGCGCCACGCCGGAGGAACGCCGCGAATTCGCGGAGGTGGCAGAAGCCATGCTCACCGCGGCCGCAAAGGCCGACGACATCGCATTCATGCGGCTCGACCAGCGCTTCAACATCCTGATCGCGACAGCGGCCCGAAACGAATTCGCCCGGCGATCGATGGGCCTGATGAACGCGTTGTCGCGCCGGTTCTGGTATCAGCACTATCAGCAGGTCGCGGATCTGCCGCTCGCCGCCAAGCTGCACGCCGCGGTCGCGGAGGCG
>WNFN01123218.1_pt1 | contig 20019 bp, 16 predicted proteins | sample 5400161 | NCBI WGS metagenome assembly WNFN01 (sample SAMN13153353, study PRJNA577476) | soil metagenome | isolation source: 80 cm saprolite on Douglas fir-dominated hillslope | place: USA:California | collected 2013-09-17 | reverse complement strand
CCGGGCGAGCCGGTGCAGACCGCCGCCTCGCTGTCGGTGCCGGCGGGAAGCATGCTTGTGATCCGTGCGAGCGGAATTCACCTCGATGTTGCGACGAGCGGCGGCCTCGCCGAGGCTGCCGCCGGCGCGCAAAGCAGCAACGCAAACGGATCGGAAGAAAGCCGTTTTGTGATCAAGGAGACCGGCGCGGCCACCGTGCGCGGGGCCGCTGGCGGCGACCTCACCTGGCAATTTACTGCCATCCCCGACAAGCCCCCGACCATCGCGCTCGCCAAGGAGCCGGAGGGCCAGGCGCGTGGCGCGTTGCAGCTCTCCTATAAGCTCGAGGACGATTACGGCGTCGTCGGCGCGCATGCGTTGTTCAAGCTGCAGACGAGCGAGGGGACCAACAGCCACCCCGCCCGCCCGCTCTATGATGCGCCCGACTTCCCGCTGGTGTTGCCGCAGGCGCGCACCAAGAACGCGGTCGGACAGACTACTAAGGATTTGACCGAGCACCCCTGGGCGGGGACCGATGTCTCGATGATTCTCTCCGCGCGCGACGAAGCCGGCAATGAAGGTCAGAGCGCGGCGTTCGAATTCCGCTTGCCGGAGCGGCCGTTCTCGAAACCGATGGCGCGAGCGCTGGTCGAGCAGCGCCGGATACTGGCGCTCGATGGCGATGCCCAGGCAAGCGTCCTCACCGCGCTCGACGCGCTCACCTTAGCGCCCGAGCGTTTCAATATGGAGCCCAACGTCTATCTCGGGCTGCGCTCGATCTTCTGGCAACTCGCGCGCGCGAAGACCGACGATCAATTGCGCGACGTCGTCGGACGCATGTGGGACATGGCGGTGCATCTGGAGGACGGCAGCGTCTCAGACGCCGAGCAGGCCTTGCGCGCGGCTGAAGAAGCGCTGCGGCAGGCACTCGAGCGCGGCGCCAGCGACGAGGAAATCAAGAGGCTCACCGATCAGTTGCGCGCAGCGCTCGATAAGTTCTTGCAGGCGCTGGCAGAGCAGCTGCGCAAGAATCCGCAGCAACTCGCCCGGCCGCTCGATCCCAACGCACGTCAGCTGCGCCCGCAGGACCTGCGCAACATGATCGACAGACTCGAACAGATGGCGCGCTCCGGCGCCAGGGATGCTGCGCGCCGGATGCTGCAGGACCTGCAACAGATGCTGGAGAATCTGCAGATGGCCCGGCCGGGGCAGCAGATGGACGGTGACGGCGACGACGACATGATGTCCGCGCTCGACGAGCTCGGCGATTTGATTCGCAAGCAGCAGCAATTGCGCGATCGGACCTTCCAGCAGGGCCAGGACCAGCGGCGCGACCGCCAGCGTGGACAGCAAGGCCAACAAGGCCAGCCGGGCGAGCAGATGGGAGATTTGCGCGAAAATCAGCAGGCGCTGCGCGATCAGCTCAAGCGCCTGATGGAGGAGCTGCGCAAGAAAGGTTTCGGGCAGGGCCCGCAAGGCCAGGGCGAAATGGATCAGTTGGGCCGCGCCGGCGAGGCCATGGGCGATGCGGAAGGCCAGCTCGGCGAAGGCAATGCGGACGGCGCGGTCGATTCACAAGGCCGCGCGCTCGAAGCGTTGCGGCGCGGTGCGCAGAATCTGGCCCAGTCGATGCAGCAGCAGGGGATGTTGGGCCCCGGTCCAAACGGCCAGCCAGGTCGGCTCGGCTTGCCGCGCGCGCAACAAGACACCGATCCGTTGGGCAGGCCTCTGCGCGGGCGCGACTATGGCGACGACACCACAGTCAAGGTGCCCGGCGAGATCGACGTGCAGCGCGCGCGTCGCATTCTCGAGGAATTGCGGCGGCGCTTCGGGGAGAACTTCCGTCCGCAGCTCGAGCTGGACTATATCGAGCGGTTGCTGCGGGATTTCTGATACCCCGGACATAAGACAGAGGAAGGATTCGGGCTCCTCCTCGTCCATTAGCAACCCGCGCTGCACGGCCTCGTCTCGCACGCAATGCAGGCGGGCTTGACGGGTGCGGGGTCTCGGTTAACCAATTCGCAAACCCTCGACGCCCAGCTTAAGGTCGCGCGTCCCTGTCAAGCGTGCATCGCCGTTTGGGAGAGGCAATGTGGTCCGGTTCGAACACGTGGGATTACGTTACGGCCTCGGTCCCGAGGTCCTGCGCGATCTCACGTTCCGTATCGATGCGCGGTCGTTCCAGTTCATCACCGGCCCCTCCGGCGCCGGCAAGACTTCGCTCTTGCGCCTGCTGTTCCTCTCGCTGCGGCCCACGCGCGGACTGGTCACGCTGTTCGGCCACGATGTCGCTACCCTCAGCAAGGACGCGCTGGCAAGCATGCGGCGGCGCATCGGCATCGTATTTCAGGATTTCCGGCTGCTCGACCATATGACGACATTCGAGAATGTCGCATTGCCGTTGCGAGTGATCGGGCAGTCGCCAGAATCCTATCGCGAGGAGGTCGTCGAACTCCTGAACTGGGTCGGCCTCGGCGATCGTATCTCCGCATTGCCGCCGGTGCTCTCGGGCGGAGAGAAGCAGCGCGCCGCGATCGCGCGGGCGGTGATCGCGCGGCCACAGCTCCTCCTTGCCGACGAGCCGACGGGCAACGTCGATCCCAGTCTGGCGAAGCGGCTGTTGCGCTTGTTCATCGAACTCAACAAATCGGGGACTTCCGTCGTGATTGCCACCCACGACATCGCGCTCATGGATCAGATTAACGCGCGTCGCCTTGTGCTGCACGAGGGTCGTCTACATGTCTACGACTGACGTGAACGGGGACATTGATCGCAAGGTCGACGCGCAGGGCGGGCTCTCGTCGTCGATACTGTCGCGCGTCGAGACCCCGATCGTGCCGCAAGCGACGATTTCAGGCCGCGCGCTCGTCGCGGTCGTCGCCATCATGACGTTTTTGGCTTCGCTGACCACGGGCTCGGTCATGCTGGTGCGCGCCGCCGCGAACGAATGGCAAGCCGATGTGGCGCGCGAGATCACAATCCAGATCCGGCCGGTGGCCGGTCGCGACATCGAGATGGAAGTGATCAAGGCCGCCATCATCACCCGCGCTTCCGCGGGGATTGCCGAGGTGCGACCCTATTCCAAGGAAGAAGCCACGCAACTGCTCGAGCCGTGGCTGGGAAGCGGGCTTCAGCTCGATGATTTACCGGTCCCGCGGCTGATCGTCGTGCGGATCGCGCCTGGAGCCAGCCCCGATGTGGCGCAACTGCGCCAGACGCTCGCTGAACAAATCCCAGGTGTCAGCCTCGATGACCATCGCAGCTTCGTCGACCGTATGCGTGCCATTGCCGGCGCAGTGGTTGTACTCGGGATGGGCCTCCTCTCGCTCGTGTTTTGCGCCACGGTGTTGTCGGTCGTCTTCGCCACCCGCGCCGCTATCGCGAGCAACCGCCCCGTGATCGAGGTGTTGCATCTCATTGGCGCCGAGGACGGTTTCATCGCGCGGCACTTTCAGCAGCATTTCCTGCGATTGGGATTCAAGGGCGGGTTGATCGGCGGCGGCATTGCCATCGCCCTTTTCGTGCTCGCCGAGCTCACGAGCGGCTGGTTCATCGGAGCGGCCGCGGGCGAGCAGTTCTCGGCTCTGTTTGGTACCTCTTCCATTGGAGTGCCGGGGTATTTGGCAATGCTGGCGCAAGCCGGCGTTATTGCCTGCGTCACTGCCGCAACCTCGCACCGCACGGTCAAGCGCACGATTCAAATGATTGATTAGGCCGCTTCCCGCAGCTGCCTTGTCGTCAGCGCGGAATTTTGCGCTATGATGTGGAAGGGTGCAGAAGAGATGCCGACCGTCGAATCCAACACCGATGATGGAGCGGCTGGACTACCTCATGCCACCGGACGGTCGACGTCCCCCGCATTTGTGCGGCGCCTCGGCTGGCTGACGTTCGCGCTCTGCGCTTTACTGGCGCTATTGATCGGGGTTGGCTTTATTTGGTTCATCCGCCACGTGCCGGCCGAGGAAGTCCCGCTCGACCGTAACGCGGACGGCATTGTCGCCTTGACGGGCGGCGCCTCGCGGATTGCCGACGCCATCGAACTGTTGGCGTCGGGACGCGGCAAACGGCTTCTGATCAGCGGCGCTTATCGTGCCACCAATTCCAAGGAAATATCGCGTCTTAATCCCGAGTTCGACCGATGGGTGCGTTGCTGCGTCGATTTCGACCGCTCGCTCAATACCCTGGGCAATGCACTGGAGACCAAGCGGTGGGCCGAAAGCCGTGGTTTCCGCTCCCTGATCGTAGTGACCTCGAACTATCACATGCCGCGGGCGCTCGCCGAGATTGCGCACCAATTGCCCGACATCGCCCTCGTGCCGTTTCCGGTTGTGACGGACCGCCAGCGTTCCGAGCGGTTGGCGACGATGCGCCGCATGTTTATCGAGTACGTGAAATTCGTTTTCGCCAAGGTTCGCATGGGACTAAGTCCTGACCCAGAGATGCGCGACGCGAGCTAGCGGTGCCCCTGGTTGGGCGCGGGCGCTGGGGTAAGATCACTGGCCCGACGTCTCACTCTTGGGGGCGATGATCGTGGGAACAGTGGATTACGCGCGTGATCGTCATTCGCTCGGTTGTCTTTAACTTTCTGTTCTACCTCAATCTGCTCGTGCAGATCATAGCAGCATTGCCGACGCTGCTGATGCCGCGCTGGGCTATTATCGCAATCGCTCGATTTTGGGCGCGCACGAATCTCTGGCTGTTGCGGGTGGTTTGCGACGTTAAGGCCGAGTTTCGCGGCCTGGAAAAAATTCCGTCGGGGGCCGCGCTCGTCTCCGCCAAGCATCAGTCGCTCTGGGAGACGTTTGCGCTCCTGGTGATCCTGCCGGATGCAGCCTTCATCATGAAGCGCGAACTGATGTGGATCCCGTTCTTCGGTTGGTACGCCTGGAAGGCTGGGATGATTCCCATCGATCGCAGCAAGGGCTCCCAGGCGCTGGCGGAGATGAACGCCCGCGCGCGTCGAGAGCTGGCGCGCAATCGTCCGATCATCATCTTTCCGGAAGGAACCCGTCGGCCGTCCGGAGCCGAGCCCAGATACAAGTATGGCGTAGCGCGGCTCTATTCCGAGCTGGGCGTTGCATGCGTTCCGATTGCTCTCAATTCCGGCCTGTTTTGGCCGCGGCGTTCGATGCGCCGCTATCCCGGGACTATCCTGGTGGAGGTGCTGGATCCCATCCCGCCGGGGCTTGGGCAGGAGGCGTTCTTCGAGCGGCTGCAGGGTGATATCGAAGCTGCGACCGCGCGGCTCGTCGCCGAGGGTGAGCACGAAGTTTCCCATCACGCAACGCGGGATACCTCGCTTGCGCCATCGCCCTGAAGCCGCCCGCGCCGGGGCGGCATATGCACGCCGCGCTTTGTCGAAATAGCCTCACGCTGCCGGCGTGGCTGCCGCCGCCGCGGCTAAGTCGTGCGTTGCGGTCAGCCGCTCGGCGATGCGATGCAATGTGGTCTCGCGGTAGCCGAGTTGCTCCAGCGCCCCGACGGTGGCGATGACATAGTCGCGGTTGGCGCCGGACTGGCCGTGCCCCTGACGAACGTGGTGCAACTGCTGCTCGAGCGTAAGCCGGCCGGCATATTGCACGTGGCCACGGTCGACCATGTAGCACAGCGCCGGCACCCGCTGCTCGGGATCGCGCTTGAGCCAGATCGGGCGCGTGCATTCGCGATAGACGGAAGTGACCTGTTCGCGCGCGCGCAGATAGGCGATGGTGCTGGCGCGTTCGGCTGCGGGCACACGGTAAGCGATGCCGCGACAGGTTCCACCGCGATCGAGACCCAGCACGAGCCCCGGCCGCTCGGGTGTTCCGCGGTGGACGAAGGAATAAACGCACAGCGCTCGATGAGCGCCGACGAGCCGCGCCTCGACCCGCTCGACGAACCGAAACTCCGGCCGCCACATCAGCGAGCCATAGGCAAACACCCACAGGTCTTGCGCCGAGTCAAAAGCATTCGGGTCCATGGATGTGATATCAAGGAATTGGCCGCGGCGCGCAAGTCGGCGCACATGGGGAACGGCACCCGTCAGCGCCGTGTGATGAAGGCGTGCCGTGAGAACTGGATTGCCGCCGCTCTTAAGAGAGAGGAGCGCCATGCGATGCCGCACTCCGCGCCCACTCCGGCCGTCCGCCGCCGTCTGTTGTTCGTTCCATTCGCGGTCGTGGTGGTGCTCGCCGCGGCCTGGACCGGATTTTGGTTCTATGCTGCGGCGCGCGCAGAGGCGGATTTGGCCGCATGGCGCGAGAGCGCAGGGCAGGCCGGCCGCGCACAGGATTGCGCTTCACAATCGATCGGGGGTTATCCCTTTCGCATCGAGGTGCGCTGCGGCGGTGCCAGTTTGCAGCTCAAGGGCGCGCCGACGCTCCAGCTGAAGCTCCCCCTCGCCGAGGTCGCGGTCCAAGCCTATGACCCAAAACTCGTCATCGGCGAGTTCACCGCTCCGCTGCAAATCTCCGAGCCCGGGCGGCCGCCCGCCCTCCTTGTGCAATGGAATGTCGCTGAGGGCAGCGTGCGCGGCCTGCCTTCCGCTGTGGAGCGCGTCTCGCTAGTCCTTGTCGGCCCGAGCGTGCGCGCCTCGAGCCTCGCCGGCAACGACCCTGTGCTTGGCGCGCGACGATTGGAATTGCATGGCCGGCAAGCTCCGGCCTCCGGTGCCGGTAATCCCACTATTCAAGCCGTGTTGCGGCTCGATGCCGCCGTCGTCGACAAACTCGAAGCCATTTTCGACGCGGCCATCGCGGACAAGCTGCGTGCGCTGGCCGCCACGCCGATCGATGCGGAGATTACAGCAACGCTGCGCGGGGTGGATGACATCTCTCCCAAGCCTTGGCCATTATGGTTCAAGGGATGGCAGGCCCGTGACGGGGCAGTTGCCATCGATAATGCGCGATTGGCGCAGCAGGACGTGATCGCGACGGGCGCTGGCGCGCTCAAGCTCACGCCACGGGGCGGTTTGGACGGCGAGCTCCAGGTGACCGTCGTCGGCATCGCAAAGGTTCTGAAGATGTTCGATATCGATCGGACCCTAAGCGAGGGTCAGATCGGGGCAACGTTCAACGCGCTCGATCGCTTGGTTCCGGGGCTTGGAGATGTCGCGCGCCAGAATGCCGCCCCCGGTCTGATCGCCGCGCTCGGGGAGCGCACCACGCTCGAAGGCAAGCCGGCCGTAGCCTTTCCGGTTCGGTTCGTCGACGGCGCCATTTTCCTTGGCCCGTTCCAGGTGGGCGTGGTGCCGCCGCTGTTTTGATGGCCGGAACGGCCCGCCGCTGCAAGGCGTTTCTCGGCTGAGCAATCCTTAACGGGGGTGGAATGAGTGATGGAGGCAACCATGCAGACCGATACGTCGGCTCCCCAATCTCACAGTCTAATCGCCAGTGATCGCGTCGAAGGCACTCCGGTGCGCCGCTCCAGCGGCGAGAAGATCGGGACCATCGAGCGCTTGATGATCGACAAGCTCAGCGGCAATGTTGCTTACGCGGTGCTCAGTTTCGGCGGCTTTCTCGGTATGGGACAGAAGCACGTTCCCATCCCGTGGGCGCGATTGACTTACGACCGCAACCTCGGCGGCTATCATCTCGATCTCACCGACGATGAATTGAAGCGCGCGCCCTCGTTTGCCGCCGACCAAGAGTTCGACTGGGGCGACCGCAGCCGCGAAGTCGAGATTCACAACTACTATCGCGTGCCGCCGTATTGGGGCGCCTATTAGACAGTTTTGCCTGTATGCCTCAGCGCTGGACGCGTGGGAGCCGCGCTCACATCCAGCTGAGCGGACGTAATCATTCTTCGGCCGCGTAAGGGCGCGGCAATGGCAAGTGCGGAAGCTCGGGATGAGGCCTGCCAAAATCCGGTGTGGCAGAATCCTGCCCGATCTCCACAATGGCCCGGCGGATCGCGCGTGTGCGGCTGAACTGCTTGAACAAGGTCTCACCATCGCCGCGGCGGATGGCGCGCGTCAGCGTGGCCAGATCTTCGTTGAAGCGTCCGAGCATTTCCAGCACTGCTTGCTTGTTAGCAAGAAAAACGTCGCGCCACATCGTCGGATCAGAAGCCGCGATGCGGGTGAAGTCGCGGAAGCCACCGGCCGAGAATTGCAGCACCTCTGAGCGCGTCACCTCCCTCAATTCATCGGCGGTACCCACGATGGTGTAGGCGATGAGGTGCGGCAGGTGGCTCGTGATCCCGAGCACGAGATCATGGTGCTCGGCGGACATCGTTTCCACGTTCGCGCCGAGCAGGCGCCAGAACGCGGCGAGCCGTTCAACCGCGGCCGCCTCGACACCCACCGCAGGCGTAAGAATGCACCAGCGGTCGACGAACAGCTCGGAAAATCCGGCGTCGGGGCCGGAGTTCTCCGTGCCCGCAACAGGATGGGCGGGCACGAAATGCACGCCGGGGGGGATGTGGGGCGACATGTCGCGCAGGATCGCGCCTTTGACAGAGCCGACGTCCGACACGATCGTGCCCGGCGCAAGATGCGGGGCGATTTCTGCAGCCACCGCGCCACAGGCGCCGACCGGAATGGCGACAATGACGAGGTCTGCGCCTTCGGCCGCCGCTGCATTGGTTTCGACCACTTGATCGGCAAGGCCGAGCTCGGCGACGCGCCGGCGCGTTGCGGCCGAACGGGCAGTGGCGATGATCGAGCGCGCAGCGCCTTGCGTGCGCGCGGCACGCGCAATCGAGGAGCCGATCAGACCCATGCCGATCAGCGCGAGGCGATTGAATAGCGGGGCCTTCATGGGGTGCGATCTCGCCGGGCGATACGGGCGCTCACGCCTCCCGCATCCCGGGAGAAGGCAGGGAGATGGAGCGAGACAGACGGATTGGGACAGCCCATCACGCCTTCTTCCCCACGAACTCCGCGAGCGCGGCGACCGCGAGCCGGTTCGCCTCCTCCGTGCCGACGCTCATGCGCAAGGCATTCGGCAATTTGTAGGCTTTGACGCGACGCAAGATCAGGCCGCGACGCGTCAGGAAAGCGTCGGCGTCCTCCGCCGTACGGCCGCGAGTTTCCGGGAAATGGATCAACACGAAGTTGGCGATGCTGGGCGTCACCTCCAGCCCGAGCTTGCGGATTTCGGCCGTGAGCCAAGCCAGCCACTTTTCATTGTGTGCGCGAGACGCCTCCACATGCGCGCCGTCCTCGAGCGCGGCTATGCCTGCTGCCATTGCCGCTGCATTGACGTTGAACGGGCCGCGGATGCGGTTAATCGCATCGACCACGTGCGCCGGCCCGTAGAGCCACCCCAGGCGGAGCGCCGCAAGCCCATGAATTTTCGAAAACGTGCGGCACATGACCACGTTCTCGCAGGTGGCGACGAGCTCGATGCCGGCCTCGTAGTCGTTGCGGCGCACGTATTCGGCATAAGCGGCGTCGAGCACGAGCAGCACATGCGGGGGAAGCCCCCGATGCAGCCGCTTGACCTCGTCAAACGGCACGTAGGTGCCGGTAGGGTTGTTGGGATTGGCGAGAAAGACAATCTTCGTGCGCTCGCTGACCGCTGCGAGCATGGCGTCGACGTCGGCCGTGTGGTTCTTTTCCGCCGCCACGCTCGGTGTCGCGCCCGAACCGCGCGTGGCGATCGGATAAACGAGGAAAGCATGGGTGGTGTGGATCGCCTCGTCACCATCGTGCAGATAGGCGTCAGCAATGAGGTTCAAGAGTTCATCGGAGCCGGCGCCGCAGACGATGCGATTGGGATCGAGCCCAAAGGCGCGGCCGATCGCTTCACGCAGCGCGGTGGAGTCGCCGTCAGGGTAGTCCTCCAGATGTTCGCCGACCGCGTGATAGGCGGCGACCGCCTTGGGGCTAGGCCCGAGCGGCGTTTCATTCGATGAGAGCTTGAACACGCGACCGACGCCCGGTGCCGTGCTCCTTCCCGGTACATAGGGATCGATCGCGAGCACGCCGGGGCGCGGTTGCGGACGCTGCAGGACGGACATGTCACACTCCGGAAATCACCGGCCGGTTGGGACGGCGTCTTCGGCGGAGACCCTATAGCGGGTTGCGTGGCTTCCGACGAGGGCCGTAGCGCGCACCGAAGTGCCCGCCTTAACCAACGTGTCCGCCACCCGATCGATGCAGCCGCCGTGCGGGACGGAGATCAGGAGCGCTGCGCCATCGAAGCCGCGATCGGGCACGGCAAGCACTTCGGCGAGCGGGGCAAGAGCCTGCGCCACCGCCCTAGTCCAGCCGGCAACCCGCACGCTCCATACTTCCACCTCCTTGGCCATTGCCTCGGCCGCAGCCCGCGAGACGACGAATACGGGCACTCCGGCCGGATGGTCGGCACGATCGACGAACGGCAAGCGGGCGATGATTTTGGGCGCCGACTCGAATTCGAGGGCGCTCCACCAGGCGCCGACGCCGGCCATGATGGACGCGGGCACCAGACCGAGATCTCCCCTGGATTCGGACACAGCCGCGACCACGCTCGCGGCACCCATATGCGGAATGAAAGGTACCGTGAAGCCGAAATGGAAACGGGCGGAATCGCGCATCGCTGCGTCTCCCGCCGAAAGGTCGGCGTGAATGGAGAACGGCGCCTGCACGTAGGTGAATGTCGAAATGATCACCCGCCAGATACTCTCGACGGTGTCGAGCGGCAGGATCCCTTTGTGACGGTCGACCAACCGTCGCATCATCTCCGCTTCGCGCGCCGGGCGGAACGCGGAGCCCGTTTCCTGAGTCTGCTTGGCAGCAATGAGGCGATCGATGATCTCGCCGCGCTCCATGAGAAGCTCATGCATCGCCTCGTCGATGCGGTCGATTTCTCGCCGCAGCTCGGGAAGCGAAGGTATTTCAGACTGGGACGGTTTCACCATGGCACTTTTTGCCGGCTGCTCGCCTGGCAGCGGCCGCCGGCGGGCGTGGCATTGATAAGTGGGGCAACGGTCTAAAGCAAAGAAAACATTGACAGCGGCGCGGTGCGGCCTATCTAAGCGCGTCGCGGCCCAAGTTCAGGCGGTCGCATAGATCGGCGGCCGTTTCGCCGGCCGGGTCGCAATGATGGTCGAGGCCGAGTTCAGCGTCGCATTTGATCCCGCCGACCGCGCGCGCGAAGCAGACAATCCGCATTCGCTCGTCGTCCGTTTTGGCCTGGATAAGCCGCTTTCACTCGATGCGGGCATCGAGCTCGCTCCATTTCAGATCGCTTATCAGACCTACGGCACGCTCAATGCCGAGCGCAGCAACGCGGTGCTGATTTGCCATGCGCTCACCGGCGACCAGCACGTCGCCAACTTGCATCCGGTGACGCAGAAGCCCGGCTGGTGGGAAACCATGGTCGGGCCCGGCCGGCCGATCGATACCGAGCGCTATTTCGTCATTTGCCCGAACGTGGTTGGCGGCTGCATGGGCACCACCGGACCGGGTTCGACCAATCCGAAGACTGCCATGCCGTGGGGTCTCGATTTTCCCGTCATCACCATTCGCGACATGGTACGCGCGCAGGCCATGCTGCTCGACCATCTCGGTATCGCCTCGCTGTTCTCCATGGCCGGCGGCTCGATGGGCGGGATGCAGGTGCTGCAATGGTGCGCGAGCTACCCGCGACGGGTGTTCTCGGCATTGCCGATCGCGACCTCGACCCGCCATTCGGCGCAGAATATCGCCTTTCACGAGGTTGGCAGGCAGGCGGTGATGGCGGATCCGGAATGGCGGCATGGTCGCTATTTCGCAGAGGGCGCCAATCCGCGGCGCGGACTCGCGGTCGCGCGAATGGGCAACCACATTACATACCTCTCCGACGCAGCCTTGCACCGCAAGTTTGGCCGCCGATTCCAGGACCGGAACAATCCGACGTTCTCGTTTGACGCCGATTTTCAGGTGGAGAGCTATTTGCGTCACCAGGGCATCAGCTTTGTCGAAAGGTTCGATGCGAATTCCTATCTCTACCTGACCCGCGCCATGGACTATTTCGATCTCGCGGCGGATTACGACGGCGTGCTCGCCAACGCCTTCAAAGACACGCCGACGCGGTTCTGCGTGATTTCCTTTACGTCGGACTGGCTCTTTCCGACCTCGGACTCGCGGGCCATCGTGCACGCACTCAACGCCGGGGGCGCACGTGTCTCGTTCGCCGAGATCGTGACGGATAAGGGCCATGATGCCTTCCTGCTCGAGGAGCCGGAGTTGTTCGCGATCGTGCGCGGGTTTCTCGAAGGCGCAGCCAAGGCGCGCGGCCTTCGACCCGCGCGGGGATGACCATGCTGATGCGCGTCAAGCACGATTTGACGATGGCGGAGGCGGCGCGAATGCCCGGGGGTGCACGCGTCGACCTGCTGGCGGTTGCCGACATGGTCGCGCCCGGCGCCAAAGTCCTCGATGTCGGCTGCGGTGACGGCGAATTGCTGCGGCTGCTTGGAGAGACGCGCGGCGTTGACGGCCGCGGCATCGAGCTCTCTCGCGAGGGCGTTAACGAATGCGTGGCAAAAGGGCTCGCCGTGGTGCAAGGCGACGCCGATACCGACCTTGCCGACTATCCCGATGACGCCTTCGACTATGTGGTGCTCTCGCAGACACTGCAGGCGACCCGCCATCCGCGCGTCGTGCTCGAGCACATGTTGCGCATCGGCCGCCATGGTATCGTGTCGTTTCCCAATTTCGGGCACTGGAGAATCCGCCTGCAGATCCTGTTCGGCGGGCACATGCCCCGCACCGACAACCTGCCGTATGCGTGGTGGGATTCGCCCAACATCCATTTCTGCACCATCAAGGATTTCCGCGAGCTCTGCCATGTGGTGGGCGCCAGGATGGAAAAATCGGTGGCGCTGGACGCCTGGGGACGGGCGCTGCGGTTCAACACGCCGTGGTGGACCTGGAACTTGCTCGGCGAGCAGGGCGTGTTTCTGCTCAGCCGGCGGAGCGGCGCTGCACCTCGTAAGGGGAGCCGCTAAAGCGGTGGGCCGGTAACCGCGCGGCCTTGCCTGCGCTCGGCTCAGTTGCTCAGCTCGTCACCCACGGCGATTTCCCCACCCTCCACGACCTCGCCATAGATGCCGCAGTCGGCATGTTCGAAGCGTCGCATCAGTGTGTCGGGGATCGCGAGATCCCGAATGCCGGTGTCGGGATCGACGTTGGTCGCCGCACAGCGCACGATGCGCTTGATGATCCCGAGCCGCGCCCGTTTTCCCAGCGCGATCTCCCGCCCGACGAGATCGAACTCACGCCACGCCGGCCAGCCGGTCACGTAGACGTTGCCGCGAAAGCGCAACGGATGGACCGCTCTCCCGATCACGTCCTCGATGGCCGCCACCGAGGACAGGTTGATGATCGAGACCACTTTTCGCGCGACGTCGGAGAAACTAAAGCTCGGTGCGTGCAGCACCTTGGGCGGGCCCCGCAACTCGTCGGCGCAGAAGCGCGCGAAGAATCGCTCGATGGCAGCGCGGCCTTCCGCGGTGCGTAGGTCGCCGCGCGCGGCTTCGCGCCCCTCTGTCTCGATGGCAAGCGTGTGGCTCGCGTCGTCGAACCGGGTGCGCAGTCGGGCCAGGCGTTCGTTGCGCATCAACATCAGATAGCGCTGCTTGGGCTGATGGCGTGGCGCGGCAGGATCGAACCCGGACGGGCCGTTCTCGATGGCGTAGAGACGATCCCCCGGCAAGGTCTCCGCGACGGCAAGGGTTGCGCGCGCGAGGGGCTCTGGCGAAAGTCCTTTGACCGGGTAGCGGTAAATGGCGTGAATCTTTGGACTTGCATCGCCCATGGCGTGCTTGTTAGCCGCTCGACCGTCGCCTGGCTAGGCGGCAATCGAAAATCGCCAGTCACCTCTACCGCGTCAATCGGCACGCTCCCACATAGCCTGGAAACGTCGCTAATCGGGGCTCAGGCCGATTGATCGCCCGCAGGTATTTGGCTTAGGTCAACGATGGCGGAGACCCCTCGCGCCGCAGGCGCGAGCGGCAGGCCGAGGGAGCTGATATGGATTTCGAAAAATACACCGACCGCGCCCGTGGGTTTGTTCAATCTGCCCAGTCGCTCGCGCTCCGCGAGGGCCACCAGCAGTTTGCGCCCGAGCACCTGCTCAAGGTTCTGCTCGACGATCCCGAGGGTTTGGCCAGCGGCTTGATCGAGCGCACGGGCGGCCGCTCGCGCGAGGCGCTGACGGCGGTCGAGGCGACGCTCGCCAAGCTTCCCAAGGTGTCCGGCAGTGGCGCCGGTCAGATCTATCTGGCGCCGGCGCTGGCGCGGATATTTGATCAAGCCCAGAAAGTCGCAGAAAAAGCCGGCGACAGTTACGTCACGGTCGAGCGGCTGCTGCTCGCGCTCGCGCTCGAGAAGGACAGCGAGGCCGGAAGGATTCTGGCGCAGGCCGGCGTCACCCCGCAAAATCTCAACGAGGCGATCAATGTGCTGCGCAAGGGCCGCACGGCCGATACGAGCTCGGCCGAGAATGCCTACGACGCGTTGAAAAAATACGCGCGTGATCTCACCCAGGCGGCCCGTGACGGCAAGATCGACCCCGTGATCGGGCGCGATGAGGAGATTCGGCGCACCATCCAGGTGCTCTCACGGCGCACCAAGAACAATCCGGTGCTGATCGGCGAGCCGGGTGTCGGCAAGACCGCGATCGTCGAGGGTCTGGCGCAGCGCATCGTCAACGGCGACGTGCCGGAGAGCTTGCAGGACAAGAAACTGCTCGCGCTCGACATGGGCGCGCTGATTGCCGGGGCGAAATATCGCGGCGAGTTCGAGGAGCGGCTCAAAGCGGTGCTTCAAGAAGTGACGTCGTCGGATGGCGGCATCATCCTGTTCATCGACGAGATGCATACGCTCGTCGGCGCCGGCAAGGCGGAGGGCGCTATGGACGCCTCCAACCTGCTCAAGCCGGCGCTCGCGCGCGGCGAGCTGCATTGCGTCGGGGCGACCACGCTCGACGAATATAAGAAGAACGTGGAGAAGGATGCCGCCCTCGCCCGACGTTTCCAGCCGGTCTACGTCGACGAGCCGAGCGTCGAGGATACGATCTCCATCCTGCGTGGCTTGAAGGACAGATACGAGCAGCACCACGGCGTTCGCATCACCGATTCGGCGCTTGTGGCGGCGGCCACGCTGTCCCACCGCTATATCACCGACCGTTTTCTTCCGGATAAGGCGATCGATCTGATCGATGAGGCGGCGGCGCGGCTCAAGATACAGGTCGATTCGAAACCGGAGGAGCTCGATTCGATCGATCGCGAGGTCGTGCGGCTCAAAATCGAGCAGGAGGCGCTCAAGAAAGAAAACGATCCTGGCTCGAAGGAGCGGCTCAAGCGGCTCGAGAAGGAACTGGGGGCGCTCGAAAAGCGCTCCGCCGATCTCACGGCGCGGTGGAAGGCCGAGAAAGAGAAGCTCTCGGACGCCCAAAAGCTCAAGACCGAGCTCGATCATTTGCGGGTCGAGCTCGCGAACGCGCAGCGCAAGGGAGAGTACCAGCGCGCCGGCGAACTCGCCTACGGTCGCATTCCGGAAATCGAGAAGAAGCTCAAGAGTATTGAGGCAGCGGAGGGCAAAGGTGCCATGGTCGAGGAGGCGGTCACCGCCGATCACGTGGCTCAAGTCGTCTCACGCTGGACCGGCGTGCCGGTCGAGAAGATGCTCGAAGGCGAGAAAGAAAAGCTGCTGCGCATGGAAGAGCAGCTCACCAAACGCGTCATCGGCCAGGCGGAAGCGGTCAGGGCGGTGTCGACCGCGGTGCGCCGCGCGCGCGCCGGCTTGCAGGATCCGCAACGGCCGATCGGGTCCTTCATGTTCCTGGGCCCGACCGGCGTCGGCAAAACCGAATTGACCAAGGCGCTGGCCGAATACCTGTTCGATGACGAGACGGCGATGATCCGTATCGACATGTCGGAATACATGGAGAAGCACTCGGTCGCCCGCTTGATCGGTGCGCCCCCGGGCTATGTCGGTTACGAGGAAGGCGGCTCGCTGACCGAGGCGGTGCGACGGCGGCCGTACCAAGTTGTGCTGTTCGACGAGATCGAGAAAGCGCATCCGGACGTGTTCAACGTGCTCCTGCAGGTGCTCGACGATGGCCGTCTCACCGACGGACAGGGTCACACCGTCGACTTCCGCAACACTCTCATCGTGATGACATCGAATCTCGGCTCCGAATATCTAGCCAACCAGCCGGAGGGCCAGGACACCGACGCGGTGCGCGATCAGGTCATGGCGGTGGTGCGCGCGAATTTCCGTCCTGAATTTCTAAACCGGATCGATGAGATCATCCTGTTCCACCGGCTCAAGCGCAGCGAGATGAGCAAGATCGTCGAGATCCAGATGGCGCGGCTGCGCAAGTTGCTCGAGGACCGCAAGATCACCATCGTGCTCGAACCCTCGGCACGCGAGTGGCTCGCCGACAAAGGCTACGACCCCGTCTATGGCGCGCGTCCGCTCAAACGCGTGATCCAGAAATCGGTGCAGGATCCGCTCGCCGAACTGATCTTGTCGGGGGGTATCAAGGACGGCGAGAAGGTCGTCGTCTCGGCAGACAAGCAGGGGCTCACCTTCAACGGCAAGCTCGCAGCCGCGGCCTGATCGGAAGACGGGCGTTACGAGAGCAACCGTCGTCTGTCCGCGCTCAGCGGGTTTGCGCGTAGCGCGAGGGCGTGGCGCGGGTCATCATCGCTTCGAGCCGAGTGCGTTCTTGATCGAAGCCTGCGAGCAGCGCGCCTTCCAACACGCGGCCGCGCGGCAGCTTGATCTTCATCGGATCGACGAAGCGACCGTTGATCAGAATCTCGTAATGGAGGTGCGCGCCAGTCGACAATCCGGTCGAGCCGACGTAACCGATCACCTGCCCCTGGCGCACCTTTTTGCCGGCTTCCACGGCGCGCGCGAAAGCCGACAAGTGACCATAGGCCGTCTCGTAGCCGTTGGCGTGCCGGATGCGGATATATTTGCCGTAGCCGCCTTCCCAGCCGATCTTATCGATGACGCCGTTGCCCGCGGCAAACACCGGGGTTCCCGTCGATGAGGCCCAGTCGACGCCGGTATGCATCTTGTCGTAACCGAGCAGGGGATGGTTACGCCCGCCGAAGCCGGACGTCATGTTGCCGTCCGCGACAGGCTTGCGGACCAAGAACTTCTTCGCGCTCTTGCCGCTCTCATCGTAGTAGTCGACGAGATTGTCGTCGCCGGTTTGATAGCGATAGAATTTTCGGGTCTCCCCACCGGTTGTCAGCAAAGCGAACAACACCTCCGCCTTCCTGTTCTCGCTGGGATTCTCGTCCTCGCCGGCGAATAGGACCTCGAAGGAATCGCCCGGTTGGACCTTGCGCTGGAAGTCGATATCGTAGGAGTAGATGCGCACGAAGTCGTCGATCACGGGGCGCGGTATGTGATTGCGCAGCCCCGTCTCATAGATGCTCTGATAGAGCCGAACTCCCTTGCCGTCGTCATCCTCGTCGCTGCTGGAGGTTGCGACGCTGTTGGCGTGGCGCACATCGACGGCGACGTATTTGCCGAGCTCCGACCACGCCACCATGGCCTCGACCGCGGTGTCGGTGGCAATGACGACGCGCACCGGCCGCAGCCGTATTCCGTCGTTTGCGGGTGCGAGCAACACGCGCAGCTTGTAGCCGTCGCGCGGGCTGCTGTCCTTTCCGCGTCCGCCAAACGCCGCCGTGATCGCTTTGATCTCGTCCGCCGTCGCACCGATCTCGCGCAGGAACGCGGAGACGGAATCGCCCTTCTTGAGGACGATCGTGCGCTCGTTCCAGGCGTTGCCGCCCGTCACCTGCGCCGTGGTCTTCGGCAGAAGACTGACGTTTTCCGGCACGATGCGCGGTTCGAAACCGGCATAGGGGTCGGCCTGCCGCTCCGGGGCGTACGCGGTGAGCGTGGGGGGAACGGCGCTCGCAAGCAGAGGTAGCTTTTGACCGAGTTTCCCATCCCAGTTCGCTGCCTCGCGCACGCGCGCGAGTACCTCATCGACCGATGCGACCGCGGCGATCTTCGCTCGCGGCAACACGGTGTTGAGGTCGCGCGTGACGAATGAGACCTCGGCGTCGGGCTGGGCACCGGCGGCATCTTGCGCGCTGACCGGAATCCCCTCTGACTGGGCCGCCATCTTCTGTGCGTTGAAGGGAGGAATGTTGGCGGAGAGCTCGGATACCGACAGCGATAGATTGCCCGCCACACGGATGAAGGGACGCACGCGCACGATCTCGCGATTGCCGCTGCCGCGAGTGGTTGTCGACACCCGAATGACTTGGCGCGCGGCATTGGCCTCCCCGGGCGGCGGCAGCCGATCGGCCTTGCGCGTGGCGTTGGCGACGCGTTCGGCGATGGCACCCGCGGCGCCGCGCAAAGCGCCTTCCACGCGTTCCGGCACGGTCGCGAAGTTGGTTTCTCCGTCGAGAGCTGCAAAAACGGCGCCGCTCATGAGTGCCGCGCCGCAAAGACCGGTGAGAATGACGCCGCTGAGCCATTGGACCGACACGCGCCGGCGGTCCACCAAGCCGCTGCCCTCGCCGTCGACCGACAAGGGTGCTTCGCTGCCGAGATCGATGTGCTCGGCCTCGAAGTTCGAACGCAGCGCCGCGTGTCGTTTGCCCTGCTCCAAGCCCGACATCCCCTGCGCCCACGCCCGCGGGCGATTTACCGCAACAGCGCGGTGTCAAACGCGACCGGGACGACGGGCGTTGACTTGAAGGACCGGCGCACGCCGCCGCCTTCACGGTCTGTCAACGACCGTGTCCTCGTTCTTCTGGCCTAATCGATGGGCAACGCCGCGCGTCACGGACGACGTGAGGTCGGCGCAATTCCCCCCGAAGCGACACCTCCCACTGCGCCGACAAGAGGGACGGAGGAATATGGCCGCAGTGCGGCGCAGGGAACCCTTTCAACCCATGCTAACCGCCCTATATCATTTAAGAAGATGGCTGTTGCCGGATTGCACCGGGAGGGGTGGATTTTCACCCTGTCTGGCGTTGACATAAGGCAGTCCGCACGCCTATATAACTTCCTAACGGCACGCCGCCGCCTCGGTGCGACGGTGCGTCTTCGAAGCTCATCAATGATATTGGTGACCAGGCATCCGATTTCGATCGGAGGCCATAAGCTTCGACGGCTCTCCGGCTCCCCGGGGAGCAGGGACCGCCCTGGTCCCGGGCTGTTTGACAGGTGAATCGGAAGAAAGAGAAACGTGGACGGCGGAGTCCCTGCGCGCCGCCTCCCCGAACGAGGACTTGTGCCTTCGAGGGGAGCGGCCGGACGAGACTTCGGCGGTCGACGTTTCAGGTCAACACCCTGTCGCGAGCGGGCGCCCGCGCGTGCGATGCAAATCGTGCGCGCTGGTAAGGCCGCCTCGACGGGAGTGGGACCTCGTCAAACGTTGTGATCAGCCGGGAAAAGTTCTCATCCAACTTGAGAGTTTGATCCTGGCTCAGAGCGAACGCTGGCGGCAGGCCTAACACATGCAAGTCGAGCGCCGTAGCAATACGGAGCGGCAGACGGGAGAGTAACACGTGGGAACGTACCCTTCAGTTCGGAACAACCCAGGGAAACTTGGGCTAATACCGGATACGTCCGTAAGGAGAAAGATTTATCGCTGAAGGATCGGCCCGCGTCTGATTAGCTAGTTGGTGGGGTAACGGCCCACCAAGGCTACGATCAGTAGCTGGTCTGAGAGGATGATCAGCCACACTGGGACTGAGACACGGCCCAGACTCCTACGGGAGGCAGCAGTTAGGAATCTTGGACAATGGGCGCAAGCCTGATCCAGCCATGCCGCGTGAGTGATGAAGGCCTTAGGGTTGTAAAGCTCTTTCAGCGGGGAAGATAATGACGGTACCCGCAGAAGAAGCCCCGGCTAACTTCGTGCCAGCAGCCGCGGTAATACGAAGGGGGCTAGCGTTGTTCGGAATTACTGGGCGTAAAGCGTATGTAGGCGGATCGTTAAGTCGGGGGTGAAATCCCGAGGCTCAACCTCGGAACTGCCTTCGATACTGGCGATCTTCGAGTCCGGGAGAGGTGAGTGGAACTCCGAGTGTAGAGGTGAAATTCGTAGATATTCGGAAGAACACCAGTGGCGAAGGCGGCTCACTGGCCCGGTACTG
>WNFN01202943.1_pt1 | contig 20034 bp, 20 predicted proteins | sample 5400161 | NCBI WGS metagenome assembly WNFN01 (sample SAMN13153353, study PRJNA577476) | soil metagenome | isolation source: 80 cm saprolite on Douglas fir-dominated hillslope | place: USA:California | collected 2013-09-17 | reverse complement strand
CGCGATTTGATTGCGAATTGAATCAATTCGGCGGTCGTTTTGAGATTGAGTTCTTCCATGACGCGGTACTTGTGAAATGCTATGGTCCTTGGAGTGACGTTCAACACACTGGCAACTTCTTTCATGGATTTTCCTTCAGCCAACAGCTGTACGACTTCGCGTTGCCGAGGTGTCAATGTTTTGTTGCGGGTTTTTGGCTGCGGATTGTTTATAAACGCCTTCTGCATGCCACTCGCTATCTGCGGTGTGACGTAAGATTTCCCTTTGAGGGCCATCTGGATAGCGCGAATCAGTTCCGAACCTGCGGAACTCTTCAATAGATAACCGGAAGCTCCGCAGCGCATTGCTTCCATCGCTAAGTCAGGGTCTTCGTTCATGGTGAGGAAAATGAGCTTCACCGCAGGCATGAGCTTTTTCAGGCGTAGCCCAGCGTCCAAGCCGTTCATCAGCGGCATAGCGATATCTACGATAATTAGGTCGGGCTTAAGCTGCGGCGCAGTTTCGAGCAGCGCCCGCCCATCGGACACCGTGCCCACTACGTCGCACTGAGATTCCAGGAGTTTGCGGAATGCTTCGACAAGCATCGTGTGGTCATCGGCCAGTATGACTCGCGGAAGTGCCATGGATCACCTCGGGGACCGGAATGTTAGAAAAATGATCCTAATGGATAAACTGTCATTTCTGACAGGGCCTACGGTGGGAGTTGGGGCAACCGGGTTTCAGTCTGTCAGTATTGACAGGCTTGTTCTCAGCGTTTGCGTGTAAACCTTGTCTTCGCGTCGGTTTCTCGGCGTCCGTCTTCAAATCGGAACTATTGAATCGAGTAATTCTTTATGCGTTTTGGAAGCGCCGTATTTGTTGGGGTTGTGCTGCTTAGTGCCTGCGATCCGGCCTGCGGCCAAGCTCCCGCGGTACGGGCCTGGGATATTCTAGAGAAAGGGCACAATAGTCATGGCACGAAGGAACGCGTCAACGCCATTCTTGCACTAGGGCAATTGCCGGGGAATTCTCACGCCATTCAGTTGGCTGAACAGGCGATCTCCGACAAGAAACCCGAAGTACGTGCCGCCGCGGCATTGACTTTGGGACGTCTTGGCTCTCCTAATTCCATACCGTTGCTGAAAGAGGCGCTGAAAGATAGGAACGTCAAAGTAGCTCTGGCCGCTTCTAGTGCGCTAATTTCAGTTGGCGATTCAAGCGGATATGCCATTTATCGCGACGTGCTAGTAGGGAAGCGCAAGAGTGGGGAAGGGGCCGTCGAAGAGGAAAAACGGCTAGTCAAAGACCCTAAGGCGATGACGCTGATGATGGTTGGAGTGGCCGCCGGATTTGCTCCTTATGCCGGTTACGCGTGGGCGACGTATGAGGTCTTGTCCAAGGACTACGCCGGGCCAGTTCGTGTGGAAGCTGCTATGAAACTGGCGACCGACCGCGATCCGGAAACAGAGCTAGCGCTGGCGAAAGGAGCTTCCAATCCGAACTGGAAGGTGCGCGTGGCGGCGCTGGATGCGTTGGCTCAGCAGGCCGATCTTCGTCTGATGGACACGGTAGCAACCCATCTGTCAGATAAAAAGCAAGCGGTGAGATGCGCTGCGGCCGCAGGCATTATTCGACTGTCGAGTGCGAAAGAATCAGAAGCTCAGCAGTCAAGTATGCTTCCTTAGGAGCAACCGAAACTCAGGTTGCGGTTGCGTCACGCGCGGACATTCCGTTCCGTGGCGTCAGTCGAAGATGTAAGACGTGTACCATTGCTCGCCAAGCTTTCTGCCACCGACACGCCTATGCTGCGAACGTGGAGGTCTCTCTGCGGGAATGGAATTTCGATGCCGGCTTCTCTTAAGGCTTTGGCCACGGCGACAGTCACATCGCTCTGGAGTTGAAACCAGGTATCCTGCCGATCAGACCAGAAGCGCAGCTCAAACTTTAGTGCGCTTTCGCCAAATCCCAGGAAGAAGGCCATGGGCGGGCGCACGAGCAAAACTCCCGGATGCGATTCCGCGACCCCCACGAGCAGTTTGATCATCCGTTCGGGATCGGTGCCGTAAGCAACTCCTACGGGTACGTCAACGCGCCGCCACTGTGACGACAAGGTCCAATTGATAACTTGGTTTGAGATCAGGTTGCTGTTCGGCACGATCACTTCCGCACCCTGGAAGGTTAGGATTGTGCTCGAACGTGCCCCGATCCGCCGAACCGAGCCCACCAGTCCGCCGACTTCCACTGTATCGCCTACGTGGATGGGGCGCTCGAAAAGCAGGATCAGCCCGGAAACAAAATTGTTCACGATATTTTGCAGACCGAAGCCGAGACCAACGCCTAAGGCTCCAGTGAGCACAATGAACTTGTTTAGCTCGACACCGGCTACGGACAGGGCAGCAAGCGCAACCAATATGAGGAGGACATAATAGGCGATCGTTGAGATAGCGTACGGCAGGCCGCGGTGTAAGGGCAATTTTGGAAGCACAATCTTTTTCAATAAAAACGTGAACCCATTCGCGAGAGCATAGCCGCCTGTGAGGATGAGTAAGAGTCCGAGCGCGCCCCCTAAGGTGAAATGAACCCCATCAAAGCCGATGGGACGCTGGAAAAGATCCGATAGGGCACCCATCACGCCTTCGTACATGGTCAGCAGTCGCAAGATAGACTTTAGCCATAATAACGAGGCCGCTAGACCAAGGAGGCGCCCGCTCCAGCGTTCGATGGCATCCACCCGCGTTTCAAGCAGAGTGTGCGCCCAGTGCGTGTGCAGGACGGTGCCGAGAATCAAGGTCAAGACACGCAGGCCACAATAAAGGGCAGCAGCCACAAAGGATCCAACCAAGACACTCAGCCCTAGAACCTGCGCCAGAGATACAAATCCGACGACGTTTGCCACGAGAGATACGGCCAGTAGCACCAGACCCACGCGGATCCCAATGAGGAGAATTCGCACCTTTTGGTGCTGGCTCCGAAGTGAAGCAATCCTTGATTGACGCATGAGCCAGGCAAAACAGACCAAAGCGGCAAGAACAAGGAGGGCGTAAATCTCGCGCCTGAAAAAGGGCGGGAGCAGAATGAGCAGGTACGTGCCACCGAGCGCGTAGAATGCAGCCAGGACATAAAGAAGAACCCGAAGCTTGGGCTCGGTCAATGGGGCCTGTAGTCGCAACACGGGAACCAAGTAGAGCAGGTAAAAGACAAACGCAATGCCCATGGGTGCCGAAGAGATGAATTGTCCGGTTCCGATCAGCGTCACCAAAAGCGCTACTGAAAACGGGCGACCCAATACCTTTAAGGCTCCGGCTGAAACTTCTGGCAGCGCCTCAGCGTAACGTCTGAGTCTGAAAACACTGATGAGCGCCAAAAGGTAAACCATCGCGAGAGCGAACGTCGCAAGCTTGTGTGCACCCACAAACTCCTTAGCGCTTGTAAAGGACCGATCAAGAGAGCTGTGGAAAGAAGATCCGATGTTTTGCTCGAGTGCTCTCGAATCGCGTGCTTCCCATAGCGGACGGCTGTCCATCTCCAGGAGACGGTCGCGTTCGGCCTCGCGCGATTGACGCACGCGCAGCAATATGTCCGAGATTTGCTGGTCCTGCTGAGAAACCTGATTTTGTACGGTCAGCACAGCATTCAGCTGCTCTTGAGCCTGTGATTTTGCCTTCTGAATCTTGTCCAATTGTTGTTTTATACGCTCGACAATGGTTCCGATTCCCGGGGTTTTATGAATCTGGATCCAAGTGGCCACCCACTCCGATTGTTGGGCCTCAAGTGTTTGGATCTTCTCTTGCAGTCTTGCTGCACGCAGTGTCAGGAGCCTGCGTTGTGTGGCATATTCCAGACTCTGAGAGCGCCAGTATCGATACTCGTCCTCCAGATCCAGCGATGTGGGTTCACTAGCCAGGAAGTCCCTGGCTTGAAGCGCTCGACGACGAATCTGTGCGGCCTGTTCTTCCGCTTTGTCTTGTGAGTCCTGCAGTTCCGACTTCGGTATCAGCTGACTGCTGATTTCCTGCAATAGGTGGTCTAACTCCTCCGCGCGGTCAGCAATCTGGGGCAGTGGAATCGCTTGCTCCACAGATCGATTTGGAGGAATTGGCTGAGCCTCGTTCTCCTGAGACTGCTTCGCGCTGTTCGGAGGTACGGATTGTGCGGGCAGGGTCTGAGCCTGAATTTCGCGAATGAGTGGCGCAACGAGAGCAAACAACAGGGTGAGTGCCAGAAAAGAGGAACCAAGTCGGTCAAAAAGTTCCTGAATGAGGGCTCTTGCGGTGATGCGATGCGATGACCCTCGTTGGCTCAAGGGTGGATAGCCTCTTCTTCCTTGATCTAGATTGGCTGGGACACACGCCAGATATCCTGTTCCGTGGGGACTATGTCTCACACTGTCAGAAGTAACAGACAGCTCTCGTCCTGTGCCTCGGCAACTACAGGTGACATGCTTCCCGAGAAGCCTACTTTATATTGGGAGAACATTCCCCATCGCTGCTTCCGGATGGCCCGCACCCGTCCCAGAGGCTTTAGAGTGGCTTGATGGCCAGCTCGATAAACCAGGCAACGGCTTGCCGTGGGTGCTCCTAATTCTTCTGCCGTTACCTAGATCCCGAACGACGATCCCAGTACCTGAACTCTGCATCGCTCTGTCACTTTTGACAGTTAACGAAAGGCGTCGGTCCGAGTGACTGTGGACATGGTCGTGTAATCCCCAAAGCCCAAAGGCGTCATTGATGCTGGCAAACCAGCCGGAGACTGTCGTATGCGGAACCGCGAAACCGGGCTGATGCGATTACACCTGTCACTGAAAGGTGAAGCGACATGAAATCAGCAAGAACACTTATGATCGTAGCGCTAATCGCTGTTCCACCGCTCGCGGCATCTCCCTGCTGGGCACAGACAGAGACTAAAACGACCGAGAAGGGCACTGCGGCCTCGCCCGAGACAGATACGCAGAAGAAAAATCTGCAAGTCTATGTTGATCTCCTGCGCAAGGATGTGCGGCAGCAGAAGGCCGAGATCATGGGGGCCGTAATGGTGCTGAGCGCCGATGACGCAGCGAAATTCTGGCCAATCTACAGCGAATACGACGTGGAGCTGACCAAGCTGAATGACCAGAGGGTAGAAAATATCAAGGAATATGCGCGTACGTACAACGAGATGACCGACGAAAAGGCCGACGAATTGATTCGGAAATCGTTGGCGTATCAAAAGCAGCGCGCGGAGCTTCTTGCAACAACCTATGATCGGGTCAAGCAGGCCGTGGGAGCAATCACGGCGGCGCGCTTCGCTCAGGTCGAACATCAGTTACTACTAATCATCGATCTACAAATTGTTTCGTCGCTGCCTGTCGTGGAGCAGGGCTCGTAAATCTAGGGATAGGGGAGGACATCTTAATGCGAAACTCATTTGTCTGGGCAGCAGTTCTGCTGGTGGCGATAGCGACTACCTATTCGCATTCGATAGAGGGTGCTTGGACAGCAAGGCCCGCAGCACTCTCGGCGACGACCACAAAACCGGCGGCGCAAAGTAAACAAAAGATCAACGTTCCCGCAGGAACGCGAATCCTCATCCGGATGATCGACTCCATAGACACCAACAAACAAAAGACTGGTGACCGTTTCACGGCAAGCCTGGAAACCAACCTCCAGGCGGAAGACGTGGTTGTGGCGCCCAGGGGAAGTACGGTCCACGGCCGTTTGGTACAAGCATCGTCCGCGGGCAAGATGTCTGGAAGCTCGCAGCTCACGCTTGAATTGACAGACATCGTCATCAATGGCACGGCTTATCCGTTGCTCACTAGCACTTACGAGATCAAGGGGAAAGGCGAGGGTAAGAAGACCGCAGGGAAAGTGGTTGGCGGCGCAGGATTGGGCGCGCTCATCGGAGGTATTGCAGGGGGAGGAGCAGGTGCTGGTATTGGCGCGCTCGTCGGAGCTGCTGGTGGAACAGCCATTGCCGCTTCCAAGAAGGGCGAGCAGCTACAAATTACAAGCGAATCTTTGCTCGAGTTCCGGCTTGAGCAACCCGCATCATTGCCGGCGCGTACTTGAATCGATTGCAGCAAGAATTCCCGCGGGTTTAGTTGGAGCACCTAACGGGGCTGCCTGAGCCGCGCGTGTCACAAAAACACAGAGGGAAGTACGCAAAGTGAAAACAAGCAAGCATGAGGCACATGCCGAGCAGTTGCTGACCGAGCGAGAACGGGCTGGCAGCCCCGAAGCATTCGTCGACTTAGTCCGAATGCACTCGCCACAGCTCTATCAAGTATCGCTCAAGATCCTGAGAAATCAAGCGGATGCGGAGGACAACTTACAAAATGTTCTCATTAAAGCGTATGGGAACATTCATCGATTTGAGGGGCGATCGCATATTTCCACTTGGCTCGTCAGCATCGCGATCAACGAAGCCCTGATGCGAATCCGCAGTCGCCGCCCTCCACTTTTCACCCTTGACCTTTTGAATTCCGAAGGCGAGGACAGTATGCCCATCGAAGTCATTGACGGTCACCCGAGTCCTGAGCGTTGCTACATAGCCAAGGAACTTGTAGCAAAAGCCTTCGCCGGCTTACCTCCGTCGGTAGTCGAACTGTTCATCCGAAACAAAGGTGAGGGATGGACACAGCGCGAGTTAGCCCGCGAAAATGGAATTAGCATTTCTTCGGTGAAGTCACGCCTTTTCAAGGCGCGTGAGCGGATGCAAAAAACACTTCGCGGTGGTTTGTTGACCCGAGGCAAGGAAGCGGCGCTCAACACGAGGGAATTTCAGCGAATACGCTTGGAATCGAGGGCGGCCTTTCCCCTTTTGAAGGATTGCAACTCGCTCGTGGGAACCATGAGTTCCGCGAACCCACACTCCAAACAAACCAAGACGCTCTGGCAAACGTAGACAGGCGGAACCCCCACTCCCTTTAGGTTTGGGAGGCTGGCTGTCAGCTCCCCTTCAAACTTTTGCACGTTTTCGGACTTGCAAGCCTTGCAAGGCATTTTAACCCCCAAACCCATGGCGACCCAGTGTACCCGCGGAGCGCTATCTAGTCAGTTAGAGCTACAAGTCTAGCACACCGCTTGTAATATCTTTTGTTCTCTAACCTTTGTCGTCGATTAGAGACATGGGCCATGCCGACCGCGGGCGTGTCGTCTTCCTAAAGTACTGGCATTCTTTACAGTGGCAACGACATTTTCTTCCGAATACCTTGGATTTGGACGGTCGCGATTGCCGCGCACGACGAATCACATTGCCAGAATGAACGATGCGCTCCGTGATCTGAATGGATGCGCTCTAGGCGCGCATTCATCGGACGGGCTGATTGACCAGAGTGAGAATACTTGTCGCAGACGATCACCCGAGCTTTCCGGAGATGGAAGAACGTCTTTTAGAACCGGAGTTCGAAGTCGTCGGGAAGGTGCGCAATGGCCAAGCGTTGTTTGAGGAGGGCATGCGGTTGCAGCCCGACGTCATTGTGTCTGATATTTCCATGCCCATTCTTAATGGAATCGATGCCGCCGAGCGATTGAAGGAATCAGGCTGCAATTCGCGAATCGTCTTTTTGACCGTCCACTCCGACGCCGAGTTTGTGCGCAGGTGTCTATTTGCGGGTGCTTTTGGATACGTTCTTAAGTCCCGAATGGCCAATGAGCTCGTATTGGCCATTCGTGCAGCTCTGGCGGGTAACATCTTTGTTTCGCGACAATTGCCACACCACAAGGAAGCATAAAGCCGTGCCTTTTGGCTGACGGAGCTGCCATGGTTGTTGTTGCTGATATGTCTAACAAGATGACGCAGATCGCCCAGGACCTTAGGGCTGATCATTCCCTCGCGCCGAAGGGGGTACGCCTTCGGTCTACAGAGCACCGGCGACAGTGGGCTCGTGAGGCTATTCGATCATGCTGACTTCGGAGCCTGTTCCCACAGCCGCGTGCTTGAAGTCTCGATTTCTCGACGGACTCGCGCCGCGTGATCTTAATGTCGTTCTGGCCGCAGCCACGCAGCGGCACTTCTTTGCCAACTCTGTAGTCGTAAACCAAGGCCATCCCGCTGATCATCTGTTCCTACTGACGAGAGGGCGCGCGCGTTTTTTCTTCAACACACGCGAAGGGAAGAAAGTCGTCCTTCTTTGGCTTACGCCGGGAGAAATACTCGGCGGCGCAGCACTTTTGCCGAACCCTTCGCACTATCTCGTCAGTACGGAAACGCTAAAGGATAGCTCCATGTTGGTGTGGAGCCGTGCCACGCTCCGAAATCTCGCAGCGCGCTACCCAAGGTTGCTGGAAAACGCGTTGCTTATCGCGTCGGACTATTTGGCCTGGTATCTTGCCGACCACGTGGCTCTGATCAGCCTGACCGCTCGTCAAAGACTCGCCCGCGTACTGGTTTGTCTCGCCGAAACCATTGGCACCAAGAGTTCAGATGGTTTCGAATTCGATGCCACTAACGAGGAACTGGCTGGAGCCGCGAATGTCACTCCTTTTACAGCAAGCCGGCTCTTGAGCGAATGGCAAGGCAATAGTGCCGTCGTAAAGCGTCGCGGCAAAATCCTCCTCCGAATCCCCGAGAAGCTCTTCCTGCGTTCAGCCTGACCCGGCTCTCCCTTCATTCTTTCCTCACCCATGGGTGGTCATCTCCGCTTGCTGTAGCGCAAGTTCGGGGTTGCTTTCACGCAACGACTGGCCAGCGAGGCGGTGCAACACTGCCAAGTGGCCATCCTTTCAGAAAACGCCGAGGTGACTTTCGGAATATGAACATCGAGGAGACATTGGAATTGCTACGGTCATTAGTGCGCGTACTCGTGGTGGATGACTTCGAACTTTGGCACACTTTTGTGCACATGCGTCTTGAAGACGAACCGAATCTACATGTCATCGGCGTTTCAACCGATGGACTGGATGCTGTTCGGAAAGCACAAGAACTGCGACCGGATTTGATCTTGCTGGACATCAGCCTTCCCAAGTTGAACGGCCTCGAAGCGGCTCGACAAATTCGAAAGGTTGCCCCTAAATCGGCAATACTTTTCTTGAGTGGGGAGTCAGCCCCGGATGTCGTACAAGGAGCCCTTAGCGCGGGTGGACTCGGCTACGTTCTTAAGTTGGACGCCGCTCAGGATCTTCTTACAGGCATCGAATCCGTTCTTCTCGGCAGGCGGTTTGTAAGCAGAAGCCTGCAGGGTTCGACCATATGATTTGAGTTTGTGACTCTGGGAAATACCTGGGCTACTCGAATTTACGTTCGCTTGATAATTAACGCTGTCAGATCGTCTTGTTGTTTGGTGCCATCAGAAAACGCAATCGTGGCTTGATACAAATCGGAGATGATTTCTCTTGGCTGCTTTTCTTTTGAAGTGCGAATGACCTCTTCCAATCTCTTAGGGCCGAACAATTCTCCTTGCGCATTAGCCCACTCAAAAAAACCAGCCGTCGCCAGTACCAGCAGGTCGCCGCGATTTAGCTCGAGGACTTGTGGAGGCTCGGAAACCAGCCTGGCTGCGATGCCGAGCGGCAGTCCTTGCGCGCCCATCTCTTCAAAGAAATCTTCATTAAGCACATAGAGAAACAGTGACCCGTGGCCTGCCGAAAGCAACTCTACGCGCGAGTTACCTGGAGTACACACCGCTGCTACAAACGTCACAAAGCGCCCCTCCCCGATGTCTTCTGCGAGCGCGGCGTTGAGCTGTTCCATCGCGTCTAATAGTCCGTTCCCCATTCTGAAGTTGGCTCTCGCATAGGCGCGACAGACTGATGCGAGCAGCGCCGGACCAATACCATGCCCCGTCACATCTGCCAAGACCACCAGCACTTTCCCGTCCGGTAAAAGCTGCCAGTCATAGTAATCTCCGCCCGTCTGGTCGGCAGGTTGATTCCATCCTGCGATTTCGAATCCTTCAATTTCGGGCACCTCGCGTGGAAGCAGCGACTGTTGTATTGACCGGGCCACCTCGAGGTCATGTTTCAGGTGATCCACTTGACGTCGCATTTCTGCCTCTCGGAGTGCGGCATCGACTTGCTTTCGGATCTCCCCTGCCACCACGGCTGCGGCAAATCCGGCAATAATGAGGGCGGTGGCATAACCGAAAACAGCTCTTTCGGGTGAAAGCAAGGATGTGCCCCCGCTCAGCGAAGGCCGCCAACCGAGATAAATCGCTGCAGCGAGATAGCTAACGGCGGCGGCCAAGCCGGAAAGCCTGCAAAATGTGGGATTCAAGCGGAGCGTGGAAAGACTGATAAACACAAAAAAGGCAAGGGCTGCGGGGTTTGCCAGTGGCCGATAACTTGGATCGATGGATTCGCTAGATAGAAACGCGACGGCGAGAGCCGGCAAGAGGGATTCCAATAGGATGCTGCTGAGCCACATCCAATTCGGAAGGAGTCGAGCTCCCTCAATTGCTCGATTCACCGCGCGCAACATCAAGAATTCAAAGATAACGAAAAGCCCCAGCAGTCCGAACATCATTAACCACGAAATGAAATTTTCGTGGCCGCCGCCCAGACTGATCCCTCGGATCGTTCGTAACAGGAACGCCGCAAGGATAGCCCCCAGGACGATGCGAATTCGGAGGTGCTCGCTCTTCAAGAGCGCCTCGCGAAAGGCAATCGATTCGGCGTGTGGGTCAGTCATGGCTCGATCGCCAGGGCAAGCAATAAGGAATACTTTGCTTCATTTCACTCCGCAAATGGCCCCATTGACAAAACCCCTGGCAACCAGAGAACTCGGGGATGGGCATCAACCACAAGATCAATCGTAAGGGGGAATGGTCACCTCTCGAGAGACGGTCCCGAACGCATGGTGATCACATCTTGGACCGTATCCGCGGCACGTTTCACGATGTCACTGTAAGTTCTGCCAGATGTGTCATTTTCGTCCGCGGTTTACCCTGTACGTGCTTGGGTGTCTCGATACTCAGGTTTCCGATCGGCGCCAAAAATGAAAATCTCACTCTCGCGCAGTTCGATCCTGACTGCGGTCGCCATCGCAATTCTGTTGGCCGCGCTGCCGGGCGCGATTGGAAGACTGGTGCGGACAGGGCATCCGTACCTATTAACTCAGCAATTCTTTGAGGATATGTTGGCGCGACTTTCGGGAATCGGTCGTTTACGTTTTATTTTGCAGCCCATGGCGGCGGCCCTGCTCGGCATACGTGACGGCAAAAAAGATTCACAAGCAGGATTTCCCCCATTTTTGGTAGCGCTTGTGCATCACCGGGAGCACAGGTCAAATCTCTTACGAAGCGCATTTGCGTCGGTCCGCGACTTGGTGGCGATCGCGATAATCTTGGACATCATCGCTCAATTCCTCATTTTCCAGCGGGTCCATCCAGGCGCAGCATTGGTGCTTGGTCCAGTACTAATCGCAGTTCCGTACTCGATATCGAGGGCCTTAGCGAATCGCATTGCCCAGAAACTTCATTCTAAAGCCACCCCATAAAAGGTTTGGACTTCTCCGAAGTGCCGTTTTTTCATTGATTTAGAATGCCCAAGACAATAAAGCAGAATGTTCTCTTGAATGTTTGAAATGCGAGGCTTTCGAAGCGGCTAGGTGGCTCGCTCATTTAGACTCTTGCGAAGTATCGTTACCCTGTGATATACAGTCCCCCATTCATTCCGGCGCAGGCTAGCGTTGGGTCCTGCGCTACGTCTATGGAGGGTCATATGAAATTGCCGCGGGTGATCCTAGCCGATGACCACACCCTTATCGCTGAGGCTTTGCATCGACTTATTGCTCCCCAGTTTGACGTCGTGGCGACCGTTGCCGATGGCCACGCACTCCTGGATTCAGCTGCATCACTCAAGCCCGATGTGGTCGTGGTTGATATCGCAATGCCATTGCTGAATGGACTGGAGGCTGGCCGGCAGCTCAAGCAGAAAATGCCCGGCGTCAAACTCATTTTCCTGACGATGAACGAGGATCCCGAACTTGCAATGGAAGCTATGAAGTCGGGCGCCTCGGGTTACGTCCTTAAGCAATCTGCGGCCTCGGAGTTGCTTCACGCTCTTCAGACGGCGCTTCAAGGCAAATCCTATGTCACACCGCGGATTGCTCGCCGGATGCAGGAATCCTTCATTCGCAATCCACAAGGCAGGAAGCACCATGAATCACTTACACCACGCCAAAAAGAAGTCGTGCATCTCTTGGCAGAAGGGAAGTCTATGAAAGAGGCAGCGGATATCTTGCGATTAGCGCCGCGGACCGTGGCCTTTCACAAGTATCGCGTAATGCAGGATCTAGGCCTTGAAACAAATGCCGACCTGATTCGCTTTGCTATTAAAAACCGAATTGTCCTGCGCTGATCCAGACTGGAACGACCTGTCTCTTGCCCAGATGTCTTGTGTTGTTTCCTCATCGGCGTGAGGTTTCGAGGCATTGCGTTGCCAAGAGAGCGGCCCGGTTTCTGCCGATCCGGTCTTCCGTGGCCCCCGATGTGAGCGGTAACTCCGGGGTCCCTTCCGAGGACGAAACCACATAGCGCGACCTCGTTGCGATCAACTTTCGCACCTCTCCGTCAGACAACAAATGCGGCCCGCCAAGCGATTCAGCAATGAGCAATATCCTCGCGAATTGCTCCACGGTTTCCAGTCGCTGATAAGCAATGGCCAGGTCTTGGCCGCAGGTCACAACGCCGTGATTCTCGAGCAGAATTGCATCATGTTTCACCACTAGCGTCTCAAGACCCGCGCAAAGCTCCCAGGTGCCTGGTGTTCCGTATGGCGCCAACGGAATCTTTCCGAGGCCGACGATCACTTCAGGTAGAACGGCTTCTTCGAGAGCACGGCCCGCAGCGGCAAATCCGGTCGCTGTTGGGGGATGTGCGTGGCAGACGGCCCGCACGTCAGGCCGCAGCCGATAGTGGAGGAGATGCATTAGCAGTTCGGTGGAAGGTTGTTTTGTACCGCAGAGAACCACGCCACTTAAGTCGGTAACCAGTAGGTCCTCAGGTGCTAAAGACCCTTTGCACATACCCGCGGGAGTCACAAGAATTCGGTTTTCGTCAAGTCGTACTGATAAATTTCCTTCGCACGCGACCACGAATCCGCGTGCGTACATGTTGCGCCCGGTCTTGCAGATCTGGCGTCTGAACTCGCGCTCCGTCTCAAATTGTCCGATACTGCTTGCCACCATTAGACTACTGGTCATCGAAGCTACTCCTCCCGCGTAAGTGGGGTGTTGATGTCGCAAAACCTAGCGTTGTCGGTCACTTCAAGTGGCGTTCAACAGTGTGTTTGCCAAAATGTATGGGACGGGGTAGGTAGGCGCAGCCCACCCCATCCACTTTGCACTTGCACGTCAGGGAGGTACAAACTTCGTTTTCTCAGCTTCGCGGACTGGCAAATCGCGAAGCGATCATCCGAACTGTGATTGCCGTTAGAGACAGACCGCAAAAGAGGACGCCCAGCAGTCCGATGAGCGGCAAATCGCTGGCTGTCGTCGGCAGCTTCTTAGGTGTCGGCTCGGGACGTGCAGATGCTGTCTCCATGGGGGCAGGCGTAAGAGCCGCCGGGGTCGGGAGGACAGCGACTAGAATCGGGACGTCCGCTTTTGGCGCAGGTGGAGGAGGCGGCAACTTTCCCGTTGCCTTTATTTCATGCGAAATCAGGGTTTCCGGGACCTCCGTTACCCTCGTGGCTTGAACCTGCATCCCCTTCTTCAGCCCCCAAGCGTCCTTTTCTTCTCCATTGATTGTAAACTTCTGGCCATTGGGGATCTTGAAGGTCTGAGTTTCGCCATTTTCCAGTCTGAGAATTACAGAGGTGGGTGGCGATACATGCCAAACGGTACCCGTCACATTTTCGACGGTCGTAATCACCCTGGGAGTTGAGCTAACAATCGTTTGCTTCTCCAGCTTCATTCCGACCTTGGCGTTATGTATGCCTACTGGCTTTCCGTCAACCATGAAGGTAGAGTTCTCGGAGACGTTGTCGAAATCCCTTAGCGTGCCGTCTTCCATTCTGACTACGACATCGTTCCCGGCAATGTGGACGATTTCCCCACGCTCCACGGTGACGGTCTTGGTTGTCGCGCCCTGTGTTTCCGTTTTTTGCGTCTGCACTTGAGCGGCTACCGAGAGCGAGAACGCCATACAAAGAGCGCCTCCGCCCAGCAGGCCACGCAAGATCGTTCTTGAAAGCCTAGTTGCGATCATTTTTCTTCTCCTTATTTTTGTTCTCATTGCCCGTGGGACTAGAATCCTCGCGGGCAACAAAGTAGGATTCGTGCTCGCTATCAAGTTGTGCCGTCACGATGTATCGCTTGGGAGCATGGCCGACGAAATAAAAAGGGAAGCATGTTACCAGCGTCAATGTAGGCACTGTTGTCGGATTCAAAACCGAAGTATCTTCAGGAGCAACAATCCGAATCTGGCTCACAGCGTACCGATCCGAGTGCTGTGGCCGGACGAGTTCAAGCACGTCCCCTGGGGCTATGTTCTGCAAGCCTCGGAAAAAGCCATCCCGGTGTCCTGCGATCCCTAGATTTCCTGACATCCCAATCTGGGCGGTCCCCAAAATCCTTCCCACGCCACGATTCAGCGTTAAGTCATCCGTATCATTGAAGATTGGAACTTCCAGGTTGATCTTTGGAATGCGCAGAATCGCCAAGGGAGCATCGGCCTTTTTAGCGAGGCTATCCTCGTAGGCCGCGATGCGTTTGGCAGACCATAGGCGAAAATCAACTGGCATACCTAAGACGGGATCCGTCGATCCGAACGCCCTGTTAGAGGGTTCGATTGCGTCTTTTGCAAAAAATTCGGCGATAGCTGCTCTGGAATTGATGGTCCTGTGAAGTTGGGCAACAAGCCACACGGCAACGAGCGTCAAGCCCGTGACTAGGAGCATTCGTTCGACTCTTCGAGTTCTCACTGTATCGTCTCGCAATTTCCTAAGAAATCATTTGCGAACTCGCCCGGCGCCACTCTAGAACTCGCGCCAAGCACCAACAAACGGCAACCAGACGCTACTGACCCACTCTTTTGCTGCAACTAGGAAGCAACTCGCATTAGCCGGGGCCACGGCCCAGTCGATCATTGTTTGTAACAACGTTCCTAACAGGCCGATGGCTTTGGGCACGAAATTCATTTGGTGCATCTCGTCTTCCCGGGCGCGAGTCGAGTATCATAGTGCTGGGGGGTAATCTACGACTAGCTCCACTTGCGACTCGTACGATACGGAATGTCTGATTCATCGCAAACTGTCAAAAGTGACAGGGCCACGCTAGCGAACAAATGCATTCGACAGCACGCGCGACCATCGAGTGTGCATTCCGTGTGACCGACTGGCTTTCCTAGACTCACGCCTTCGACGTCAAACTCTTCTTCAAACTCGGACCCTCCTACTGGTATTTTTGCCAGTTTTTTGAATTCGACGGCCGGAATACAAGTGGGTTGACAGGTGGGAGCAGGAGTAGGGGAATGCCAATCCGAATACAAGTGTTATCGAAGCAGTTTACTGCCCTGATGTGCTCTCTTTTGCTGGTTCCCGGCCAGCCGTCCTTGGTGGCACTGGGGCAAGAGCCGCAGCAGGCTACGGCGACCGAGGAGCAGGGTCCAAAGATTCCGAATGATCAGCTGGACTCCCTAGTGGCCCCAATCGCTCTTTATCCGGATCCGCTCTTGGCTCAAGTTCTTGCTGCATCAACCTACCCACTGGAAATCGTGCAGCTTCAGCAGTGGCTCACGAAGAACAAAGACCTGAAGGACAAGGCCTTGGCGGACGCGGTCCAGAAGCAACCTTGGGACCCGAGCGTCCAGTCGATGGCTGCGCTTCCCGATGTCGTCAAGCGACTGGCGGACGACATTGGGTGGGCGACAGATCTTGGAAATGCTGTTCTGGCACAGCAAGCTGACGTGATGGACGCGGTACAGCGCATGCGCGCGAAGGCCAAGGACAAGGGCAACCTCAAGTCGACTGAGCAGATGCAGGTCGAAACAAAAACTTTGGAAAGCAAGGAAGTTATTGTCATCCAACAATCCAAGCCGGATGTTGTCTACGTCCCCAGCTATGACCCCGTGGTTGTCTACGGTGCGCCTCCGTACCCGTACCCGCCGATCGCCTACCCGCCTCCTGGCTATTACGCTGGGGGCCTGGCGCTTTCTTTCGGTGTTGGGATGATGGTTGGAGCAGCCATGGGCGGGGGCTGGTGCTGCAACAGCGGGTGGGGCGGAGGAGGTAACAATAATATAAACATAAATAATAACAATAATTTTGTGAATAACTCAAATAGACAAAACGTGTCCAACAGGCAAAACACGGGCGGCAATCGAACCAGTGGCGGTAACAGTTGGCAGCACAATTCCCAGCACCGTGGTGGCGCTCCGTATTCCAACAAAGCAACGGCCAACAAGTATGGCGGCACCGCTCGCGGCGATTCCGCGTCTAGCCGGCAGGCAAATGCGCGGCAGAATCAAGCTCAGCGAGGCGGGGGGCAGCAGGCGGGCAGCATGGACCGCGGCGGTAGGTCCCAGGCGGGATCCACGGATCGGGGCGGAGGCATGGACCGGGGTGGAGGCGGCGCAAACCGCGCGGGCGGCGGAGGCGGTGATAAGGTCGGGAACCGAAGTGTCTCGTCGGGCTCCGGTGCTGGTTCCAGGGGTGGGGGCTTCGGCGGCGCTTCAGGCGGCAGCGGCAAGAGCGCGAAGGCAAGTAGTTCATGCGGTTCGTCCAGTATGGGTGGCTCGCGCGGCGGTGGCGGCGGGCGCGGCGGTGGCGGCGGACGCAGGAGGTAATCAATACCATGGACAAGGAGATGCACATGCAGTCAAAGCCAGCGAATATAAACGGATTGGACATCCTCTCAGCGCTATTGCTGGTTGCCTTGCTTTGCAGCGCGGCGCTGTTTTCAGCCATGCAGCCATCCGAACCGCAGGCAACCAAGCCATCTCAATCGGCACAGAAATCGTTCGCAACACCCAAAGAAGCCGTCGAAGCGATAATTCTGGCGACGGAGAATTTCGATCAACCTGCTCTGATGGCGATTCTCGGTCCAAGTGGCGATGACTTGGTGTCTTCGGAAGACCCCGTTCAGGACAAAAGGAATGCAGCTGCCTTTGCAGCAAAGGCCCGCGAAAAAAATGACGTCGTCATCGACCCTAAGAATTCCAAGCGCGCCATCATGTCCGTCGGCAATGATAATTGGCCTCTTCCAATCCCGCTCGTGAACAAAGGAGGAAAGTGGCTTTTCGACACCAAGGCCGGCCGCGAAGAGATTCTATTCCGTCGCATTGGCGCCAATGAACTGGACGCCATCGAAATCTGCCGTGGTTACGTGGATGCACAAAAGGCATACGCTTTGGAAAAATACGATAATGCAGAGGTCAACCAGTACGCGCAGCGAATCATAAGTACGCCGGGTAAGCACGATGGTCTTGCATGGAGGAATCCAGATGAGACCTTTGGAGGTCCCATCGCCGAGGGGATTGCCAAGGCCCTAGAGCAAGGCTACACCAATAAAGGTCAACCGTATCACGGCTACTATTTCAAGATCTTGAAAGGACAGGGCGCCGGTGCGCCGCTGGGTCAAATTGACTTCGTCGTGAACGGGGCGATGATCGGAGGCTTTGCTCTTGTCGCTGCCCCAGCAGAATACCGCGTGACCGGGGTAAAGACATTCCTTGTTAGCTATGAAGGAATCGTCTTCCAGAAGGACTTAGGGCCGGACACCCACCAGATCTTCAAGGACATGGAACTCTACAACCCCGACAAAACGTGGAATCCCACGGACGACAACTGGTGACGGCTAGTGCCTCGTTCAGTCGGATCTATCTCAAAGGAGAATACAAGGATGAAAAAATTAGCTTTTTTAACGGTCTCGCTTCTTTTGTTCGGAGTAAGCGCTGCCGTAGCTCAGGATGTTCGCTACGATTTCGACAAGGATAAAGACTTTTCTAAATACAAGACTTACAAGTGGGTGCCCATCAAGGGTGCCGACCAGGGCGATGACCTGACGTCCAAGAAGGTAACCTCTGCGATTGACACCGAACTTGCCACGAAAGGGTTCACCAAAACGGAGGCGGACACTGCTGATCTCTACATCGGCTACCAGACCGCCATCGGGCAAGAGAAAGAGTTCACTTCGTATAACACGGGTTGGGGCTATGGTGGTGGCTGGGGTGGAGGATGGTACGGCGGCGGAATGGGCTCGACCTCGACTTATGGGTCTACGTCCACGGTTTACGTCGGCCAGCTCGATGTCAGTGTTTACGATCCCGCCCAAAAGCAGCTCGTTTGGCGCGGGGTTGCGTCGAAGACACTCGATCCCAAGGCGAAACCCGAAAAGAAGGAGAAGAACATCGCCAAAGCGGTCGCAAAGCTCCTAAAGAACTTTCCGCCCACACCGAAGAAATAGTGGACTCTTCCTTCTGCTGCCAGGTTGTTTTAGTTAAAAGCCAAGCAACCGTGTACAAAGCGATTCGGGATGTTCAGCTATTGCTGATTCGCTCGACGCTAGAGAACGCTTGCCGCGGTCAATGAAACCAAAGACTGGTTTGTTGTTCAAGCCCCCATCGCGGAGCCGTGCGCGGGAAGCTCCGAACTCACAGCTCCGCGAGCTCCAATGCTCCTTGTGCACCTGCAAAGCGATGATCGTCACTTTCTGGTATTTCTACCAGTTTCTTATCAAGTGGATTAGTGGCCCTCTTAGCTAGAAGTATTTTGGAAAGCAGGGCCTGAAGTGGCAACCTCCCATCGAACTCTTGTCGGAATCGCGCTCTTCGTTCTTGAACTTGCCATCACGTTACCGGCTACTGCGCAATCTCAATCCAGTGACCTTCTTCCATATCCCAGCCCGTCGCCTGCTCCGGATTCTGGGGCATCATCTACTCGAGTGCTGCCCCTCATCGAGCCTGTCCGAGTCACCACAGGGCAGCAGGGAGGCGTCGATTGGCTCCATCTCATCGGACAGTCTCTCTATTTCATGAGTATCGAGAATGCGTTTCGTTGTTCCACCGAACGAGGAACCCGCGATGGATTCTCCAATCCTTTTTTCCGTGGCTACTTGAACTCAGTGGGGAACCTGCATGGCTGGAGTGATGGCGATCCATTCTACGTGAACTATGTTGGTCACCCCATGCAGGGGGCCGTGTCTGGATATCTCTGGACGCAAAACGACCGTGGATATCGCGACATTCAGTTCGGACAGAATCGCAGGTATTGGAAGGGGAAGCTCCGAGGCGCAGCGTATTCCTATATTTACAGCGTCTTGTTCGAGATTGGGCCGATGAGCGAAGCATCGATCGGTAACATCCAAGCCTTATACCCGCAACAAGGATTCGTCGATCACGCTGGACCCGCTTGCTTGTTTGTGGTGGATTGAATCCTGCGCGCTCTCTGGCCAGCGTTTTGGCGTTTCGGCCTGCGTGGTATCGAGATAATCGACCCGGCGTAGACTCCTCTCAGCTTCAAGATCTCGAATTCATGGAGTCTTTAAGAGAACGAAACACTGTTCTAGTGGAGGTTTCGCCTCCCCCTGGAGTTGCCCCTTTTGAATTCAATCTCACGGCCACAATCAAGACTTACCTGGGAGACGCACACGCAGAACCCTGCGTGGGTGGCGGAGGCACTGCAGCACTGCGCGTGGCTTCACAATGGCAGTTTGTCGTTGATGTTAGTGGTTGCAAGTTGCTTGGTCTCGCAAACAATCTCAGTGGAGATTCTCTCAGTTACCTGGGTGGAGCGCGCTGGATCCCTAATCCCGTTGGGCGCTGGACATCTCACGCCGAACTTCTGATTGGTGGCACCAAGCTCACACAAGAACTCGTTTACCCTGAGCTTGAAAAGGCAGCCAAAGCATCAACCGCGAACTCTACTGCTGCTTACGTACTCCACGCCATGTACACCAAAGATTGGGAGACCAACGGTTTCACGATCCAGGCCGGCACCGGTTTAGACGTGAAACTCAACAATGCCCTCTCTTACCGCGTCGCCAATCTTGAGTACTCTCACTCCTGGACCAAAGAATTGAACGGCATCAAGTACCAAAACGGTTTGCAGTTTACCACTGGCCTGGTCCTCCGTATGGGTACGTGGTGACGGATCTACGCAATTTAGTCTCGCGGTTTAGGATGACCGCAAGAGCGCGGCG
>WNFN01198640.1_pt2 | contig 20072 bp, 14 predicted proteins | sample 5400161 | NCBI WGS metagenome assembly WNFN01 (sample SAMN13153353, study PRJNA577476) | soil metagenome | isolation source: 80 cm saprolite on Douglas fir-dominated hillslope | place: USA:California | collected 2013-09-17 | reverse complement strand
CAGGTAGCAGCGCGCAGTTGCCCATTCCCTACGCGGAGTTCGCCGCCTTCCTTTATATTGAATTCACGATGAACCGAAAGTCTGAAGTGACTGTGCGTCCGGCGCACAATGTTCGTGGGAGTGTGCGCCTGCCGGGGGACAAATCCATTTCCCACCGTTATGCCATGCTGGCTGGCATCGCGGAAGGGCGGTCGCGACTGGAGAATTACTCGACCGGCGCGGACTGCGCCAGCACGCTCGAATGCATGCGTGCGTTGGGCGTGACGTGGACTCGAAAGCCAGAAGGGGACAATGTGATCGAGGTGCAGGGGCGCGGAACTTTGGCGGCTCCGCAGAGCGCGCTTGATTGCGGAAACTCCGGGTCGACCATGCGCATGTTGAGCGGGATTGTAGCGGCCCAGAATTTCTCCAGCGAGATGGTGGGGGACGAATCGTTGTCGCGGCGTCCGATGGAGCGCGTGATCACTCCTCTGACGGCGATGGGAGCGCAAATCGCATCGCAGAATGGGCGGCCGCCCCTGCGCGTTACGGGGGCAAGGCTGAAAGGCATCGACTACAAAATGCCGGTGGCGAGTGCCCAGGTGAAGTCCTGCCTGCTGTTTGCCGGCTTGCTGGCTGAGGGAGAAACCCGCGTCGAAGAGCCGATACGCACGCGCGATCACGGGGAAGTGGCGCTACGGGCATTTGGAGCGCAACTGGAGCGCACTGGAAACGAAGTGCGAATCCGTGGCGGGCAGAAGTTGCGCGGTATTGAGGCTCGCGTTCCGGGCGATCTCTCGAGCGCGGCATTTTTCCTCTGTGCGGCCGCGCTGTTTCCAGCGTCACAACTCACGATTCCGCATCTGCTGATGAATCCTACGCGCGCCCGTCTCCTGGATGTGTTGACGCAAATGGGGCTGCGGATTTCGGTGACGCAACTCGAAGAAATTCAGGGAGAGTTGGTTGGAACTCTGCAGGTGGAAGGGGGAACGCTGAAAGGAGCGACCATCGCGGGTGCGGACTCGGCTGCGCTGATTGATGAGATTCCAGTGCTGGCTGCGATTGCGCCGTACTCCGAGCAGGGCATTGAAGTGCGGGACGCCAAAGAGTTACGCGTAAAGGAATCCGATCGCATCGCGTCGCTGGCCAGCAATCTGCGTCTGATGGGCGCGAGCGTGGAAGAGCGCCAAGATGGCCTGAAAATTCCCGGTGGACAGACCCTGCATGGCGCCGAGCTCGACTCCTTTGACGATCACAGGATTGCCATGGCATTCGCCGTGGCGGCTCTGCGGGCCCAGGGCGAGACTGTCATTGGGAATGCCGCGGCTGCCGCGATCTCCTACCCCGCGTTTTTTTCGTCGCTCGAGGAAGTTGTGGAGAGATGAAGTGCGGCGCGAGTGGCAATTTGAGGTTGCCGTATTTGCCGCATGCATGAATCCTTTGTAAAAAACGGTCCAGGTCCCTCGGAGGCTAAAGCCCGCACAGATTTAAGATAGGCATCATCGCAGCGTTGAAACGCTGCGCCACCCAAAATCGGAGTTTTTCTGCAACCTGTGAAATGGCCCAGGCCTCGTGAATTGAAACGCTCCGCCTTTCAAGCCCCCATCCATTCCTCGTTCCGCGCGGGCCAGCAAAGGTTACCTGCGGACAATTACTTGCGTGACCTGTTTCGTATCGGGCAGGAATAGAAGAATAACCTGTGGAGCCGGAAGCGCGTCTGTGGATGCGCTTTGTCGTCCTTTACAGGGTCCGTTTTCTAATTCGTTGCCGGGGGAATTTACATGCGTTGCAAGCTATTCTTCTGCGTTCTGCTTCTTGCTGCAGTGGCCTACGCCAAGGAGCCGAAGGTGTACCAGACGGGGAAGTTGCTGCAGATGGATTCTGTCGCGTGCGGTGTGGACGAGAAGGATGGGAAAAGTTTTGCCGGCGAAATGCTGGGCACGGATTCCGGACACAAGAAGACTCACGAGCTGCTTTGCCAGGAATATGTTTTGCAGGCAGAGAGGGTGATCTACAGGATTCGTCCTCGCGATGAGAAGCATCCCGTGCTACTGCCCGTGGGCGAGAAAGCGCAGTTCCGTCTGGTAAAGGACAAGATGTTGCTGCGCGTTGAAGATCTGGACAGCAAAGAACGGGAGTACATTGTAGTCTCCATGACGCCGCGCGCCGACAGCAGCACGGCGGATGCCAGCACGTCCCGATTGAATCATTTGCAGTAAGGTCGGACGCAGTCAGTAGGCGAAGTTAGCAGGTGTGCGTTATCGCCTTGCTGTGAAGGCCTTCCGAGTACTGAAGCGCCGGAGGTAAGCCAACCTTCCGCCTCCCCTCGTCATCAGAATCACAAGTCTGCCGAGATGTGTCCCGCACAAATTCCACGCCGTGGGAGAAGTGTGGGCGCTTAGATCGTTGACATCGATTGGAGAACACAACAACCATGAAGCGTTATCTTGGGTTATTCATAGCCTTGCTATTTCTGACTGCTGCCCCGATGGTATTGGCGCAGCAGCATTCTGATCATGTGGAAGTCGGTGCGTTCGCGGAATACTTCCGCTTCAGCCAGACCAACCCAGCCATCAACTTCGTAGGTTTGGGCGGACGGGTCGCCTTCAATATGCGCCCGAGTGTGCAGCTGGAAGCAGAAATGGGGTATGACTTTAAGCGAAGCTTTGCCAACGAATTCAGGAACGCAGTGACCACCGAAACGGTGACCACGAAGTTCCGTACTTTGCATGGCCTATTTGGGCCGAAATTCCAGACTGGGTCGGGACCATTTCGCCTCTTCGTGACCGGCAAGGTTGGATTCGACAACTTCACTGTGACGAACTCAAGCCCAACCCAGGGCTTTACGAGCGCAGTCGGGCTTGACACCGGCAGAACGGATTTTGCCGTGTACCCCGGCGGCGGCGTAGAGGCCTTTGTCGGTCCCATCGGTCTTCGGGCTGAAATCGGTGACGAGGTGTACTTCGATCACGGCGGCCACAACAACATGAAGGTCACCTTCGGACCGCAGTTCCGGTTCTAGGACCCGCGACCCAGTTCCAAGCCGGCGGCATCGATGCCGCCGGCTTTTCTTTTGCAGGAGCCTCCCGAGGTTCTGCCCGGTTGCTATCCCCGGTTTCTTAGCTCGTGATACAGTATTGCCCACCCGGTCCGGGCTCTGGGCCTCGGCCTCCATCTGCGCTATTCGCCTGCCAAAGGAGCTAGCCATGACGACCCTTCGCGATATCGTGAAAGACCGCAGAGTTTATTCCATCGATGCCGGACGCACCGTCCTGGAGGCTGCGCGCTTCATGATGGAACACAATATCGGCGCCCTGCCGGTGCTCCGCGATGGAGTACTGGCGGGAATCATTTCTGAGCGCGACATTATGAACCGCGTCGTAGCCGTCGGCCGCACGCCGGGGACGACCGCGGTGTCTGAAGTTATGACCGCGAATCCACGCGCAGTCGACGCGGAAGAAACCATTGAGGAGTGTCTCTTCATCATGCGCGAGTTTGGTTTCCGGCACCTGCCGATTGTGGATGGCAAAGAGCTCAAGGGAGTGGTCTCGCTGCGAGACGTCCTGCTGCGCCATTCAGCGGAGATCGAGCGTCAGGCCCGCCGGGCGGCATCATAAGCGGCTTTCAAGCCAGGGATTATCGAACTGACACGTGAGACTCCGGATTCTCGCAGCGGGAAACCGCTTCTCACTCCCGACGCCGCAGTATTAATTCGCCTTCTTTGGGAGGAAGTCGGAAGGGAAACTCGAAAATCTTTCCTGCGAGCGGCACGCGGAGAATAAATTCCTCCTGCTTTTTCCATCCACTGATCCACTTACTGTGGGTACTGAACAGAACCCATCCGCTGATGTCTGGGTTCGTCGGGCTGAGGCGTGACGCCCGCAGGCTGTTCTTGCTGACGAACTCCAGCAGTTGCGCCGCGTCTTTTTGAAAGGCGCGCATGTAAAGCTCCTTGTTCTCCTTTTGTTCTGGATGCTTTTCGATTTCCCGCGCCGTCTGGTGATCGAGTTCGTCCGCATCGTTCTGTACTTGCGCGGAGAAGTCGTCGGGGTCGAGCGATGTTTGAATCACCTGGAAATGTTTTACGAATTCCAGCGAAATGTTCTCCGCGCTGACCTCGAGCGCGCCCTGGCCACGATAGCGCACGCTGAGCAGCACGCCGAAAAACGGCTCATGCCGGCGGCGAACTTTTTCCAGTTCCTGGGAGTCCACGGCCACGGTGATCACAACGTCGTCGGACCTTAACCCGTAATGATATTTCCCATCCTCAGTGCGGGAAAAGGTGCAGCCCGGGCGGGCTTCATCCCAGCGCAGAACGGGAGGCTTGGGGAGGTCTTTGCTGGCCAGTGCAACACTGGCCGCAGCGCAAAGATACGACATTAGCGCCAGGTAACGGAGTGCGGAATGCCGGAACCGGCGCATGAGGTGGTCCTGATCAGCTCACCGCGTTAGTTCACCGTCAGGCTCACGGTCTGGGTGCCGTTACTGGGAGCCAGCGCATGCGCATCCGTCGCGCTGATGGTGAAGCTGTAACCGTTTTTAGGAGTGCCAGTGCTACTGGTGCCGCTGGCGGTCGTGGTATTGCACGCGGGCAAGAACACCAATCCTGCCGCCATGGCACAGAGAAGCGAGAGACCGAGCACTCGATTCCGGCGCCTCTCCGCTTTGCCGAATCCCAGCGCGATCAGGGCCAGCCCAGGAAGAGGAAGCCATAACCCATACCTGAAGACGCTTCGACGCGAAATCGTTGCCGCATGAGGTCCAGTCGTGCTGATGGTCAGCGTTGAAGTCTGCGCCGTGCTGGTAGTGATCACAACCGAGGCGGGATTAAAGGCGCATGTGGGCGCGGGCGTCGCCGTGGGAGTGATCGTGCTGCAGGAGAGCGTGACCGTTCCCGTGTATCCGTTGATCAGAGTAAGGGTTAAGACTGCCGTGGCTGCGCTGCCGGCGGGAACACTGGTGGGAGTGAGGGCCGTGGTGATGGTCAGAGTGTATTCCGGAATGGCTGTAAGGACCGTCAGGTTCACCATCACCGGGTGCGTGGTGGTCGTGCCCGTGATTGTGCCCGTGACCGTCACGGTATAGAGCGTAGCGGGAGTGGTGCTGCTGGTGGTAATGGTGAGACTGGGGTTGGCAGGTGTCGTAACCGAAGCCGGGCTTATGACGCAGGTGGGCGTCCCAGTCGTCTGTAGTGGAGTGACTTGGCAACTGAGATCCACATTGACTGCGCTGACGGAGTTGAGGGCGCTCACGTTGATGGTTGAAGTCGCTGCCTGTCCCCCGGGAAAGACGGCCGCGGGAGATACCGGCGAAGCCACCAGAGTGAAGTCGGGCGGCGCCTGCGCGAAGGCTGCAGACACGAGCGTCAAGACGACGATGGACAAGAATGCAATCAAGATCAGCGGGCGCAGAGGGTGGCGGGATTTCAACATGTGCTCAGTTCGGTTACGAAGGCGTCGGACGTTCCGCTCAGCGTACTTTGGAAGGGACTACCGCTGACAGGAAAGTCTCCGGATAAAGTTCTTCCTGTGAAAAAATTAGGGCCGCCTGCCGTGAGGGGAGGCGGCCCCGATTCTTGAGCGAGCTTGCTCTAGTTGACTTTCAGGGTCAGCTGCGCAGAATGCGTGACGCCACCTGCTGTGCCGGATACGGTGATGGTATACGTCCCGGGCGGCGTATTTCCCCCTCCGGAAGCACCAGTCGTTACGCTGACGGCAGAGCTCTGCGGCGAAATTCCGGCAGAGTCACTAGCCGCAACCGTGAAGCTATAGGTTGTGGAAGGTGACAAGCCGGTGACGGCGAAGTTAGTGTTTGTGGCGGTTCCGATTGATGTACCGTTCTTGTAGACCGTGTAGCTCGTCACACTGCAGCCTGAGGGGGCGCTGGCCGCTGACCAGTTCAAAGTAGTGCCCGTGCTCGTGGTCGAGGAAGCCGCCAGACCGGTTGGGGCACTGGGAAGAGCCGAACAGCCACGACCGCCGCTGCTGCTGCCACCGCCGCAAGCAGGCAACAGAAATAGCGCGGCCATAATCAAGCCGATGAGAAGAAAACCAACTACTCGTCTTTTTTTGTGGCCACTGTCGCGCAGAGTCAAACCTGCTAAGGGTAGTAACAGGGGAAGGAGTAGGGCATAAAAGACGGTCCGGCGCCGAGTGACGGGCGGAGTCAGCATACCGTTACCAGCGGAGCCGTTGGTTGAAATTGTAAGAGAGGACGTCCCAGCGGTGCTGCCCGGTGTAACCGAAATCTGAGTGAAATTGCAAGCAGCCTGGGAAGGCTTTCCAGAACAAGAGAGCGTCACCGGTTTGCCGAAGGCCGCATTCACCGACGACACGGTCACTGCTATGGCTGCAGTGGTCTGCCCGCTGGTCGTCGAAATACTTGTCGGCGAAATGGCAACCGAGAAGTCAGCCGGAGCGGATCCAACTTTGGCTACGAACGCGTCGGCGAGGCCGCCGCCGTATGCAGATTGTAATGGTGATGACGACACAGGAAAGCCGGTTGTGCTGGTTGTATCCCCGGCCAGGTATGCATTGCTAGTCGCGTCGACAGCGACAGCGCCTATAGGAGGCGGGGGGCTGAAGCCGGGAAGGCCGTTTTCGTTGCCAAGACCACCTAAATAGCTGGAGTACTCAACGAAGCCAGTGTTGCTCAGTTCGGTTACGAAGGCGTCGGACGTTCCGCTCAGCGTACTTTGGAAGGGACTACCGCTGACAGGAAAGTCTCCGGATAAAGTTCTTCCTGTGACATAGGGATCGTTGAAAGCGTCCAGCGCGATCCCTGTTCCGCTGTCGTCCAGCGTGCCACCATAGTAGGTTGAGAACAGGAGTCCGGATCCGTCGGCCTTCAGCTTCGTAATGAACACGTCCGTTGCGCCCTTAAGACTGGCTTGGGCAGCATTGAGCGTGGGGAAGTCCGAGGACTGAGTGTTTCCGGTGACGTAGGCCTCGCCGGCCGAGTCCACGGCAATGCCGACACCTTCATCGGTAAGGCTACCGCCGAGGTAGGTCGAATAGATCTTTGCAGAGCCATCAGCCTTGATCGCGGTTACAAAGCCATCCTCCGCTCCTACTTGTCCTGCTTGGCTGGTCTGGAAAGCGCCTGGGGTCGTAGGAAAGTTGGCCGAAAGTGTAAGGCCAGTAACGTAAGCATTGCTGACGCCGTCCAGAGCAATACCAGTCACCAGATCATCGCTTGAGCCGCCGAGATAGGTGGAAAACAGAAGAGTAGTTCCAAACGGATTGAGTTTCGCAACAAACCCGTCCTCAGTACCGGCGTTCGCGCCTTGGATTGGCGAAAGCGTGGTGGGAAAGTCGGTTGAGAACGTCTCACCTCCGACATAAGCGTCCCCTGATGCGTCTACGGCGATTCCGTTGCCGGATTCGGCGCCTGTGCCGCCGATCCGGGCGACGTATTGCGTGATACCGGCCGTGTTGTCGAGCTTGGCCACAAATACATCCTGACCGCCACAATGAGAGTGGAGTAAAGCAGCGCCGATCCAGCTGAATTCAACTTACTGACGAATACATCAAAGCTTGGGCCCGCCGCGAGGGGGCCTGGGAAATTAGGGGATTTTGTCTGTCCCGTGACATACGCATTGCCGGAAGCATCAACAGCGACGGCAAATGCTTCGTCTTCACCGCTGCCGCCCAAATACGTGGCGTAGGTGATCGCCGGATCGATGACGAGTTCGCGGCTACCGTCATAAGGACCCAGATCGAAGCCGACCCGGTTGCCGGCTTCCAGAACAAAGCGAGCATCCACCGGTTGGCGCGTACCGTTCTGTTCCTGATAAGCCACCGGCTTGTGCATCGCGACACTGCCCGCGGATGTAGACAGCAACAGATTCCCAGAAGCATCCGTGGCCAGGGTGCGTGCGCCCGTGAACCCGAGATTGATGAGGGCAGGATTGGCTCGCGGAGTAACGATGAAGTCGAATTCCAATTGGCGCTGCAGGCCGTGGAACGCCAGGTTCACGCCGGGGTACACATCTTCGTAAGAGACACGCTCATACTGTGCGACGGCTGTATGCCATTTCTTTGGGTCATTGCCTATGAAGTAATTAATCTTTCCGGGAAGTGGGCCGCTGGCTGCAACCTTTGCCTGAACATTGCCGCCAAGGATTTTCATCCGTACAACGGCGGTGGAGTTCTTTTCCGCGCGGCGCGACCATGGCCGGCTGGTCTCGTGCACCCTGGACGCATGGCCGGCACCTGCCCGTTCATTCTGCGGTGCGGATATGGAATGAAACGCGAACACTGCATCAGCGGGAGTGAGGAATAGCGTGTAGCCGTTTCCGCGAGCCAGGTATTTCACCTGCGGATCCGTCTGGCCTTCGTTGGCTTCAAAGGCCAGAGGAAGGGCGGCATAGCTGGCATTGATCCGTGCGCGGGTGGCCGGCGCGATAGCAGAGGGCGACAGCGTCGCTACTCCCTGGTTCGCTGCCGCCTGGGCGCCGCTGCGATGCTGGCCAAACCGTGCGGGACCGACGATAATCAAAGCTGTGGCTGCTGCCGCGACGAGCGCTACGATCCATGCAAACAATGGCCTTTGGGCTGATGGCTTGGACACGAAGATCCTCCTATGATGAAATCCTGAAACACTGATCGTTGGAAAAAGACTCGATGGGAGGGCCGGCAATCGCCAGGAAAACGCTCCTCACCATGAGCCTGCAAGATTGCAAACTTCTGCAGCTTAACCGGGAGTATGTGCTGGTCAATTGGGGTTGTCAACGAAACCCAGGATAGCAATGTAGATTCCACCCGGACCCAAGTTAGGGGAGGCTGGAAGGCCGGAGATCGACCTAAGTTTAGCACGCCGGGTTAACGGAAACACCCTGGAAAACTCTCCGAAATAGTCTCCAGGAAGCGCCTCAGTAACCTATGCGCGAGTTACCTCGGGGGCTAACAGAAAAAAAAGGTTTCATCGCAGCATTGAAACGGTACCCCACCAAAAATCAGAATTTTTGGCAAATGTGAAAGTATTTTGACCACCCACCTCGCGACGGAAGTCATGTCCCACGGAAATCCGACGATTTTTCCGCAGCTTGCTATTTAGGTTTCTTTTTCTTGAAGAGCCCCGTCAGTCCTTCTAGAGGATTCGTCTGGCCGGGATTCGCTTTGTTTCCCTGCAGCGCCTGCTGCAGCATGCCGCCGGCCATGCCCTTCACGTCGGGAACGAACTTCGGATCCGAAGTTGTGCCTTGAATGAAGAAAGGAATGCTGCCGCCCTTGGAACCGAGGCCTGCCATTTGAGCGACTCCGGTGACGGCGCCTCCGCTGAGGTTGGCGTTCATTTTGAAGTTGAGCGCATTGCTTGGACTGACGGTGCCGGCGCCGGTGAGCACTCCAAAGGCGGGGATGGTCAGATTGATATTCTCCGCGCGCGTACCGTCGGGCGCCACGTGAACGTCGGAGCTGAAGTTCTGGATGGTGGTGTCGTTCCCTCCCGTGGCCTTGCCGGAAAGTGCGGAGATCGCTTGCAGCCTGGAGCCGAGATTGAAACCGGCGAGGGCGGAGTTTTCCAGCCGGACCGTTCCGCTAGTAACAAGTTTGTTGACCGGGCCTTCGATGGCGAGATTGGTGTTGAGCGTGCCGCCCTTCAGTGTGGACTTCGGCGGCAACACGACGCCCAGCGCGGGCAGCATGGCCTCCAGGTCGTCGACCGGCATGCCTTGGCCGCTGAGTTTCATGTTCACCACAGTGGTTGCAGCATGCGCATCGTAAGTTCCGGTGAGATGCGCGACGGCCTTGCCCATGGCCACGTCACCCTGTGTGAGCCGGCCCGACTGCTTCATCAGGTCGGCCACGACGGCATACTTGAGTTCTACCGGTTTTCCCGCCGGCGATCCCTTCTGAACCACCTGTAATTGCATCGCTTTCAAGGTCCCGGCGGTTTTTGCTTCGTGTCCGTCGGAGGTAACTGAACCTTCAAAATCGGCGATCCCGGAGATGCCCGAGGCGGGATCAATGAAGCCCGACGCAGCCAGATCCATGTGCTGTATCGAAACCTTGGCTTGCAGCGGAGTGAGGGCCGCATCACTCGTATTGATGGGACCGGCCTTGCCTTCGAGTTTCAGAGTGCCTCCCGCCGGCAAATTGGCCGTGACCGTAAATGGGAACGAGGAAGTGAAAGAAAAATCCTTCACCTCCATGTTTACCTTGTCGTAAACACGGGGCTTCTCCCCCGATTTGGCGCGGCTCACGGTGAGTCGGCCGTCGTTGACGACAAGCTTTGCAACCGTGAGATTCGGATTACCGCTTGATGAAGGTTCGCTGGCGGGCTGCGTTGTCTTGCGCGGCTCTGCCGGCGTCGGCTGGCCGGAGGGTGCCGGGGCAGAGCTCTTCATGCCAAGGCTCGAGAAATTCCACCTCTCTCCGTTCTCAGAGCGCACCAGGCTGATCTGTGGCTGGTTCAGCGTCAAGTCCGTCACCTGCAGCGATTTCGAAAAAATTAAAGGAATCAATTGCACGCCCACCGCGAGAGACTTAGCCTGCACGAAAGGAGAGTTGCTGAAGGCAGGATCGTCGGCGATCGAAATATCGTCCGCCTTTACACCTCCGGAGAGCAGCGATAGCGAAAGATTTCCCACCTTGACCTGGCGGCCTAAGGTGGCGGTGAGGTCCGACTCCAGCCGCGGCCGGAAGACATTCGCATCGATGAAGAAGGGAATTGCGACAACGATGACGATTAAAACTACGATGACGATGGCGAAAATCTTAAGACCGCGTTTCATGGTGAGTTGCCTCCTGCCGGAAATTGCGACGTTCAGGTTCCTGTGGCGCGGGGATTGGGCCGGAGCCGAAAAGTGTATCACTGCCGGTCATGAATGATCTCTGGTGAAGGGATGGCACCGCGCTCCACCTGTTTTTCACGCTCGGCCCGGTGTTCGTTATCGATGCGGACCGCCGTTTCCAGTTCTTTCTTGCCTTCCTCCTTGCGTCCCATGTGCACGAGAACCTGTCCTCGCAAGTAATGGATGTCAGTGCGGCCAGGGTCGAGTTTTGCCGCTGAATCCATGGCTGCCAGCGACTGCTGATATTTTTCCGCACGCTGATAGATCTTGGCCAGTCCGACGTAGGAATTTACTAGCCGTGGTTCCCGGCGAAGGGCCTCGCGATAACTCTTTTCCGCCTCGCGGTCCTCCTGCATGAGCGAATAGACATCCCCAAGCTCGTCATAGTTGAGCGCCAGATCGGGCTCGATGGCGGCGTCCTTGAGAAACTCGTCGCGGGCGTGCTCGTAGTCCTGTTTTTTCAAATAGGTCAAACCCAGGTTGAAATGGACGAAAGTCAGGTTCGGATTCGCGTGGGCCGCGGCTTGGAATTCAGTCAATGCCATGTCGTATTGCTCGAGATTGAGATGCGATTTCCCCATAAAGAGATGGAACTCCGCTGAATCTCCACCAACTTTTACCAGTTGCGTGAAGGCTCTCTCGTCCAACTCTTTCTGGCCCGCCCGGTTGGCTGCGATCATCAACACGTACAGGTAGTCGAGCTGCGTGGATTCCTGCGACCAAAGGGGTTCAAGAGTTCTAGCCGCCTCGGCCCAGCGCTCGGTGAAGAAATAGCAGATGCCCAGGAGATGCCGCGGTTGGACCGCGTCCGGCTGGTCGTGGACCACGGACTCAAAGAGGGGAATCGCCTTCAGGAATTCGCTTTGACGGTAGTAAGCAAGGCCAATGTTCAGCCGGATCCCGGCTACCTGCGGCAGCAGATGCTCGGCCTGGCGCAACATCTCCAGCGCCTTGGTCCACTGCTTGCGTCGCATGTAGACCACACCGAGATTCGCGTAGGCTCCGCCAAGCTGTGGGTTCAGTGCCAGCACCTGGCGGAAATTCTGCTCGGCTTCATCAAGGCTTCCGCGGTTCAGGGCGTCTTGCCCCTGTTGAAAGAGCTTGGCCGGATCGATTGCCGCTCTGACGCGGGATTGCGCGTTGGACGTGCCATTTCGCGCTTCTGTTGCAGCGGGGGGCGAGGCATTCTGCGGTGCGGCAGTTATTATCCCGCATAGCAGCAAAAGCCAGATTAAGAATTCAGATGTTAGTCGTGTGCTTGACACTCGTTGCACTCTCTGCTGTAGTGTCGGCCAGCGTTCGCCTTGAATTCAAGTGGCGGATGTGAAACGCGGGCGCGAAAAATTCTTTCTAGAATGTTTTTGCGGACGCTTGCATAGCGATTTTTTCAGAATTGTTCAAAATTTGCCCTTCCCCGGTAAGGGATTCGATGGTCACCATTCGAGATGTCGCCAAGGAGAGCGGGTTTTCCTCGACCACCGTCTCTATCGTACTGAACAACGCGCCGCTGGCGCGATATATTCCCGCAGTCACCAAGAAGCGCATCGAGCGCGCGGCCGCAAAACTCGGCTACCGTCCCAACCAGTTTGCCCGGTCGTTGCGTAGCAAGCGGAGCCATACCGTTGGCGTCATGGTCGCCGACATGACCGATCCGTACTGCACGCTGGTGCTGCGCGGCATCGAGAACACTCTGTATCAGTCGTCGTATTTACCGATCCTCACCGACGTGCACAACGAACGCAGCCGGTTCGAGCGCTATCTGGAAATGCTGCTGGATCGCCGCATCGAGGGCCTGATCGTTCTCGCCAACTGGCTGTTTCTCGACATCAATCTGCTCGGCGACCTGGAGAAGAGCAGCATTCCCATCGCGATCATCGGCTGCGAATTGAAAACCGACTCCATGAGTTCTGTGATCGTGGACAACGAAGTTGGGGGATATCTCACGCTCGAACATCTCCATTCTCTGGGTCACCGCAAGATCGCGTTCATTCGCGGTCCCAAGGCGTTGACGGACAGTGCTCCGCGCTGGCGCGGCATCCGCAATTGCGCCAAGAGTTACGGCCTGGAATTGGATTCTCACCTGATTCTGGATCTGCCGGAGTCGCGCGATCCGATTTCCAGCTTCGAAGCGGGACAGAAGTTGACCGAGGACATCATCAAACAGAAACACCCTTTCACAGCTCTATTAGCCTTTGACGACATGACCGCCTTCGGAGCGATCCGGGCTCTTGGCAAGGCTGGACTGCGGGTTCCTGAACATTGCTCGGTGATTGGATTTGACGACGTGGCCCCCTCGGCTCTGTGCACGCCGTCGCTGACCACGGTTCGCCAGCCGATGGAAATCATGGGTGCATCGGCTGTGGGTATCGTGCTGGAGGGCATCAACGCGGTGCTCGAGAAGCGCGGGGTGGCGGCTGTCCACCGTAAAGTTGCTCCGGAGTTGGTCGTGCGCGAATCCACACGCAGCCTGCTTTAGTTTGTAGAGAATGCTGGAGTAGGAGCGATTTGTGGGATGGGCAAGGACGATTTTGCGGCAGATGGATCACCAGTCGGACCCTGACGCCTTCGCTTTTTTCTTGACATAGGACATCGTATAAACGCACTATTCATACGTTTTAATAGCCATTACGACGATCCCCAGTTTGTACTCGAAACCTTGGGCAGATCTGAAGAATTGCCGCCGCTGTGTCCCACGGGAGGGCAGTCGGCGAGGATCAGAAGAAGGCGAACCGTTCGTCGCTTGAAGGAGACAAACCTGACCATGAAAATTCATCGTGTGCTGTTGCGGATCGTGTTATTGGCGGCTACTTTTTGCGTTGCCGCCTTGGCCCAGGACACTGGCTCCATCACAGGCACGGTAAAGGACCCCTCGGGCGCATCGGTTCCTAATGCCGAGGTTGTTGTTTCCAGTGCCGACCACGGGATCGACCGCCACACTGTTACCAACTCCAGCGGCGACTACAACGAATCGGGTTTGCCGGGCGGCACCTATGACATTATCGTGACCGCCAGCGGCTTCAAGAAGTACCAGGCCAAAGGAGTGAAGCTGGACGTAGCGCAGAAGGCCCGCGTAGACATCCCGCTGCAGGTGGGAACGATCAGCACCGAGGTCGTGGTGGAAGGTACCAGCGTGGCCCAGGTGGAAACCCAATCTTCCGAACTCGCGGGAACAGTCACGGGCAAGGAAATTTCGCAACTTGAACTGAATGGCCGCAACTTCACGCAGTTAGTCACACTGACCCCGGGCGTCAGCAACCAGACCGGACAGGATGAAGGCACCGTCGGAGTCTATGGCAACGTGAGCTACAGCATGAACGGCGGCCGCGTCGAATACAACAACTGGGAACTGGACGGCGGCGACAACATGGATAACGGCAGCAACGGCACGTTGAACGTGTATCCCAGCATCGATGCCATTGCCGAATTCAAGGTCCTCACTTCGAACTACGGAGCGCAGTACGGCCGCAACGGTTCCGGCACGGTGGAAGTGGAAACCAAGTCTGGCACCAACAAATTCCATGGGGATGTTTACGAGTTCGTGCGCAACGATATGTTCAATGCCCAAAACTTCTTCAATGGGCCCTTCTGGGGAGGCAATGGAATCACGCCAGAGTACAAGAAAAACGATTACGGTTACACCTTGGGCGGACCGGTGTACATTCCGAAGGTGTTCAACACCGATAAGAGCAAGACTTTTTTCTTCTGGTCCGAGGAGTGGCGCAAGGATGTAGTTCCGGGACAGTCTTTTCACCTTCCGGTCCCGTCAATCGCGGAGCGCGGCGGCAATTTCAGTGACATTTGCCCCGGACCGGACTGCCCAACCGTCGGTAACAACGGCGACATTACAGGGTTGTCAACGTTCGCTACCAACCAGACAACGGCGCAGGGATTGTTGGCTATGATTCCGCTGCCCACCGGGGCAAATGCTTCGACTTGCGTACCCGGCAGCAGCAGTAATGGATGCTTCTTCACCCAATCACCGGCGCAGGCAACGAATTGGCGGGAGGAACTAATCCGCGTCGATCACAACTTCAGCGATAAAATTCGCGCTACCTTCCGCTTCATTCACGATTCGTGGCAAACCACGACTGCAGTCCCTCTGTGGACGAACCAGACAAGTTTCCCAACCATTCAGACAGCGTTTAAGGGACCTGGCGTTGCTTTGGTGTTCCGCCTCACGAACAATGTGTCTCCCACACTCTTGAACGAGTTCGTTTTCAGCTATACTGCCGACCACATCATTCTCAATGACACTGGCAACTGGAAGCGGCCGTCCAATTTTGGACTGACCGATCTATTCCCCGGCAATGGCGGGGGCGTTTTGCCAGGAATTAATCTGGTAGACAGCTGTCCAAATTGCCCGACGAACACCTCGGGCGTTTACGGCAACTTTGGCGAAGACTCGGGTTACATTCCCAATGGTATCTATAACTCGAACCCGACCTACACGTTCCGCGACAACGTGAATAAGGTGCTCGGCAAACACATCCTCCAGTTTGGCGCATACATCGCTGCTGCTCAAAAGAACGAGTTTGGAGGTGAACTGGCGAATGGCTCATTCCCGGGCTATTTGACGTTTGATCCCTCGCAGTTTCCGGCGAACAGCAGCGGCAATCCGTTTGCAGACTTGTTGTTGGGCAATATTTCCAGCTTTGGCCAGCAGGATCACCTGGTCAAGTACTACAACCGTTACAAGTTGTTTGAGCCGTACTTTCAGGATGACTGGCGCATTACTGACAGGCTGACATTGAACTTGGGGTTAAGGCTGAGCCTCTACGAAACTTATCGTGACAAACAGAAGCAAGCCTTCAATTTTGATCCAGCTCACTATGTCCAAGGCCAAACTACGGTTTGTTCGCCGTCAGACCCCACTTGCACCGCCGGGAATGTGATCAACCTCACGGCTAACGGACAGACGCCTTCGGTCACGAATCTACCGAATGGAATTGTCCAATGCGGCGTCACACCGGGTGTTCCGGACGGCTGCATGAAGCCACACTGGTTTAATCCTGCTCCCCGGATTGGCTTCGCTTGGGATCCGCGTGGCAATGGCAAGACAGCCATACGCGGTGGGTACGGAATCTTCTATGAGCACACCAACGGTAACGAGGGGAATACCGAGTCGCTCGAAAACTCCCCGCCTTTAGCTACCGTCGTGCAGAAGGTTGATATTCAAGGCTATGGGAGCATTAATGCAGGAGGTGGAGTTGCCCAACAATTACCGTTGGGCGTAGTCGCCATACCCACCAAGGTGCAGTGGCCCTACATGCAGCAGTGGCACTTCGATGTTCAACAAGAAGTCGCGCACAACACCATAGCGACTGTTTCCTACGTGGGCAGCAAGGGAACTCATCTGACGCGGGAAAGTAACCTGAATCAGATCTTTCCAACGCCTCTGAGTCAGAACCCCTACAAACCTGGCGAGGTGATCAACGCTAATGGCCACGATGATTGTGGAACCGGGCAGACACCAAGCGGCGTGCCGATTACGGGGCAGGCTCTAATTAATTTAGGCGTTGCGGCCTGTGGAGCCAATCCAAACCTCTTCCGGCCGTTTCCTGGGTATGGCACCATTACGCATCTGGAAGATGCGGCAAGTTCCACCTACCACGCCCTGCAGGCATCGATGCGTCGTAACGTCGGCCAGCTTACGATCAGTGCAGCCTACAGTTACAGCCATTCAATTGATGATTCCTCGGACCGCGGTGACGGCACTTTCGTAAATGCGTATAATTTCGCCGCCAACCGAGCAAGTTCCAACTTCGACCAGCGGCACGTTTTTAATTTCAGCTATATCTGGGACATTCCGCTCTTCAAGTCTCCTGGTCTTGCCAACAAACTCTTGGGGGGATGGGAGTACTCAGGGGTTGTTAGCGTGTCATCTGGGACGCCGTTCAGCCCAACCTTTAACGTTGACAATGCTGGCGTGGCGAACGGCGTAGCCGGTGCCGGCGCGCGCCCTGACTTGGTTGGCGATCCCCATGCTGGACCTTTCCCACCTCCCGACACAGGTTTGGGTGCTAAGGTGTTCTACAACCCGAATGCTTTTGCGACGCCGCGCGGACTGACTTTCGGTACCGTAGGCAGAAACATACTCCGCAACCCTCGGCGTACAAACTTCGATATGGCGTTGTTCAAACACTTCCGTATCACGGAGAGCACAGGGTTCGAATTCCGTGCGGAAGCCTTCAACGTATTCAACCATGCGGAATGGAAACCAATGTATGGTGGTGGCGGATCGGCTGGCGGCGACACGAATAACGTCTTCGGGAATCCTGGCTTTCTACAGGTTACCTCGACCCACTTGCCGCGCATCCTGCAGCTCGGAGCGAAACTGATCTTCTAGCTTCACTGAGAGCGCAGAGTGGAGAGCCGGCCTCACGAGAGGCCGGCTTTCTTATCTGGAATGCGAGAAGTGAACCCGAGGCAAGCCTCGACGCCCGTACATTCTGAAGTCCTCTCACCCCACAGATCCTCTCTCCCGCGCTGCGAGCGCCTCCAGCGCCTGCTCCAGATCCGCGATCAGATCGTCCACATTCTCGATCCCTACCGACAGGCGGATCATCTGCTCGGTCACGCCCATCTTCTCGCGTTGCGCGGGCTCGATCATCGCGTGCGAGGTGAGCACCGGGATCGATACCAGCGACTCCACTCCGCCCAGGCTGGGGGCCAGGGTAAACAGCCGCATGGATTCGCTGGCCCGGCGGGCGTCCTCGCCCGTGCCCTCCACTTCGAAGCTCACCATGCCGCCGCCTCCGCTCATTTGCTCGCGGGCGATGGCGTACTGCGGATGGGTTTTCAGAAAAGGATAGTGCACGCTCCGCACCTTGGTATGCTCGGAAAGAAATTCCGCGACGCGCAGCGCATTCTCATTCTGCCGAGCTACGCGTACGGCTAGCGTCTTCAATCCCCGCACCAGCATCCACGAGGCATGCGGATCCATGCAATTGCCGATGGTCGTCCGGGTGGCGTGGATCTTTTCGATCAAATCGCCGCGGCCCGCCACGACACCACAAATCAGGTCGGTATGCCCGCCCAGATACTTCGTCCCTGAGTGCATTACCAGATCAATACCAAACTCAGCAGGATGCTGATTAACGGGCGTGCCGAAAGTGCCGTCGATCATACTGATCAGGTTGTGCCGTTTGGCCAACGCCGCGACCTTCTTCAAATCCACCACGCGCAGGGTCGGATTCGTAGGAGATTCGAGGTACAGCAGCCTGGTATTCGGACGGATGGCCCGCTCGTGCTGCTCATAATCGGTAGTGTCGACGAAAGTCGTCTCGATGCCGAACTTGGGCAGCCACTTCGACAGAAACTTGGTTACGCCACCATAAATATCACGCTGCGCTACGATGTGATCCCCGGCCTTGAGCAGCGCCATGATCGTGGTGGTGATGGCGCCCATCCCCGACGCGAAGGTCTGCGCTGCGTCCACGCCTTCTAAGTCCGCGACGGTTTCTTCGGCCACCGTGTTCGTGGGATTGCCGTAGCGCGTGTAGAAGTGGTCGGTGTGCGTCGCGCGCAGTTGCTCGTCGTTGTCCGTGACTTCGAAGGTGGAGGTTTGATAGATCGGCGTCGCCAGCGGGCCATTCTTCTTGTCAAGGTTGGCTGCGCCGCGCACGGTCTTCGTCTCGGGATGATAAGGACGCCGCTTCATGGTGGCCTCGTCTCGATCTCTGATCTCAATCTCTACGTCGCTGCATTAAGAGTAATTGCGGAGGGGAAGCTGCGGCAAGCCTTGCCGTATCCTGCCACCATTTATAATTCCTCGTTCATGGATCTGGGCTTGAAAGACCGTGTTGCGCTGGTAGCCGCCTCCAGTCAGGGAATTGGCCGTTCTACCGCGGAAGCTTTCGCCGCCGAAGGCTGCCGCGTGGCGATGTGTGCGCGCAACCCGCAGGTCTTGCACGCTGCGGCGGACAAGATCAGGAAACAATACAACGCTGAAGTGTTTGCCGAGGCCTTCGACGTTACGGATTCGGGCGCGGTCAGCCGTTTCGTCGCGGAGGTGGCGAGAAACTTCGGCAGCCTGGACATTTGCGTCATTAACGGCGGAGGCCCACCGGCCAAGGGGTTTCTGGCTTGCAGTATCGAGGACTGGCAGCGTGCCCTTGAACTCAACTTCATGAGCGCTGTGTATTTCGCGCGCGAAGTGATTCCGCACATGCAGCGAAAACGATGGGGCCGTATTATCACTCTCACCTCCATCACGACCAAGCAGCCTGTGACAGACCTGGTGCTGTCGAATGCGGCGCGGGCCGCGGTAGTTGGCCTGGTGAAGAGTCTGGCTAATGAGTTCGGCAAAGACGGAATTCTGGTAAACAATGTTGGTCCCGGCTTCACGGGGACGGACCGGTTGAAAGAGTTGGCCAAGGCGCGCTCGGCATCCCTGGGAAAGTCCGAGCGGGAGATTTTCGAAGGCTGGTCCGCCGACGCTCCGCTGAAACGCCTGGGCGATCCCCGTGAAGTGGCGGAGACCATCGTCTGGCTGGCCTCGGAGCGCGCGTCCTACATCACGGGACAGACCGTGCTGGTGGACGGGGGCATGTATAAAGGTCTATGAATTTCTCGGAGACTCAATGAGATCGATCGCTTCTCGTATGTCGGTGATGAGCGGGGAAGGTGCGCTGTCGGTATTTGCTCGGGCGAAGGAACTGGAAGCGCAGGGCCGTTCGATCATCCATCTGGAGCTCGGCGAGCCGGATTTTCATCCCGGCAAGTCTGTCATAGAATCCGCCAGCAGGGCGCTGGCCGAAGGTAAAGACCGTTACTGTGCCGTTGCCGGAGTTCCTGCGCTTCGCGAAGAAATCGCTGCCTACTTAGGCCGCACCCGCAATCTCGCGGTTTCGCCTGCCAACATCGTGATTGCGCCGGGCTGCAAAATCGCCCTGTTTCTGGCCATGATGGCCCTGCTCGAACCGGGCGATGAAGTGCTTTACCCAGACCCGGGGTTTCCCGGATATCCTTCGATCACGCTCGGGCTTGGCGCGGTTCCCGTTCCATTCGAGCTCTCGCCACGCAATCAGCTTCAGCCCGACCCGAAGGAGATCGCCTCAAAGATCACGTCCCGCACGCGAATGCTGCTGACTAATTCTCCAGGCAATCCTACTGGAACGGTCTATACCGACGAAGTTCAGCGCGCCATGGCCGAACTCGCGGTCAAGCATGACCTGTGGGTGCTCTCTGACGAAATTTACGCGCGCATCATCTACGGTGGCGAGTACAAATCGATGCTACGTTATCCGGGCATGGAGGAGCGCACGCTGATCATCGACGGATTCTCGAAGAGCTTCGC
>WNFN01120108.1_pt1 | contig 20091 bp, 18 predicted proteins | sample 5400161 | NCBI WGS metagenome assembly WNFN01 (sample SAMN13153353, study PRJNA577476) | soil metagenome | isolation source: 80 cm saprolite on Douglas fir-dominated hillslope | place: USA:California | collected 2013-09-17 | reverse complement strand
CATCAGAAATCAGCTTGCCTATTTCTGCCGCAGGGTTGCCACCGCGTTCAATGTCGTGCAAGGTCTGCAGGCGGAGCTTCAGGTGATCTTTATCCTCTTCATACCACCGCGACACTCGGGCATAGAGGTCCCAACAGTAATAGTCGAAAGGCTTGTCGTCAGAGCCCTTGGCGATCAGAGCTTCCACATCGCTCTGAGATTTATTTTCCAGATAAAGGAAACCCACCACCACGTCCGCTACCTGAACGCCGGTATTGTCGATATAGTTCTGCACGTCCACGTGCGCGCCCGAAGCCAGCAGCAAACGCACAAACGTGTCACCCAGAATGGCGTTGCGCAGATGGCCGATATGCGCCGCTTTGTTGGGATTGATGCTGGTGTGCTCTACCAGAATCTTTTCCGGCGTGGAAGATTCCGCCTTCGGTTTTGCATCCGCCTGCAAGAGCAGACGCGCTGCTTGCTGGCGGTCGAGCTGGGCGTTGATATAGCCCGCGCCGGCGACTTCGAACTTTTCAAATCCCGGAACCTGGCCCAGCGCGGCAACAATCTCTTCGGCAATCTTGCGTGGCGGCTTGCGCAGCTTCTTGGCCAGCTCAAAGCTGAGCGGCAGCGCGTACTCGCCTAAAGCCACGTTCGGCGGCTGGTCCACCACTATGCGCGGCAGGTCAAGATCATACTGCCGCTTCAGGAGGTCGCGGACGCGCCGAATAAGCCGCTGCTCAAGTTCCAGATACAAAGATGCACCTATTTCAGTGATATTGAGGGGGTAGCTCCCTCCCGGGTTCAACTAGGATTCCAAAGGACTTACGTGATTCATCCCAAGGGGATATCCCAGGGGATCAATCGCGGTTCCAAAAAACAATACGCAACGGAAACCATGCCGTTGCGCCGAATCAGGGACGTGGCCGTCTTCCAGCTCCTCAATCCGCCAGCAGGAGCCTGGCGAAGAAAGCCCTTCCGTTGTCCTGGACATTATAACGGCACATGGAAGCAACATTGAAACGGTCTGTTCATTTCTTTCACTATTTAACAGATAAGCACTAAGTCGTTATGAGAAATCCCAGGGAACGTGAACCTTTTGGATCACGATTATGTCTCAGCTCATAGCGGTGGCCGTCACGAGTACAACCTTACAACGGACATTCTGACGGGAAGCGTGCAGGAGCGGAAGGCTCCAATCGCTGTCGTGTGCTTGAAATGGAAACGCAGAAGGAAATTCAAAAAATGTTTTCGATCAAAAAGCTTCAAGTTTCTCAAGATACGTTCATTCGGCTAACGATATTCGTGCTCGGCTTTGCCCCGATCGCCAGCCTCTCACTCTCTGCATTCAACTTGATCCCCTTGTACGTGAGCGGCCCGGCCATCGTTCTTCCCGCGATCGCGGGAGCCGTTGCTCTTGGCTTGATGTTCCGCCAGTACGCGCCAATCCTGGTCCGCGGATTTCTACTGGGTCTGATGGCTGTCTTTCTCTACGATCTGACCTGCCGTTTTCCTTTCATGGCGATGGGAGTCTGGCCGGATTTCATTCCCAAGATCGGGAATTATCTGCTGCATCGCGAGCACGTGAACTGGTGCGTGGGTTACCTGTGGCGCTACATTGGCAATGGCGGCGGGATGGGTCTTGCGTTCTATGCAGTGTATCCACTGCTAATCCGGCGAGTGAGACCGCTGCAAGCCGGCCTGGTCTATGGCGTGGCCATCTTTTGCTGCCTGCTGGTGACCATCTATCTCTCGCCGTCCGGCCGTACCTATCTTTTCGATCCCAAGCCACTAACTGCACTCCTCGGACTTCTGGGCCACGTCGTCTTTGGTCTCACCTTAGGGTATGGCACACAGCAATCGCTGTTTTACCGGCGTTCCCTTGTCACATTGCCAGTGCAACTTGAACCCCGCAGTGTGCGCTGGGCAAATTGAGGTTGCATCTTTACAAATCGCGGCGAACACCTGGCCATATGAGTTTTGATAATTGGTGAAATGGCGACGTTTCACCAATTGAATCCGGCCTAGACCGAGGCCGGTATCAGGGCGAGAATATCGTCTCTGCTTACACCCTTCGTTTCCTGCAGCTTCCATCCATTTTCCCGAATGAAACCGGCGAACCAAGTCCATACTTCACCACCTAACGCCGTATATACCATGATGCTCGCCCTGTCATTCGCAAGCGTGTTTGAGCTGTACCACACAAAGCACGCCGAGCTAACAGCATCGCCAATGCGTCTTTGTAGATTCAGTTCACTTCGCTGGCGCTCCGCCTTGTGGAGTGGAGCGCGCAGCGGGGCTTCCACGTAACCGTCGCCGCCGCGCACAAAACGGCGCTGACTCACAATTCGATTTGGGGCGAATGGCGGAAACGTCACCTTGTTCTGGTAGAACTCGCCCTTCGCTGCGTCATATCGGTTCATGTACGCCGGGAATTGATAATCCACGATGCCGATGCCTGAGAATCTGAGCCACTTGTGGTCAAACCAATTGTCGACTTGGAGCACAAACAGCTCTTCAGGCCTGCTAAGACTTACAACTCCTTGAATAACGGAGTTCAACAATTCGATGAAGATCAGGTCGTCAGCATGGATAGCAGCGAATTGCGTGGTCATAAGCGGGCCTCTAGGGTTTCATCCAGCTATCAGTAGTATAGCTGTTGTAATCAGGCATTTACACCACCCACCCATGATTCGTTTTATGCTGCGGGTTTGCCGGAAAGAGGATGCTCCTGGGCAGATCGTTGCCGACTCAGAAAACTGACTCGCCACTGCTGGTCCCGTTTGACGCTGGTCGATGCCGGAGTTCCGCCCGAGCTGCTCACGCGGACCGTAGAAGCGCTGGGCGTTGAGGCCAAGCTGGAAATTTCCCGAGTGGACCGCAGCGGGATCAGCGCGACCAAGGTCGACGTGATTGCCGCCGGAGAAAAAGAACTTCCCCGGGAAGAGTTCTGGGAGAAGGAGCAGGCTGCGGATCAGCATAAACATAGTCACGGACATGATCACGAGCACAGCCACGATCATAGTCATGATCATGGCCACGAGCTGCATCATCAGCAAACCCATGAGCACGATCATGAACATGGCCCGTCGCACCAGCATGTTCATCGCGGGCTAAAGGAAATTCGCGAGATCATCAACCGCGCGGTCATCAGCCAAACCGCAAAAGACCGCGCCATCAAGATTTTTGAAGTTCTGGGTGCAGCTGAAGCCAAGATTCACAACACCGACATCGATAAAATCCATTTTCACGAAGTCGGCGCGATTGACGCGATTGTCGATACCGTCTGCGCGGCGGTGGGCGCTGAAGCGCTGGCCGTAGACGAATGGATATGCTCGCCCTTGAACGTCGGCGGCGGCACGGTGAAGTGCGCGCATGGGACTTTTCCTATCCCCGCTCCGGCCACGCTGGAACTGCTGAAGCATGCTCCGGTCTATTCCGGCGAGATTCAAAAAGAGCTGGTCACGCCGACGGGAGCGGCCATTGTGAGCGTGTTGGCGTCAAGGTTCTCGCCGTTCCCGCGCATGAAGACCGAGAAGACCGGGTACGGAGCAGGCTCGCGTGATCCCAAAGGTTTTCCCAACGTGCTGCGGCTTACGGTGGGTGAAACCGAGGGCGCGCACCCATCACCATTTCCCAAAGAAGAGATCGCGATTCTCGAAGCCAACCTGGACGACATGAATCCGCAGGTCTTTGGCTATGTGATGGAGCGGGCCTTCGAGCTGGGCGCGCTCGACGTTTTTGGCACGTCTGTGCAGATGAAGAAAAACCGGCCAGGCATGATGCTGACCGTTCTATGCCGTCCGGAGGACAGCCGGCGTCTGACCGAACTGATCTTTTCTGAAACCACCACCCTGGGTGTTCGCACGCGCCAGGAGACCCGGGCCTTTCTGAAGCGGCACCACGTGAGCGTGCAAACAAAGTGGGGCGAGGTCAGGATGAAGCTGGCGAACCTGAACGGCAGCGCCAACGTCACCAATTATGCTCCGGAATATGAAGACTGCCGCCGCATCGCGGAGCAACAGCATGTGCCGCTGAAGGCGGTTATGCAGGAAGCCATCAGGAGCTATCTGGAAAAAGAAAATGGTTAAGGGCCCGAAGTTTTACATCACCACGCCCATTTATTACGTGAACGCGCGCCCGCACATCGGGCACGCGTACACCACGCTGGCGTGTGACGCCGTGGCCCGGCGCAAGCGCATGCTCGGCTACGACACGTTTTTTCTGACCGGTACGGACGAGCACGGGCAGAAGATTGAACGCTCCGCCACCGCCGCCGGCAAAACGCCCCAGCAGTTCGCCAACGAAGTCTCTTCTCTGTTCCGCGCCCTCTTTGACCGGATGAACATCACCTATGACGACTTCATCCGCACCACTGAGACCAAACACCAGCGCGGCGCTCAAGAGTTATGGAAGCGCATCCAGGAAAAAGGCCATATCTATAAAGGGACTTACACCGGTCAGTACTGTGTTTACGATGAACTTTATGTTGATGCCGCCGGGCCTGGCGCTCCCTGCCCGGAGTGTGGACGCCCCACGGAGACAGTCAGCGAAGAAAATTACTATTTCAAGCTTTCCGCTTTCGCTGACAAGCTGCTGAATTATTACCAGCAGCACCCAGAGTTCATCCGCCCGGAGACGCGCCGCAATGAAGTGATTGCTTTTGTCAAAAGCGGGCTGCGCGATCTCTCCATCAGCCGCAGCACATTCAAGTGGGGCATTCCCGTCCCCGGCGATCCTAAGCACGTGATGTATGTCTGGCTGGACGCCTTGAGCAACTACTGCACCGCCATCGGTTTGGGCGCGGCGGAAAAAGCCGCGCAGGAAAAATTCGCACGCTTTTGGCCGGCGGATGTGCACATGATCGGCAAAGAGATCATCCGCTTCCACTGTGTTTATTGGCCAGCATTTCTGATGGCCGCAGATCTGCCTCTGCCCAAAACCGTGATCGCCCACGGCTGGCTGCTGTTTGAAGAGAGCAAGATGTCCAAGTCGCGGGGTAATATTGTGCGCGCGGAGACCGTCATCGACGTGCTCGGTAATGACGCGCTGCGCTATTTCCTGCTGCGCGAGATCGTCTTCGGCCAGGACGGCGCGTTCAGCTTTGATGCGCTGGTGCAGCGCTACAACTCCGACCTGGCCAACGGCCTGGGCAACCTGGCCAGCCGCACCCTGACGATGATCAACCGCTATTTCGACGGCGCCGTGCCGCAACCTTCTTTCCTGGGCGCGCGCAAACAGACAGACGACGCCATCAAAGATCAGGCGCAGGCTGTCATCTCCGAGTTCGCCCGGTTGTTTGACGAGTATCAATTCTCGCGCGCGCTGGAAGCCGCATGGTCGCTGGTGGGCTCCGTGAACAAGTATCTGGTCGAAGAGGAGCCTTGGGTTATCGCGGAAAAGATTGTTGCCGAAAAAGAAGGCGAACAGAACAAGGCCCGCCTGGCCGCTATCCTGTACACTGCAGCCGAGGCGCTGCGCATCGTGACGGCCCTGGCCCACCCGGTGATGCCGGAAGCGACGGCGAAGATATGGAACCAGCTGGGCCTGGGAGAGATCACCAAGTTTAATCTTGCTGACCTGAAGCAACAGATGGAACAGGAGCGCACCACGCCGGCGCCAGCCGCAACCCAGTCGTCAACCACCTCCGCCGCCACGCCGGCTTCCGCCGGCCAAGGCACACCTCCGGGACAGCCGGTCGCACCGGCTTCCCCCGGACCAACCGGAGCCGCGCCAGCGCCCAAAGCCGCTGCGCCCGACGGCAAGATCACCATTGACGATTTCCTCAAAGTCGAACTGCTGGTGGGTCAGGTCAAAGCCGCGGAAAAAGTCAAAGGCGCGGACCGGCTGCTGCGCCTGGAAGTGGACATCGGCACTGAGGTGCGGCAGGTGGTGGCGGGCATCGCGCTGGCTTATGAACTGGAACCACTGATCGGGCGCAAGGTTGTGCTCGTAGCCAACCTGGCTCCACGCAAGCTGCGCGGGATCGAATCCAACGGGATGATCTTGGCCGCCTCGGTCGGCGAAGAAGGCAAACCGGTGCTGGCTGGCTTTCTAGAGGATGTGCCGGTGGGAACCAAGCTGAAGTAACGCGGGGAGCATTCTTGTACATCGATTCCCACGCTCATCTGGAAGGCGACAAATTCGACGGCGATCGCCACGAAATGCTCGCCCGCGCCCGCGAAGCCGGCCTGGAGCGCATTCTGGCCATTGGCAGTGGCACTGGACCGGGGACGCTCGATTGCGCCATCAAGATCGCCGAGCAGCATGACTGGATTTACGCCACGCTGGGCATTCATCCCCATGAAGTCAAGCTGGCGGGCGAAGCCGACTTCATCCAGATGGAGCAGTTAGCAAAACACAAAAAGGTCGTCGCCTGGGGTGAGATCGGCTTGGATTATTTCTACGATCACTCGCCGCGCGAGGTGCAGAAGGAAGTCTTTCGCCGCCAGATTGAGCAGGCACGAGCTGCCCGGCTGCCTATCGTGATTCACTGCCGTCCCAGCAGCAACAGCGAGAACGCCTGGGATGACACGCTGCAGATGCTACACGAGGACTGGGCTTCGAGCGGGCTGGGCGGGATTCTCCACTGCTTCACCGGCGAATGGAAGCACGCCCAAACCGCGCTGGACATGGGCTTCTACATTTCTTTTGCCGGCAACGTCAGCTTTCCCAAGGCAGAGAACATCCGCGAAGCCGCAAAGAAAGTTCCGCTTGAGCACATGCTGATCGAAACTGATTCTCCCTTCCTGGCTCCGGTGCCGTATCGCGGCAAACGCAACGAACCGGCGTTTGTGGTGAATACGGCTGAGACCATCGCTCAATTACGTGGAATCACTAAAGAAGAGATTGGCGCCAGGACGGCAGAGAATTTCTATGCTCTTTTTCCCCAAACTAGATAATCAACCACAGAGGACACAGAGAGACACCGAGGCAGGTCAAGGACTTTGGAGATGAAATCTTTGCTGCGCCAATACGAACTTAGTTTGCGCCAGTTAAAAACGTTGTTTTTGAATTCAAACTTATCCGGTTTTTCTCCTTGGTTCTCTGTGTCCTCTGTGGTTAAGGTTTTTCTGCCCCTGCCGGAACCTTTTTTGTTCCCGCCAGTTCCGCCGCAGTCTGCGCGATGTTACGCGGCATAAAGCGTGGGAAAGCAAACTGGCCGTACTTGTCTTTCAATTGCGCGGAGACAGTATCGACTAAGTCCTGGCCGGACTTCCCTGCGGCCTGGGCCTTGGCAATGTCTTCGCGCAGCGCGACCAGGTAATCGTGAAAATCTCGGACCTCTTGCGGCGTGGCCACGTCGCCATGGCCGGAAACAAACGTCGCTGCTGGATGATCCGCTAGCAATTTCTCAAGCGTCTTTACCCAATCGCTGGTGGTCGCGTCAATCAGGTTGGGCAGGTGTTTTTGCCAGACGAGGTCACCGCCGAAAACGACATTGGCGTCGGGTACCAGCACCACCGAATCGCCTCCGGTGTGCCCCAGCATGTAGCGGACTTGAATCAGCCGCGAGCCAAGATAAATGTCCACCGCGTCGGTGTAGACCATATCGGGAAGCACCAGCGACTCAACCCGGGCCTTGTCTTCCGGCTTAGGAGTGGCGCCAAAGAATTTCAGGTTTTCCGTGCGCAGCCACGGGCGCAAGTTGCGGTGGGCCAGAATGGTCGCGCCGGCGTCAGCAAAAACCGCGTTTCCGCCGGTGTGGTCCAGGTGGTAGTGGGTGTTGACCACAAAGCGGATGGGCAGGTTGGTGACCTTGCGGATTTCCGCCAGCAGGTCGCGCGCCGGACCAGGTTCGGTAAACGTGTCAACGACGAGAACGCCGTTCGTACCCACCACAAAGCCGGCATTACTGCCCGCTTTTCCGCCGTCGGCGCCGAGCGCAGCATACACTCCCTCGGCAAGTTTCTTGATGGTGAAGTCCGGGGCGTCAGCGGCAAATACTAAGGAAGAAAAGAGCAGTACACACAGGACAAGCGCGGTCGTTTTGGTTCGCATGGCTGACGATGGTAACACGGGAACTTTTATTCTGTCGCTTTGCTCCAAGGCGCCAGCGAAACAGCCCTCTGCCTGGATTTGTCTCTCCCATGTTCTTGTTGGTATCTTGTTGAGCGCGAGAGAATTCCCTTACATCCGTCCGGCGACGGGCATCGTACTTAGAAGAAAGCGAGAGCAACGCGCGTGGCTGGCACGCAAGCCCCAAATAATCGAGACGAGGCGGCCCTGATTACGCGCATGCGCGCCGGGGATGAGAACGCCATGGCTGATTTATATGACCGCTATTCCGGTATCGTTTACGGAGTGGCGCTGCGCGTGCTCGGAAACACCACGGCGGCCGAGGACGTGCTACAGGAGGTCTTCCTTCAGCTCTGGCGCAAGCCCCAAACCTTTGATACCGGGCGAGGACGGCTCGCGCCGTGGCTGGCGGTGATCGCAAGGAACCGGGCCATTGACCTTCTGCGTAAACTTCCCCTGGAAGAGGACATTGACGAATTGCCGATCTCCACTGGAGTCAATCTGGAGGACGCGGCGTCCCAGCGCCTGGCGCTGGAAAAAGTTCGCGGCGTGCTGGCGCAGCTCCCCCCGGAACAGCGCAAGGCCCTGGAGATGGCTTTCTTTGAAGGCTTGACACATACCGAAATTGCCGGCAAGACCGGTGAGCCACTGGGGACGGTGAAGACCCGCATCCGTTCCGGGCTGCTGGCCTTGAGAAAAGCATTTGCATGAAAGACCACGCACAATACGCTGAGACGCTGGCGCTATACGCCACTCTGCTGGCGCTCTCCGCTACCGGTCCGCAGCCTCCGCAACGTTCACGGCAGCGCCTGCTGGATGCCGTTGCCGCCGAACCGGGCAAAGATCAGAGAACCATCTCACCAATCATGCTCGGCCGGTCGCGGCCGCGCTGGCTCACTCTAGTCCCAACCGTAGGTGCGCTGGCCTTGGCAGTCTTCAGTTTCATGCTGCTGCTTCAAGTCGGGCGGCTCAAGGACACGAACGCAAAACTTGCTCAAGCTCTAAAAATTGAACAGCAGAATTCGGCGCACGCCAAGGAAGTCCTGGCCATGCTGAATGATCCCAAAGCGCAGCACATGACGCTGGTATCGACCCACACGCCGCCTCAGTCCCAGGTGAAGACTCTTTACCAGCGGGAGAAGGGCCATGTTCTGCTGATGGCCAGCAATCTCGAGCCAATTCCTGATGACAGGGTCTATGAACTCTGGCTGCTCCCCGCCAGTGGTGGCCCACCCATGCCCTGCGGGACCTTCCGAATCGACAGCAAGGGTAACAGCATGATGTTGCATGCCATGGAAACTGAGGGCATCGAAGCCAAAGCCTTCGCCATTACCATTGAACCGGTGGGCGGCAGTAAGATTCCGACCCTGCCCATTAAGTACGCTCCCGCCAGCTAGCGCCATTCAATGCGCTTTTAAGCTGTGCCGGATTATCAGCCAGACTGTCTTCCATTCAAGATTTCACTTCTGGATCTTCGGCGGCTTTGCGCAAGACAGGCAAAGCAAGCTCTACATCCTTGGACGTATGAATCGCCGGCGGCTCCCTCCGGTCCTTCCGCAACTCCTCCCTCATTTTTGTGTTGACATAGCCATATCTGGAAGTGCATATTTATGCATGTGAGTGAATAATTATTCTATATGACAAAATTGGCCCGCCATCAGAAGATCGTCGAACTCGCTCATGACGCCCCCCTGCCTAATCAGCATGAACTGTGCAAGGTGCTGGGCAAGCGGGGTTTTCCCGTCACCCAAGCCACGCTTTCGCGTGATCTGACTGAACTGCGGCTGGTGAAGACATCTGAAGGCTACATCCTGCCCAACTCCGACACCGCTGAGCCCTTGCCCGCGGTCTCGCGCATGGTGCGAGAGTATGTGCGCGATGTGCGCCGGGCGCAGAACTTGCTGGTGATCAAGACCATTCCCGGCAGTGCCCAGCCGGTGGCGGTGGCCGTGGACGCCGAAGGTTGGGACGAAATCGTTGGCACGGTTGCCGGCGACGACACCCTGCTGGTCATTACCGGAAACAACAAGAAGGCCAGCCAGCTTCAATCGCGGTTGGAAGCGATGCGCGCCTGATGCCGCCAACCATCCAGCCTGCTGTGGTGGGCGCCACCGGTTACGCCGGCTTTGAGCTGGCACGCCTTCTCTTCCGCCATCCCCGGGCGAAAAAACCCGTGCTGTTCACGCGCGAGAGTGACGAAACCGAATCTCCGCGGCTGGATGAACTCTATCCCCACATCAGCGGCAATGGCGGATTTCCTATGGAGCCGTTTTGCTGGGATGCGTTGCGGGCCAAGGGCGTGAATGTGCTCTTTCTGTCTACGCCGCACCAGGTTTCGCGGGATTGGGTGCCGGAAGCCCTGCGTCAGGGCATCCATGTCATCGACCTGAGTGGCGCCTGGCGGCTGGCTAGCTCGGCTTCCCGCGCGGTTTACGAGTTTCACGACCAGGATCCCGGCCTTGCCGACCAGCTTACCGCCCAGGCCGTGTACGGCATTCCCGAACTAAACCGCAGCCGGCTCAAAGAAGCTCCCCTGGTGGCCAACGCCGGCTGCTATGCGACATCGATTATTCTGGCGCTGGCGCCGCTGGTGCGCTCCGGACGGGTGGATCTTGCGCACGGGATCATCTGCGACTCCAAGTCCGGCGTCTCCGGCGCGGGCAAGCAGCCCTCGCAGAAGACCCACTTTGTGGAGGTTGCGGAAAACCTCTCTGCCTATTCGGTCTTCAACCATCGCCATACCGGAGAGATTCTGGAACAACTCGGCTTGCTGCCGGAGCAACTGATGTTTGCCCCGCACCTGCTGCCGATCCCGCGCGGCATTCTCTCAACCATCTATCTGCGCTTGAACTCGGCCACGCAGCCGCAGGAGATCGAAGACTGCCTGCGCAAGTTTTACGAACAATCGCCCTGTGTGCGGATTTTTGCGCACGGCAAGTTGCCGCAGATCCAATATTCGCTGCACACCAACTATTGCGATGTCGGCTTCATTCTGGCGCCCGACAACAAACGCTTGGTCCTGGTTTCCTGCCTCGACAACCTGATGAAAGGAGCGGCCGGGCAGGCGGTGCAGAACATGAACCTGATGTTCGGATGGAACGAAGAGGAGGGCCTGAAGTGAAGATCGTGGTCAAACTTGGCGGCGCCGCTCTGGAGGACGCTACTCTACTGCGCCGCGCGGCGCTGGCCGTGAAGCAGTTGGCCAGCGAGCATCAGGTCGCTGTGGTCCACGGCGGCGGCGCGGCCCTGACCCGCATGCTCACCCAGGTGGGCAAAACCACCGAGTTTGTTGACGGTCTGCGCGTCACCGACGCAGAAACGCGTGATTTCGCCGTAATGGTTCTGGCCGGACACATGAACAAGAAGCTGGTGGCGGCCTTGTCCGGGGTTGGTCAGGCTGCAATCGGCCTTTGCGGCGGCGATGGCATGACCTTCCGCGCGCGCAAGATGACCCCGAACGGACACGATCTTGGTTTTGTCGGCGAAATTTCCTCCGCCGATCCGCGCTGGATCCATGCTATTTGGCAGCAGGGCTGCGTGCCCGTGATGTCCAGCGTGGCCCTGGGCTGCGATGGCCAGTACTACAACGTGAACGCCGACCAGATGGCTTCCGCGTGCGCCGTGGCCTGCCACGCCAACGCGCTGATTTTTCTCACCGACGTCGCCGGCGTGAAAGACGCTGACGGGCTGGTCATCCGTTGGCTCGATCTCAGCCGCGTGGCTGAGTTGGAGCGGGGATCTGTGATCCAGGGCGGCATGTTGCCCAAGCTGGAAGCTTGCCGGAACGCGCTTCTCAGCGGCGTGAACCGCGTGCGCATTTTGCCCGCGGAAGAAGTGGAGGCCTTGCCCGAGTTTTATTCCACCAGGATCGAATCCGGGACCGAGGTGCTGGTCGCGTGAACCTGGAGCAGATCCAGCAACTCGAATCCAAACTCTTGCTCTCGACTTACGAGCGCTACCCGGTGCTGCTGCGCAAAGGGCGCGGCGTTCACGTCTACGATCACAAGGGCCGGCGTTATCTCGACTTGCTCAGCGGCATTGGCGTAAACGCCCTGGGCTACTCGCATCCTGCGATTACCAAGACGATTGCCCGGCAAGCCAAGCTGCTGGTCCACACTTCCAACCTTTTCTATCACGAGTATCAGGGACGCCTGGCGGCCGTGCTGACCAGGATCTCCGGCATGGACCGCGCATTTTTCACCAACAGCGGCACTGAGGCATGGGAAGGCGCGCTGAAACTGGCACGCGCTTATGCCCGTGCTAACTGTCCGGAAGGAAAAGAACCAAAATGGCGCATCCTGGCCCTGGAACATGCCTTCCACGGCCGGACGTTTGGCGCCCTCGCCACCACCCACAAGGAAAAGTATCGCGCCCCCTTCGCTCCGGGCGTGCCGGGTGTTGAATTTGTGAAGTTCAATGACGTAGAAGATTTAGAACGCAAGTTTGACGCGACCGTCTGCGCCATAGGCTTTGAATTTCTTCAAGGCGAAGGCGGGATCCGTCCGGTGAGCCAGGCCTTTGCGGAAGCCGCGCATGCGCTGGCGCGCAAGCATGATGCGCTGCTCATCGCCGATGAAATTCAGAGCGGGCTGGGACGCACCGGCCGCTGGTTTGCTTATCAGCATTACGGTATCCAGCCTGATCTTGTGACGGTAGCCAAGCCGCTGGCTGGAGGTCTGCCGCTGGGCGCGCTGCTGGCCAGCGAAAACGTTTCCCAGTGCATCCACCCCGGCATGCATGGAACCACCTTCGGCGGAGGACCGCTGGCCTGCGCCGTCGCTCTGGAGCTGCTGCAAACGCTGGAACGGCAGAAGTTACTCAAACACGTGCAGAGGACCGGCGCGTATCTGCTGGAAGAGCTCCGCGAGCTGCAACAGAAATACGAAGGAATCCAGGAAGTCCGTGGCATGGGGCTCATGATCGGCATGGAGTTGGAATCAGCCGATCTGGCCAAGGCCATCTTCAAGCAAATGCTGGAACGCGGCGTGGTGTTGAACCGCACGGATGAAACCGTGATCCGCTTCCTGCCGCCTTACATCATTAAGAAGCAGCATGTAGACCAGGCTCTCCGCCAGCTCGATCAGGTGCTGGCCAAAAATACTGCTGGGCTCGCCCTGACGGCAGAAAAGAGGAACAAATGATGCCCGCAGGAGCAAAAGCATTCGACTTTGCCGCCACTGGTGCGCCGGTGGAACAGCCGTTAGTCTGCCGCGACTTCGTCTCCGTCCAGGACTTCTCTCCAGAGGAAACTCGGTCGCTGTTTGAGCTGACCCATGTCATCAAGGGCCGCCCCGCCGACTTTCGCGGCGCGCTGGCCGGCAAACAGCTCGTTCTCTTCTTCGAAAAGGTCTCGCTGCGCACGCGCCTGACGTTTGAAGCCGGCATGGCCAGCCTGGGCGGCGCATCTCTGTTCGTGGACCAGACGCGCTCCCGTCTGAATGAGCGGGAGCCGGTGTGCGACATCGCCCGCAACGTCGAACGCTGGGTGGACGCCGTGGTGCTGCGCACATACGAGCACCAGACCATCGTGGAGATGGCGCGGCACACCTGCATCCCGGTCATCAACGCCCTGAGCGACCTGGAGCATCCCTGCCAGGCCTTTGCTGACTATTTCACGCTTCAAGAAAAGTTCGGCGACCTGAGCAAGGTCCACGTGGCCTACGTGGGTGACGGCAACAATGTGGCCCACTCCCTCATGCTGGCCGCGGCCAGCCTGGGCAGCAGCATCGCCGTGGCCACACCGCACGGCTACGCCCCGAATCCTGAGATTGTCGAAGCCGCCAAGAAAATCGGCAAGACCACCGGAGCGATCATTGAAGTCACTGAGGACCCCATCTCTGCCGCTACCGGCGCCAACGCAATCTACACCGACGTCTGGGCCAGCATGGGACAGGAAAACGAAGCCGCCAAACGGGCGAAAATCTTTGCTCCTTATCAAGTGAACCAGAGACTCTTTGCTCTGGCCGCGACCAACGCAGTTTTCATGCACTGCCTGCCGGCGCATCGCGGCGAGGAAGTAGCGGCCAACGTGATCGATTCGCCGCACTCCGTGGTCTATGACCAGGCGGAGAACCGCATGCACGTGCAGAAAGCCATCTTGCTTTCATTGCTGGGCGGCGGCATCCGCCCGGTTTCAAGGACCACAAGGAGCAATCATGCGTGAGAAAGTTGTTCTGGCATACTCCGGAGGGCTCGATACTTCCATCATCATTCCCTGGCTGAAGGAGAACTATAACTGCGAGGTCATCGCCATGATCGCCGACGTCGGCCAGGGCGATGACATCGATGCCGTGGTGGAGAAAGCGCACAAGACCGGCGCCGCCAAAGTTGTGGTCGAAGACTTGCGGGCCGAGTTTCTGAACGACTATGTCTTCCCCGCCCTGCGCGCGGGTGCCGTCTACGAGCACAAGTATCTGCTGGGGACGTCGCTGGCACGCCCAGTGATCGCCAAGCACCAAGTGGAAATCGCTCTGCGCGAAAACGCCACCGCGCTGGCCCACGGCTGCACTGGCAAAGGCAATGACCAAGTCCGCTTTGAACACGCTTTCCAGGCGCTGGCCCCGGAACTAAAAGTGATTGCTCCGTGGCGCGAGTGGGACCTGAAGTCGCGCGAAGACTGCCTGGATTACGCGGAGCAGCGCGGCATCTCCGTGACCGCGAGCCGGGAAAAGATCCATAGCCGCGACCGGAACATCTGGCACGTGAGCCATGAAGGCGGAGAACTCGAAGATCCCGCCAACGCGCCATTCGATTCCACCTGGCAGCTCACGCACTCGCCCAAGGAGGCCCCAGACCGCGAAGAAACCGTCACCATTGGTTTTGCCGCCGGCTCGCCGGTCTCAGTGAATGGCCAGAAGTTGGATTCAGTGTCTCTGGTCGAGCTGCTGAACGAAATTGGCGGCCGCAACGCCATCGGCCGCGTCGATCTTGTAGAAAACCGCTTTGTCGGCATCAAATCGCGCGGCTGCTATGAGACTCCGGGCGGCACGCTGCTGCTGACCGCTCATCGCGAGCTGGAAGCTTTGTGCCTGGAGCGCGAGCTCGCGCACTTCAAGCAACAAGTCGCGCTCAAATACGCCGAGTTGGTTTATTACGGCCTGTGGTTCACTCCGCTACGTGAAGCTTTGGATGCGTTCGTCAGCGAGACGCAGAAGGAAGTCGCGGGCAAGGTCACCCTCAAGTTGTACAAAGGCAACGTTGACGTGGTCAGTCGCGAGTCAGCGTTCTCGCTCTACCGCACTGATCTCTCGTCCTTCACCATGGGCGAGAGCTATGACCAGAAAGATGCCGCCGGATTCATCCGCATTCTCGGGTTGCCGGCGCGCTCCCGCGCCCGCTTGCGCCGGGGCCCCCAAAACGTGGAGGAGGCGACCAAGTGAAGATGTGGTCGGGCCGGTTCCGGCAGCCGCTGGACCCCCAGTTTGAGCAGTGGCAACGGTCGTTTCCTTTCGACCAGAAGCTGCTAGGCTTCGAGTTGGCAGCTAGCCGCGCCCACGCCAAGGCGCTGGAAACCGCTGGGATATTGTCGCCCGAAGAGCGCAAGCTGATCCTTGCTGGGCTTGACGAGATCCAGTCCAAGAGCGAGCATGGCACGGATTTTTTTGCCGACCCTGAAGCGGAAGACGTTCACCACTTCGTGGAGAAGCAACTCGTGACCATCATCGGCGAAGCCGGCAAGAAACTGCACAGCGGGCGCAGCCGCAACGAGCAGATTGCCACTGACCTGCGGTTATTCGTCCGCGAGAGTATTGATGACCTGCGCGCCCTTCTCGGCGAATTCCTGGAAACCCTGCTCGCTCGTGCGGAAGAGAATAAGTCAGCGGCCATGCCCGCTTACACGCATATGCAGCGGGCCGAGCCAGTCCTGGTGTCGCACTGGCTGCTGGCATACTTTGAGATGTTTTTGCGCGACGCCGAGCGCCTCCAAGACTGCCGCAAGCGCGTGAATGAATGTCCGCTGGGTTCCGGCGCCGTCGCCGGGGCGCCGCTTCCGCTGGACCGCGACCTATCCAGCCGGCAACTGGAATTTGATCGCCCCGCGGCCAACAGCATTGACGCCACCAGCGATCGCGACTTCGCCCTGGAGTTTGTAAATGCGCTTTCCCTGCTGGGCGTGCATCTGAGCCGCTGGGCGGAAGAATTGATCCTGTTCGCCACGCAGGAATACGGTTTCATCCGCCTGCCGGAAGCTTACTCCACCGGCAGCAGCGCCATGCCGCAGAAGCAGAACCCAGATTCTCTAGAGCTGATCCGCGGCAAGGCGGCAAGGCTGATCGGTTGCCAAGTGGCGTTGCTCGTCGCCGTCAAAGGTTTGCCCCTGGCTTATAACAAAGATTTGCAGGAGACTCAGGAGCCACTTTTCGAAGCCACGTCAACCGCCAGCCATTGTTTGCGAATCGCCAACGGCTTCATGCGCCAGGTGGCATTCAACCATGAACGGATGCAGGCTGCCTGCGAGAGTGGATTCATGAATGCCCTGGCTGCCGCTACTTACCTCGCCCAGCGCGGCGTGCCGTTTCGCCAAGCCCATGAGATCGTGGCCCACGCGGTGCAGGAGTGCATGAGCAAAGCCAAACAGTGCGAACTACAAAACCTCTCCCTCGAAGAATTGCGGGAATTCAGCCCTGCGTTCGGCCCTGATATCTATGAGCATCTGAAACTCCAGGCGGTGCTGGCCCGTCATGATGTCCCCGGCGGAACCGCGCCACAGCGCGTGCAGCAAGCAATCAAAGATGCCCGCGAAAAGCTGGCCACATTGCAGGAGGCGCATGTTACGCACGCGTAAAGCTATCCTGCCGGATGTGGAGAATATCCACGCCATCATGCAGCCTTATTCGGAAAAGGGGACGCTGCTGCCGCGCACTATCGCCGAGCTTTGCGAAAACGTGCGCGACTTCGTGGTAGCGGAAAAGGACGGCACCATCGTCGGCTGCGGTGCGCTCCACCTCTACGGGATGCATCTGGCGGAAATCCGCTCCATCGCCGTGATCCCAGCGGCCAAAGGTCTGGGCGCAGGACGCAAGCTGGTGGAAGCTCTCCTGGACGAAGCCGAGCGCCATCGCGTCACTTGCGTTTGCTTGTTCACTCGTATTCCGAATTTCTTCGCCCACATGGGCTTCAGCATCGGCCGTCGCGAGGAACTGCCAGACAAGATTTATAAAGATTGCGTCCACTGCCCCAACCTGTTTGACTGTGACGAAGTTGCCATGGTGCGCGGCCCTATTCCCAAGCACACCGGCCCGCGCGATTCTCAAGTCCAGATTCCCCTGGTGAGGCTGGGGGCGTGAGCGATCTGCTTTCGCTTCCCCAGGGATTTCTTTTCTCTTCCTGCGCAGCCGGCATCAAGGCCAGCGGAAGACCCGACCTGGCTTTGGCGTTGGTCCCAGACGGCGCCGCAGCTGCTGCCATGTTCACGCGCAGCCAGGTGGTGGCCGCTCCGGTGGTTGTTGGGCGCGAGCACCTGCGGGCGTCACGCGGCCGCGTCCTGGCGCTGATCGTCAACGCCGGCAACGCCAACTGCGCCACCGGAAAGCAAGGACTTCGGGCCGCCAAGAACGTTTGCGCCGAATTGGCAAAGAAGTTAAAAGTGCGCGGGAGCCAAGTCTTCCCTTCTTCCACCGGCATCATCGGCGTTCCTCTTCCCGCGGAAAAGATCGCCTCTGCCCTTCCCGGACTCATTAGCGCGGCCAAGGCCGGCCCCGAGGCATTCGACGCGTTCGCGCATGCCATCCTGACCACGGACACGCGCAAGAAGATCGCTCGCGAGTCAATCGCGCACAAGGGCCACACTGCAACCCTGATGGGTGTGGCCAAAGGCGCGGGGATGATTCATCCCAACATGGCCACCATGCTGGTCTATCTTTTCACTGACCTGGCCGCGGCACCCGCTGCGTTGCAGCGGGCCTTACACAGCGCCGTGGACGAAAGCTTTAACAACATCTCCATCGATGGTGACACTTCCACCAACGACACCGTCCTGCTGTTGGCCAGTGGTAAAAGTGGCGTACAGATCAAATCGATTCGCAAAGAGTTTGAGAGCGCGCTGAAGAACGTTTGCCGCTCGCTGGCTGAGCAAATCGTTGCCGATGGCGAAGGCGTGAAGCACGTTGTCCGCTTGAAAATCGAGCAGGCGCGCACACGGGAGCAAGCCCGGCAGATCGCGCGCACCATCGCCAACTCGCCGCTGGTCAAAACTGCCTGGGCCGGCGCGCACCATCGCCAACTCGCCGCTGGTCAAAACTGCCTGGGCCGGCGCTGATCCCAACTGGGGACGCATGCTGGCCGCCATTGGCTACTCCGGCGTGAAAATCGATCCGGCGCGGATCAACATTTACCTGGGCGACCAGCAAATCTGCCGCAAGGGAGCTGCGTGTGTCTTCGACAAAAACACGGCACATCAATGCATGGCGCAGCCACAATATGACATTCGCATAACGCTCGGGGCAGGCAAAACGAACTTGGAATTCCTTTCTTGTGATCTCACGGCGGAGTACGTTCACATCAACGCCGATTACAGCACGTAAGTTCTGTCGCTCCGCTCGGAATGACACATGGCGCTGTTTGCCGCACTTTGCCGCTTTGCGTCCTTCACTCTGAATCGGTATGTTAAACACAGATGCCAAAATCTCTGGCTGAATTCGCGCAGATCCACTTGTCGCTTGGAAACGAGACCGCCTATGTGTCTCGACGCGGCTTCCGCACCCTGCGCTGGAGCTACCGCCAAGTGGCGGAGCTGGCATTTCGCGTGGCCCGCGAACTGGAAGCCCGGAACATCGGCAAAGGCGACCGCGTCATGCTGTGGGGTGACAACTGCGCCGAATGGGTGGCCGCGTTTTTCGGCTGCATGTTGCGCGGGGCCGTGGCCGTGCCCATGGACAGAATCGCCGCGCCGGATTTCGCACAGCGCGTGGCCACGGATGTTGACGCAAAACTGATTATCGTCTCCGCCGCTCTGAGCGCGCACGCCAGCGGCCATCCTCATTTGGAGTTAGAAAATCTCAGCGAACCGCTAGCGCATTATCCCGCGGAGACCTATGCGCCGCTCGAGCTCACCCGCGACGACACCGCCCAGATCGTCTTTACCTCCGGCACTACGGCCGAGCCGCGCGGCGTGGTCCTTACGCATGGCAACCTGCTGGCCAGCGTGGACCCGATCGAGCGCGAGTTTCCCAAGTACCGCAGGCGGGAACGCATCTTTCATCCGATACGCTTTCTGGAGATGCTGCCCCTCAGCCACGTCTTCGGGCAGTTCATGGGGATGTTCATTCCTCCGCTGATCGGCGGCACGGTGCTGTTTCAAGACAGTTTCAAGCCGACGGACGTGATTTCCACCATCAATCGCGAGCGTGTCTCCGTGCTGGTGGCGGTGCCGCGCGTGGTGGAATCGCTGAAAAACAAAGTTCAAGACGATCTTGGGGCAGTGATCAAGAAGAACTGGGACATCGCGGAAAATGAAAAATTCCTCAAGCGCTGGTGGCGATTCAGAAAAGTCCGCCGGCGATTCGGCTGGAAATTCTTGGCCATTGTCTCCGGCGGCGCGGCGCTGGACCAGAACACGGAAGAATTCTGGCGCCGGCTGGGCTATGTGGTGATCCAGGGTTACGGGCTCACGGAAACCAGTTCGATCATCAGCCTGAACCATCCTTTCAAAGTCGGACGCGGATCGATCGGCAAAGTGCTGCCGGGGCGGGAGATGAAACTTGATCCTGAGACCGGCGAGATTCTGGTGCGAGGAGCGAACGTCGCGCGCCAGTACTGGCAGGGTAAAGAACTGAAGCCGGTTGGCGGAGAAGAAGGCTGGTTCCGCACCGGCGATCTGGGTGCCATGGACGAAGAAGGCAATCTTTATTTCAAAGGCCGCAGCAAGAACGTGATCGTCACCCCCGCCGGGCTCAAGATTTATCCGGAAGACCTGGAGCAGGCCCTGCGCAAACAGCCCGAAGTCCGCGACTGCGTGGTCTTCGGTGTGGCCCGCGGCGGCAATGCCGAGGCGTGCGCGGTCGTGTTGCTGCGTGACGGAGCTTCCGCCAGCACAGTGGTCGCCAACGCCAACCAATCGCTGGCTGATTTTCAGAAGATACGCTGCTCGCTTGC
>WNFN01251466.1_pt1 | contig 20100 bp, 15 predicted proteins | sample 5400161 | NCBI WGS metagenome assembly WNFN01 (sample SAMN13153353, study PRJNA577476) | soil metagenome | isolation source: 80 cm saprolite on Douglas fir-dominated hillslope | place: USA:California | collected 2013-09-17 | reverse complement strand
TCCGCACTTTCCGTGCTCAGCCATTCGGGCGTTCTGGCAAGAAACGAACGCCCACCAGCCCGGAGGGATAATGACACGAGAAATGCACTACAAACAGGCTCAAAAGCCTTCAGATGTGCTGCCAGGCTGTGTATGGCCTACAAGGTCTTATTGCTGAGCACGGAAAGTGCGGAAGAGCCAACTGATGGGAGGACGGCCCTGGGCTACTACGACGGCTCTAATCTGCCGTACTACTATGCGCTGGCCGACAACTTTACGCTCTGCGGGCGCTCCTTTGCCTCCGTGCTGGGACCGACCGTGCCCAATCGCCTGGCGCTCTGGTCGGGCACTGCGGGCGGCGTAACCACGGATACGCTGGGTCTGGGTGTACTGGAGTATCCTACAATCGTCGATTTGCTCGACGCCCATCATATTAGCTGGAAATGCTACAATCTGGGTTTAGGCAACGGCACATTCGACGATCTCGAGCATTTCAACGCGCTGGCCTTTTTCAAGCGCTGGGTGAAAGATCCGCGCCTGACCTTTGAGGAGGACGATTATTACACGGATCTCAAGAATGGCAAGCTGCCCCAGGTTTCATTCCTGATCACCGAATCGCTGATCAGCGAGCATCCGCCCGCCGATATTCACACCGGCCAGGATAAAATGGCCGAAACCATCCACGCGCTGATTTCCTCCAGCGCGTGGCAGCGTTCCGCCATGTTTTTCACCTATGACGAAGGTGGCGGTGGTTATGTCACAAAGTAATATGTCAGAGCTTGTTCATTTTTGGCCAGTGTTAATCTGGTAATAGGATATCCTCTTCGGAGACATCCTATTACCAAACATAAAGGAGAGATTAAATGGCTTTTAATGATGCGTTGACACCCATATGGGTGAACGCCGGCAGTTCCGTCTCCTGGTGGTATAGCTTTGGAGACAACCGAGGTGCCCAATACGCAATGGCTAACTGCAAGACGCCTGATGCTCAGATGATAACAATGAACGAGGGTGACCAGCTCAACGACGACGGGTCGGTAACGTACTTCGTCTCGTTTCAGAATAACGGTGCTCAGCCTTGCTTCCACAATCTCAACGGCGGAGGTCTATCATGAGTAAGGTTACGGTTATCACCGATACTGCCGGGAAGATTGTCGCGATAGGACACGGCCATCTCAGCGAAGAAGCCGCACGCAAGTCTGGATCTCAGAAGCTTCAAGCGGGCCTCCGAGCAGGCCCTGGCCAACAACTCCATGAACTCGACGCCCAGGAAAACCTTGAGAATATCAAGGCCTGGCCTGAGCTTCATCAGAAGGTCAAGCAGCTGATCAAGTCCTAAAGTCAAACTCCGTGAGCGTACTACTCTCTTTTCGAGGGAAAAGTTGCTCAAGGAATTCCCGAATTTACAGAGAGGGCCAGACCTTGATGGTTCCGGCCCTCTTTTTTTGATATGCGACTGTTTTCTTATGCATCAATGTGGAGCAGCGCTCATATTTTCAATTTGAGCCAACGAACTTACAGCAAGCCGCTTGCCCAGGCAAAGAAGAGTGCTGTGTCTTATAATAACTTCAGTTTTTTCTTCCTCGGTGAAATCAGCTGCATTCTGAGTGAGATCAATTATCTTTATCTCTGGCTTTATAGATTAACGTGTCAAGTAACCGATATTCATCCCTACAAGTCCCTGTAGCCATAGCAAGGCCAGAAGAAAGGTGAGAGGGTTTGAACAAAGGTCAGTACCACCGTACCAGTTTTGCCAGATCTGTAACGCCCGCATGAAATGTTGGGTTATATCAGATGAGTGGTGTGTGCGAGCCAGGGATGCGACCAACTCTGGCTCGCTACTCTTTTCGCCACAGGCCGGAAGCAGCCTGGCTATTTCGGCTTGCTGTTATAGTGAAGGTAGAGCGGCCTCCACGTGTGTAACATATAACTTGTACGCGACACACGGGGTGAAGAAGTGTGAAAGAGGGAGTAGAGGGGCGTGACGAGCGGACGAGAGGTGCGGATATGGTGTGTGCTGGCTCTGTGTTGCTGGGTTTTGACGATGCTGGCGGCTTGTGGGAGGCCAGCGCTGGCGGGAGGCGGTAGGCAGCAGGTGACGCGGCACGGTGGGCAGATGGCGTGGCCGGAGCAGTATTTTGTACCGTATGTCAACGGGGAGACTAACCTGGTGGAGTTATCTCGGGCCAGCGGGGCGCGTTTTTTCACGCTGGCCTTTATTGAGCGCAGCAGAAACCATAGGTGCCGGGCCACGTGGAATCCCCGCCAGCCGATCGGCTCGTGGATGCACGCCAGTATCGAGGCTCTGCGCGCGCGTGGTGGCGATGTGCGCGTGGCCTTTGGCGGCTCAGCGAATGGTGAACTGGCCGCCGCCTGTAAAGCGCTGCCCGAGTTGGAGGCGCAGTATCAGGCTGTAATCGATGTCTATAACTTGACGCACCTCGACTTCGATATCGAGGGCAAAACCCTCAGCAACGCCCGGGCTAATGCGCGCCGCAACCAGGCTATCGCCGCCTTACAGCAGCGGGCCGCGCAGGCTGGCAAGCAACTCAACATCTCCTACACCCTGCCGGTCGAGACTACAGGCCTGACCTGGAGCGGCCTGAACTTGCTGCGTGATGCAGCGCGGAACGGCGTACAGATTGGCGCGGTCAACCTGATGACCATGGACTACTTTAGCAAGCACGCTCCTGGCGCACGGATGGGGCTGAACGCCATTGCTGCCGCGATCAGCGTCTTTCACCAGTTGCAGCAGATCTATCCCGCGCAAAGTGCCGGCCAGATCTGGGGCATGCTCGGCCTCACCCCGATGATCGGCGTCAACGACAACCCCGCCGAGGTGTTTACCCTCCAGGATGCCCAAACCGTCATCGGATTCGCCCGCCAGCAGCAGATGCCTCTGCTCGCCTTCTGGAGTCTGGAGCGCGACCGCGCCTGCGCCAGTGATCAGACCGCGCCACACGGTTGCAGCGGCGTTGATCAGCAGCCGTATGGCTATACTCAGATCTTCGCGGCCTTTGGCACAGGACAGCCTACACCTGCGGCACCTTCAGCGGCAGCCCAAAGCCCCAGGTGAGCAGCTTTTTGGCATCCGCTACACGCGTCAGGCTGTCTTGCGCCTCGGTGCTGCTGCCGGTGGTGGAGTGCAGGACGACACCGATCAGAGTGTGACCGTTGCGTTTGGCGGCGAAGACCAGGCAGCCGCCAGCCGCGCCAGTCCAGCCGGTTTTGATGCCCAGTGTACCTTTATAAGTGCCCAGCATGGTATTGGTATTTTTCCAGTCGAATTTCCCGTGATCGGTAGTGGCTGCAAGAGAATATGTGGCGGTGCCGACAATTTTGGCGAAGAGCGGGATGCTTATGGCGTAGTGGGCCAGGCGCACAAAGTCGTAGGGTGTGGTGTAATGCTCATGCGCGGGAATCGGGTTGAGATTGAGATCAGTATCCAGGCCAGTGGGATCGAAGAAGTGCGTCTGGAAAAGATGGAGCTTCTGCGCCTCGACATTCATAATGTTCGTAAACGCATCCTGCGAGCCGGCCACGCCATCCGCGATTGCCACAGCGGCATCATCGCCAGAGTTCAGCATCATGCCATAGAGCAGGTCTTTGAGCGAGAGTTTATCCCCAGGCGCCAGGTTGGCCGTACTACCGATTTTATCCTCGTTTATCGCGTCCTGACCGACGGTGATGACCTGATCAAGGTTGCCGGCCTGAATAGCGATCAGGGCGGTCATGATCTTAGTTGTGCTGGCCATGGGGAGCGGCGTTTCGGCTTTTTTTTCGTAGAGAATAGTGCCAGTGTCCGCGTCTATCAAAATCGCCTCGCTGGCCAGGATTATGCCGGGTGTACCTTGTGTCGTCAAAACAGCCCGGGGCGTGGCTTTGGGCGTTGGCGTCAGAGCGATTGGCGTCAGCGGAGCCGCTATAAGATTCGCCTGAGCATCGAAAATACTGCTCAGCGGGCTAAAAAGCCAGACGGGCACGCCGATGATCATCAGCACCGCAATCACCACCAGGACAATAGCAAGCAATCTCCGTCGCTCCATGTGTATATTTCTCAATTCTTTCAACGACCGATAGGGTCACAAATGGCATCCGATAATAAGAGACGGTACACAGGGCTCCAGCGTCTCTTTTCGGACCTGTCAATAGGAAGAAAATCAGGAGTCATGCAAGGCAGCAATTTTACCTGGGAGGTCTGGTTACTTCTGCGACTTCTCTTCAGACTGAGGCGTTTAAAAAAGTGAACTCTTTTAGATAGGTAAAGTTGTGAAGATCTCAAAACGAATTCGCGCAGTTGGCGTTTATGAGCGCTGGATGCTGGTTTGTGTGGCCGGGGCGGCGCTGTTGCGCCTGGTGTTGATTTATTTTAACTGGCCGTATACAGATAGCGATGAAGGTAATATGGGCGTGCTGACGCTACATGTGGCTTTGCAGGGCGCTCATCCTGTGTGGTTCTACGGCGGGGATCGCCTGCCATTGGTGCTCTTTTTTGTGATTTTCCTGGTCAGCATGTATTACCTGGTGTACCTGCTCTATACCAGCCGGAAATATGCCCTGGCGGCGGTAATTCTGCTGGGCCTGGGTTCGCCGGATGTGCTTTTTCTGCAACTCAGGGCGTCGGGCGAGTATCCAGAGCTGGAGATGTTTGCCGCGCTGATGTGTACATTGGCGTTCTGGCTGGCGCTGACAACCGCGCAGTGGCAGGCTCCGGGCGTGGGGATGAAGTGGAAGCGGGTGGGCCTCTATGCCCTGCTGGGCGCGCTTGTGGGACAGGCACTGTGGGTGGACCTGCTGGCGGGACCGTTTGTGCTGGCTATAGGTCTGTTGCTGCTGGTCTGTTGCTGGCACGAACTAATCAGGTGGCCGGGAATCAGCCTGCTGGCTGGTTTTGTGGCGGGCGGCTTTCCATTGATTTACTACAATCTTACTGCGCCCTGGAGTCAGAATTCCTGGTCTGTGTTGCGCAGTCTGCAAGCGTCCGGGCAAATGTATTTGCAGGTAGCTCACCTGACCTGGATCGACAAGCTGGCGGGCACGTTTTTTGTCGCGCTGCCCATGGCCACCAGCGGCGGCTGGAACTGTGCGCCATCCGTCTTTCCTTTTGCCGGTACGCGAGCGGTTACCAGCGTGCCCTGCGTGGTCATGCAGGGCGGTTGGAGCGCGGGCTATGTACTGCTCTGGCTGATCGCGGCGGGTGCGGCTCTGTGCGCCATCTGGCGGCTTGCGCGTCCCTCGTTCGCGCGGCTCCAGCGGGTGACCAGCGCTGGCGAGGAGATGCGCCAGGAGTTGATTCGCCAGGGCGGGCGACTGGTGGTGCTGGTCAGCGTGGGCCTGACGCTTGTGCTTTACACCAATTCGCCTTCACCGGCAATCGCGTCCGATACCTCGTTTCGCTACCTCACCTGCCTGCTGCTGGCCCTGCCTGTGCTCCTCTGGCCGCTCTGGCGTGGTCTGGGTCAGAGCCGGTGCTCGGTGAAATGGTGGGCGCAGGCCGTCCTGCTGCTCTTTGTCGCCGCCACGCTCGCGACCGGCATGGTCAGGTCGCTGCTGCAAATGTCTGCTACGCAGGCCCGTTACACGGAGCAGCAGGCCCTTGTGCAGGACCTGGAGCAGACCGGGACCACGCGCCTCTATTCTGACTACTGGACCTGCAACATCTTAATCTTCCTCAGCAAAGAAAAGATCATCTGTAGCGCCGTGGGCGTAACCATGAGCCCCGCGCAGGACCGCTACCTGCCTTATCGCGCCATCGTTCACGCCGCGCCTCATCCCGGCTACATCTTCGTTGCCGGCTCGCCCCAGGCGCAGATCATGCAGCGGCGAGTTGCAGCCAATCCCGCGCATTATCGAGTTCACCGTTTTTTTGAGTATGTAGTGTATCAGGAGATATAAGCTACAAAAGCTGATGATCCAGCGCATAGCGCGTTGCTGCCGCGCGCGTTGTGACACCCAGCTTGCTGTAGACTGAGCGCAGGTAGGCGTTCACAGTCACAGTACTGAGCACAAGCTGCTCGGCGATCTGGTGATTGGTCAGGCCCAGAGCCAGCAGGCGCAGCGTATCGACCTCGCGGGGAGTCAGACCCAGAGCCAGCGCGGTGGGAGAAAGCGACTCCTGCCCTTTGCGATGGGGCTGAAGTGGAAGAGGGGTTGGCATGGGCACAGGCTCACGTGCGGTGAGTACCCTGGTGGGCAAGAGATGGCAGCCCTCTTCCCAGGCGATAGTAAAGGCGGCGTCGCCCAGCGCGGCGTGTATCGCATGGAGAGCTTGATCATAGGCAGGCTTTTCCTGGCCGAGAGCAAAGTAGCAACCCTTGCTGCTGCGCCTTGTATGTGCCGCTGAGAGAAGGCGTGTGGCCCATGCTGGTTGATCTTGCTGCAACGCCACCATGGCCATGCCTTCCAGGCAACCTGGAAGCCACCACGCGGTCCTGTTCTCACGCCAATTTTTCCCGATGGTTGCGATGGCCTTTTCAAAGTAGCTGGCAGCCTGGCTCAGATTGCCCTGGAGGAGGGCCAGGCGTCCCAGTCCATAGTAGCTATGGAAAGTAAAAGAGTCATCGCCATTTCTCTGGGCCAGGGCCCAGAGCTCGGTCAGGGTAGCGCGTGCTGCTGCCTCATCTCCCAGAGCGAATTGTTCAAAGGCATAGATCATCAGAGCTTCATCCAGGTAGAGGTACGCCTCGACCTTTTTCAGAAGATGCAGCGCTTCTTCGGTATATTTAATGGCTGCGATATAGTCGTTTTCCAGATAAGACAGCCAGCCCAGGTGATGCAAATTGCCGGCAACAGCCCAGGGGAGGTCGAATTCCTGGCAGAGAGCCAGGCTCTCCTGGCTGAGCGCGCGATTCTCCACCAGTTCACCAAGTTGTATTCTCTGGGTAACCAGGCCAAGCAAACTGAATCCCACAATGCCGCGCTCTCCTAGCTCACGGTGGATGTTAACCCCATCCCTATAGAGAGCCTCACCTTTTGCAAAGTTTCCTTCAGGATGGGTCATCTCAATCAGTGCAGATAGGCGGAGAATACTCCCTCTCCATTGGGTGCTTTTTCGTGCCTGGAACAGGTTCAGACTTACCTGTACCAGCTCTCTGGCATACTCAAGGTCATTCTGCCAGTAGGCCAGCCAGCCCGCGCTGTTGTAGGCTGTGGGGAGTATTCTGCGCAGCTTTTCATCGTCTTGATCCATTGGACAAGCCCGGAGGAGCTGCTCTAGAAAGTTTCTGCCCTCACTGAACAGGTTGCAGAGGGTCCAGTAAGCTGTGAGCGAGGAGGCCAGGCGCAGGGCTGCATTGAGATCCTGGTGTCTGATCAACGTTACCAATGTCGCGCGGATGTTGGCGTATTCAGTTGTTAGAACCTCGATAGGTGCATCATAGAAAGGTAGGAGCCTGGACAGGATGGCCTGTTTGACGTAGAGCTGGAAATAGGCGGCGTGGGCAATTTCGCAGCGTTCCACTTCACCAGCAATAGCCAGTTGTTCCAGGCCAAATTCGCGCAGCGTCTGCAAGAGCAGCAGGCGCGGGCCGTTGGCACGCGCCGGGCGCCCTTCAAGCAGGCTCTTGTTGAGTAGGGAGTCCATCAGATCGAGAAGGCTGGCTGTCTCTTCACCCAACGCGGTATAGAGACCCTCGACGGCGGAGAAGGAGCAGCCGCCGGAAAAGATGGAGAGTCGCCGGAAGAGTTGTTGTTCCGCTGGAGAGAGCAGATCATAGCTCCATTGGATGGTCGCGCGCAGAGTTTGCTGGCGCGCGGGCCGGCTCTTGCCGCCGCCAGTCAGGATATCCAGGCTATGCGGCAGATGCGCCAGCAGGGTCTGTGGTGGCAGGAGCCTGGTGCGAGCTGCGGCCAATTCAAGGGCCAGAGGCAGACCGTCGAGCCGGGTGCAAATCTCGACAATGGCGGAAGCATTGGTCTGTGTCAACTGAAAATCGGGCTTAATGGCCTGGGCGCGCTCGATAAAAAGCGCGACCGCAGGATTGCTGGCAAGTTCTTCTACATCCGGTTTCAGGATGGGTAGCGGGAGATCAAGCGGTGGCACAGGAAACTGGCGTTCGCCTGGAGCCTGGAGCGCGGCGCGGCTGGTGATCAGCATTGTGACACCGGGACAGAAGGAGAGCAGGGCGATCAGGTCGGAAGCAGCGTCCACCACCTGCTCAAGATTATCCAGCACCAGCAGCAGGCGCTTCTCGCGCAGGAAAGATTGCAGAATCTCCTGGATGGCGTGACCGCTATTCTCTTTCAGACCGAGCGCCTGGGCAATAGCCGGCAGCACTTGCGCAGGCTCATGAACGGAGACAAGGGAGACAAAGCAGACGCCATGCTGAAACGTCTCGCGTAGCTCGTAAGCGCAGGCCAGCGCCAACTGCGTTTTGCCGATTCCTCCCGGCCCGGTCAGCGTCACCAGGTGCATATCGGGATGTAGCAGCAGAGCATTGACCGCCTGCCGTTCCTGCTCCCGGCCAATCAGGCGAGTCAGCGAGATCGGCAGAGGATAGCTATGCCTCGGAGTGGGTGAGGAAATGATCACTGGAGGCGTCGCATGAGTTGGAAAGAGGGAGAGCAACTCTTCTGGCGGCTGCTCCTGGCTGGCCAGGGTCAGTGCCCGGGCAAAGGTGCGCACATCCGCGAAGCGCTGCTGCGGCTCCTTTGCCAGCCCGGTCGCAATCACGTGCTCGATTGGGGCTGGCAGGTCTGGGAGGAGCTCGCGCAGGGGCTGCGGTGGCACGTTCAGATGTTGATAGCACAATTGGGCGGGCGTGCCCTTAAAGGGCAGTTTCCCGCAGAGCCACTCATAGACCATCACACTGAGCGCATACTGATCGCTGGCATAGCTGGCCTGCTGATTAAAATGCTCTGGCGACATATAGGCAATTGAGCCAGCCAGGGAGGCCATGTTGACATAATTGGAGCTCTGAGAGATTGTGATAGCCAGGCCAAAGTCCGAGATCAGAATCTGCCCTTCGGAACCCAGCAGCAGATTCTCCGGCTTGAGGTCGCGGTGAATGATATGCTGATCGTGGATATGCTGGAGACCCTTAGCCACCTGGGTGACATACTCAACCACTCCTGGGAGAGGGATCTGCGTGCCCGCTGGATATAACGTGCGCAGCGTACCCTTCTGGGCATAGTCCATCACCAGAAAAGGCATCTCGTGTTCTATCCCGAAGTCGAGGATGCGAATAATATGGGGATGTGTCATCTGATGCAGGATACGTGCTTCTGCCAGGAAGTTGTTGAGGGCTTCCTCGCCCAGGGCCATCTTCAAGATTTTGATAGTCGTCTGAGATCCCAGATATTTGTGTTCGCCCAGGTAGACCTCAGCGAACCCGCCGGCTCCCAGCCTGCGCACCAGGCGATAGTTGCCGATAAGTTGTCCAACTGCGCTTTGCATCCTTTCCACCTCGCCTTATCTATGCCAGTCCAGCCAACTCTTCTTGTGCCCTAATTATACCCGATTGGTGGGATGGTTGTATAGATCCTGCAAGCGGCAAAGAAGAACGAGCGAGACGGGCTATGGGGCGGCGTGCGCCGCCCCATAGCCCGTCTCGCTCGTTCTTCTTTGCCGCTGATTATTCCTCCCAAAAATGCTTGACCCAGCCGCGTTTCTGCATAATTCTGCGCAGCTCCTGGGTGGGGCTGTAGGTGGCGAGGATGTAGAGGGTGCCGTTGGGGCCGGCGTTGGCGAGGGCGGCGTCCAGGGCCTGTTCGCGCTCTTCGATCATACGGATACGCTCGGGGGCGACTTCGGCGTATTTGAGGCGCATAGCTAGCTCTTCGGGTTTGTTGCCGCTACAGATGGCGTCGACGATATCCGGGGTCAGCTCTTCAACCTCCAGATCCCAGAGCCAGGAGAAATCTTCGCCGTCGACGACGGTGTGGCTGGCGGCCAGCAGGATGTGCTTCTGGCCGGGATGCTGCATGATCAGGCGCATGATCAGGTTAAAGGACGTAGGATTTTTGACAAAGGCCAGGTAGATGGTCTGGTTGCCGGCTTTGATCTCCTCCAGGCGGCCAAAGGCAGGCTGGAGTTTGGCCAGTGCAGTGGGCAGCTTTTCTTTGGGGAAGCCGGCTGCCAGGGCCGCGCCGACCGCCGCTGCGGCATTGTAGACGTTATGGACGCCGGGCAGCGGAATCTCGATCTCCATTTCGCCAGCAGGCGTGCTCAGCGTAGCGTGCGTCGGGCCTTTGCCGTCGCTGGCCAGCTTGACCGATGTGGCCGCGATATTCAGGTCGGGCAGGGTGTAGCCGCAGTTCGGGCAGCGATAGAGACCGAGGTGCGAGAGATAGGCGACCTTATATTCCAGGTCTTCCTGGCAATGGATGCAGCGGATCACGTCAGCGGACAGATCCGGGACTGGTGTGCCGATCTCGGTGGTGTTCAGGCCGAAGAAGACGCGTTTGGCTTTCGCGTTCAAGCCGAAATTCGCCACCTGGGGATCGTTGCCGTTGAGCACAATCGTCGAAGTCTCCGGCAGGCCCTCCAGCACTTTATCCAGGCTGCGCGCCACCGCGTACAGTTCGCCAAAGCGGTCGAGCTGGTCGCGGAAAATATTGGTAATCACCACCACGTCGGGCTGAATCTCCGGGACCACATGCTGCATCGTGCCCTCATCGATCTCGAAGACCAGCACATCGCTCTGCAACTCACCGGAGATGCTGGCGAAATTGACCGCGACTGAGGTCACGCCTTGCAGCAAATTGGAGCCGGAGCGGTTGTGAGAGAGACGATTGCCGCTCTCTTTCGCCATCTCAGCAATCATGCGCGAAGTTGTGGTTTTGCCGTTACTGCCGGTAATCACAATCTTCCTGGCCGTGCTGGCCCCCATGACCGTTTTCAGCACATCGGGATCGATGCGCCGCGCGACCATACCGGGCAGGCTGGTGCCGCCGCCGACGCCCAGCAGACGGCCCGCAGCCCCCACCAGTTTGCCTGCGGAAATAGCCAGGGCCAGGCGCACCTGGCGTAGGGGGCCGCGCCGTGCGCGTGTTCTGGGGCGCGGCGTCGTCGGAAGCAAGGCCGGAGTTTCCGCGATTTTATTCTCTGTCGTTTGCGTGTTGTCGTTAGCCATGAAGACCCTCTCTGCGTAGCAACGTTTCTCTAACCCGGTCAGTATAACAAAACGCAGGGGAACGGACAAGCAAGTAGCCGTGGCTAGCCAATTTAGCCATGGGATAACGAAGAAAACTTCATAAAAAGAGGGAAAAGCATGGAATTGCTTGATAAAAATGAAAGTTTGAAACTTTCATTTTTATCAAGCAATTCCATGCTTTTCCCTCTTTTTATGAAGTTTTCTTCGTTTAAACGGTACTACAGAGATTTGTTGTCAGATTACAGAGAATCGAGCCATGCTGAAATTGCTGGGTCATGGAGGCACTGCTGGAGGGCACGGGCATTTTCAGCGGGAAGCCGAACTTTTTCAGGCCGCCGTTCTTGTCGAAATACGTCAGGATGGCGCCGGAGATAGTATAGCCGCTGTAGACGTAGTAGCGCTGGTTGGGCGCGAGGGCGACGCTAGTGTCCTGAGTATCGCTGGCGAAGTAGTTCCACAGGGTATCATAGGGAATGGGCTGGCCGGAGGCGTCTACGTTGCGCGGGGAGATCCAGGTGTAGTTATTGAAGCCATAGTTCATCAGGTCGCGCATATCTGTCCACCAATTGTTGGTATAGATGACAACGCCGACCAGATGGTGATTATTCTGCGTAACCGAGATCACCTGTACAAAGTCGGAAATGCCGTCGAAGCCGGTTTTGCCGCCGGTCACGCCAGGGAACCACCAGAGGAACTGGTTCTCATTGAGTAGCACACGTTCGCCATGTTTGCCGCCGGCGGCGATGCGATAGGTGCGGGCGCCGCTGATCTGCTGGAGGGCGGGAATGCTCAGGCTATATTGGCCGAGCACCGCCAGATCGCGTGCGCATGAATACTGTCCGGGATCGAGCAGACCGTGTGGGTTAACAAAATGCGTGTCGTTGAGGCCCAGGATCTGCGCCTTCTGGTTCATTTCCGCCACAAAGGCAGGTACACTGCCAGCCAGGGCGTCGGCGATGACCAGCGCGGCGTCGTTGCCAGAGACGAAGAGCAGGCCATAGAGGAGGTCACGCAGGGTATAGGTTTCGCCCGGCTTGACGCCAAAGAGCGCGCTATCGGCGCTGAGCTGGCCGATATCTTGCATCATGGCCGGGGTGATCGTGATCTGCTGATCAAGATTGCCGCTTTCCACAGCGAGGGCGGCGGTCATGAGCTTGGTAGTGCTCAACATTGGGAGATGGGTAAAAGCATTCTGCGCGTAGAGCGCTGCCTCGCTGTCAGTATCCAGCAAAAAAGCCTCTGCGGCGAGCACAGGGGGTGCGGGATGAGTGGTTTTAGGCGGCACGATGACCAGGTCGTGCTCATTGGCCGGGACGTTCTGCAATTTAGAGATAGGCACACCTGGGCTTGTCGAGATGGAGAATGAACCGGGTTGCCGATTGGTGAGGTCGCGCACAACCCCCTGCATAAAGGGTGTAAGTGCGAGCAGCAGGAGTACCAGCAGGCCGAACAGTATCCAGGTTTTGCGGCGTTTCCAGAAGGACTCATCCGCGTCCTGGCGAGTTCGGCGTGGCTTTCTGGGCAAGATCGGGTGCATGCTAGTATCACGCTGTTTGGTTTTCCGCGCCGGACTGCTTTGTTCGCGCTGCTCGTTATCCAGGGTTACGCCTTCCAGGCCGGTGTAGGGGAGCATCTCGGTACGCTTGCGCTCTGGCCGATTCTGCTGCATAGGCGGGTCAGCCTGCTTTTCCAGGCCGGTCAGGGGAGGTATCTCAGGCCGGCGTTGTTTTTTCGTAGGTCGGGTTGAGATATCGGGTCTGATCCGGCGCGAGTGAGTTGTGTCGTTCTCTGGCAGATCTTGTTCGCTCGCTGGCAGAACCTCAATGCGGGTCTCTTTGAGAGAAGCCCGGCGGATTCTGGGGACCTCGGGATGCTCATCAGGATAAAAAGCCCGTTGAGCTTTTTCGACATCCGCATGCGGAGGAACGGCTCTCTGGCGCACGCGTCTGGGTCGCTCTTCGTCGTTATGCTGGTTCTCTTCTGACACGATACCTGACTACTCCATCTCTATCTCTCTACCTTGCCCTTGAGGGGACATGCTTTACAGGTGACTGACCATTCTTTTATTAAAAACGCAGACACACTCCTATTATCGCTCACCAGCCAACATTTTGCTTGACTGGCATTGATCCACGCCTTGTTTTAACGTTTACCAGGATGTGTTTTCTTATCTCTTTATAATATACCCCGTTCAGCTTATTTTTCCGAATTTAGACATGGCTCTGGTTCTTTTTTCTTATGTGTTGGCCACTCCCCACCCCAAGGGAAAAGGAACGGGCAGATTTGGACAGGCGCAGCCTGTCCAAATCTGCCCGTTCCTTTTCCCTTGGGGTGGGGAGTGGCCAACACATAAGAAGGCTTGACGCTGGGTGTGGGGCGTGCTACGCTGCTTGCATCGATTACAACCTCTATGTTAGCTTGAACTGGAGCGAGGAGATCACGCTTATGCGACTCAAAACAGCGGCAATTCAAGTCAATTCACAGGACAGCCCCCAGGAAAATCTGGTGACGGTTGAGCGGTTGCTGGATGAGGCGGCTGGTATGGGCGCGCAGTTCGCTGGCCTGCCGGAGTTCTGGCCGTATCTGGGTCCGTATGCTGGCTTCGATCAGGCCGCGCAGACCGTACCGGGGCCATTCATCGAGCGTTTGCAGGAGAAGGCGCGCCAGCATCATATGCTTGTGCATGCGGGCAGCATTGTGGAGCGTCATCCCGAACTACCAGGCAAGTTTTACAATACTTGCGTGTTGATCAATCGCGCTGGAGAGCTGGTTGCGAAGTATCGCAAGATCCACCTCTTTGATGTCAACCTGGCCAACGGCGAGAAGCATTATGAATCGCAGCGCATTGTGCCGGGTGATGAGATTGTGACTGCCGAGGTCGATGGGATCACCTTTGGCCTGAGCATTTGCTACGATTTGCGTTTTCCAGAACTATATCGGCTGCTAGCTCTGCGTGGGGCGCAGGTTCTCATGGTCCCGGCTGGCTTCACCTTGCATACTGGCCGCGATCACTGGGAAGTACTTCTGCGCGCGCGGGCGATCGAGAATCTGTGCTATGTTGTCGCGCCCGCCCAGGTCGGCTCGTATCCCCCCAACAAGCAGTGCTTTGGCCGCTCAATGATTGTCGACCCCTGGGGACTGGTGCTGGCACAGGCGCCCGATGTGCCTGGTGTCATTATGGCCGAGATTGATCTGGAGATGATCACCAGAGCCAGAGCGCAGATCCCCTGCCTGGAGAACCGTCGCCCTGAAACCTACAACTGGTCACACTCATGATTTATCCCAGATCTCCTTCACAAGTTTTGTGAATGATGTGGAGAGGAAAATTGAAAATTTTTCTCTCCACATCATTCACAAAACTTGTAGTAATTCCCTTGGGGCGGGGTGGGGGACCGTTTGACGAACTTTTCAAAAGTTCGGGATGGCTTATGGCACAGAAGAGAAAAGAGCAGAGAAAGGAAGCAAATGAATGGAGAAAGCCGAAATCAAACACCTGATCGAAGAAGGCGCAATCGAGTATGTCAAGATCGGCACGCCCGATATCGAGGGGGTGTATCGTGGCAAACGCGTGGCCGCGCAGCATTTTCTGAATTCGCTGGAGGAGGGTTTTGCCCAGTGTGACGTTATTTTTGGTTGGGATATTGCTGAGAATATTTTGCCCAACCTCAAAGTCAGTAACTGGGAGCACGGTTTCGCAGATGTAATTTTAAAGCCCGACCTCTCGACGTTCAAACTGGTGCCGTGGGAGGAGCGCATTGCCTCCTGTGTGTGCGATATCTGGACTGAGCATGGCGATCCATTTGTGGTCTCGCCCCGATATGTGCTCAACAGCGTGATTGCGCGGGCACGGGCGCTGGGCTATGAGCCACTGGCCGCCTCAGAACTGGAGTTCCGCTTTTTCCGCGAAAGCATGCCCTCGCTGCGCGCGAAAGACTACGGCCCGGATCTTACGCCGCTGAATCCCGGCATGAACTGCTACTCCGTCAGCCAGTCCAGCGCCGACGATCATCTGCTGCGGAAGATCGCCAGCGCCATGCGCGACCACGGGATTGAAATTGAAGGCTATAACCGCGAGCACGGCCCCGGCATGTACGAGATGAATCTGCGCTACTCTGATGCTCTGACGGCAGCGGACCATACTATGCTCTTCAAGACCGGCGTCAAGGAAATCTGTCACCAGGAAGGGCTGACCGCCTGCTTTATGGCCAAGTGGAGCGACCAGGAGGACGGCAGTAGCGGCCACTCGCACATGAGCCTGTGGGATCTTGACCTGGAGCGCAACCTCTTCTGGGATGAAAGCGCCGAGGGGTATATGTCCCAGACTATGCGCCAGTTCCTCGCCGGAGTGCTCGACAAGCTGCCCGAAGTCATGGCCTTCTACGCGCCCGTCATCAACTCCTACAAGCGCTACGTCGAAGGCACCTGGGCGCCCCTCAACACCACCTGGGGCATGGAGAACCGCACCTGTTCCGTGCGTATTATCAACAATGGCAAGCGAGCCATTCGCGTCGAGAACCGCGTGCCCGGAGCCGACGCCAACTTCTACCTCGTCTTCGCCGCCCTGCTGGCCAGCGGCCTCTATGGCATCGAGCACCAGCTCGAACTGCCCGCGCGCCTGCAAGGCAACGCCTATGATCCCGCGACCATCGCGCAGGCCATTGCCAGCGGCCAGATCAAAGCTCTGGCTCGCAACCTCACTGTCTCCACCGATTTGCTTGAACAGAGTGCCTTTGCCCATGAATATCTCGGCGAAGACTTCATCGAGCACTTCGTCGCTACGCGCCGCTGGGAAGTCAAAGAGCACGAGAAAGCCGTCACCAACTGGGAGCGTCGGCGCTATCTGGAACTGATCTAGAGATGTGTGTGTTTCAAGCGCCATGGGCAAAGGAATGGGCCGCGGCCCATTCCTTTGCCCAAATTATTAAGTAGGAGCAAAAGTCCCGTCCATCTGAGCGTGGTGGGCAGCGCCCACCACGCTCAGATGGACGGGACTTTTGCTCCTACTTAATTGAACCTACTTTTCTCCTGTGGCGTCTCGAACAGGCCGTGGCTTTCGTGGAAGCTCAGGCCGAGATGGCGTGCCTCTTCGGCGGTCAGGTAGGGGAAAAGGTGGCCAGAGAGTGCTTCGCCATTGCGGAAATGCTGGAGGTTAGCCTGGGCGTTTTCGCTGAGCAGATGCAGGCCGCTGGCGGGATTGTCCAGCTTCTGGACCAGTTTTTCCCAGATTTCCACCGCGAGCTGGCTGTCGGCGGACTGTAGCGGCTGGTGGCTGAGGTGACGCGAAACAATGAACTGCTCGTCTTCCTCGATCAGACCCAGATGCTCGGCCCAAAGCAGGATGCGCAGATCGTGGGCAAAGTCGGAGTTCACGATAGCGACGTTGAGTTCCGCGTCGTCGCGCATACCCCGGTTGTTGAGATTAGCCGAGCCAATGGTACTCCAGAGGTCGTCGACGATGGCCACTTTGGCATGGACGTAGATCGGGCGATACTCTTCTTTGCTTTCGCGCTGGACGGATGTTGCCAGGCAGAAGACCTGAATGCGGCCAGCGGCAGCCGCGCTGGGGGCGTTTTTGCGCAGATGCTCCAGCCCCTTATCAGTGAAAGAGCGACCCACGTTGGGATGATCGGGCAGAACCATCATCAGGCTGGCTCCATGCTCCAGGGCCTGAGCCAGCAGGTGCATATTGTGCTCCATTTCGGCGTTGTTAGGGCCAAAATCGCCGATGCCCACACCCATAAAGGTATGCAGCCAGAAATACTGGTTTTCAATATAGATGAATTGATGAAGATTGCTCAGCGCGTTAGCGTAGGTCTGGGCAATATCCTGAATGCCGCCTTTGGGTGCGAATTGATAGGTCTCGAAGGGAATGGTGCGCGCGATCTGCACCAGGCGGCGTGGCAGAGCCTCTTTGTGACTGCGATCAGGCTCAGGTATCAGCGCCTGCTGGAGCTTGTGGCGCTGCACAACCTCGTTCCAGCGCTGGTAGAAGTTGAACTCAACATCGCGCGCGGCGCTGCCCTCGATCATCGTATGCACGTCATGCCAGCTATGCGGGATGGAATCTTGCGGATTCTTGCGCAGGGACGAAACGAAGTTGTGCCAGGGCGTATCCCAGCGGTCGAAGTCGCCACTCAGTTCGATCAGCGGATCAATCCCGCCTACAAAGGCGTACTGGCTATCGATAATCGAGGTCTTCTGATGCAGTGACTCGGCGATATGCTGTGCGCGGTTGGCGCTTTCGTCGAGGATGCAATGGACACCGACCGCCGTCAACTGCTCATGCGCCGTTTTGGGGCTATAGTGCGAAAACAGTTCAGGACAGGCCCAGAGCAGGACCTTAACATCCACACCCTTCTTTACCGAGTGACCCAGCACGTTCTGAATAGTCAATTCTTGTGTTGTCCAGAACTCGATATCCTCTGCTGACAGACCGGCGTCCCGGAGCGCCGTGATCAGCGCCTGTTGTTCAGGGCTGCCATCCGGTCCCGCGCGATGATCGGAGCCGCGCACCATCAACATCTGTGGTGTAATGCCCCAGTTCGCCAGGTGGATCGAGTGGCGCGCCTGTAGAAAATGCAGGCACATTGTCCACATTGTATGCCGTCCATCCACCAGAAAAGTCACCTGCGAATCCGCGCGCACCGGCATATCGCCAGCCGCCCAATAACATGGCTATACGTGGTCTGGCAAGCGGATATAGATTAACGTAAGTCGTTACGCAATAAATAGAGGAGCCGGAGACCAGGAACTCGCTTGAAGTCGCTATCCGTTGTTACTAATGTAAGCCCATAGTGAAGGGCTGTTGCTGCTATCAGTGTGTCAATATCCCAAATCAGGCCCGGACCGTGGGGTGGGCGCATGGTTCGTCGCAGGTCAGCATAACGTTCTAATTGAGCATAGGTCAGAGGATAGGGATAGACTTTTCTTAGCAACATGCGCAAGTCAGTTTCACGACGAGAGTAGTCCGAGAAACCTTTGAGATATTCTGTAATTTCGGCATAGACAACAATACTGGTAGCGGCTTGATCGTTGTAGATCCATGTTTGTGCTATTTTGACTGCCCCGGACCGACCTTGTAAATAAGCTCCCAGTATGTTGGTATCCAATAGATAGCGTCTCATAGCTGTTCAATTGGAGGCGTTGGGGGGACTCTGTGGCGCAACTGATCCAGCTCTTCTAACATGGTATCTGGCAAGTCGCTCCAGGCACCAGCAGGATCTTTCCAGGGCTCTGTAACGGGCGACATTTGCCGAATGGGGCCATGTGCGATTGCATCACGCTCCAGCGTCTCAATGAGCACTTCAATATATGTTGCAACAATCTCTTGTGTCTCAGCGGGTAGTTGTTCTAGCTGAGGAAGTACCTCGTTAAGCCGATCTATCATACCTCCACTCATTCCTTTCTTGCTGTTTGATGCATTCCAACCTGCTTATAGTATAACAGCAATCAACAGTGCTGTCATCATTTTGCCTTATGTGGACAGTGGAGAGCTTCCCGCGAAACAATGATGCTCACCCTGGCGCTACGCCGGACAAAGAAGCCCTGGAGCATTTGCTTTGCTGTTTCATTTATTTATACTTCTCTGGCTAGCCTTCTTCTTTGGCACACTGGGAGCTCAACCGCTGCGGCAGTAGGGGCGGCCTTTGGGTAATATATACTGGAGGGGATAATGAATGTGGTGTTCAGCATCTTGCAAACGGTTATCCCCAGCTGTACCCGCAAAAACGTCAGAGAAGGAGAATTTATTTTTGGCAACCATTTCTATAGACCTGGCCCGTAAAACGGGCATCATCGACCGTAAGATCTACGGAGGATTTGTTGAGCACCTGGGGCGCTGTATCTATGGAGGGATCTACGAAGAAGGTTCACCGCTGAGCGACGAACATGGCTTTCGCAAGGATGTGCTGGCAGCGGTGCATGACCTGCAATTGCCGATTCTGCGCTGGCCAGGCGGCAACTTTGTGAGCGCGTATCACTGGACGGACGGCATCGGGCCCGTGGAGAAGCGCCCGAAACACATGGAGTTGGCCTGGCATTCCACCGAGTCCAACCGTTTTGGTACCGACGAATTTATGGCATACTGCTGGGTAGCCGGTATTGAGCCGTATCTCTGCGTCAATATGGGCACAGGCACTATGGACGAGGCCCGCGCCTGGGTGGAGTACTGCAATGGCGCCGGCGACACCTACTGGGCCAACCTGCGCCGCCAGAACGGGCACGAGGAGCCGTATAACGTCAAATACTGGGGCCTGGGCAACGAGATGTGGGGCGAATGGCAGGTCGGGGCATTGAGTCCCGAAGATTACGTGAAAAAAGCACGCGAATTCGCCAAGGTCATGAAGTGGACTGATCCCAGTATCAAGCTCGTGGGCTGCGGCAGCAGCGGCTATAGCGACTGGGACCGTTATGTCATCGATGGCCTGGCCCGGCATATCGACTACTATAGCCTGCACATTTATACCGGCAGCGACGATTACTACAACAACGTCCTCTCCCCTGTGCTGGCCGATTTCGCCGTGCGCACCAGCCAGGCGCTGATCGAGCGCGTGCGCTATCAGCAGGATATCGAGCATCCCATTTCTATTGCTTATGACGAATGGAACGTCTGGTATCGGCAGCGCTCGGCTGAGAGCATGCTAGAGGAGCATTACACGCTCTCCGACGCCCTGGCTGTCTCGGCGTATCTCAACATCTTCATCCGGCGCAGCGACGCAGTGAAGATGGCTAACCTGGCGCAGTTGGTCAACGTCATCGCCCCGATTGTCACCAGCAAAGAGGGCCTCTTCTTGCAGACCATCTATCATCCGCTGCGTTTATATGCTGAGCAGATGCAAGAGGTTGTCCTGGATGTCCACGTCGAGAGCCCGGAGGTCATCCTCACCAGGGCGAACGACCTGAGCGACTGGGGCCAGAAAATTGCCCGCCTGGGACCTTTCCAGCAGCTCGATGTTGCCGCAACAACCAATGCCGGTGGTAACGTGCTCTCCCTGTCCGTGATCAACCGCGACCTGGAGCAGGACCACAC